>Ga0194112_10012276_pt1 | contig 10483 bp, 9 predicted proteins | sample TA2MahC400mmetaG_FD_146191 | JGI IMG/M metagenome (GOLD analysis project Ga0194112, IMG submission 146191) | Freshwater microbial communities from Lake Tanganyika, Tanzania - TA2015016 Mahale Deep Cast 400m | ecosystem: Environmental > Aquatic > Freshwater > Lake | place: Tanzania: Lake...
CTGAAACGGCGATAGCTTTTTTGATGTTTAACATTTTTGTTCTCCATCTATTTTTTTCTTTATGATAATCTTTTCAGCAATAAAAGTCAATTTCTTTTTAGAAACCCGTTTTCTTCGAGAAAACGGGTTTCTTGAGTATCAACGTCTGGGTATTCTTGGGGTCAAATCTGGGAATGTGTGTTCTTTCTTCCCAAGCGCCGCACAGAGCAAGTCAAAGAGGCTATCAAACGCGCATACTTCAGCCTCGAAAGGCGCGTCTACCGCAATAACGGCGTCGGACAACTGGTTACATTCCCTGTCGCTAATCTGAGGAGTGTTGGCAACTATTTCCGCACATAGCTTTACGATGGCTAAAAATTCGTTTTTTTTCTTATGCCGGCGCATTTTCTCTTCGTCTGAGAAAGCTACAAGGCTCTCAAAAGCCTTTCGATTTTTGCGAATAAAATTAACCGTTCGTTCCGGTCTTTCGGCATTCAAGCTATCCGTAAAGAGTAGTAAATCGGTCGTCGGCGCTGTCAATGCAGGCTTTCGCCACACTTCATCACCTACATACTGCACCACAAATATCTCTTGTTCAAACAATCTAATGAGTTGTACTTTAATCATTGTTTCCAAACGACGCAGCACCAGCCGCTTGTCCCTGTATTCAGTGCCGAGTTGCCATAAGTCTTGAATAGCCATTAAGATATAATTTTTGTATCCAACTGCAAACTCAGCACGCACTACTGCCAAAGCATCGTCGAATGATTGATGTTTCAAATGGTGGTAGAATCGAATGAAGCCCAATACCACGGTGGCTTTGTATTCAAGCAAAACATACCATGATGTCAAAACGGATTTATCTCCAAGATATTGACGGAGTAGTTTCCTATTGTTGCTGTGTCCCCATATCTTCTGAATCTGAACATCGGTATTCACGTAGGATATACTGCTCATTTTTATTTTCCTTTTTTATCTGACAACTGAGTTAGCGATTTGTCGCTTGGCGCAGGAAAAGTTCGTAAATTGGCGTCTTCGAGGGCAGAAAGTGCTATCTCTATATCTTTATCGGTCAAGATTGGACACTGAAGCAATTTAGTCGCTTCAGTCAAAGCTGAAATTTGATTCTGGGTTATAGAAAAGGCGGGGTTCATCCGCAAGACGTCCAATAGGAGAGCGACAACCTCTTCAAATTGGTTGTTTCCCACCTCACAATCCCAAAGTTCCTTCAACTTCCAGCGGTAGGCTTCGAAATATGCTGGATTATATTTTTTATCGCCAACTATTTCTTCCGCGCGCTTTAGAATGTGTAATGCATCCTTGAGTATTCCTTCGACGGTTCCTTTTTCCTTTCGCTTCTCCTGCTCAACAAACCGTGTCAGTACATTCGCTACCAGCGTGGATTCGTCGAGATTTTTTAAGGCTGATAACTTTTCTAACCAAGCATATACTGAATCATCTATTTCTAAAGTGAGCATCTTCATCCTTTTTTCACCTCCGATGTAGGCGCATAATGGAAATCATGTCACCTCACACAACAACTTGTAGAACCCCACCTCTTTTAGATTTGAGGTGGAGATTACATCTATGACGCGAAGGCCACTGTGATAATCCGACACATAAGCGTAGCGACCTGAGACGTAGACGCCTTCTGCTACGTCGGGGAGGGCGATGTATCCGACCTTTGTAGGATGAGCAGGCGAGCTGATGTAGAGGATGACAAGGACGCCGTAAGCGCAAAGATAAGCATAATTCCCCTGGCGGTTTACGAAGTAAACTGCTGAGCGAAGCGAACACGAAGACATCATAAACCGCCCCTCCCGTCGCGCCGACAAACTCCACGTTTTCGCTAATGGCAGAGGGTGAAATGCCACTTTCTCTTGGTTCTAAAGGATGCCTGGGGTCAAATTCTCTTCCTGGCGGGAAGTCCAGAGCAGGCGGCGTCTGGGCATGAAGGCGGCCGGAAAAGCAAAATAGTGCTAAGAACAGACTCAAAGAAATAAGGTTATGGGTCAAAATTTCTGAAACGGTGATAGCTTTTTTGAAATTTAACATTTTTGTCCTCCTTTGGATTTTGACTTATTTATACATCTCCACCGAGGCGTTCACATCCTCAGATGCGTTTATACTGACATCTGAGGATGCTAAACTCCTCTGGATTAGATTATTCTCACAGAGGAGTCCGCTCCCCCAGATATTACCCAATTTTACAATTGCTCTATAATTTTTTGTCGTTCTTCTTTTGACATCTGGCTAAGAACAGCTCTGATAGTCTCTTGTTTTTGTTCAACAGGCATATCGCTTAGAATACCTTTCAGAATATCAAAAGATAAGACTTCCTGCTTCTGTTCCGCTGGCATGCCGCTTAGAATACTTTTCAGAATATCTGCTGGCATTCCGCTTAGAATACCTTTTTGCGGTTCAAGTGGCATCTCTCTGAAAATTTTTCTGAGAATCTCGTAAGCCATTTTTTCAGTACCCTCCTTTTCGAGTTCGGTTATCAACTCAAAGTAAATTTGATATTTTTCGTCCTCCTCAATTTCTGGTAGTTTCCCCCTTGAGTGTTGCTTGGCATTAAGGTATACTTAATGGAAGAAGGTTTCAGTTCACCACCAAGACACCAAGACACAAAGGGGGTAAAAATGAACTATACAGTATGCCTTGACGTCCAAACCGAGAAAGGGTGCCGCAAAAAGCCGCAAACACCTGCTCTGGCTGCTTCTTGGACCGATCATGTGTGGACGTTGTGAGAACTTCTAACAACTGTACCTATTCCGTTAAGTAACTGTTAACAGCAATCTTTATATATCTTGGTGTCCTGGTGGTTTTGAAGCATTTAACAACACTTAAAAGGGAGACTACCCATTTTTGTAAAGACGGCAATATTGACTGGGAAACATTACTAAAATATAATTCTGCTAGACGGAATTTTTCCGTCTAATAACAAGTTAGGTGGCACTAGCAAACAACGAGACGACGTTGAGGTTCGAGCAGGTATCGCGTTACCTGATACACAGAAACATCGTGACTGCATCAAGGATATCGAGCCAGTATTGAGTCAGTTGGGTATTGTCGTCTTTTGGACACAAGAGAGTGGCAACGTGCAAATCGCATCAACATGGGCAATCTGAGGGTCTTGCTGGGCGCGTATGGCACCTCTGTTATATGGAAAGATTACAGTCTGGCCCAAACGGGATTGAGCTCCAAACGACTTTCCATAGTATGGTTGACGCAAGCGTTATAACGTTGTAAAATAGTGATAAATTCTATTGGCAACCAGGGACGTTATATGGACATTATCTACCGATTGCAAGGCGTTGAATTTGAATGGGACGAAGACAAAGCCAAAAGCAACATCCAAAAGCATGGTGTGACGTTTGAAGAGGCGGCAGAGGTATTCTTTGACCCTTTCTATCAAACAGGCGATGCTTCTACGGATGACGAACAACGTGATTTCATCCTTGGGTATTCTTTGTCTCAACGTCTCTTGTTGGTGGTATATACGGAACGCGGCAAACGGACGCGGATTATCTCTGCCCGCCCGGTTACCCGTTCGGAGAGGAAACTGTATGAAGAAGCCTGACGAAGAAATGGAAAAATCAGAAGAGGGATTTGTACTACAGCTCCGCCTGCGGCCAGGGACAACGGTATCTCTCCAGATACCTGTTGACACGTTGGCTTCACTAGAGAAGGTGGCAGCCAGTCGAGATATGTCGCTTCAGGCTCTGATAAAGTTTTATATTGGGCAAGGGTTGCGACAAGACTTAGCCAAATTGTTTGCTGACCGCGTGCTGGAGAAAACCGCGCAAGTTCTTACACGACATATCCCATCGGAAGAAGAAATTTCGTCTATCATTCGAGAAATCTGCACTGAAGCGGTGGTCTAAGCATAGCAAAAGCTTGGCTCCGAAGGATGGTCCATTTGGAAACTTTCACTCAACGATTACCAGGCGCGACATACGCAAGGAGAAGCACAAGTCATTGTTCTTGCTCTTCGTTCTGAACATAGAGATGACCTACTTTTGTTGGATGAACTGGCCGCGCGAGCCATTGCAAGGCAAATGGGTGTCAAACTTTCTGGTTTTCCTGGCGCATTGTTGTTGGCAGTACAAGGTGGCCTGATTTCGGCGGAAGAATTGAAGGCACGGTTGGAAGTATGTCGCAAAAAGGGGACACATTATGGAGCGCATTTTATTCAACAAGTTTACGAGATGGCAAAACATGGCCGGAGGGAACAACAATGAAATACAAATCAGCACATGAACCCGAAGCAAAAGTTATGAGTGCGGCAGAGGTATGGAACGACGCTCAACAAATCGCCAATGTCTTGCGGCAGAACCTACTGAAGGCTGAACCAGTAGTACAGCTTCAAATTCCATTGTCAATCTTTTTATCAGCGCTGGACAATTTTAGTCGGGACGAATTAATAACTTTACACAAGCGTGTTGAAGAACGATTAGCGGTTTAAGAATACCTGTTTCGGAATAGAAATTTTTTTTACCATTCACCCATCACTCAAATTTCTTCTTCTGCCACAAATACGCTTGAATCGTTTTAATTCGCTCTTGAGCATAGGCGATGAGGGTTTCGATTTCCTTCGTCGGCGGAGTTTTGGGGTAGCGCTTAGTGATAATTTCGTAAGATGCAATAGCTTCTTCCCACTGTTCTAAAATTTCATGCGTGGTACCCATTGATACAGTTGCATTATCTATGTAAACGCTGTTAGGATATTTCTCTTTAATCTGTTTGAACAAAGCGAGGGCATCCTGGGCATATTTTTTCCGCTGTTCCTTCGAGATTTTATCATCCTCAGCTTTACTCATAGCCGCGACTGCTTGACGGTAGATGGACTCTGCCAGAACATTCTCGGTATCTTTTACCCAGGATTTAGCATCTTGTAATAATTTGTCGTCAATATTGGAAAAGTTTGCTTTCGTCAGTTTTTGGTATCCGTCCAATGCGCGAACATAATCTTTGCGATTGAAATAATAGTGGGCAATGTTGGCTTGTGCGTTTGCCGCCAACGGACTATCTTTGAATTTTTCTATAACAGCTTGATATGCTACAATCGCTTCGTCGAATTGCTTCCGTTGGTCATAGCAGATTCCGACGGAGTATGCTGATTCATCAGCCCAGTCGCTCTTCGGATACTTCGATAGCATCGCTTGATACATTTTGATTGCGTCATCGTACTGCTTGATGGTTCGGAGTGCGTTCGCCGCCGAATACAACGCAGCATCGGCTAATTTATGCGCAGGATATGCGTCGGCAAGTCGGCGATATGCTGCGATAGCTCGGTTGTATTCTCCTGCTTCCGTTGATGCTTGTCCAGCCTGGTACAGCCATTCAGCGGCTCGCTCATCATCGCTGAACTCCTGAGAAAGTTTTTCAAAAGCATTGGCGGATTGAATAAACAAGTGCTTCCGCTGTTTATCCGTTTTTTGCCCTCCTGCTGACTGATAGTATGACCAGGCGAGGTAATTCCGTGCTGCAATGGATTTTGGGTCATTCGGAAATTTTTCAGTGAACGATGTCAGCGCCGTGATTGCGCCATCAAATTCGTCCAACTGATATGCTAACTGGCCAGCCTGGAATGATGCGGCGTTGCTAATTGCTTGTAACTTCTCATCTGTATCGCTTGCCTTTTTGGCTTCCCCTCCTTGGGAGGGGTAGGGGTGGGTGGCGTTTTCATAAGCGCTTTTGTATAATCGACTGGCTTGTGCTATTAGTTGCTTATATGTTTTGCTCGTTTGTTCATAAGTTTGCGCTTTTTTATAGTAAAGCGACGCGAGTTGGTATTGCGCTTGAGCCAGAGCGCCTGGCTTACCATTCTGTTTGGCAATGCTTTCCGTTGCCTTCGCTTTTTCAATGGCTGCGTCTATGTCTCCCTGTTTCCCGTACATATTAGATAACTGGAACGTCGCGTCTTCGACCATTGCCCGAATGTCATTGTCCTGAGATTTAGAGAATCGTTTTACTAATTCTTCAAAGTCTTTAACAGCGGCTTCACTTTGCGATTGTTTGGTATATAACAGCCCGCGTTTGTACAGCGCTTCAGCAGTCAAAAGGTCATCAGTTGAAACAGTCAGGATATTACTGTACATTTCGATAATTTTACCATTCGCTGAATCGCTTTGTTGTAATTCATATAGTCGCGCTATTTGATGATACGCTTCTGCCTGAATTATCGGTGTACCACTTTCAGCAGCCTGCCGATATTCTTGCTCTGCTTCCTGATTCCGTCCCTGCTGGTTATATAGATTTCCAAGGCGGAGATGAGATTGCGCGGCTATACCAGAAGTCGGAAGTCGGAAGTCGGAAGTCGAAAGTAAGGAAGAATTTTTTAATTCCAAATTCCGAATTCCAAATTCCGAATTCCCTAAGTTTTGCGTTAATTGAATAGCCGTTTTGAAAGCCTCTTCAGCTTCAGGTTGTTGACCCAACGCTTGAAAACTGACTCCTAAAAGATACATAAGATGCGCTTTAATTTCTGGGGTAACCTCCCCTCTTGGGAGGGGCCGGGGGTGGGTAGGATTGAGTTTTAATACTTCCTGACACGTCGCGATAACTTTGGCATATTCGCTTAATTCATAATGCGCTAAAATTTGATGATAGTAAATTTTAGTCAATAACTCCTCTCCTGGTGAGTAACTTATTGCTCTGTCGTATTCCGTTAGCGCCGCTTGATAATCCTTAGCGCGGAGATAAATATTTCCCAATTCAAAATGTGCATTTGCTTTAGCAACAGCGGCCTGCGTCGGCGAAACGGTAATTTGTTTCAGTTGCGTTTTCAGCATTTCAGCATCCGCAACATTCAACCCCCCCCCTGCCCCCCCCGTAGACAGGGGGGGAGCGCCCATTTTGTCGAGGAGAATATTGCTGAGCATGTTCTGAGCGGCATCGACGACTGGCTGAATATTAGCATCGCCCGACGATTGATATTTTGCGATGATTTGTTTGCACACGTCCATCGCTTTTGCCTTCTGGTCTAATCGGTCATAGAGCAAAGCTAAATTCCAGTAGACGTCAAGAGTAAATTTCGATGATGAATATTTTTCGATGAATGTCTCGTAAGCCGCGCAAGCTTTGTTAAGGTCATCATCTTGAGCATCCGGTTTGCTCGAGTATGACAAACCGATAAAATATTGGGCTGACGCTGCAAATTCGCTTTGCGGAAATTGCCTGACCAATTCTTGATAGTACCGAATTGCATCGTCGTATCTGCCCTGCTGACGCGATAATTCACCTAATTTTTGCAGAGCTAAGGCTTTATTTTGAGGCTCCGTCAAAGTGTTGTAAGCTGTTTCGTAAGTGATAATCGCATCATCATACTTCCGTTCTTGCTCGTAAATTTCAGCAAGCGGCAGTAGACTTGCTTTGCCAAAATCCGAGGATGTCAAATCTGAGTGCACCAACGCCTTTCGGCTTATGGTTTGGGATGCTATCACTTCGGCAAACAGCTTCGCCGCTACGTCATATTCTCCGAGTAGTTTATGCGCGACGGCTTTGTGATAGCGGGCATTATCGACCAATTCCGCATTTGGTTTTGATTTTGCCAAAACAGCGTCATAGTTCTCTATGGCTTTGCGCAATAGTTCATTTTTGCCCTCTGCCATGGCATTTTCGCTCATTCTCAGATAGCAGAAACCTAACCGCGCTGTAAGACGAAGGTATTCCTCATCAGGGTTCGGCGGGAGCCTCACCCTCCCTTGCGATTCTTGCTTACCCACCCCGGCCCCTCCCAAGAGGGGGAGCGCTCGTTCATAGACTTCAGCGGCTTTTGGGTAATTTTCATCGTTACCCGCCGCTTCAAACAGTAGGTCGGCAGCTTGCAAAAGTCCCATCGCATCATTTTTGGTAGTCGCGATTTCTGCAAGGTTAGACGCCGCTTCAATGGATTTTTCACTCTGCCCCAATTTCTGCCAAAATATTCCTTCGCCATACAGGGCATCTTTTTCAATTGCGCTACGCAGTGTTTCATCCGACAAAGACCTACTGGCACGGCGCGCCTCTTGATAGGCTTGTAGGATTTTCTGATATTCTCCCTCTGAAGCATGATTAACATAAGACTCCGCTAATTGCAATTTCGAGAGAGCAATTCGAGTTTTGGCGCGCTCGATTAACTCTTCGTCTTCCAGTTTGCCCATCGCGCTTTCATAGCCTGTTATTGCCCTTTGGTATGCGACGATGGCGTTTTTATAATCTTTTTTAGAAAAACTGATTTCGCCGATGTTATATGCGGCGTCTGCCTGCCATTGGGCGTCTGGGTTCAGTTGAAGAGCTTCTTGATAAGCATTCTGCGCCTGTTCGCGTTTCCCAGAGGCGAGTAAACTTTCACCCAACTTAAAATAGATATCGCCGCGCAATTTATCGTCCCAATTAGCGGTGTTGGCATATTGGATAGCGGTGCTGTAATGTTTTTCCGCTTCATCCCATTTTTTATCATGCGCATAAATATCTCCCAACGCTAAATGACCAGTCGCCACCTCACCCTTGCCCTCTCCACTTGTGGAGAGGGAAGGGGTGAGGTGAGCAGTAGATACCAGCCGCTCATACCAGACACTTGCTGCTTGATAATCCTTCAGTTGCAAATAACAGTATGCGACATCGGCGATTGCTTCAACTATTTTTGATGTATCTTCTTGCCCCCTTGCCCTCTTGCCCCCTTGCCCTCTTGCCTCCTTTGGTTTTTGAACTTTCTGAAAATATTCCAACGCTTTTGGGTATTTCTGAATAGCGTCCCGATAATCTTGGCGCTGCATTGCTATCCGTCCCAATTGAAAATAGGCGAGAGCTACTATTTCTTGCTCTTCTTCATCCGTTGGCTTAAACTTCACTACCTCCACAAAAGCCTGTTCCGCCGTCTGTTTATCAGATTTTGGCATATTCATATAACTCATCGCCAAAATGTACTGTGCGCGCAGTTGAACATCTGAACTGGGTTTCAATCTGATAGACGATTGACAGTCATCAATCGCCTCTGTGTATTTCCCAAGCTGATAATAGGTCAGACCGCGATGATAATATACGTTGGCGAGTTCGCGCGTAACGCCCTTCTGCTTTTTCTTATCAGCAAACTCTTTAATAATCGCATCATAAAATGCCAATGCCTGTTGATAATCTCCCGCTTTGAAATGCCTCCTGCCCGCTTCAAACTGCGCCGCAATCCGTTCATTCGGAGTAGCTTTAGGATTTGCAATCACTTTTTCAAGTTGTTTAGTCGTTCTTTTCGGCGCCTTCTGAGAGGCTTGTGATTTTTCCTTTTGCTCAACTAAAGGCTTTTCATCGTCACCGTAGTCAGGAACTACGGCTACTTCTGCTGGCGCGTCGGCTTTTGGGCGTTCGCCATTAGCTTCAGTAGATATTATTTGGATGTCCGCGAGCGTGCTGTTAAGGATGTTATTCCCTTCAATTCTCGGTGAAGATTCTTCACAGTAGATTCCGTATTCGCCGCCGGTAATTGAGTTTCCCTTTATTGTCGGGTCTGAATTATTGCAATTGATTCCACAGCGATTGTCGATAAGCTGGTTTGATTCAATCTGCCATTTTGAAGCGTCTGTGAGAATGATGGCGACATTTTTGCTTTTACTAATGACATTTCCTTTGATAGTCGAGGGTAAAGTGTCATTCTTGAGGGTACGTCCTTTCACAAAGATGCCCATGTTTAAGCTATTGAGTTTGTTGTTCTCGATTTTTGGGCTGGATTCCTTGCAGTAGATGCCAATATCGGATTCAGAGATGGTATTTCCCACGATGCTTCCTTCGGAGCAATTCCAGAAACTAATCGCGGCAGAAGAAATCCCCCCGGCCCCCTTTATTAAAGGGGGAGAACTTTGGCGAATCTCATTTTGAATGATTTTAACATTGGATGAATCAGCTAAAATGCCGTTTCGTGCATTTTCGACTAACGAGTATTTGATGATGGAATTCCCACCCCCCCTTTTCCCCCCCGTCGATGGGGGGGTAGGGAGGGCGTTATCAAAAACGATGCCGCTCCATTTTTTTACCTTTTGAGAAGTAAACTTTATCGGGTTATTCTTTTTACCCAAAGAAATTAAGGTACCTTTGATTCGTAATTCGACGCCCGGTGCAAATTTCAGAATAGCCCCAGGCGCAATTGTCAATCTATCAGGAGCTTTGCGATTGGCAATTGTGATATTGGAATGAATGAGATAACTTCCATCAGCGGCGCGCTCAATATCTTCCGTCGCAGTGTCCAATGTTTCAAGTGTATAGCGAGTACCATCTCCCTCAGACACAAATCCCCACAAAGGTGCCGCGATATTGCATAAAATATAAGTAACTATAATAAACCAGAGATAGTGTGAAAAAATGCGGTTCATGTTTAATCACTCCTGTAGCGTGAAACGTGATAAGTGATGAGTAATGAGTGATAAATAAGTAACTATCAATAATTTCTTTAAACAAAACATTGTAAACTTTTCCTCTGTTGCTTTTTCTAACCGCAGAGGTCGCAGAGGAGGCGCAGAGAGCACAGAGAAAA
>Ga0194112_10012277_pt1 | contig 10481 bp, 7 predicted proteins | sample TA2MahC400mmetaG_FD_146191 | JGI IMG/M metagenome (GOLD analysis project Ga0194112, IMG submission 146191) | Freshwater microbial communities from Lake Tanganyika, Tanzania - TA2015016 Mahale Deep Cast 400m | ecosystem: Environmental > Aquatic > Freshwater > Lake | place: Tanzania: Lake...
TCTCGGGGTTTCGATATTTCTTGACGACCGTGGTGCCGTCCTCGTGGGTCGTCACCTCGCAGGTCTGCCAGTCCATCACGAGCGAGCCGAGGGTGCCGGTGGCCTCGAGCCAGCCGCGCTTGGGGTTGGAATCAATGCTGGAGAGCGTGAGGGTGAGCCACTGGCCGCCCTTGAAGCGGGCGATGGCAAAGCCCTCGTCCTCGTTCGTGTCCTTCCCCCACTTCACCTTGTCGGCCCAGAAGCCTGTGTGGTTGAAGCCCGCGACCTCGGCCAACTCGGCGCCCTGGAGGATTTGGAGCGAGTATTCGAGGAGGTGGACGCCCCAGTCGTAGAGGATTCCGCCGGAGATGCCCTTGGAGGAGCGCCACCAGTCGCCCGGCTTGCCGTAGCCGCCCATGTGTGCCTCGACGCGGAAGACCTGGCCGATGACGCCGCTGCGGACCAGCTTCACGGCGTTCAGGATGCAGCCGTCCCAGTGGCGGTTGTGATAGGTCGAGAGCACGCACCCGCTCTTCTTCGCCGCGGCGATCATCGCGTCGCACTCGGCGGTGGTGATTGCGAACGGCTTCTCCGTGACCACATGGCGGCCGGCCTTGAGGCACTGCACGGCCAGCTTCGCGTGGGTGTTGTGCGGCGTGATGATGGCGAGGAGATTGACCGCCGACCTCTTGAGCATCTCGGCCACCGAGGCATAGGTCTCGATGCCCGGGAACTCCTGCTGGGCCACCTTGAGGCGTTCCGGGTCAATCTCGGCCACGGCGGTGGGCACCATGCCCGCCCGCTTCATCTCGTTGAGGTGGGCTTTACCCATGTTGAACGCCCCGCCGTAGCCGATCACCCCGCACTTGATCTCTTCCGGCCTCGCAAACCGCTTCACCTGTTCGTCTCCTTACCTGAGGATGTGTCCTCGCGCTCACCGCGCCACGCGGTGTATTCTAAGCGGAAGCGGCTTCCGGCGCAAGGGACCACAGGGACCACAAGGACGACAGGGACGCAGCCACCGACGGCAGCAAGTCGCTGTGGTCCTTGTGGTCCCTGTGGTCCCTCTGCCTTGCCGCGCCTTGACAATCGCAGCGCCCTGCACTAGTATGGAAAATGGGAGGGAAGATCAGGAGCAACGCCGATGTATGCTCGAAGATGCCCAACAACCGTTCACCGAACGCTTGCCGGCGGCTTGCCGCTCATTCTGGTGGCGTTGGCCGGCTGCACGTCGCCGCTCTTCCCGGAGCTCCAGAAGCGGGTGCAGAAGGACCTTGCGTTCCCGATGGTGCTCCAGAACCCCTCGCAACACGTGGGCGCGGTCGTCATCTGGGGCGGGGTCATCCTCAGCACGGCCAACCGCAAGGAGGGCACTGAGGTGGTGGTGCTTGAGACGCCGCTGGACAGCGCGGGCCGCCCGCTGAGCGTGCGCTACTCGCGGGGCCGCTTCATAGCGCGGACGCCTGCGTTCCTCGACCCCGAGGTCTTCCGCCGCGACCGGCGCGTGACCTTCGGCGGCGAGGTCACGGGCAGCGAGACACGCCCCCTCGGCGACACCCAGTACGTCTATCCCGTGATCAAGCTGCTCGACCACTACGTGTGGAGCGAGCCCGCGCCAGCCTACTACTACGGACCCTATCACTACTACGACCCCTACTACTGGCCCTACTATTACGACCCATTCCGGCCCGGATGGGGCTGGCGCCGCTGGCCGCACTGGCGTTGCTGGCCGTGAGCGCTATCGGCGGCAGCCCATCGGCAGGCCCATGAGGGAGAGGGTCATCGGGCGCAGTTCGCGCTTGAAGGGGTCGAGGACGAGTTCGAGCGCCTCCAGCGTCGTGGTGCCCAGGAGATTGGCGTCGCCGGGCTCCCCGAAGATCACCGGCGCCGCGCCCCCTACGCCTTTGTACTCAAAGTAGGCGTCGCCGATCTGCCGCTCGATCTCCTGCCCGTCCGCAAGATGGAAGGTTCGGGAGCGATGGGGGCGAATTCCCAGCCGCCTCAGCACTTCGCCCTGAACCACTGAGTACACCGCCCCGCTATCCACAAGGAACCTCACTGTTTCGGCGGCTTTTGCCTCGTGGCTCTTCTTCACCACGACCTCGACCCTTGTCATCCCCATGCTTCATCTCCTCGGCGCAGGTTACGGATGCACGCTTGCCATCCCCCTGATGATTATGCCCCGGCAGGCGAAGAAAAGCAAGCCCTCTGCCCTCCCGAAGGTTCCGATACCTTCGGGAGGATACGCGAGAGGCGCGCTATTGGAGCAGCAGGCTCACGGGCGCGAAGGGGGACATGGGGACTTTGAACCTGCCGTGCGTGACGGGGATCGGCTCTCCCACGGGCCTCCCACGCAGGTCGCAGGGCTGGGCGGTCCTCGGGCGAAGGCCCTTGGGCAGGTCAATCGAGTAGGTCAACGGCTCGCGTTCGGACTCCTCCTTCCCCGATGGTTCCCACAAACGCAGCAGCAGTCCGTCGCCGTCTGGGTTCGGCCCAAAGGCGGTCACAAGCATGCCCCCTCCGAGGATGCTGCCGCGATAGATGGTCATGCTGGGCAGAGGAATCTCGGGATCGGCGGGAAGCTTACCCGGTGGTCCATCGAACCACGCGCCTCGGAAGGGCTGACGCGCCTCCCACGAATCAGCCGTGACATCCTGGGCACGCGTGCCGCGCGAGAATGGGTAGAGCCGCACACGGACGGTCCAGGAACCGCCGACCCATTGCTGGAAGTTGGTGGAGACGGCGTTGTTGAAGAGGTTGAAGAAAACGTAGGGCTTCGTGGGCACGAAATCGCGCGAGTAGCGCCAGAGGCCAGGGCGCTCCAGGCTGACAAGCGGGGTGTCCGGCGAGCAGAGGGTCGCGCCATCCCTGGTGGGGCTTGTGACGGTGATCCCGCTGTTCACGCAGAAGCAGTCGTGGTTGGCCGAGCGCCGGAAGTCGGTCGCAGGGTCAACAATCGAGCCGAGGCGGCCCAGAAGGAATCTCGGCCTGTCCACCTTGAGTGGGAAGCACAGCCAGCCCGCCTCGGGCCACGGCTCGGGCCGCTTGTCAGTCACGCTCCACTCGAAGTCGGCAAAGCTCGTATCGGCATAGAGGGTGACGGTGAGCGCAACGGCATGTGGGACAGCTTCGGTTGCGGGAGCTGACATGCGCGCCCGGATGGCGAACGGAGTCTGGGTGACCTCCAGCTTCATGTTCTTCGGCGACGCGGCGACATAGGGCTTCTCCTTGGCCGGTGGCAGATCGTTCTTCCCCAAGTCGGCGATGGCCCAGCCCGGCTTCTGGCGAAGATAGGCGTTGAGATACTCGTTCACCTGGTTGGCGTCGAATCGCTCGTAGATATACTGGCCGAGTCCGAACGGCGCCGCGGGGTCCACCAGCTCCATCTTCGCCCTCTTGTCCTTGTCGAACAGCGACGCTACCACACCGCGGGCAGGGTCAAGCCGGACGCTCAGGTAGCGGTTCTCGATGGTTCCCGTCGCCAGGTCCGCTTTCAGGTCGTTGGCACGATCGTTGGACTTCCCGGGGACGAACGTGCTGTAGGCCATTGGGAGCATACTGGTGCTGAAACTCAGCATGTCTCCCTCTCGCTCCATTGGAACATCCCTGACCGACCCGTCCTGCCATAGCTTGCCCAGTGCATCAGGCGGCTTGCCAGGCACCTTCACGCTCACAATGCCGCTTACCACCCACGGGAGGGGATTGTAGACGACGATGCGGGGGCCTTGGACGTTGACGGCGCGGGCGAGGGCCTGGAGGTTGGCTTCAAGGGCGGGGGCGGCGATGGCCTCGGCTTGGCGGATGTAGGCGCCGTGCTCGGCCCAGGATTCTCCGGCACGCTTGTAGACGCCTTTCGCGTGGGCGGCCTCCCACTCGGCGCCGTAGAGACGCTTGCCCCAGGCCTTGAAGTCGAGGCCCCAGGTGTGCTCGCTGTACATCAGGCTCCGCTCGTAGGCCGCGGCCACGGAGTCCTGCGCGCTCGGCACGTCAACGCCCCAGATGCGGAGCAAGGTGTTCAGGCTTTCGAGGGCCATGATGGTGGGGCGCACGTTGCGCATGATCTTGGTCTCGATGGGCATGGACATGATGCCGTGGACCCAGGTGTCGGGCATGTCGGCGCGGATGACGGGCAGGTCGGGCTTCTCGCGGCGAATGGCGTCGGCGAAGTCGCTGAGGCGGCCGAAGCGGACCTTGACGCCCGGCATCTCGCGGGCGGCGCGGTCGAGGAGCGCCCGCACGTCGCCGGGATTCGGCGGCCCCTGGTTGTCGCCCGTGTGGATGAGGGCGAGCCAGGTGGCGTGAGGCCAGTTGGCGGGCGGCCGCAGCCCCGTGCCGTAGTCGCCGGCGTACATTGTCAGGAGCCGCGAGCCGTCGGGGCCTTCCCACCAGAACAGCGGCGGAACGTCGGGCATCGGGCAGGCGGCGTTGCAGCCGACGTGGAGGAACTCGACCCCCGCGTGGACGAGGACGGTGGGGAGAATCCAGGTGTGGGACGGCACGTCGGTCATCTTGGCGTCGCGGGGCAGCGGCTGGCCGAGCGAGCGGCCGAGTTCCGACGAGAAGCGCATCCCCCGCACCAGGTCCTCAAGGTCGAGCGATTCGGTGTGGAGGGTGACAGGGAGCGCGTGTGTGACCAGCCGTCCCTCACGCACGGCATCGAGGATGCGCTTGCGGCGTTCGGGCGTCTGCTCGGGGCCGAGGAGCTGGGCCATCGGCCAGCCGGGCAGGGTCCAGACGAAGCGGTTCTCGGGCGGGAGGGCCTGGGTCTCATCGCAGACCTTGAGCGCCTTGTCAATCATCCCCGTGCGGTAGTGCGCCACCACGTCGCGGGCCATGGCCGTGTAGCCGATGTCGAAGTGCGTCTTGAAGACGACCACGGCCTCCTTCACCGCGGCGCGCGCCGAGCCTGCGGCGATGGCAGCGAGCACAACGGCGGAGCGCCAGACGGAAACACGCATACTCATCGCCACGACACCTCCGTGCTACAATCCGCGAGAGAGTTGTTCCCAGGAGCAGGTCTCCGGCCCGTTCCTCCGGCCCGCGGGGGGCATGTGCTGAGGAAGCTCGCTACAGAGGGCACAGAGAAGAGCAGTCTATAAGGAAGGCAGGAAGGCAGGAGAGGAAGCGCGCCAACCAGAGACGCCCCCCGCGCGGAGCGAATCGGACAGCCAGGGTGACGGCGTTGAGTTGCGACCCAGGCCGCCCGCATGCCTTGCTTCCTTTCCTGCCTTCCTGCATTCCTTATGGTCTACTCTGGCTGGGGCCGAGAGCGCTCGCTCGCGCAAGTCAAGGGGCCGGTGCCCAACATACTCCGGGGGCAGGCACAGGTCAAGCAGCGCGGCGGGATGAGGCACTTGCGCGCGTGCGAATCCGTTGTTGCGCCCGGGTGCGGAGAGCATGACTTCCGGTCCTGGCGATGACTTCATTCTGCTTCTTCTCGTCCTCGTCGTCGTCCTCGTCGTCGCCGTCGAATCTCTGGGCTCTTCCCATCCCGGAGGTTCGACCACGACCACGACGACGACGACGACAACGACGACGATCCGGGAGCGAGCTGGTCGCTAACAGCGGGAGTCACGCCCGGGTGCGGAAAAAATGTTGAAAATGTGGATAGGGTTAGTGTACAATGCCCCAAGTGGCAGCACGAGCCGGACTCGGGCGGCCGGTTCGCCGCGCCTGATCGGGCAAGCCGTGGTCTACTACGCCATTGGAGTCGCTTCAGCGGTCGCCGCGCTCGGCCTCGCGGGGTTGGCTGGCGCCACGCTCGCGCTCCTGGCCGTCTACGGTCGGAGCGGGCGGGTGGTCTGGCCGCGTGCGGGGGTGCTGGGCGGGCGGCTCCTTCACGCCCCGCTGGCGTTCCTCGTGCGCGCCGTGGGGGGGCGGCCGGGGCTGCTCGACCTCTTCGTGATAGAGTCGGCGAACGCGGCGATGGCGCGGCGGTTCGCGCGGGCCGGGCCGGTGCGGATGCTCGCCGTGCCGCAGTGCCTGAGGTCGGGCGAGTGCGCGGCGCGGCTTCATCCCGACGACGGCTATCGCTGCCAGGGCTGCGGCAAGTGCCCCCTGGCCGCGCTCGACCGCGCGGCGGCGGAGCGCGGGTTCCGGCTCTTCATCGTGCCCGGGGGCGGCATGGCCAGGCGCCTCGTGAGGCGTCTGGGGGTGGACGCAGCGCTGGGCGTGGCCTGCCCGTCCGAGCTGAGGAGGGCGCTGCTGGCCGTGCGCAGCATGGGGGTGCCGGCCGTGGGGGTGCCGCTGGCCTCCGGCGGGTGCTTCGAGACGCGGGTGGACCTCGGCCGCGTGCGGGAGGCGATGGAGCGCTGCGGCTCGGCATCATCGGTGTGCCACGGTCGGCTTGCCCGACCGTGCCCTGTGGCCAGTGGCGGCCCCTGTGTTCAAGACACCGCTGGGCAAGCCAGCCGTGGCACACGCTAGGGCCGTTGGCAAGCGGCCCCCTGGAACCGGGCCGAGATTCAGCGCGTGCGTCGTGCTTGCAAAGCAGGTGCCGATGCGGTAGTATACTAGAGGGAGGGTACGTGGGGGAACACGCGCGGCCCGGGGCGGGCATGCGGGGCCGGCGCGAGTGCCGCCAAAGATGCCCGCCACGATCACAGATTCGAGGTGATCCCATGCGGCTGCCACGCCGGAATACGGGTTTCACGCTGATCGAGATGCTCATCGTGCTGGGCATAATCATGACGCTGGCGGCCACGGCGCTGCCGGCCATCATGCAGTCGCTGAGGTCCGCGCGCGAGGTCAACTGCCGCAGCAACCTCAAGCAGATAGGGACCGGGCTCTTTTCCTACATACTGAATTGGGACCGGAACTTCATCTCGAACCGCCCGCCCGACCTCTTCGCGCAGAGGACGCCTGACCCGGTGCTGATGAGCTTCGACGACCTCAGCCCGCTCTGGGGCGTGCCCTCGGTCCGACGCGAGAGGACCACGGGCGGGAAGTTCGTCTACGAGACGATCGTCACCGACAGCTATGTGAAGGACGTGCGGGTGTTCAACTGCCCCTCCACCCGCGACCGTGCGGGGACCCTGCCGAAGCGCGAGGACTGGTGGAAGGAGCTGATCTGCAAGCGCAGCGGCGGCAAGCTGAAGTTCACCTGGTCGAGCAACCAGTACAAGGTGAGTTCGGAGACGCCCACCCCACCCTCGCAGATGAGCTACGAGTACTGCGGCGAGTTCGCCCCGAGCATGCAGTACACCGGGATAAACACCACCCGCGCCTGGCTCGTCCACGACGAGGACGCCAACGCCGAGAACACGAACGACATCCTGACCCTCGGCAAGGAGGAGGGCCTGCGTCTCACCAACAAGTCCAACCACGGCAAGCGGGGGGCCAACATGCTCTTCGTCGAAGGCCACGTCGAGTGGGTCGAGGCCCTCAGGTGGCCCAAGCGCGTGGTGAATGGCATCCGCGAGTGGGAGGGCATCACCACCTGGAAGCTGGCCAGCAGCTACTACACGATCCCCTGAGCAACCCGCCGATCCGCATTTCCCGCTTGATCGAGAGAGGGCGGACTGCTACAATCCTCGCTCGACTCGGGCCGGGCCTGTGATGGTGTTTCCCTCACGGCGCCCCGCCAGTCCGGCCGGCGGGGGCAGCACGCGGAGCCAGAGGCTCCAGGAGGAAGGGCATGGCGGGTGTGCCTTCGGACATCGAGGTCGCTCAGGCGGCGAGGCTCAAGCCAATCGTGGAGATCGCGGAGAAAGCCGGCATCCGACGCGACGAGCTCGAGCTCTACGGCGACTTCAAGGCCAAGGTCAAGCTCAGCATCTCCGACCGCCTGAAGGACCGCAAGGACGGCAAGTACATTGACGTCACGGCCATCACCCCCACCCCCCTGGGCGAGGGGAAGACCGTCACCACCATCGGCCTCTCCCAGGCCCTCCACCACATCGGCAAGAACGTCTTCACCTGCATCCGCCAGCCCTCGCAAGGCCCAACCTTCGGCATCAAGGGCGGCGCGGCCGGCGGCGGATACGCCCAAACCGTCCCGATGGAAGACTTCAACCTCCACCTCACCGGCGACATCCACGCCGTGGGCGCCGCCCACAACCTCCTCGCCGCCGCCATTGACGCCCGCATCCTCCACGAGGACTCCCTCTCCGACAAGGGCCTCAAGAAGCTCGGCCTCAAGCGCCTCGACATTGACCCGTACTCGATCACCTGGAACCGCGTGGTGGACGTCTCGGACCGCGCGCTCCGCAACGCCGTCATCGGCCTGGGCGGCGAGGGCGACGGCCGGCCGCGGCAGACGGGCTGGGATATTACTGTGGCCAGCGAGATCATGGCGATTCTGGCGCTGTGCTCCGACCTCAAGGACATCCGCAAGCGCCTCGGCCGCATCGTCATCGGCACCTCCAAGAAGGGCACGCCGATCACCGCCGAGGACCTCGGCGTGGCCGGCGCCATGACCATGCTCATGCTCGACGCCGTCAAGCCCACCCTCATGCAGACCCTCGAGCACTCGCCCTGCCTGGTTCACGCCGGCCCCTTCGCCAACATCGCCCAGGGCAACTCCTCCATCATCGCCGACCGCATCGCCCTCAAACTCGCCGACTACGTGGTCACAGAGAGCGGCTTCGGCGCCGACATGGGCATGGAGAAGTTCCTCGACATCAAGTGCCGCGTCTCCGGCCTCACCCCCCACGTCGTCGTCATCGTCGCCACCGTTCGCGCGCTCAAGATGCACGGCGGAGGCCCCAAGGTCGTGCCCGGCCGTCCCCTCGACAAGGCCTACACCCAGGAGAACGTGGAGCTCCTCAAGGCCGGCTGCGGCAACCTCAAGAAGCACATCGAGAACGCCCGCAAGTTCGGCGTCAACGTCGTCGTCGCCGTCAACCGCTTCACCGCCGACACCGACGCCGAGATCGAGGTCGTCCGCCAGGCCGCACTCGAGGCCGGCGCCGAGGGCGCCTACGAGAGCCAGGTCTGGGCCAAGGGCGGGCCGGGCGGCGTCGCACTCGCCGAAGCCGTCGTCGCCGCCTGCGAAAAGCCCTCAAACTTCAGGTTCCTCTACCCCGACGACTGGCCAATCGAGAAGAAGATCGAGACCATTGCGACGCAAATCTATGGGGCCAAAGGAGTTGACTTCGCCCCCGCCGCGAAGGCCAAGATCGAGATGTACACCAAGATGGGCTTCGCAAAGCTCCCCATCTGCATGGCCAAGACCCACCTCTCCATCAGCCACGACCCCGCCTGGAAAGGCGTACCAGCCAACTACACCATGCCGGTCCGCGACATTCGTGCCTCGGTGGGGGCGGGCTTCCTCTACCCCCTCTGCGGCGAGATGCGCACCATGCCCGGCCTCCCCGCCACCCCCGTGTTCATGAACTACGACATCGCGGAGGACGGACGCGTCCTCGGCCTCTCGTGACCTCGACGTAAGTCCTTTGCGGGGAGGGACTTCCTCCACGTGGCGCTGGCGCTGGATATGGATAAGCGGGATGCGCGCTGGCACACGCTCGCGCTGGGGGCCGCAAGGTTCGCTAGGCACCCGCCGCACTGGCGACAACGCCTGCCTTCTCCTTGAGCTCGAACAGGTGGCCGTCCGCGTCCTTGATGAACGTGATGAGGGATTCCCCTTTGGGGACGCGGATGACCTCAACCCTGGCGTCCTCGCACTTGCGCAGGAGCTGCGGCAGGTTCTCCGCGGCGATGCAGGCGTGCTCGACGCGTCCCGCCGGCGGGGGAGCCTCGGGGCAGAGGAAGACCTCGAAGTTGGCCGAGCCGCCCGTGTAGTTGATGGCCCTCAGCTCGCGTGCGATGCCGAAGATCGCGCGGCAGACCTCCGCCGGCACGACCTTTGGCTCGGCCTTCCTCAAGCCGAGCACGCCGACGTAGAAGCCGTCCGCCCTCTCCTCTGAACTCGCACTCAGCGCCACGTGCAACAAGTCCATTCCGCTCCTCCAGTTTGGTGCCTACTCGTTCGGCCTGATGATGACCTTCAGCGACTCCTGCCCCTCCAGGACAAGCCGGAAGCCCCGCGCCGTCTCCCTCAGCGGCAGGACGTGGGTGATCATGTCGTCCACAACGATCCTGCCCGATGCGATCAACTGGAGCGATTCCTCCCAATCCGGCGGGCCGCAATAGTACGACGTGAGGATCGTGATCTCCTTCCGCCAGAAGTCGTTCAGGGGCACGACGGCCACCTTGTCCGGGCCAGGCACGGCGAAGACGACGACCGTGCCGCCCTGGTCCACGCACTTCCACGCGGCCTCCACAGCGGACACGGCGGACGTGCAGAGAATCACCACGTCGGCCAGCCGCCCTGTCTCCGCGGCCAGGCGGTCCGGCACGTTCTCGGCGGCGTCAATTGTGGCCGCTGCGCCGGCCCGCCGCGCGAAGGCCAAGCGGTTGGGGTTGATGTCCGACGCCGCGATTCGGGCGCCCAGCGCGTGGGCCAGCTTCACGTGGAGCAGTCCCGACATGCCGCAGCCCAGCACCATCACGCTCTGGCCCTCCCGCACCTTCGCCAACTGCTGCGCCCGCACGGCGCA
>Ga0194112_10012296_pt1 | contig 10469 bp, 9 predicted proteins | sample TA2MahC400mmetaG_FD_146191 | JGI IMG/M metagenome (GOLD analysis project Ga0194112, IMG submission 146191) | Freshwater microbial communities from Lake Tanganyika, Tanzania - TA2015016 Mahale Deep Cast 400m | ecosystem: Environmental > Aquatic > Freshwater > Lake | place: Tanzania: Lake...
GGGAGGTAGCGCTTCAATACAAGCAACTATGGATGGTAGAGCAGATATTTCGTTCCATGAAGACAATTCTCAGCACACGCCCCATATATCACAAATGTAAGGGCTATTTTTGATTGGTTACCGAGAATTGCTGAATTCGTTCAATTGTATTTTTAACATTTTTATATTATAATTCAGGCTATAGACCAATAAATGGAGAGGTATTGAGTTATTGAGAAGGGCTGTAGCTGTAAGTTTTGAAGGAGAAGATGTCAGAATAGTATACGCAACTTTAAAAAGAACGGGCATTGAGGTCGATGATGCCTTAATAGTAAAGGATGAGCAATTTGATCATTTTCTTGAGGAAGAAAGGGCAAAGGAATTCATAGTTGTAAGTAGCTTCAAGGGTTTCTTCCAAGATACAGTCCTTATTCCACCGACAAAAAAAAGGTTCATAAAAAGGCTGATTGAGGCAGAGGTCAAGAAGAGATCTCAATTTAAAGATTTTTCTTTCCTTTACACAATATCAGGTGAAAAGATTGTAGAACATAGAAGGATAAAAGAGGTCTCTGTCTTTGCTGTTAAGAAAGAGGATATGAAGGATATAGTTGACAGATTCGTTCTCAGGGGCAAAGTCATTAAGGCTATTTATCCTGATATTTTCTCTATCGCCTGTCTAATAGGGTCGGAACCGGTACCCTTTCTCTGCATCTCGGAAACGGGTCTAAATAAGAATATGTTTTTGATCAAAGATGGCGTAATACAATTTATCAGGATAGCCCAATCTGCTGAAAAGGGGATCAGAGATATTGATATTCAGAACATCAATATGACTGTTAATTATTGCAGACAGAATCTGAAGATAAACCCATATGCTGTCGCACTTGCAGGAAGCGTCTGCAGTGATTACAATGTAACTACAGGTACATCGATACCTGTAGCGTGTCTTTCACATCGCATGTCTCTAACAAGAAATGATTCACTATACCTTGATTTTATATCTCCCCTTTCAGCCTTCTTTGTCCCGAAGGACAGAGACATAAACCTATTACCCGGAGAGTATAAAAATCTTTTTCAAACAAGGCTATTTCTGAAATATTCGACTGCTCTATTTATGATGCTCTCGCTTATAGGTATGGGCTATACAGGGTATATAGCAAAAAATATTGTTGAACTGAAAAGTAAACTTAATTCCATAAGGGCAAGTCTTCCTGATGTTAATAATACACTAACCATATACGATACGAAGAAGGCTGAGCTGGCTGGATACATGCCTTTTATAACATCTTTCAGGAATGCTACATCAATTCCAGACATTCAAAAATTTCTGTCTTTGCTTTCTGAACTAAAGACGGATACTATCAGAATAGATCACACTTCCATAACTGCTGGGGATAACATTTTGAATGTAGAGCTGAAGGGGTCTGTAAAGACAGAGGGTTATGCAAATATGCAGATGCATTATCAGAAACTTATTGACTCTATTTCAGGTATAAAAGGTGCCAGTATAAAAGGGCATAGACTTGAGTTCAGGGACAAGAGTTTCCGTGTGGAGATAACGTACCAATGATTTACGGTGAACTCAAAAGACCTGTCACCTTTCACCTCATTGCAGGAATAGTCCTGAGTACGATTATTGTTTCTGCTGTTGTAATTGCTAAATATGAAAAGAGCCTTTCAGATACAACAAAGAGGTCCGGGCTTATAAGAACAAATGCCTTGAAGGTGGAGCAGGCTGTGATAGATACGGACTCAGCGATGAGGAAGATAGACGGTTTATTGCCATCTTACTATCATTCAAGAAGCCACAAAGAGATCATGCTTTTAGCACTCGATGGGATAAAGACCGCCATTAAGGGCGCTGACATAACAGTAACAAACTTTGATGAAAGGGGAGGTGAAATAATACTTCCCGTAACTATCAGTATTCCTGTCGACAGCTATTTGCATCTGGTAAGTAATATTGGATACCTGCAGTCCATGAATTTCCCATTTTTTGCCATCAAGAACATTGTGATTGAAAAGGCAGCAGGGAAACCATCTGATGCTATACTATGTAAGATAGAGGGTTCACTGAGGATGCCTGCTAAAAAGGTAAAGGAATAATGGACAGGAGGATGAAGATACAGATGGCCCTGCCATTTTTATTGATTATTGTTAGCCTTTTTACAGTAAAAATAATCAGTTTTAAACCCACTCTGCCCCCTGCGGAAATGAGGATGTTAAAGTTTGTTCCTGAAAAGATAGATATACGGGAGAGACAACCTTTTACAGTCAGCAGAGACCTGAGAAGCCCATTCGAGATGGCCAAAGCACCTCCATCAGGTTATCCTTCTGTGCCTCTTTCTGCAGTGGCTCCTCAGACACCAGCAGAGGCTAAACCCCACCTTGAAGCTTTAAAGGTCTCGATGATAGTCCTCAGTGAGGGCCGGAGGATGGCCATTGTGAATGGACTGGTTATTAAGGAAGGAGATAGTGTTGCCGGGATGAGGGTAACAAAGATAGAGAAGAACAGGATATTGCTGAAGGAGGTCAAACCCTCTCCTGCTCGGTACGAGTCGATTCCGAATGATAAACCGGAAGAAACAAGATGGATATATCTGGAGGAGAAGAAATGATTATAAAAGACAGGAGACAGATAACAGAACACAGTCCCCCCCACATCCCTCCCCCTCGAGGGGGGAGGGCGAGGGAGGGGGTGAAACTCTTTGCTCTGAGCTCTTTGTTCTGTGTCCTTTTTTTACTTTCTGCGTGTGCCACAACAGAACCGACAAAGTTAAGTTCTGAGTCGGGAGTTCAGAGTCCAGAGAAAAAGATATACCAGACCCCAAATGCCGAACAACGAACGCCGAACGCTGAACGCATAACCCCTGATTTTATGCCAGTCTCGGAAGAGCTCTCACCTCTTAAAACGAGGATTGTTTCCATTTCTGCGAGGGCCACACCTTTAAGGGATGTCCTTTATGTTATAGCCGAATCCACAGGATTGAACCTTGTAATGGAAAAAGGGGTAGAACCTGAGTTACCTGTGACTCTCACATTAAAGAATGTGAGTGCAGAGGACGCCTTGAATACAATCTTTACGTCTGTGGACTACTTCTATTCCGTAAAGGACAACATCCTCACTGTAAAAGTGATGGACACAAAGATATTCGAATTCGGCCATCCATCTGTCATTCAAAGTTATACTGTTGATGTGGGAGGCGACATATTGGGTGGCGCCGTAGCAGGTGCTGCGGGTACAACAGCAGGCACAACCGGTGCAACAGCAGGCACAACCGGTGTAACGGGCGCTACAGGAATCAAAGGTAGTGTGACACAAAAGGTAGAGAGCGATAAAACCTCTTTTCAATTATGGGATTCGATAGAAAAGACGATAGCAAGCCTCCTGGGCACTGCAGGGGGTGCTCAGCAAACACCAAAGGAGGCGGCTCCAGGGGGGGCTCAACCACAACCCGGTTTCAGTGTTAACAGGATGGCAGGGACGATAATCGTTACAGCCACAAAAAAGGACCTGGGAAAGGTGGAGAATTATCTCGCACGACTCAGTAAGGTGCTTAACAGGCAGGTTATTATTGAGGCCCGTGTTGTAGAAGTACAACTATCAAAAAGTCTTAGATATGGTATTGATTGGTCAGCATTGGATATAAATAGTCTCGGCCAGGTTACGGTTAAAACCGATAAGTTTACGAGTGTCGTAAGCGAGACTTTACCCAGTTTTCAGATTGGCGTAGCAAGATGGGACTTTACAGGCCTGTTGAAGGCACTCCAGACAATGGGAGAGGTGAGAGTACTTTCGAATCCGAAGGTAAATATAATGAATGGCCAGACAGCTCTGCTCTGTGTAGGGAGGAATGTAACCTTCGTATCGAGGGTGGAGACAACCTCTACAGCCGCAGCTACGGGTGTGGTGCCTACCACTACCTTCACAGTCTACACCAGCAGTGTCCTTTCGGGCATTATGATTGGAATCGTCCCATATATAAGTGAAGCAGGAGAGATATCCCTGACCATAACGCCTATAGTCTCTGACCTTATAAGACTGGAGGATAGAACAGTTGGGAAGGTTGGAGAAAACACCATCCAGATTTCCCTGCCGACTGTTGACCTCAGGGAGTTAAGCACAACTGTCAAGACCAAGGGTGGCCAGATGTTCATCATTGGAGGGCTTATACAGAATAGAGATAGACTGGAGGATAAACAGGTACCTTTTCTCGGCAGTATTCCCATCATAGGGCATCTTTTTAAGAGTAGGGAAAAAATAGAGGAGAAGACAGAGCTCATTATAATGCTTAGACCAACAATAGCAGAACAGTGAAATGGCAACCCTGAAACTCGGTGAACAATTAAAGTCCAAAGGGCTTCTTACAGAGGCCCAGCTAAATGTTGCATTAGCCCAGCAGACGATAACAGGAGACCTCATTGGTGATACATTAACAAAGCTCGGTTTTGTCTCTTCAAAGGAGATGGCCCAGACCCTTGCAGAGCAAGCCGGTATCAGTTTTATCGATCTTGATAGTTATATGCCATCTGAAAATGCCCTTCGTCTTGTATCTCGAGAAATTGCTGAAAGTACAGGTTTTTTGCCACTCAGCCTTGAAAAAGGTATTATTGCTATAGGAATAAATAGTCCGAGTAATATACTTGCCATAGACGTAGCCACCAGAATAAGCGGCAAACCTCCGAGGGCCTATATGGTAGATTCAGAAGGTTTCTACGATATCCTGGAAAAGGCTTATTACTTTTTAGAAAACCCCATACATAAACACATCGAGAAGGCCATCAATGAGATTAAGACCAGCGAGACCCCATCAGCAGCTACAATCTCATCACTCACAGAACTCTTAATCATGGATGGTATCAGAAGAAATGCAACCGATATCCATATAAACCCTGCGTTAAAGGCGGTCCATGTCTTTTACCGCATAGATGGCGTCCTGCAGCACGGTCACTGTTTCCCGAAGATTGCGCACAGCGGGGTCATCTCCAGGATAAAGATACTTTCAGAGCTTGATATAGCAGAGCAGAGACTGCCACAGGATGGCTCTTTTTCCTTCTCCTTCCTCGGCAGGAAATACGATATGCGTGTCTCAACTATTCCCACGATATATGGGGAGAACGTTGCAATAAGGATGCTGAGAGGTCTTGGTCCTTTACTGCGTATCTTGAATCTCGGATTTGATAAGCACGATGTAGAGAGACTGCGTTTTTTGTTCTCAAAACCTTATGGCTTGATCCTGATCACAGGCCCCACAGGCAGCGGTAAGACAACAACCCTCTATGCAGTATTGAGGGAAATAAATCTCCTCGAAAAGAATGTCCTTACTGTGGAAGACCCTGTGGAATATAAAATGAGCATGATCAGGCAGACAGAGGTTAATGAAAAGGCAGGATATAATTTTGCCCTCGCTGGTAGAAACTTCATGAGGCAGGACCCTGATGTTATGCTTTTAGGTGAAATAAGAGACGAGGAGACGGCACAGATAGCAATAAGGGCTTCAATTACAGGGCATCTGGTTCTTACGACACTTCATACAAACGATGCGATTACCGCAATACCGAGACTCTTTGACCTGAATGTTGACAGGTATCTGCTTTCATCTTCTCTTATGGCTGTTGTAGCCCAGAGGCTCGTGCGAAAGATATGCATAAATTGTAAGACTGAATACCCGCTCAAAAATGGAGAGCTGGTAGCTATGGGCCTGCCAGAACTCGAGGGAAAGATAAAAATAGCTTTTAGAAGCAAGGGGTGCTCAATCTGTAACAATACAGGTTATTCAGGAAGGACAGCCATAGGTGAGATACTCATCGTTAATGATGATATAAATGAATTGATTTATTCCGGTGCATCTATTAAGGCCTTAAAGGATGTTGCTATAAGGAATGGCATGAAGACCATAAAGGATGACGGAATAAAGAAGGCTATTGAGGGTATAACAACATTTGAGGAAGTCTTGAGGGTTGCAGGATAATGCCATTTTTTTCATACAGAGCTATTAACCCGAGCGGTGCCCTTGTAAAGGGAATGGTAGAGACCACCAATATGGACGTCGCATACGACAGTATTACAGCCTCAGGATTGCATATAATAGACATAAAGAAATCCAATGAACGTATTGCATCCATCACAAAAAGGCTTCTCGCAAGGAGAATAAAGAGAAAGGACATTATTGAGTTCGCAAATAACCTTTCAGTGATGTTGAAGGCAGGCATACCCATCCTGACTGCCCTTTCTGATATAGCAGATATAGTAGAGACGACCGAAAGCAGATACTTCAAGCAGAAATTAGAGAGCATACGGAGGATGATAGAACTTGGCTCGAGATTCTCTGATGCAATTGCATCACATAAAGACATCTTTCCTGACATATTTATACGTCTCGTAATTATCGGAGAGGAGACAGGACGTCTCGACAGGAGCCTCTCTGATGTGGCAACACATCTGCAGAGAATGGAAGACCTGGCCTCTTCCATCAAGAGGGCACTCATATATCCTGTATTTGCAATTATTACAACGACAGGTGCATTACTCTTCTGGCTGGTGTATGTTCTTCCCAAGGTCATAGTCGTCTTTAAGGATATGGGCATTATCCTTCCTCTACCAACAAAGATACTCATCTCTGTCAGCAGCTTCACCCAGTCTTACTGGTTCCTCATATTGCTCAGTCCTGTGGCTGTGTTTCTTTTGATAAAAACACTGAGGCAGAAAAAGGAAACACGATACCATGTCGATCTCGCAAAAATTAAATTCCCCATAATGAAGCACATAATATACAACAAGCTCCTCGCATTATTTTCAGAACAGTTAAGGATTCTCACAATAGCAGGTATTACCATACACAGGTCTTTTGAGATAATAGCCGATACAATAGGCAATGATGCCTTTAAGGTAGCTATTGAGGATTCAATGCAGACCATAGAAGCAGGAAGCAGGGTATCTGATGCCTTGAGGAGACACAAGGTATTCCCCCCGATACTCACGAGGATGATTGATATAGGCGAAACAAGCGGAACCTTAGATGAACAATTTGCGTATCTCTCAGAATATTATCTAAAGAAGCTCGATGACGTATCACAGAAACTCGGCAAGATGATAGAGCCCGTTGTGATAACCTTTATAGGGTTAATTTTTGCACTGATAATAATTGGTCTCATATTCCCTATATATGAATTAGTGTCAAAGATGGGAAGATAAAACTTTTTAAATGTCACCCTGCCCTGAACTTGATTCAGGGTATTTCAGGGTCTCTAAATCATCATTTTTATTAGAGATGCTGAAACAAGCCTGCCCTGAAGAGATGCTGAACTAAATTCAGCATGACACTTTCAGGGTTCAGCATGACATAATAAAAATAATGAGCAGATAGGAAAATAATGGACATCTTGCAAAATACCCTCCCCCTCGAGGGGGGAGGGTTAGGGTGGGGGTGCAGATGGATATTTTAGAGTTTTATGGATTAAAAGAAGACCCTTTCAAATTGACACCTGACCCCATGTTTTTTTTTCCATCGGAAAACCATAACGAGGCCCTGTCCTCATTGAGCTATGTGGTGCAGCAAAGAGAAGGCTTTTGCCTTGTCACTGGAGAACCGGGGACAGGGAAGACTACCGTCCTTAATGTATTCAAAAACAGCTGGAAGGATAGGGCAGAAATTGCTCTAATACTGACCCCTCGCCTTTCTTTTGAAGAATTCCTCCTGTCTGTTCTGGAAGATCTTAATGTAAAACTCACGAAGACGAACAAGAATGACATATTAAAGGCTTTCAGGGACTTTCTTATAGAAAAATCTCAAATGGATAGGCCTGTAATCATAATTGTTGATGAGGCACAGAACCTGCATGATGAGACCCTCGAAGAGTTAAGGTTACTCTCCAATCTTGAGACTGACAAAGAGAAACTTTTACAAATAGTCCTGATCGCTCAACCTGAACTCGAGGGAAGGTTGAGGGGAAGTAAACTCAGACAGTTGAACCAGAGGATTACAGTAAGAGCAAGGCTCAATCCGTTGTCACATAATGAAACACTCGAATACCTGAACTATAGATTAATAAAGGCAGGAAAGGGGTTCTTAAAGCTGGATAAAGGAGTATCAGGGCTCATCAGTAAATTTTCCTCAGGAATACCGCGAATCATTAACATAGCCGCATCAAGGGCTATCATGTCTGCATACCTCGAAGGAAGCAACATCGTTAACAGAAAGCATGTCAGATATGCCATAAGACATCTTAAAGGTGATGCCATGGTTGGAGAAATCAAAAGGCGCTCGAAGCTGATTTATGCCCTGCCAGTGATTATCTTATTTATCATCACAGGAGCAATAGGATACTATCTCGTAGAACAAAAAGGTATCCCAGATCTCCCGAAGGTCGAAAGCCCTGTACAGGTGCCACAGGATACGAAAGATACAACTCAGGCAATAAAAGGTGCTACAGAGGGACCCAGCCCTGCTGAAACAGAACAGAAGGATACTAAGGGAGTAGAAGACCAGAAAAAACAGAAAAGAACTGCCACAGTTATTGTCAACGCTGCAAATTTAAGGTCAAAACCATCACTGGATTCTGAACGGATTTCTTGGGCTTCAAAGGGCGTTGTCTTTGAGGTAAAGGATGAGTTTACAGAAATCACCGGTAAAAAATGGTATAAGGTAAAAATCTCCGATAACAGGGAATGCTGGATAGCAGACAGAGTTGTGACAGTGCAATAAAAATAATTTATTTTATTCGTTCAAGACCCAGACTACCCTCCATATCTCCTAACCGCTGGAGCCTTAAATAATATTCACGGGCCTTCTCATAATTGCCCTTTTTTTCGTAGAGGATTGCAATATTTAAAATAGTACGTCTATTATCTGGCTCGAGGGTATGTGCACGCATCAGAAAGCCCTCTGCCTTTTCGGTTTCTCCAAGTCTCGCAAAAGCTATCCCCATGTTAATGAGGCCAGGGACATAGTCATTTTTGATGTTAAAGGCCTTCTGTAAATAAGTCTTTGCTTCCTCAGGGGAGTTGATCTGAAGGAGTATGGACGCTATGTTGTTCATTACCCTGTAATTCCCGGGCTCTATGCTCAGGACCTTTTTATAACTGTCGAGTGCATTGGGATAATCCTTCCTGGATTCATAATTCCCTGCCATGTAAAGATAGAGGTCCTTCTCTGAAGAATCTGCCTTTGGTTTTTCGATGTCAGCTACCTCTACTGTTTCTGGTTGGGTTTTCCTTTCTCTTTTTTCCTCTCCTTCTTTTTGGGTACGGACCATCTCCACCTTTTTCTCCTGACTGTTAACCATCAACTGTCCTTTGCCTATTGCTCTTAATCCCCCCTCACCCCCCTTTACTAAAGGGGGGATGGGGGGATTATTTTGCTCTATTTTGCTCTCTGCTCTATGCTCAGAGATTGGTCTTTTATATTCTGCAACCTGTTTTACATCCTTTGTGAGATATATACCTACCAGATAAACAGTAACAAAGCCTGAGCCTAATGCCATAACAGCAAGGGCCATAAAGAGGGCTAATCGCCTTCTGTTAAACTCTTTCTTTTTGAGGGTAGAGACCATACTCCTGAGTCCTGGAGGAACATCTTTCCTCGGTTCAGGATGTTTTATCTTTGAAAGGAGATCAGATAAAAGGCTCATAGTTTATTTACTCAATAGCAGCATTGTCTCTCACGCTGAAGAAAAGTGATGAGTTCGGAGTGCGGGGTTTGGAGTCCCCCCACCCCTGCCCTCCCCCTCGAGGGGGGAGGGTTAGGGAGGGGGTGTTGCTGACTGTTGACTGCTGGCTGTTGACTGCTGACTTTTCAGCCTTCAGCCTCAAGCCTTCTTCCTTCAGCCTATTGTATACCTTCCAGGAATAGTCAACCCTTTTATGTCTGCTAACTGCATTGTAACACCCGACTGCTTCCCATGTGTAGCCATGTTTATCAATGCAGTACTTCAAGATTCTTGAGCCTGTTATAACATTATAACATGGGTCTGAAACAAGCCTGCCTGAATCAAGCCCCAGACTCGCAATCCATGATGAGTTGACCTGCATGATGCCCATGTCAGTAGAGCCATTTGAATTCTTGTTTATGGCATTCGGGTTAAGATTTGATTCTATTCTGGCGATACTCTGAAGAAGCTGCGGGTTTATCCCATATGTCTTCCCTGCCTCATCAAAACAGAAGGCATATAAATCCCCCCCGCCCCCCTTTGACCCCTCTGTATCCCCCCTTACTAAGGGGGGAATTAAAGGGGGGTAAAAAAGGATTAAAAGTACAAGTAACAAACAGGCAATGAGTAATCTTACTGCCTTCATTTCTCTCTTGTTATTCACGCTCCTCATCGTCATTCCTGCCCCTCACCGTCATTCACGCTCCTCATCGTCATTCACGCTCCTCATCGTCATTCCTGCCCCTCATCGTCATTCCTGCCCCTCATCGTCATTCACGCTCCTCATCGTCATTCCTGCCCCCTCATCGTCATTCCTGCCACTCATCGTCATTCCTGCCCCC
>Ga0194112_10012297_pt1 | contig 10469 bp, 5 predicted proteins | sample TA2MahC400mmetaG_FD_146191 | JGI IMG/M metagenome (GOLD analysis project Ga0194112, IMG submission 146191) | Freshwater microbial communities from Lake Tanganyika, Tanzania - TA2015016 Mahale Deep Cast 400m | ecosystem: Environmental > Aquatic > Freshwater > Lake | place: Tanzania: Lake...
GATCCCTTCGATCTTGTAGGAAACTCGAACGCGCCCGTCGTAGTCGGGCGCCGCGGCGAAATCGCGGAGCGCGATCGCCTTCACGAAGATCCCCTGCCGGTTCTCCCCCCAGGTCGAAACGTTCCCGACCGTGTTGACCGCCTTGATTCGGATCGTGTGCGGTCCTCCGGTGAGGCCGTAGGGGCGGAACGCGAAGTGCACGCGCGTCGAGTCGCCTCCCCATCCCCCTTCCGGATCGGCGTAGAACCAAATCGGATTCCCTTCCTCGTCCGCCATCTCGTCGATCCGGTAAATCACGTGCTCGATCGAGTTGAAGGTGATATCGGGGCGGGCTCCGGCGACCTCCGCCCCCTTTCCCGCGCCGCTCCCGCCGCCGTACGCCCGGTTGACCACCGGGATCTCGGCGGCGATGCCGTGGATCAGCGGGTCGATGACCACGACCGTGTCCGGAAGCGTGTCGGCGTAAACGAACGGGTGCGTATCGAGCACGTCGGGGATCCCGTCCGGGGGATCTTCCGAATCCCAGATTCCCATTTGGCCGAGCGTGAACCGGCAGATGAAGGGGGCGGGAACGTCCATGCAGCAGGCCACGTGCCGCTCGCACGTGTAATCCCAGTTCAGGCTGTTTCTGTTTCGGATCGCGAGGTATCCCGATGTTGCGTGGCACGGCGAGGAGGTTCCCCCCGCCGGGTACTCGTCGAGCGCCCAGAAGAGATGCGCGAACTCATGAATGATGAGATGCGAAAGATCCATGCTTCCGCTTCCGTGCGGGGTGACCTTCCCGTTGATGCCGGACGGGACGACGAGGAACGGCCCGCCGAGGTACGCGTACGCCGTGTACCCCGCGCCGGCGAAGTACGAAACTTTGGGGATGAAGAGACAGGCGCCCCACTCGCACCGCATCCGGATCCGCAAGCTGTCCAAGTATTGGTAGACCGGCCCGAAGTCGGTCCCCTTGACATAGAGATCGTACCCGAGCGCGTCCATGACCTCCTCGACCCACTCCTTCTGGTGGAGATGGGGAGGGGTGGTCTGGAAGTTGTGGGAGGTCGGGACGCGCCGCCTGAGATCGTAGACGAAGCGCACTCCCGGATACTCGACGTTCGCCGAGAAGAAGTCCATCGCCCCCCGCGCCTTCGCGTAGACGACGGAGATCTCGGTGTCCGAGTAAGTGGTCCCTGGGCCGTCGGGGAGGACGATCGCGACCGCGACCTTCCCCAAGAGGAGCTCGGAGGACTGGATCATTGTCGCTCCGAACGCGCTCCCGTACATCCGAACGAGCCCGCCCTCGTGCTTGCCGGGGGAGGCATCCTCCGGCGGGATCCAGGCGGGCCCGAGGAGGAGATCCCCGAACTCCACGGGCATCTTGGACGGTTCGGGCGGTTCCTGCACGAGCTCGCGGTTCCAGGAATCGACGAGGAGCCTTTGTTCCGAGGTCGTCTTCCCGACCGAGACCGCGGCCGGCTTCCGATGCAGCTCGATAAGGCGTTCGTCCGCGCGGATCTTCCTCTCGATCGACTCAGGGACATCCCCGATGAGGAGGTTCGGCGGGTAGACATGCGGGAACCGGGCCCCGGCCGCCTCCCACGCCTCGACGAACTCCCAAAGGTCGTCGATCGAGCCGACCCGGACGAGGAGGAGCGCGTCCCCCGTATCCCCCGGCCTGTACGCGCCTTCCGGGATCTCGCGGAGCGGAAGGGACGCGAAGACAACCGACGCGGAGAGAAGAAGTGACAAGACAAGAAGGCCGGCTCGGGGCGCCGGGGCCGCTCGGGCTCTGCGGTCCGGGATCGGGGTGCGGTTCATCGGATCCACCTCCTTGGCTCGGACGGGGCGCGCCGCGCGCGAAGAAGTTGCGCGTCCGGGACCGAAAGCGCGTGCATCGAGCGGGTTTCGCCCCGTCGGAGAGATCGTCCGACCTTATAGACGTCGAACGGAGCCTTCGCTATCAATCTACCCGCGGTCGCGGAGAGCGTCAACGAAGGGGGGTGTGCTACACTCGCGGGCGGCTGCCGCGGAAAGGGGTTCGCAGGTGCAGAGGTCGCTCGTTGCCGTCACGGTCTTGCTCTTTCTCGCCTGCGGGGGAAAGAACCCGCCCCCCCTCGTCGACGGGATCCTCCTCGTCACGATCGACACCTGCCGATCCGACCGTATCGGCTGCTACGGGAACGCGGAAGCCTCGACCCCGTTTCTCGATCGGACCGCCGCCGAGGGGGTCCTGTTCACGAACTGCATCGCCGAGATCCCGACGACCCTCTCCTCGCACACGACGATCCTCTCTTCTCTCTACCCCCGCACGCACCGGGTGCCGAGGAACGGGTTCCGCGTGCCCGAGGATGTCCGCACGATCGCGCAGATTTTCCGGGAGAGAGGGTTCCGCACGGGCGCGTTCGTCTCGGCCTTCTCGCTTCACCGGACGTTCGGGCTCGACCGGGGCTTCTCGGTCTACGACGACATCACGGACGAAACCCCGGACGGCGGCCAGCTCGAGAGGCGCGCCTCCACGGTCACGAGGTACGCGAGCGAGTGGCTCGGGGCCGCTGGGGAGGAGCCGTTCTTTCTCTGGGTTCACTATTTCGATCCGCACTGGCCGTACGATCCGCCGCCGCCGTACGGCTCGATCCGGCGCGTGCCGGAAGGGGCGTACCGCACGACGAGCCTCGAGGATCTGAAGAGAATCCGGTCCGGCCTCGCCCCGCTTCGCCCCTCGGACCGAGACGCCTTCTTCGCGGCGTACGACGGCGAGATCGCGTTCGTCGATCGATGGCTCGAGCGTCTTCTCGAAGCGGTTCCCAAGGGGAGACGCGAGGGGCTTCTCCTCGTGATCGCGGGAGACCACGGAGAGGGGTTCGGCGAGCACATGTACTTCTTCGATCACGGCGAGTATCTCTGGGCGAGCGCGGTGGACGTTCCGCTCATCCTGCACGGACCCTCGATCGTCCGGGAGCCGAGGATCGAAGAGGCGCCGGTCCGCCTTCTCGATCTCGCGCCGACCCTCCTCGAGGCGGCGGGCCTCCCGATCCCCTCGATCTTCGAGGGGGAGAGCCTGCTTCCGGCCGCGCGCGGGCCGATCGCCCCGCGCGTCGCGTTCTCCGAGGCGAGCAAGCCGTGGAGCATCGAGCCGGAAACGGAATACCAGAACAAGTACAAGGCGAAGGCGGTCCGGGACGAGCGCTGGAAGTACATCGTGACCCCCTTCCGGGATCGGAAGGAGCTCTACGATCTCTGGGAGGACCCGAGCGAAACCCGCAACGTCATCGGCCTCGATCCGAAGCGCGCAGCGGAGATGGAGCGCTCTCTCCTCGAGTGGATTCGCGAGAGGGACCCGGGGTTTCAGACCGGCGATCTCACGGTGGAGGCGGAGATCCGCGAGAAGCTCCGCGCGCTCGGGTACTACTGATCATTCATTCATGAACCGATCGCGCGGACCGACCCGCGGGCCCCGCGCGATGCGAACGGAAACGGAATGCGCGAGGCGGTTGCTTTCGTTCTCCTCTCCTTCGCAGCAGCCGGGTGCGGCGCGCCGGACCGGTCCCTTCCGGAGCGGATCGTCGTGTTCGGGGTGGACGCGGCCGATCCGGAGGTCGTCGCTGCCCTCCGCGCGAGGGGGGAGCTCCCCAACTTCGATCGCCTGCTCGAGGCGGGGTTCGCGGCGGATCTTCTCGCGGACGAGCCTCTCTTCTCCCCGAGGATTTGGACGTCGATCTTCACGGGCTTCCGCCCGGAAGCTCACGGAATCGAGAGCTTCACCCTTCCGGTCGGCTCGGAAGGAAAGAGGGTGCCGGTCACCTCGAACCTGATTCGGCGGCGGACGGTGTGGGACATTCTCGGCGAGTCGGGGATCACGGTCGGGGTCGTCGGCCATTGGGTCACGTGGCCCGCGCGGCCGGTGAACGGCTTTCTTCTCACGAACTACACCTGGCCCCCGACCGAGGAGTACGAGAAGGAGTGGAGCCCCGGGGCGGAGTGGGACACGATCGGGATGCGGACTTTCCCGGAGGGAATCGACGGGGAAGCGGTCGATGCGGCCCGCGAGAAGCGCTTCTTCAAGACGGCCGACTTCCCGAACGCGGACCGGCTCGATCCGGCGCTCCGGCACTATCTCGAAAAGGACCTCGCCTATCTGAACGCCGCCTTCGCCCTCTTCGACGAGAGGAAGCCGCGTTTCTTCACGTTCTATCTGGAGGCGACCGACTTCTTTCCACATAAGCTATGGATGTTTCATCGATATTACGAAACCGAGCGGTTCGGCGGCTCGATGGAGGGGCTCCCCGCGCCGCTGGCGCCCCCTCCTCGGGCCGTCGTCGACACGTTCGGCCCGATGGTGGCGGAGACCTACCGCCTCGCCGATCGCGCGCTCGGGCTCGTTCTGGAACGGGTCGATCTCGAGAGGGACGCCGTCCTCGTCGTCTCCGACCACGGCTTCCGCACGTACCCGCCGGGAATGATTCTTCACGTGGGAGACGACCGGTGGACCGAGATGCCGTTCTGGCACGGCGAAAGGGGGATCCTCTTCGCGGGCGGCGGGCCGTTCCGGAGGGGGACGCTCGAGGAGCCGGTCCGTCCCGAGGACGTGGCCGCGATCGTCCTCGCCGCCGCGGGGCTTCCTCTCGGAGCGGACATGGACGGGACGGTCCCCGAGGGGGTGTTTCGAGCCGATTTCCTCCGCGATCATCCTGTGCGTTTCGTGGAGAGCTGGGAGAAGGGCGCGCTCGGGGACGAGGCGCCGATCGAGAGCCCGTTCGACGAGAGGATGCTGGAGAAGCTGAGGTCCCTTGGATACGTCCACTGACCGAGCGAATGTCCGTCTCGTTGGGATCTCCCTCTTCGCGGCGGCGCTCGTTCTCTATCTTTTCACGCTCGCCCCGACGGTTCAGCCGGGGGACGGCCCTGAGCTCACGGTCGCGGCGCGCGTCTTCGGGGTGCCGCACCCGCCCGGGTATCCGCTCTACACGTCGATCGGGCGCTTGTTCACCCTCGTTCCGATCGGATCGGTCGCCGCGCGGATGAACTTCTTCGCCGCTCTCGCGGGAGCGGCGGCGGTCGGGCTCTTCGGCGCGTGGGTTCTCCGCCGAACCGGCTCGGTGCGCGCGGCCGTTCTCGTCTCGGCGGCGCTCGCGACCTCCCGAACGTTTTGGCTAGAGTCGACCTCGGCCGAGGTCTACGCGCTCGGGGCTCTTTTCCTCGCGCTGATACTTTATGTCCTTCCGGAAAGGAGGGACCCGAGACGCGTCCTCCTTTCCGCCTATCTCTGGGGGCTCGCGCTCACGAACCACCTCGGGTTCCTCCTCTTGCTCCCCGTTCTCGCGATCCACCTTCTCGCGGTCGCGCATCCCTCCAGGCGTATCGTCTTCCTCTCGAAGCCGCTCTTCTGGATCGGCCTCACGCCGTACGCGATCCTCCCCGTGCGCGCCGCTCTCGCGCCCCTCTGGAACTGGGGGGACCCCTCGTCGGCGCCGCGCTTCCTCGCGCACGTCGTGGGCCGAAACTACTGGGGGTATCTCCAAGCGGGGGGACCGGCGGAGGATCCGCTCGCGCGGCTTGCGGGGCTCGGCGGGGAAGTCTCGCCGCTCGTCTGGATCGCCGCCGCGATCGGGCTTCGGTTTCTCTACCGGGAGCGGCGAGACCTCTTCCTCCTCGTTCTCGGGGGTTCCCTCGTCACGCTCGCGTTCATTCTCGGGTACAGGATCCACGATCCGGAGGCCTATTTCCTTCCCGCGTTGATGCTTCTCCTCCTGCCGGCGGCGTTCTTTCTCGCGCGTTCCGGGAGAAGGACGTCGGGGGTCGCCGCGCTCCTTTTGCTCGCCACCATCGCGGCGGAGGCCGCGCGGAACCGTCCCGCGGACCGATCGGTTCTCGACGAGCACATCGCGAACATCCTCGCCACTGTCGAGGAGAACGCCGCGCTCGTGGTCGAGGGGGACGCCGAGACGTTCGGTTTGCTTTATGCAACGGTCGTCGAGGGTAGAAGAAACGATCTCACCCTCTGGAATCCGGTTCTCGATCTTCTTCCCGCGGGCCCGCTCTTCGCGCGCTTCGCGCCGCTCGTCGAATCGCGGATCCCCGGATGGAAAGGGGCCGCTCTCGCCGAGGCGGTCCGCTCGGGCGTTCCGGTCTACGCGGCGTCGGAGAGCGACGAGGTGCGCCCGGGAGAGGGGTTTCGGCTCGAACCGTGGGGGATCCTCTTCCGCTACGCGCTTCCGCAGGTGGAGGGCGCGGATCGCGAAGGAGGCCTCGCGCTCTGGGATCGGTACCGGACGAAAGCGATCGAGCGGGTCTCGCCCCGGTCCGGCTATCTCGCGCGCGTCCTCGCCGCGTCGTATCCGATCCAGAAGAGCCGCGCGCTCTTCCTTGCGGGCCGAAAAGCCGAAGGGCTCGTTCTTCTCCAAAAGGCGCTCGCGATCGGCGGGGAGGCGGCGCCGGTTCTCAACAACGTCGCGCTCGCCTACGAGACGATCGGAGAGACCGAGAGGGCGCGGGAGCTCTACGCGCGCGCGGAGATCGTCTCCGCCGACGGGATCCCGACGCTGAACCTCGCGAGGCTCGATCGAAGGGAGGGGCGGGCCGAGGAGGCGGAGAGGCGCTTCCTCACCGTGATCGAGAAGGACCCGCGCCTCCGCCAAGCGGCTCTCCTCGAGTGCGGGGCGGCCGCGCTCGAGAGAAGCGCGCACGCGGAGGCGTCTTCTTTCTTCGAGCGCGCGGCGAGGGATCGCCCGTGGGAGGCGGGGCCATTCGTCGGGATGGGAGAGGCGCGCGTGTTGGAGGGAGATCTCGAGGGCGCGCGGTTCTTCTTCCGGCGGGCGGAAGAGAGGCGTTCCGGGATGGAGAGGCTCGGCGAGCTTCGCATTGCGGAGCGGCTCGAGGAAGAGGGGAGGAGGGGGGAGGCTGGGGAGGTCTACCGCGCGCTTCTCGCGAAGAACCCTTCGGACGAGGAGGCGCTCGACGGTTGGGCCCGTCTCGCGGTGTCCTTGATGCGTCCGGATGCTGCCGACTCGCTCTATGAAGCCGCCCTCTCGGCCGCGGTCGACCGCGCCGCCACGGCGAACCGGTACGCGTGGTTTTTGGCGGAGGGGGGCCGCCGTCTTGATCGCGCGCTCGCTCTCGCACGCGAGGCGCGCGCGCTCGAGCCGTCGAACGCATGGTTCGCCGACACGGAAGGATGGGCGCTCTTCCGTCTCGGCCGCTTCCGGGATGCGGCCGCGTCGTTCGAGGAAGCCCTCCGCGCGGGCCACCCCGGCGCGGACCTCCGATTTCGTCTCGGGTTCGCGCTCGTTCGTTCGGGGCGTGGAGAGGAGGGGCGGGAGAGACTCGAGGAGGGGCTTCGTCTCGATCCGGATTCGAGACACGCGCTCGAGGCGCGCGCGATCCTCGGTGGAGGCGATGCTACGGACGCGGCTCCTCTCCCCAGAAGATGACCCGGTTCTTTCCGGACCGCTTGGCCGCGTACAGGGCCTGATCCGCGCGCTCGAGAAGCTCGCGCCGCACGTCGGCGGTGGTGCTCCCCGCGGTCGTGTGGTCCGGATGGAGCGCGATGCCGATCGATGTCGTCAGGCGGAACGTCCCTCCTCCCTCGGCGGTGGGGAGCGGCGCCTCCTGCACGAGAGAGCGGAGGCGCTCGCAGATCACCTTCGCCTGATCGCGCGAGGCGCCGGGGAGAAGGATCGCGAACTCCTCCCCGCCGTAGCGCGTGACGAGGTCGATCCGCCGCACGTGATCGCGGAGAATCCCGGCGACCTTCGCGAGGACCGCGTCCCCCGCCGGATGACCGAACCGATCGTTCACTTCCTTGAAGTTGTCGAGATCGACCATGACGAGGGCGAGCGCGGTGTTCTCGCGGCTCGCGCGCTCCACCTCGCGAAGGATCTGCTCCTCGAAGAAGCGCCGCGTGAAGACCCGCGTGAGGAGGTCGACGTAAACGAGCTGCTCGAGGTGCTTCGCGCTCCGGATCCGCCCCGCCGCGAGGAGCGCGACGAACGAGAAGAACCCGAGCGCATGCTCGTCGAACGCGTTCGGCTCCGTATGAAGAACCTCGATTGCCCCGTAGATTTCCTCGCCCGCTCGAAGCGGAAGAGCAGCCGCGCTCCGCGCGTCTTCCTCGGCGGCGCGCGCGGCGAGGAGCGGGTCGCGCGCGAGATCGGGGACGTGGAGCGGGTCGCCACCTCGGCGAAGATGCTCGCGGAACGCGGCGGCGAGGAGCCCCCGGTCGGTCGGCTCAAAAGGAGGCGAGGGGGACGCGTCGGCGAGCGAGACGAAGCGGACCCGCGAGGCGGCGATCGTCTCCGACGCGAACCGGGCGATCCTCCGGAGGGAATCGGCCGGTTCGTCCTCCGGCGGCTCGCCGGCCGCTCCGGTGAGGATCGACTCGAGGGCTCGTCGGGTTTCGTCCGTGGCGAGTTCCGGCGGGAGGAGGGGTCGGAAGGGGAATCGGTACTCGTTCGCCGCCGGCCCCGGAGGTCGGAGGGTCACCAAGAGAAGGCCCCGCCGGTCGTGATAGACGACCGCGCCGTCGGCCGGGCCCTCGGGTGCGCCCCGCGCGAAGAGCCCCTTCGCCACGAGCGCCTCGAGGACAAGCCGGCAGGCGCCGTGAAGGGATGCGTCGCTCCCCTCGGTGAGGCTCTCCTCCACGACGCGGCGGATCGTTTCGTCGAGGAGGCCGACCGGAAGGACCTCCCGGAGAAGCGTGGCGTACTCGATGCGGCTCATGATCCCGGCTCCCCCGCGGCAACGATATACCAAAATAATTGTAGCATTTTGCGATCCGGCGGAGCAAGAGGCGACGGGGCGGGGTCGAGTCGGCCCTCCCGTACGTTCCCATTCTACCACGCCAGATCCCTCGACTGCCGGTGTGGTATTCTTGCCGCGGCATCCAGGCGAGGAGGTGGGTCCCATTCGCGAGCGGCGCGCCGAGCTTCTCTTCCTCGCGGGCATCTCCGCCCTTCTCGTCCTTCACGCTCTCTCGTTTCGCTACACGGTCGACGACGCCTTCATCTCCTTTCGCTACGCGGAGAACTGGGCGGAGGGGAAGGGGCTCGTCTTCAACCCGGGGGAGAGGGTCGAGGGGTACACGAACTTCCTCTGGACCGTTCTCCTTGCGGCGGCGCTCCGCGGGGGAGCCGAACCGGTGCTCTTCTCGCGGATCGCGGGGATCGTCTCGGGTCTTCTTATCCTTTGGGTATCGTTCTTCTATGCGCGAACGAAGCTCGCGAACCGCTCCGCGGCGGTTCTCCTCCCCGTCGCGATCGCCGCGAACGGCGCGTTCGCGCTCTGGTGCGGCGCGGGACTCGAGACGGTTCTTTTCGGTCTTCTTCTCTTCGCGGGCGTCGCGGCCGCCTCGTCGGCGGAGAGCTCGCGGGCGTTCGCGCGCGCGTCTCTCTTCCTCGCGCTCGCGTCCCTCACGCGCCCGGAGGGGGTCCTCGTCTACGCGGTCGTCCTCTTCGATCAGCTCGCGCTTCGCCGAACCGGCGTGAAGCGCGCTCTCCCGGGGGCGCTCGTCTTTCTCGTTCTTGTGGGGGGGCACGAGGCGTGGAGGATCGCCTACTACGGGGAGGCGCTCCCGAACACGTTTCGGGCGAAGACGGGGGGCGGCCTCCACGCGCTTCGGCGCGGGGCTTTCTATCTCGCCCGCTACCTGGGGCCGTTCGGGGGATGGACCGTTCTCGCGCCCCTCCCGCTCCTCTTCCTCGGCGGAATCCGGCGGTGGGAGCGGACGTTTCTTCTTGTCTTGATCGTTTATCTCGCGTCGATCGTCGCGGTCGGGGGCGATTCCCTTCCCTTCTATCGTTTCCTCGTTCCCGCGGTCCCCCTCTTCGCCCTTCTCGCCGTCTCCGGGCTCGGCCGGCTCCTCGGGGATCCGAGCGAGAGGGGAGGTGTTCGCCTCGCCGCGTTCGCGGTTCTTCTCGCCGTTCCTCTCCTCAACACGTTCGGCGGCGAGGCGCTCCGTTTCCTCGCCGAGGACCGGGATCGGGTCGAGCTTCATTGGAAGCCGATCGGCAAGTGGCTGGGAGAGCACGCGAGCGAGGGTTCGTCGGCGGCGGTGACGACCGCCGGGGCGATCCCCTACTACGCGAAACTTCCGACCATCGATATGCTCGGCATCAACGACCGCGCGATCGCCTCGCGCCGCATGCCCGAGATGGGCCGAGGAATCGCCGGTCATGAAAAGCACGACATGAAATACGTTCTCTCTCGAAGGCCGACCTACATCCTTCACTATCCCTTCCTGATTCCCGAGCCGGTCTTCTGGTCCGGCCAGTTCCGGACGCCGTGGAACCGCGGGCTCGAGGAGCTTCTCGAGAACGAGGCGTTCGACCGGGAGTACCGGGGGGAGAGCGCGGAGATCCTTCCCCCGGGGGCGAAACGCTCTCTTCATCTGGTTTACTTCAAGAGGAAGGAGGACGCGTCGGATTGAAGCGAAGGAGTCGCCTCCCGTCGGAGCGGCGCCCGCTGATCGCTCTCCTGTTCGTCTTTCT
>Ga0194112_10012298_pt1 | contig 10468 bp, 7 predicted proteins | sample TA2MahC400mmetaG_FD_146191 | JGI IMG/M metagenome (GOLD analysis project Ga0194112, IMG submission 146191) | Freshwater microbial communities from Lake Tanganyika, Tanzania - TA2015016 Mahale Deep Cast 400m | ecosystem: Environmental > Aquatic > Freshwater > Lake | place: Tanzania: Lake...
CGCCGATGACCACGCGGGCCATGGGAGCCTGGGCCTCGCCGCCCTCGCCGAGCGCCAGCGCCAGGGGCACGAGGGCCAACGCTGTCGTGAGCATGGTCATCAGGATGGGCCGCAGGCGCCGCCGCCCCGCCTCCGCGATGGCCTCCCGCAGCGGCATCCTGTCGCGCCGCCGGAGCAGGTTCGTGTGGTCCACCAGCAGGATCGCGTTGTTCACCACGATCCCGCCGAGCATGATGCAGCCGATGAAGGACTGCATGTTGAACGTCGTGTCGGTGAGGAAGAGCGTGAGAATGACGCCGATGGCCGCCATGGGCACGGAGAACATGACGACGAAGGGGTCGCGCAGCGACTCGTACTGGCAGGCCATGACCATGTAGACGAGGACGAGGGAGAGCGCGAGGCTGAGAAGCAGCTCGCCGAACGCCTTCTGCTGCTCCTCGTAGTCGCCGCCGAAGTTGATGAGGAAGCCGCGGGGCACGGGCACGCTCTTCAGGCGCTCCTGGATGTCTGTGATGATCGAGCCCATGTCGCGACCGCTGATGTTGGCCAGCACCACGAGGACGCGCTCCTGGTTTTTCCGCTCGATGATGGTGGGGCCGGTGCGGGGCTGTGCGCTCACCACGTTGCGCAGCACCACAGGCTGCCCGTCCGCGTTGGTCAGCGTGAGGTCCAGGATGTCGTTCACCGCCATCCGTTCGGCGTCCTTGACCTTCACGCGGATGCGGAACTCGTCGCCCCCCTCGCGGTAGTAGCCGGCCTGGGTGCCGGCCACGCAGGTCTCGAATGCCTCGGCGATCTGCTGCACGGTGACCTTCAGGTCGCCTGCCTTCCGGCGGTCAACCACCATCAGCTCCTCGGGGCTGCCGGCCTCGCGGCTCAGCTTCACGTCGGTGATGCCGGGCACCTGCTCGACCTCGGCCTTCACCCGCTTGGCCAGCTCCTCCGCCGTCGCGAAGTCGTGGCCGTAGATCTCCACCTGGATGTTGTCGGTGCCAGACATCCCCATGCGCAGGACGTGGAGTCCCTGGCCGGCCTGCACGCGGACTGCCGCCCCCGGGATGGTGCGCAGCTTCGCGCGCAGCTCGTTGGCCACACGCTCGCTCGAGCGCCTGCGCTGCGACTGCGGCACGAGCGCGATCCGCAGGTCGCCCCTGTGCCCGCCCGTCGCCCGCCACGGCGAGCCGCCCGAGCTGCTGATGATGTTCTTCATCTCCGGCACGTTCTCCCGCGCAATCCGCTCGATGCGCTCGAGCGTCGCCGACATCACCTGCACGCGCGTGCCGGACTCCATCTCCACATCAATCCTCACCTCGCTCTCGTCGGTCGCCGGCAGCAGCTCCACCCCCACGAAGCGCGCGAGGAACAGGCACCCCGCCAGCCCCACGAGGGGGGCCACCACGGTCAGCAGGCGATGGCTCAGGCACCAGCCGAGCAGGTCGCGGTAGCTGCGGTCCATCCCGTCGAGGAACCGGCCCAGCACGCGGAACACCCGGCTGCGCAGCGACCCCCGCGGCCCCTCGTGGAGCGGCCCTGCCCCGAGGACCCTCGCCGCCAGCATCGGCACCAGGGCCATCGCCACCGCCATCGAGCACAGGAGCGCGAAGCCGATGACCATGGCGAGCTGCTTGAACATCACGCCGGCCATGCCGCGCACGAAGATGAGCGGCAGGAAGACGACCACGGTCGTGAGCGTGCTCGCCACGATGGCGGCGATCACTTCCTCGCTGCCGTTCACCGCCGCCTCCTCGCGGCCCTGGCCTTCCTCGCGCAGGCGGTAGATGTTCTCCAGCACCACGATCGCGTTGTCCACCAGCATGCCCACGCCGAGGGCCAGGCCCCCAAGCGTCATCAGGTTCAGCGTGAAGCCGTAGAAGTACATGAGCATGAACGTCGCGATGATGGAGATGGGGATGGCGACGGAGATGACGAGCGTGCTGCGGAGGTTCCGCAGGAAGAACAGGAGCACGAGCACGGCCAGGAGGCCGCCGTAGAGGGCCGAATCCCCCACGTTGGAGATCGAGCGCTTGATGTAGTCCGACGTGTCAATGATCGGCAGGATGTGGATCTGCGGGAACTCGTGCCCGATCCGCTCCAGCTCCGCCATCGCGCGTCGCGCGACCTCGACGGTGTTGGTGCCCGACTGCTTGTAGACGGCGATGCGCACGCCGGGGTCGCCGCCCACGCGCACGATGCGGCGGACGCGCTGCCAGGAGTCCTCCACGTCGGCGATGTCGCCGAACGTCACGGCCGCGCCCTCGCGCATGGCAACCACCGTGTCGCGGAGCTGCGCCACGCTCGTGTACTCGCCCAGGGTTCGCACCGTCACCTCGTAGTTCCCCCGGTCAATCTGCCCGGCGGGCAGGGTCACATTGCCCGAGGTCACGCGGCTCAGGATCAGGTCGAGCGGCAGGCCCAACGCCTTCACCTTATCTATGTCCAGGTTCACGTGAATCTCGCGCTCGAGGCCGCCCCAGACGAAGATGGAGGCCACGCCCGGCACCTTCTCCATCCGGTACTTGATGTCGTCGTCTATGATGCGGCGCAACTGCACGGGGTGGAGCGAGCTGTGGGCGCCGAGGATGAGGATGGGGAAGGCCGCGAGGTCGAACTTCCGAAGCATCGGCCTGTCGGCGTCGTCGGGCAGGTTCGGCACCACGCGGTCCAGGCGGTCGCGCATGTCGTTCGACGCCACGTCGAGGTCCGTTCCCCACTGGAACGTCACGCGGATGTTGCTCGCCCCCTCGGAGGAGGTCGAAGTCATCTCGTAGTAGCCCGGGACGGCCGCCATCGCCTCCTCGATCGGCTTCGTGATCAGCTCCTCTACCTCCTGCGGGCTGGCGTTCTCGTAGGTCGTCTGCACCGTGATCGTCGGGTTCGTGATGTCCGGCATCAGGTCTATCGGCAGCCGCGAGAGCGCGACCCCGCCCAGGATGAGCACGATGAGCGTGACCATCGAGGTGAAGACCGGCCTGTGGATCGCGGTGCGGGCGAGAGACATTACCTGATTTCCGATTTCCGATTTCCGATTTTCGATTTCGGAGCCGCAGAGGGCTGCTTCTGGCTTCTCTGCTCACCGTGCGTGAGACTCTCTTTCCCGTCCGTCAGGACGATGGCGGAGCCGTCCTCGAGAAGGTGGTGGCCGAGAGCGACAACCCAGGCGCCCTCAAGCGACTCCGGCGGGTTGAGCACCTCGACGAGCCCCTTGTCTTCGATGCCGGGCGTGATGGGGGTGAAGATGGCCTTGAGGGACGCCTTGTCGGCCACGAACACCCCTTGCCTGCCGCTGCGCCGCACGAGAGCGTCACGTGGCACCACCGTGGCCTCGGGCCGCCGGCTCAGCTCGATGTCGGCTCGGATGAACATCCCTGGCTTCAGCAGGCGCTCGGGGTTCGGCACTTCGATCTCGACGAGAGCCTGGCGCGACGTCTCCCTGAGCATGGGCGCCACGCGCACCACTTTGCCCGCGAACGTCTGGCCCGGCACACCATCCGTCGTCACCGCCACGTCCTGGCCCACCTTGACCTTCATGTAATCGCGCTCCACCACGTGCACGAGGGCCTTCAGGGTGCGGATGTCGAGGACGGAGACGATGGGGTCGTTGGCCTTGAGCATGGCCCCTTCGTCCACGAAGCGCTCGCCCACGAACTGCGGCTCCTGCCGGCCCTCCCAAGCGGGGGCCTTGATTTCGGTGTAGGCGAGTCGGACGCCTGCGGCTTTCAGGGCGGCCTCCTTGTTGTCCACCTGCGCGCGGGCGAGGGCCAGCTCCGCCTCGCGGGCCTTCTTCTGCGTCTCCGACAGGCGCACGAGCGCGGTCTTGTAGGCCGCCTCCTTCTGCTCGGCGAGCGAGGTGGCGTGGCGCAGCTCGGCCTCGCGCGCGCCCTTCTGGGTCTCCGAGAGGCGCACCTGGGCGCTCTTCACCGCCGCCTCACGCTGCGTCACCAGGGCGCCCGCCGCCTCGTGCTTGGCCTTGGCCGCCTTGAATTGCGCGTCTGCGGCGTCGTACTCGGCCTGGGAGAGTATCTTCTTCTCGCGGAGGGCCTGCGCGCGCTCGTACTCACGTTGGGCCACGGTCAGCGCGCTGCGGGCGTCCTCTATGTTCGCCTTCGCGCTCCCCAGCTCGGCCTGGGCCTGGGCCAGCTTCTGGGCCAGTTCCTCATCCTCCAACGCCGCGCCTAGGCGCACCTGGTCGGCGTTGGCCTTGGCCACGGCCCACTCGGCCTTGGCCTGCGCCGCCTTCTGAGCCAGCTCCTCGTCCTCCAACGTGGCCCCCAGGCGCACCTGCTCGGCGTTGGCCTTAGCCACGGCCAGCTCCGCCTTCGCCTGGGCCACCGCCTCCTCGTGTTCCGCCGCGTCGAGCACCGCGAGCAACTGCTCCGGCTTCACCGTGTCCCCGATGTTCACCAGCAGCTTCTCCAGGCGGCCGGCGATCTTGGGCGCAACGATGAACTCCGCCCTTGCCCGCAGCGTGCCCGTCAGCCGCTCCACTTCGTGCAGTGTCTCCTTCCGCACGCGCTCGAGTTCGACGGGCACGGCGCCGCCCGGCCGCCGCGCGCTCACTGCCTGCTTGGGGGCGGTCAGCCGCTGGTACACCAGACAGCCCAGGCCCCCGAGGGCCGCGAGAAGCACCGCCCACACGATGGCTTTTCTCATCTCGTTCCCCGATTCGCGCCGGGGCTGCCCGCCCCGTGGCAGAAGAGGTCCACGATCAGCTCGTCGCGCCGCAGACGCGCCGGCAGATGGGCCAGGTCGCGCCCCCGCGTGCGGAGCATCCCGAGCAGGAAGTTCGCCAACACATCCACCGGCACATCGGAGCGGACCTTGTCCTCCGCCACGCCCTTGCGCAGGATGGCAGCCACGGCCGCCACCAGCTTCCTGCGCCGCTCCGCCCAGCGGGCCTGCATCGGCTCCGAGCACCACTGCATCCGGTCGCCCTCCGCCTGCATCATACGCAGAAGCTGCTTGCGCCGCTCGAAGAACCGCGGGATTTCGCTGCACGCGCGCAGCAGTTGCTCGCGGAATGGGGCGCCCTGCGGCACCGTGCGGTGCAGCAGGTCGCACAGCTCGTCGAACCCCGACGTCGCGACCTGGAAGAACAAGTCGTCCTTGTCCTTGAAATACCGGTAGATCGTCCCCTTGCCCACGTGGGCGGCGGCCGCGATGCCGTCGGTCGTGATCTCGTGGTAGCGCCGGCTGGTGAACAGCCGCTCCGCCGCCGCCATGATCTCCCGTTGCCGATTCCCACGAGCCATCGCGCGCCTCCTTACAGAACTGACTGGTCAGTATTGTACACCGCTCGGCGAGGGGTGTCAATGCAGAAGTCGGCGGCCGCAGCCGACGATGCAGTCGCGCTTGATTGCCCAGGCGGAATGTAGACAATGGGGACGGCGCGCCCGGATGGCTTGCAGCGGTTCGGTGGCGCTGTGGGTAGTGCCAAGACTGCCTGAAGGCAGGACTCCGAACCAGGAGCGCGGCCCGTTTGGAGAATCCCGTTGCCATGACTGAGCCCCCCAAGGTTGCTGCGGCAGGCCCCGAGGAGGCTGAGGCCCTGCTCGACCGCGTGAAGTCGGCCCGCCAGGCCATCGTCCAGGAGCTCCGAAAGGTCATCGTTGGCCAGGACGACCCGATTGACCAGGTGCTCGGGACGATGTTCGCCGGCGGCCACTGCATGATCCAGGGGCCGCCCGGCACGGCCAAGACCCTCCTGGCCACCTGCGTGGCCCGCGTGATGGACCTCACGTTCAAGCGCATCCAGTTCACCCCCGACCTCATGCCCAGCGACATCTCGGGCACCGAAATCCTCGAAGAGGACCAGACGACCGGCCACCGCGTGCTCAAGTTCGCCAAGGGTCCCGTCTTCTCCAACATCGTGATGGCCGACGAGATCAACCGCACGCCGCCGAAGACCCAGGCCGCGCTGCTCGAGGTGATGCAAGAGCGGCAGGTGACGCTCGGCGGGCGCACCTATCCGCTGCCCGAGCCGTTCTACGTGCTCGCCACGCAGATTTCACTGGAGCAGGAGGGCACCTATCCGCTGCCCGAGGCCCAGCAGGACCGCTTCATGCTCACCATCTCGATGAACTACCTGCCGGAGAAGAGCGAGGCGCAGGTGGTGCGGCACTCGACGGGCGCCGAGACGGTCGCGCTCCAGAAGGTCATCGGCGCAGCCGACCTGTTGGCCTTCGCGCGGGCCGTGCGCCAGGTGGCCTTGCCGCCGGCGCTCAGCCGCTACGTGGTGGACCTTGTGGCGTCGAGCCGCCCGACGGTGGCCGGCTGCCCCGACTTCGTGAAGGAGTACGTCGCCTGGGGCGCCGGGCTGCGCGCGAGCCAGAACATCGCCCTCGCCGCCAAGTCGGCTGCCGCGCAGGATGGGCGGGCGGCCGTCGAGCCGCAGGACATTCGCAAGGCCATCCTGCCCGTCATGCGCCACCGCATCGGCCTGTCGTTCCGAGCCGAGGTGGACCGCGTGAGCGTCGAGGACGTCATCCGCAGGCTGGTCGAGGCCTGCCCCGAACCCAAGAGCTGTTGAGGGACGCTATGGCAACCGAAGCGACGGCCCCCGCGGCGCAAGTTGGCCTGCTCGCGAAGCTGTGCGAGGGCCGCGAGAGAATCCTCCGCGAGGTCCGCAAGGTCATCATCGGCCAGGATGCCGTGGTCAACGACGTCGTGACCTCGTTCTTCGCCGGCGGCCACTGCCTGATCACGGGCGTGCCCGGCCTGGCCAAGACGCTGCTCATCTCGAGCCTTGGGCGAGCGATGGACCTCACGTTCCGCCGCGTGCAGTTCACGCCCGACCTGATGCCGGCCGACATCACGGGCACCGAGGTGCTCGAGGAGGACCGGGCCACGGGCAGCCGCAAGCTCGTCTTCCGCCCCGGCCCCATCTTCACCAACATCCTGCTGGCCGACGAGATCAACCGCACGCCGCCCAAGACCCAGGCCGCGCTCCTCGAGGCCATGCAGGAGCACCAGGTCACGGTGAGCGGCACCACCTATGCCCTCAAGGAGCCGTTCTTCGTCCTCGCCACGCAGAACCCCATCGAGCAGGAAGGCACGTATCCCCTGCCCGAAATCCAGCAGGACCGCTTCATGTTTAGCCTCCTGATTGACTACCTGCCGAAGGACCAGGAGGTCGAGGTCATAGACGCGACCACGAGCACGGCGGGGGCGCAGCCCGAGGTGTGCATGACGGGCGGCGAGCTGCTCGAATACCAGGGCCTCGTGCGCCGCATCCCCGTCGCCGAGCCGGTCATCTCCTACGCCGTGTCGCTCGCCGCGCGGAGCCGTCCGACCGAGGCGGGGGCGCCGGCGTTCATCAAGGACTACGTGTCGTGGGGCGCCTCGATTCGCGCCTCGCACTACCTCGTGCTGGGGGCCAAGGCACGGGCGGCGTTGGCCGGCCGGCCCCACGTGTCGGTGCAGGACGTCCAGTCGGTCGCCTATCCCGTCCTGCGCCACCGCATCATCACCAACTTCCGCGCGGAGTCCGAGGGCATCAGCTCTGAGGAGATAATCAAGCGCCTGCTCGACGCGGTGAAGCCGCCGCGATCGGGCCTTTGATCCGACGGATCCGACCGATCCGACGGATCGCGAGGCAGAAGCCAAGCGAGCCGTTCGATGGCCAAGAGCCAGTATCTCGACTTCGACGTGATCGCGCGGATCAGCAACATGCAGCTCCTCGCAAAGGTGGTGGTCGAGGGCTTCATCCTGGGCCTGCACCGCAGCCCGTACCGCGGCTTCTCCGTCGAGTTCGCCGAGTACCGCCAGTACACCGCCGGCGACGAGATCAAGCATATTGACTGGAAGGTCTACGGCAAGACCGACCGCTACTACATCAAGCAGTTCGAGGAGGAGACGAACCTCACGTGCCATATCCTGCTCGACTCGTCGGGCTCGATGGCCTACAAGTCGCGCGAGACGGGCCTCTCGAAGCTCCAGTACGGCTCGTGCCTGGCGGCGTGCCTGTCGTACTTCATGATGCGGCAGCGCGATGCCACGGGGCTGACCGTGTTCGACACCAGGGCGCGGCTGATGCTGCCTCCCCGGACCCGTCAGTCGCACCTTCACCGCATCCTCACCGAGCTTGACCACCTGGAGCCGGGCGGCGAGACCAACGTGGCCGGCCCCCTGCACGAGCTGGCTGAGAGCATCAAGCGCACAGGGCTTGTCATCCTCATCTCCGACCTGCTCGACGACCCGCAGAGGGTGCTCTCGGCCCTCCAGCACTTCCGCTTCAAAGGCCACGACATCATCGTCTTCCAGGTCATGGACGACGCCGAGTTGACCTTTCCCTTCGACTCGATGACCGAGTTCACCGACCTCGAGACCAGTGAGAAGCTGCTCATCGCGCCAGAGGGCGTCAAGCCGGTCTACATGGCCGAGTTGAAGCGCTTCCTATCGTCCTACGAGAAGGGCTGCGCCGACCTGAAGGCCGACTACAAGCTCTTCGACACCCGCACGCCGCTCGAGCTTGGCTTGAGCGAATACCTCCACCGTCGAAGCCAGATGAACTGAACCAGTGGGCAGTGTACGGTGGACAGTAGACAGTGAAGCCGGAGACAGGAAAGGAACGGACGATGGGCGACAGGGCGCAGAGCTTTCGGGACCTGAAGGTCTACCAGTTGGCCTTCGAGCTTCAACAGGAGATCTTCCAGTTGACCAAGCGGTTCCCGAAGGAGGAACTCTATGCGCTCACGGGCCAGATTCGACGCGCATCCCGTTCCATCGGGGCGAACATCTCGGAGGCGTGGCACAAGAGGCGTTATGTCGCGAGCTTCGTGAGCAAGCTGACCGATGCCGACGCAGAGCAGGCCGAGACACAGCACTGGCTCGACACCTCGCTGGCTTGTGGCTACGTTGCTCCCGATAGACACGCGGCCCTCTTGAGCAAGTGCAGAGACGTCGGCAAGATGCTTGGGGGCATGCTTGCCGACCCCGAGCCGTGGTGCGTTCGCCTCCCCAGTTACTCCAGGAGGTGACGGCTGTGCAAGTCTTCTCTTGCTGTCCACTGTCTACTGTCCACTGTCCACTGCCAGGTGCACCGGAACGGACCGCATGAGTTTCATGAACCACTACTTCCTGATCGGCCTGCTGGGCGCCGCGGTGCCGATCCTCATCCATCTGCTCACACGCGACCGCGTGCGGCGGGTGGCTTTCTCGACGCTGCGGTTCTTCGCCAACGTGTCGCGGAGCGTGCTGCGGCGGAAGCGCCTCTACGAGATGATCCTGCTGGCGATGCGGACGGCGGCGTGCGCGCTCCTGGCCATCGCCTTCGCCAAGCCGTTCCTCGCGTCGGGGGAGGGAGCGGCTGGCACCCTGTTCGCGCCGGGCACGGCTCGGGCAATTGTGGTGGACCTCTCGGCCTCGATGGGCCGCCAGGGCATGCTCACGCCCCTGCGCGACGAGGCCCTCACGGCACTCAACTCGCTCCGCGAGGGCAGCGACGCGGCCGCTCTCGTGACCTTCACCGACACGCCGCGCGTCGAGGTGCCCTTCACCCGCCGCCTCGGCGAGGTGCGGGCGAAGCTGGAGGCCCTCGCGCCCACTCACGGCGGCACGCGCATCGCCCCCGCCGTGCAGCAGGCCGACACGCTGCTGCGCGCCGTGAAGGCGCGGGCGAAGGAGGTCTGCCTCATCTCTGACCTCCAGCGCACGGGCTGGAGCGACTTCGCGGGCGACTGGAAGCTCGCCCCAGGCGTCCGCCTGGTCGTTCGCCCGGTGCAGCCGGCCGAGGACGCGGGCGGCCTGGCCATCGTGGAGGCCGACACGCCGCAGAGCGTGGCGATGAGCCGCACGCCGCGCACGCTGGCCGTCCGCGTCGCCAACTTCTCCGCCGTCGAGCGGCGCGACGTCGAGGTCGCCTTCTCCGTCGGCGGCAAGGAGATTGCCACACACAAGGTCCACCTGCGCCCCGGGGCGAAGGTGCCCGTCCGCTTCCGCCACGCCTTCGAGGCCGCGGGCGACAACCCCGGCGTCCTCTGCATCAAGCCCGCCCCGCTTGGAGTGCGGGCTTCAGCCCGTAGTTCGGGGGAACCAGCGCCCGAGGTACGGCCTGAAGGCCGCACTCCAAACGAAGAGGTACGGCCTGAAGGCCGCACTACGAACGGCGGAGCAGAAAGGGAGTTCTGGTTCAATGTTCGCGTGATTCCGCGCATCCCCGTGCCGATTCTGAACGGGCGGCCGACCACAAGCCCGATGACCGACTCCGCGTGGTTTCTTGCGAAAGCCCTCGCTCCTGGCGACGACACGCCCTTCCTGGCCCGGAGCATTGACGCGGCGAAGGTGCTGCCCGACGAGTTCCAGGACGCCCGCGTGGCGATTCTGGCCAACGTGGGCCAGGTGGCGCCGCCCGTGCGCGACGCGCTGGCGGCGCTGCTCAAGCGCGGCGGCGGGCTGCTCTTCCTGCCCGGCGACCGGGTGGACGCCGAGGCGTTCAACCGCACGCTCGGCGGCCTGGTGTAGATTTCCGAAC
>Ga0194112_10012300_pt1 | contig 10466 bp, 8 predicted proteins | sample TA2MahC400mmetaG_FD_146191 | JGI IMG/M metagenome (GOLD analysis project Ga0194112, IMG submission 146191) | Freshwater microbial communities from Lake Tanganyika, Tanzania - TA2015016 Mahale Deep Cast 400m | ecosystem: Environmental > Aquatic > Freshwater > Lake | place: Tanzania: Lake...
TACAAGAGCCTATCAGATATCGAAGGATATCCAGTTGTCGTGAAAGGCATATATGAATCGGGGCATCTGTGCTATGTTAATTCACCCAGTGCTCTCTCGAAGATGCCCAATCTTGATGTCTTAATGCAGGAATACGTACCAGGAGATGGATATGGCTTCTTCGCTTTGTATAACCGAGGGAGACTCGTAGCTTCCTTCATGCACAGGAGGATCAGAATGAACCCCCCAACAGGAGGATCCAGCACAGCCGCAGTATCTGTCTATGATCCACTGCTGATGGAGTTGGGGAAGAAGCTACTTGATGATTTGAAATGGCACGGTGTTGCTATGGTTGAATTCAAGAAGGACAATCGAGATGGCAAATTCAAGCTGATGGAGATCAATCCCAAATTCTGGGGTTCGCTGGATCTCGCCATCGCCTGTGGAGTGGACTTCCCCTCCCTCGCTGCTAGAATGGCAGTTGATGGCGACGTTGAGGGGCCATCTGATTATCAACGAGGGGTGAAGTTTCAATGGCCTTTCCCTGATGACCTAATGAGTGTGATGGCAAACCCGGAATTCGCACCTTCATTTCTGCTTGACCTGCTGAACCCTCGGGTTAGGAAGAATATTGTTATGGCGGACATCAAGCCAACCATCGTGCAAATGGCTAGCTCGCTATCCTCGTGCAGGACGATCATACTCAATAAGAGGATAGGATATCCTCACGGGGTCCCCAGATCATGACGCTCTGCATCGATTTGCATATTCACTCCAAGTACTCATATGACTCCGTGCTGGAACCAAGAGACATAGTGAAGACGGCGGCCAAGAAAGGCCTTTCCATTGTAGCCGTCACTGATCATGATAGCATACGTGGAGGAATTGAAACGAAGAAGCTCTCATCCCATTATGGGGTGGAAGTAATAGTCGGATGTGAATTCAGCACCAGCAGGGGGGACTTGATAGGCCTGTTTCTTGATGAAATGTTCAGGGCAAACAGTCCGCAGGAGATAGTGGAAGAGATCCGTGAGCGGGGAGGCGTTTCTGTGTTACCACATCCTTACAGGCTTGGTCCCCCAGACGTCGAATTGGCTAGAATGGTTGATGTGATTGAGGCATACAATGGTCGGACTTCTCTGAAGAAGAATCATGAGGCACTATCTCTTTCAGTCGACCTGGCAAAACCCGCCATGGCCGGGAGCGATGCCCACTTCAGACAGGAGATTGGTGTAACTAGAACTCGTCTACATTCCGATACAGCAAGCCTGGAATTGAAGAAGGAACTGTTCAAAGATACTGAGCTGTTGTTTGGCAATCATATGCGAAGGTATCTGACTCTTAGCAAATATGTGAAAGCTGTCAGGAGCGGCAGCCTAAAAGACGTAATAGACTTGACTTGTTCCGAATTCCTGAAAGGAATGGAAAGGGAGTTGATGTCTAGGTGATCATTGTCAGATAATTAGGACTCTGGGAATCGTATCAGCGATGATCTAGGGGTCGCTCTAAGAACTCTCACCTAGAAACACCTAGAGTGCAAACGAGTTATCCCTACGCAATACAACTCCAGTCATATGTTATGCAATCTGATAGGGCCTCCGCTTAAAGCGGCAAATGATGTTGCAGAACATCAGATCCCCCAGAAGGTTAATTCGAGCATTAGGAATTCAATCCAAAGGATTGCAGAATTGGTCTTATCTTGATTTCTAACAGCTTGAGACAGTACCACAATTATGACTCATCGAAAAGGCGATTAGTTCATATCGCCCTCTCCTTATCAAATGAAGGTTGTAACCGCTATTGGAACTCGACCGCAGCTCATTAAATGTGCGGCACTTTCCAAGGAATTGCGTTTGATCCGCAAGGAGGTTCTGATCGATACAGGGCAGTATTATGATTTCAACATCTCTCGCATCTTCTTCGATGAAATGGAAGTACCAGCGCTAGACTACTGTCTGAATGTGGGTTCAGCTAGTCATGGTTTTCAGACTGGAAGAATCCTGATGGTATTGGAGAAGATTATTCGTGTTGAGAGGCCCGACATGATTCTAGTCTACGGAGACACGAACTCTACACTGGCATGGGCGTTGTGCGGCGCTAAGGTGCTTGCGCCTATTGCTGATGTGGAAGCAGGTCTGAGGTCTTTTGATTGACCAATGCCCGAGGATATTAATAGAGTGTTGACCGATCATGCTTCTGATTTGCTCCTTTGTCAAACAAAGAATTCGATGATCAATCTTAAACGAGAAGGACTGGCGAATCGAGCGTTGCGGGTTGGGGACGTAGCGGTCGATGCACTAGCCTTGGGAAATTCAATCGCAGATTCAAAATCTGATGTAATTAAGCGGTTCGGATTGGAGGAAGGGCAGTGCATAATCATGACTTTGCACAGAACCTCAAATACCAACGACCCCAAGAATCTAAATTCTATATTTCGAGCGATGGGCGAATGCGACAAGACCGTGATATTTCCAATTCGTCCCCGAACGCGAAAGGCGATGGATGCCATTGGTCTCAAAATCATCCCATAGGGAATCTGAGAATTGTCGATCCTTTAGGCTACCCTGATATGATTCGATTGATGGGTCAAGCTTCAACGGTTGTAACTGATTCGGGGGGTATCCAAAAAGAGTATCTCTTGTTGGGCGTCAAATGTATTACGCTGCGAGAAAACACCGAGTAGCCAGAGACGCTGGTCAGAGGATGGAACACTCTACTGGGAGTCGACAGATCCTCAATTCTCAAAGCGCTCGAATCCCCCCTCCGGGCATTAGGTGGGGGGCCTCATTCGGTCGGCCAGGAACCTCAAAAAGAATCGTGAGAGTCATGGAACGCTTCTTGGAACACTTAAAGTCGCAGGTAACTTCAGAGAGGATTTCCGGAACAAACAAGAGGTTGTGAGGCAACCCCCCGAATCGAGCCTTCGTCACAGTCTTGGTGGAATGGAGAGCCCCAAACTGGTGAAACAATCAGTCCCTTCTTATCCTTAGCTAGGACCCTAGGGCGATGTTTCCGTTCCCATTTACTCGACGGTCCTATATATGACTTCCATAGTAGGCTACCTTTCCGCCATCCACTCTGTACACGTTGCCGATTTCTCCACAACGTCGGGGGTTAGGCTGCGATCCTTCAAGTTCACCACTCGGACGAAGAGCGATAATGCGCAGAACGATTAGGATAGGTGGAAAGATACTGGCACTTGAGTTGGAGGTACGCGCACCTTTCTGGATGCCCCTCATTAGCTGTATCGATCGGAGGGAGTATAGCGTCATTCAGTCATGAAGAATGGTTCATCCACAGTCTATGAGCTTGTTCGAATATCGACTTGACCCTGCGTTAGATCGATCGTCGCTTGATTTTTCTTCTTTGGACTATTCGAGGTCTGCCTCCGAAACGGGGTTTGATATCTGCCTTGGTTGAATCATTTATGGAAAATGGTGTTTTTTCTTCGCTGATGTTCCGTTTGAAGATCGTGGCCAGAAGGTCGAAAAGCAAGGCGATATTCCTACTTCTCGAGGGAATGCTTGACGCAATGACCGTTATTCAGATATCGTTCTCTATGAGCGGCATCTGGCTATTCACAACGAATTATGTCTGAGCATCAAGTATCAGATCTCTCAGGAAGGCGCCTGTTTCTCGACTCTTAGTCTGCCAAGTCAACTTCGTTCTCGCTATGGAGAGAGCGGCTTCACCCATTTTTTCAACTTGTCGATCATTTGACAGGAGCCATACAACTGAATCAGCTATTTGGTTCACGTCCAATTCAACGATTATTCCGGCCTTCTTCGATTTCAACTCCGTAGCAATCTCGGTTGCCATCGTACAAACAACAGCGAGACCACAAGCCATGTACTCCCCAGTTTTTATCGGATTCACTGAGCTGGTCTGTGAGACGGCTGGCAAGCTAGTCAGTGAGACACCCAAATCAGCCGCATTGAGGTAAAGAGGGACGAGAGACTGCGATTTTCTCCCAACGAACCAAATATTCGACTGCACGTTATTCTCCCTGGCAATTCTCTTTAGATAGTCGATTGTAGGATGGTGCACTAGTCCCCTTTGTCCAATTGAGTCCCCTACTAGCACCAATAGGAACTCTGGCACCTGTCGGGCTATCTTTCCAACGCTCCTGACCAGTAGCTCAAGATTATGATACGGCCTGAAGTTGCCGACGAAGATTGCCACTCGCGCGTTCTCGGGTATTCCGACAGCTTTCCTGCATTCCTGCCTGCTCAGGGGATGGAAGATATCCGTGTTTACTCCGTTGGTTATGACCTTGATGCGCGTCTCATCTAGGCCCAATCTAACCAGCAAGTCCCTGATACCGCTCGAGACCACGACGATTCCATCCGCTGATCGGAAAGTGGCGACCCAATCCTCGTCGATCCTCTTCCTTTCCGCGTCGCTGAGACGTACTCTACATTCAGACGATGGCACTCCGTTTATCTCCATGACAACCGGAATTCCAAGTCTCTTCGCCGGGGTCATTACCAGATCGCATCCTTGCCTTTCATATGCGATCTCAATTCTCCTCTCAGTCAGGATTGATTCAACGAGCTTGGTCGCCTGAAATCTTTGGATTCTTCTGGAAAGGAGAGTGATTGGAATCCGATTGAATGCTGGAAGGATTGAATGGAGCTCAACACCTTCATGAAGCACGGGATAAGGCCCTTTCATCAGTGCTGTCAGATGGACAGAGAAGCCTTCGGCAGCCAGCCCATTTACTATCTCTGTTACGTGTGTGCGCTCGGCGGAAGGTCTAGAAAGGTCAGCATCGGATGTGTAGAGTAATCTCACGTTCCTATCTCCAGAAAGCAGTTCATCGGTCTAGCATACATGTTATCTGTTTCTCTTGAAGTCTTAGACTAAAAAGCCACCAAATATCCCGGGACTCCAGTCTGATGATCTTCCAATTAGCCAGAGGTGCGGCGGTACCATTCGACGTATCTCCTCATTCCTTCTTCGAAATCCACCTTAGGTTCCCATCCTAGCTCATCGTGAGCCTTCCTCGATGAAATGGTCTTGCCTCCATAATCCCCCGGTCTCGCCGGCTCATATTTAATCTCGACATCAATCTGCAGGATGTTTCTTATCGTCTCAGCGACCTCTTTAACGCTGATCGGCCTCGTGCCCTCTAAGTTGTAGGTCTTGTTCTCTGCTATCGGCTTCAGAGCCGCAACGTTGCCCTCCGCTAAATCCTCGACGTATATGAAGTTGCGGAACTGGGAACCGTCGCCATAGACAATCAGGGGTTCGTTGTTGAGAGCCTTCTTGACGAAGATGGGCATCACCGTCCCCTCTCTCGATCGAGGGCCGTATGGTATTCCGTATCTCAGAATCGTCGAACCGAGCCCGTACAGCGTACTATAGTCGTGTACGTAGAACTCAGATGCGATCTTGGTCGAAGTGTAGATGTGGCCAGCCCCTGGCATGAAAAAAGGCGACTCTTCATCTACAGTATCTAATCTCGCTCCTCCGTAGACCCAATCCGTACTTGCGAAGATGATACGTCCGATGTCATTATGTCTAGCTGCTTCAAGCACATTGACGGTCCCGACCGTGTTCAATTTGACACAATAGACCGGATTCTTATAAGCCTCGTTCACGTTTGAAACCGCAGCCAGGTGGAAAACATAATCCATTCCTTCTGTTGCATGGAGGACCGAGTTATAGTCTAACAGGTTGGTCTTTGTTATCTCAACATTCGTTCTATGAGGTTTGACTATGTCGATGACACGTACCTCATGTCCGTTCTCCAGCAATTTGTCCACGATATGGGAGCCAATGAATCCTGAACCACCCGTCACCCCGATACGCATCTCATCACCTCCCTCATGCTCTCGATTACGTGCATTGTCTCCTCCTCGGTCATCCTGGGATAGACGGGGAGGCAGATGTGGCGGGCGCAGAGATCCTCTGCTCTCGGATATCTCCTCATGGCTGATGGCAAGTTGGCAAACACCGGCTGCTTATGACATGGTAACTCATAGACCTCACCACTAAGAGACACCTCGTGCTTCTCTTTCATCCTCTTCTTGATGTCTCCCCTATCCGAAGTACCTTCAAGCAGGAGCACGTATTTGTAGTAGTTCGGGTCGGCCCCGCCAGGTATGCTTATTCTATCGATTCCTTTGAGAGACCCCAATTCCTTGGTGTAGAGCGCTGCTACTTCGCGCCTCTCTCGGATGAACTCATCCAGTCTCCTCAACTGAGATAGGCCTACCGCTGCATGTAGCTCGCTCATTCTCCAGTTGTTCCCCATCTCTGTGTGGCGATTCGCATGGAAGCTTCCTTTGCCTTGGTCTCTCAGTACCCTGGCTTTTGCATCCACTTCGGGGTCATCTGTCACTATCAAGCCACCTTCGACTGAGGTGATCACTTTAGTCGGATAGAACGAAAAGCACCCAATATCACCAAACCCACCAGCTAGGGTTCCTCTATAAGAGCTGCCGTGTGCATGTGCTGCATCCTCAATGAGCCAAATTCCCTTTTCCTCACATATCTCTTGGATATGATGTATCTGAGGTGCAATTAGTCCCCCGATGTGAACGACAATCACCGCCTTCGTTCTCTTGTCGATGTTGTGTTCCAGGCTCTCACCGTCCATGCATAGGTGTTCATCAATGTCGGTGAAGACCACATCCCCTCCGGCATGGATAACCGACGCAGGGGTTGCGAAGAAGGTGTTCGTAGGAACTACCGCATTATGGCCTTTGACCCCGATGCATCTCAACGCGATTTCGAGGGCGCTCGTCCCGCTGTTCACGGCAATACCGAAACGGCGGCCTGTTCTCTCGGCGAATGCCTGTTCGAACTCACTCCCATAATGTCCAAGGGTCAGCTGGCCGCTCGTCAGGATCTGATCGACGCATCGAAGTATCTCTCGGCGGTCCTCCTCTGGGAAGCAGATTCTTGCTGCTGGAATCTTCATTTCATCTACCTCTTCCATGATGCACGATGCCAATTGAGAGTGGCAAGTGCGTCTAGCCTCATAATAGTGAGACCATCAGCATATCCCTTTCTCCAATGACGTTTACCAAGAATAACGATTCAACAATCACCTTGGCCAGATCACATGAAACAATGTACCAATGGAGCGGAAACGAGTCATCTCCTTGTCATGGATCTGTAGATTGACTCAAGCTTCCCAAAATTCAGATCCCAATCGGCCTTCTCTCTTGCAATAGCGAGATTTCTTTCTCCGAAAATCCTGGACTTCTCACCGGTCTCCAGCAGTATATCCATTGCTTGGCTGACGGCGAGAACATCTTGAGGATTCACGAGCAATCCATTCACATCGTTTCGAACCCATTCCCGATTTGAAGGAAGGTTGCTGACCACGACAGGAAGTCTCATCGCCATTGCTTCAAGCAAAGACAGAGACGTGCCATCACTCAGTGATGTGGAGGCATACAAATCTGCAGTAGCCAGATACTTCGGCAGATCTGAGTTGTTCACTGGACCCTCAAACCGAACCAGCTCCTGCAGACCGTTCATCTTTACGTAGGCGTTCAGGTCAGCCAATGATGACCCTCCTCCACAGACCAGAAGTCTGACTTCTGGACGTTTCTTGACCAAATGCGTGAAGGCGCGCAGCAACTGCCCCATCCCATAGACTGGTTCAAGAGATCTGGTTGAAATCACAATCTCATTCTCCTCCCAACCCAAACGTTCTCTGATATCGTTCCCGCTTACATTCGGGTTGAATGTTGACAGGTCAACTCCCCACGGGAATACCACTATTCGGTTGGGATCATAATCACTGAGTTCGACAATCCTTGATTTCACATGTTCCGCATCGCAGGTGATCATGTCTGCCTTGCGAATGGTCCAGGTGTATTGAGCTCTCATGATTCTTGAGGTATTCCAGGGCAGGACAAGGACGTCTGAACCCCAAGGCATTAGCAGGAAAGGGTGAAATCCTGAAAGAGCGGAGATAAACCCATGTTGCGGAATCCATCCGCCGTGGAGAACGTCCGGCTGGGTTTGTTCCACCAAGGCACGGATATGCCTTCGCCATTCAAGCACCCTTGGCAAATACAGGATATCATCCATCAATCGATTGCCGGTTCTGGCCTTTGCATTGGGCATCACATGATAGGTCACTCCTTCGACTCGGATCGGGTCGTCGATCATCGTCAGCACATCCACCTCGTACTTCTTCTGGGACAGCTTACGCAAGAAACGGAGATCGTGGATGACCTTGCTATCGCCAACATAGAGTATTCTCATCTTCTGCACACTTCCTGAAGAATCCGCTCCAGTCGCTTGGTCACGTTCCCAATTTCAAATTCCGATAGATCCGGAAACCACAACGGCATCCTAGCAGCCTCTTCGATTCTCTCCGCAAACTGAACTGGTTCGGCACCGGACAGCAAGACATTGGGGAAACCCCAGATGCGGACCTCGTTTATTGATGCGGAAACCACCGGCTTCTTCAATGCTGTGAATTCCAGCACTTTGATTGGGCAACGGCAATCGTCATAGATGGTCTTGGCCACAGGGTATATACCGACGTCGGTGGCGGCGAAGTAGTCTTCCACGTCATCCACCCAACCGGTGAATACAATCTCCTCGATATCTCTCCCCTTGGCCTTGATCCTTGGCAGATGGTGATTCTGACCCACAATCAGCATCTTGATCTTCTCAAGCTTCTTTTTCAGAATGCGAAAGCTGTCGATGAAGTAGTAATCATCGCTACATGAGAGGCCGATTAGGCTGATAACCAAATGGTCCTGAAGGTCGTGTTCCTCGATAACCTTTTCTGGCTTTCCTTTCTTCATATTCTCGAGGTCTACCCCGTTCGGGACGTAGAAGGATCTTTCATTATACAGCTTGGACATCTCCAACAGGGAATGCGAAACACACATGACTGCTTCTGATCTCTTGAGATACCATTCCCTAACCCGAATGTCAGGCACAAAATCCACATGATCAAAGACCATTGGTATTCCCAGGTCTTCCGGTGGAAGACCAGTCAAGTAGCTGCTAGGGCCAGTCACAACGACCTCAATCTCGTGCCTATTCACGATCTTACGAACTTCTTTCTCAAATACCATTCTATTGTAACTGAGAAAGTATGGCGTGAAACGATTGTTCTGGAGCCTAGGTAATCTGTGGATGCATATGCCATGACTCGACTTCGACTTTCTTGTCAAGCCTCTCAGATGCAGCCGTGGATCGAGATACTCTTGAACGGTATCGGTCATTGGTTGTGTCCAGTCAAGAACATGGACCTCGTGCCTTAACCGTAGCCTTTCAACCAGGTACTGGTCCCTAGTTCTAGCCTGGTGCCAGGAACAATGTGGTATCCATAGGATTCTCAAGTCCGACGTCTCCGGAGGATTTCATCGATGAATTCATCCGATTCCCTTTGATTTGTCGTCTTTTCCCAGGGTGTTGCTCATATCGGAAATCTCCTTTATGATAGCTTCATAGAGCCTTAGGTTCACTATTCCATGTCGTTGAGCCACGGTGGCATACGCATTTCTAGATATCTGGTCTAGCGAGTTCTGGTTGCGTAGGGCAAACCCCATTCTGCTAGCCAACGATTCAGGTGTCGGATCGCAGAGCAACCCATTGTATCCATCAAGTACGATATCTTTTGTCCCACCTGTGGCGGTAGCGATTACAGGCTTGTTGGACCCCATGACCTCCACTAGGGACCAGTTGTAATTGTCGTAAGCAGAGCCGAATACGAACGCATCAACCTGGCTCAAGGTCAAAGGAATACTATCATGATTAATGCGACCAAGAAAAACAACGTACGGCTCCGTCGAAAGTTCGATTGCTTTCTTCTTGAGCGCCTCCTTTAGCTCTCCGTCCCCTATGAATACTAGGCCACAAATCATGTTCTGCTTGATCAACATGGCATGGGCCTCCAGAATCATCATCAACCCCTTGAAGGAGTCCAGCCTTCCCAGCGCACCGAAGACGAACACGCCCTCCTTGAAGACCACGCGCTTTGCTTGTGCATGGCCAGGAGCCGCTGAGACGCTCAATAAGGAGACATCCACCCAGTGGGGAACAATCCTTATCTTCTCCGATGAACCACCGGCAATCTCGATCTGCTTTCGCAAATAGTCGTACTTCACCATGATTCTCCTAGGTATCTTCAAAGCAAGCATCTTCAGAATCTTCCAGTACGCCAATCTCAGCGCTCCCACGCATTTCCTGCACTCGCTCGCCTGATTTGCTTTCTCACACGGCACAGGGGGAAACTTGGGGCATGAAAGTTCGTAGAAATGAACCGAGAGCAGCACCGATCTCTTTCCGATTAGGGCTGGCATGTGGGAAATCGAATGGACATCGATCACGTCGTACGGTCTTGCCCGTCGCTCATGACGCCAGAGAGCATAGCGGAGAAGAAGGTGTTCCACGAAAGGTATCGAGCTTTCGAAATATTCCACTGGTGCACCTAGGTCGCAGCTGTCCCGTCTGTAGACAAATCCCTCGATCTTGCCATTCTGACGAAAATCGCCCCCCAAGTG
>Ga0194112_10012302_pt1 | contig 10463 bp, 10 predicted proteins | sample TA2MahC400mmetaG_FD_146191 | JGI IMG/M metagenome (GOLD analysis project Ga0194112, IMG submission 146191) | Freshwater microbial communities from Lake Tanganyika, Tanzania - TA2015016 Mahale Deep Cast 400m | ecosystem: Environmental > Aquatic > Freshwater > Lake | place: Tanzania: Lake...
CGCCCACGGTGAATGCGGTGCGCACCACGAATCGGGGAGGCCAGGACGCCTTTGCGGTGCGCTTCGATGGCGACGCAGCGTACCCAATTTACTTCACGTACCTCGGAGGTTCACGCGGCGGCGCCGGACAACCCGAATGCGCCTACTCGGTGGCAACGGATGAATACTTCAACGCATATATCGCCGGCGTGGCCGCGTCCACGAACTTTCCTATTCTGGGCGCAGTCCAGTCAGTCTACGGTGGCGGTACACTCGACGGCTTCTACGCCAAGATTGACTCCGGCGGGCTCCTTCTTCATTCCACCTACATCGGCGGCACGGGCTCGGATGTCGCCACGTCGATCAAGGTCGACGCCGCGCGCCGCGCCTATGTGACTGGCGATACCAGCTCGGCGAATCTGCCGTTGTTCGGAGCCATGCAATCCACCATCGGCGGGAACTTCGATGCGTTCTTGACGCGCTATGACGTGCCCGGACTTCCGCTCACGTACGGGAGCTTCCTCGGCGGTACCGCCAGCGACCAGGCATTCGGCATCGCGGTTACTCCGGGTGGAGCCACCATTATCGGCGGCGTTACGGCCTCGCCCAACTTCCCCCGCCAGTCGCCGTTCCAGGCCAACTACGCGGGCTCAATCGACGGATTCATCACGTCGATCACCGGCTTCTAGCCTAGTTCACCAACGTAGCCACAGCCGGCTGGAGTTGCTCGTACGTCATCCGGCCGGGATGGTAGAGTTGCACCTTGCCGGCGCGGTCCACCAGGACCAGCGTCGGCGTGGTGGAACAGCCATACCGCTTGAAGTTTTCTTCGCTTAACGGCGTGTCCATCTTCAAGTCGCCATAGAAGCTCTTGCGCACTTCGGCGATGTACTTGGCCTCACGGTCCGGCGGCGCTTCCTCCCCACCGGCAACATAGCCGTAACGTTGCGTCGGCCCGATCAGCACCAGGCTCTTCGGTCCGTACTCCTGTTGCAGGCGCGTCAAGATCGAAAACTGCCCTTTGCAGTCCTCGCACCAGTGGGCCCAGAAGAACAGCAACACCGGCTTGCCCTTGGCCTTGGCGAGGAGCGGCGTTTCGAGCGCGGGCGCGGGTTGGCCAACCAGACTCAGCAAATGCAGGTTCTTCTGCGTACGCGTCCGGATCGAGGTTGCGTGCCACTTCTTTAACTCGCCCTGCAGATATGCCACGCCTTCGCTGCGCTGGCCACGTCCGGCAAACGTGTGGCCTATCACTTCAATCGATGCGCCGAGCGCCAGGGGCAACTGCGGCTCGGCGTCGAGCGGGCGCTTCTTCAACTGCGCTTCGACAAGGGCGCGCGTCGCCGTGGCATACCGCTCGGCGTCATCCCACCGCTTGGCGGCCTGTGCGCCGCGGCCGAGCCATGACAGTGCCAGGATCGACTCGGGTGACGGCGCGCCGCCCTGCGCCCTCTCGGCCGCCGTGATCATTGCCTCGCCTTCGGTGAAACGCCCTTGCGCGATGGCCCCGCGAACATCGGCCACCAGATCAGCGCGGAGCACCGCCGCGGTGGCAGCGGCAAACAGCAGAGCAGCAAGTTTCGTCATCATCAGGCAATCCCCAGTAATCGGTGCGTGTAGTGAATACTCGCCTCAAGATCCGTTCGTTCCTGCGCGGCCTGGTCGGCCGGCTTGGGCGGCGCTGCCGAGGCCACGCCGCTGTCGGCAATCGCCACAAAGCGCGAAAAGTTCCACGCCGGGACGTTGCGATAGCCCTCCCAAAATTCGGGCTTGTGGAAGGCAAACACCCGCGGCGGAATCACAATGATCTCCATGGACAGCGCCTTGCCCGGGCACTTCTCGGCAAACTTCCTGACGAAGCCGTCGATATCCACGTTGCCCTCGCCCATGCGCACCCACCGCATCGCCGCGCCGTCGGGCACGCGCCACACCACGGAGTCGCGAATATGGCTGGTGAGTACGTACGGCGCCAGTGCGTCCAACGTAACATGCGGATCTTCGATCGCCCAGAGCGGGTTACCCGAGTCAATGACGGCGCCTACATAACCCGGCCCGGCGGCTTCGATCAGCATGCGGAGTTCACGGCCCTGCATGTCGCCCGCGTGATTTTCGACGGCGATCTTGATGCCCGCTTCCAGCGCGCGAGAACGGACGGCTTTGAGCACCGTCACCGTGTTCTCCATATTCTGCTCGATGGTGGGCGAGCCGGGCTTGCCGTTGCCGCGGTCGGCCATCGAGCCCAGGAAGCAGCGCACAATGGGTGAGCCTACCAGTTTGGCCGAGTCGATCATCTTCGTCAGTTGCTGTTCCGCCGTGCCCTGCGCCGGATCGAAAGCTTTCGATGTGGGGCAAATCGAGCGCATGCCCAACTCAATCTCAATCCCCAGCGCGGCGGCGTGTGCGCGCACTTTCTTCAAATGATCCGGCTCCAGGCTCCCCATGAAGCGAATCTCGGAGAAGTGCACTACCTTGGCTTTCCACTTGGCACAATAGTCCAGATGCTGAAACGCGGTCCAACCGGACGACCGTACGCTAAACAGATCGATCCCGAAACGGACGTTGGCCGGCGTGGCGGCGGCGGCAAGTTGGGGCATGAGAGCGGCTCCCGACGCGGCGGCGTTGAACCCGCGTCTTGTGATGGTCATATCGAAATTGTAGCCCCAGCGCAGCGGGCGCCTAGCTGAGCCCCTTCCGGAAGCGCTCGACGATTTCAGCCGCGGGCACGCGCGCCCACGTTTCGTTCACCTGCAGCGTGAGCCACTGACCGGAAGGCGTGGCGGCGGTGACGCCGGCCTGCTCCAGGCGGTGCGCGTAGACCGACCCATTGGCATTGGTGGAGCGCAGGCGGAAGATGTTGGTGCCGTTCTGCACGCGTTCAATCTCGAAGTTCGCATCCCGGCGCAGCGTAGCAATCACCTCTTCGGCCGTGTCCACCGCGCGCCGGTAGCGTTCGGCAAATCCTTCGAGATGATGCATCGTGACGGCGGCAAACGGCCAGCCATGGGGCAAGCCGCCGCCGAACATGCGGCGCGTGTGATATAGCCCGCCGATCAGCGTTTTGGGGCCGGCGAGAATGGCGCCGCTCGGCGAGTTGAAGTACTTGTACGAGGAGACGTACACCGTGTCGAACAGCGCCGTGTATTCGGTGATCGGGCTGCGCGTGTAGCCGCACTCTAGAAACAGCCGCGCGCCATCCATATGCATGCCCACTTTGTGTGCGCGCGCCCAGGCTGAGATCTGTTGCATCTGCGCGAAGTCAAACCGCTCACCGCTCCTGCGCCTCACCGGGCTCTCGATCTGAATCGCGCCGATCGGGGTGAGCACGCGGCCCGTCTCGGCATCCGACGCGGCGCGCTGCACGTCTTCCAGCGTGAAAGTGGCCGCGCCGGGCGCGAGCGGAATCATCGTGAGCCCGCTCAGCGTCTGGCAGCAATCGCCGCAGTCTTTGTAGAGGTGGCTCTCGGCCTGCACCAGCACGCGGCGGCGTGTGCCGGCGAGCGTGCGCACCGCGATCTGGTTGGCCAGCGTGCCGGTGGCCATCCAGATGGCCGCCTCTTTGCCCAACACCGCAGCCATGCGTTTTTCGAGATCTTCTACCGACCCGCCGAGCGAATAGTTGTCGGTCCGCGCTTTGCCTTGCGCAGCCAGCCGGCCCAACAGTTGCGCGTACTCTTCAGGCGTGTAGGGGACACCGTCTCCGGTGGCGTACACGCGAGGCGGCGCGGCCTCGGTGGCGGGAGCGGCTGCTGCGGCAGCGGCAGCAGCAAGTGGCGTGGAAAGAAATCCCCGGCGCGCAAGACTCATCGTGCGGCCAGTATAACGCGCCGGAGCTGCGGCGCCGGGGCGCGGCGCCTACAAGCGAAGCCGCGCGCCAATCGCCTGCAGCCGCGCCGCAGTGATCTCGCCGCCGCTCGCCAACCGGCAGTTCCAGCGCCCGCCCGTCCACTGCTGCGCGTGCGGCGCCGTATCCAGCAACTCCGCATCGAAGCTCAACGTCACTCCGCAGTGCCGCGCAATCGCGGCGGCCTCCGCGACCTCTTCCGCGGAACCGATTGACGGGGCGGCATGCGTGGCGGCGCGGCCGCGGGACTTCAGCCAATGCAGGCAAAACAGAAGCGTCCCGGCATCGCCGGACGGTACCGCGATTTCGAGATCGAAGGAGCGCGCCAGGCCCTGTGCCACGCGCTCGTTGCGCAGCAGATCCACCAGACGCTCCAAGGCCCCGAGCGCGCGCCCGTAACGCTCGATCAGCGCCGCGCACTTCTCCTCGTCAAACTGATACACCTTGGGGCCGACGGCAAACCGGCGGCCAAACTCCTCGCTCGCCCACGCGCGAAGCTCGGCGTCTTCCGGAGCGCCGGCCACACCGGTGAGCGCCACCCGGAAGCGCGAGGAGCCCGCCCGCAAACGCGCGGCGGCGAGCAGATCCGGCTGATCGAGCGCCAGCGCCTCTGCCTCCACACTGTAGGCCTCGCGCCATCCAGCGCGGATCGCCGCCCACATCGCCGACGACATGGTGCGGGCACTGAGGCCGGGCCGCGCGGCAAAGGAGGCGACGTTGGCGCCGAGCGTACGCTGCAGCGCCCGGAAGGCTTTGAACGCTGGGCCAAACTCTCTTTCCGGATCGGCGGATACGACGGTGAGGGCCGGCGCGTTCGCCTGTGGGCGCGGCAGAAACGTGCGGTCAATCTTCTGTGCGTACGTGTCGAGCGCGGCCGCATCGCCCGGACTGAATTCCACGGCATTCACCACCACCTCGCGCCCGCCGTCGGGCCGCATGCGTCCGATCAGCAGCGATTTCGGATAAAGCGCGCTGGCCGGCGCGGACGCCAGGGCCAGGCGCAGCAGCAGCGGCTTCACGGTGTCGCCACGCACGCCCAGTGCGTCGGCGGCAAGATAGTAGACTGAAGCATGCACCGGGTCAGCGGCAAGCGAACCCCATCAGGGGCGAATCGAAGTCAGCCCCAGCGTGCCCGCGCGCGTGGCCAGCCGGTTGCGAACGTCCTCCTGCAACCGGCGGCTCTCCAGCGCCCGGAAAACGATGTCGGCCAGCGCAGCCGCTTCACTCGCCTTGACGGGCAGTTCAAAGACCGGTGGGGTCATGGATTACGGCTGCTTCAGGCCGCGCAGGTAGTCGCGAAACGGACCCCCGAGGTCCGGGCGCCGCAGCGCGAACTCCACGGTGGCCTGCAAAAAACCCAGCTTGTCTCCTGCGTCGAATCGTTTGCCCTCAAACCGGTACCCGTACACCGGCCGGTTCCGCAACAGGTGCTTGAGTCCGTCGGTCAACTGGATCTCGCCGCCCGCACCCGGCTCGATCGATTCGAGCGACTGGAAAATCTCCGGCACCAGAACGTAGCGGCCGATGATGGCAAGGTTCGAGGGCGCGTCTTCCACCTTCGGCTTTTCCACCATGCTGCGAATCCGGTACAGCCGGTTCTTGGCGCCGTGGTGGTCCACCGGCTCGCCGTCCACCACGCCATATGCCGAGATCTGCTCTTTCGGCACTTCCATCAGCGCCACCACGGTTGCTCCGAAGAACTCATGGATGTCGAGCAACTGGCGCAGGCACGGCGTCTCAGCGTCGATCACGTCGTCTGACAGCACCACGGCGAAGGCTTCATGCCCCACCAGTTCCTTGGCGCGCAGCACGGCATGGCCCAGCCCCAGCGCCTCTTTCTGGCGCACATAACTGACGTCGATCATGTCGGAGACGTTGCGCACCTGGCGGAGCAGATCGGTTTTGCCCTTGCGCTCCAGCAGATCTTTCAGCTCAAAGCTAACGTCGAAATGGTCTTCAATCGCTGTTTTGCCGCGGCCGGTGATGATGAGAATGTTGGAGAGGCCCGAGTCCATGGCTTCTTCCACGCCGTACTGGATCAGCGGCTTGTCCACCAGCGGCAACATTTCTTTCGGCATCGCCTTGGTGGCCGGCAAAAAACGAGTGCCAAGACCCGCCGCGGGGAAAACCGCTTTTCGGACTTTCGAAACCATGTTGTCTTTATTGTACGAAGAAGGCAGATACAATCGAGGAACACACGCGATGACGACGGACGATCCCCGCCACGAACTCGCTCTCGAACTGTTTCAACAGGCCTACATGCTGCAGCGCCAGGGTGAACTCGACTCGGCCGTGGACTTGTACAAGCGCTCCATTGAGCTGTTCCCCACCGCCGAGGCCTTCACGTTTCTGGGCTGGGCATACAACCTGCAGGGCAACGCCGAGGCGGCGATTGTGCAGTGCAAGAACGCGACACTGATTGACCCGACGCTCGGCAACCCATACAACGACATCGGCGCGTATCTGATCAACCAGGGGAAACACCAGGAGTCGATCCCGTGGCTCGAAAAAGCAACGGTGAGCCAGCGCTACGACGCCTACCATTATCCGTGGTTCAATCTCGGCCGCGCCTATGCCGGCCTAGAAATGTTCACCCGTGCGTGCGAGTGTTTCGAACAAGCCCTGAGCATCGAGCCGCGGTATGAAGCGGCGGCCGAGGCCCTTAAGCGCATCCGGGCGGCGGTGCAGTGACCTCAGCCCTGCAACGCCGCGCCCTGGGCGCGCTGGTGCTGGCTGCGTTGTTTTTTGCGGTGGCGGCCTACCAGATTGACCGGCCCGGGTTGCAGGCCGATGAACTCCTGTTTGCGCAAGGAGTGTGGGAACGCGGCACTGTGGTTCTCGAAACGCGTGTGTTCGGCCACCGCGTGCCGCTGATGCAGTTGCCCTATCTTGGCTCGCTGAAGTCGATCCTGTACCAACCGGTCTTCGCGGCCTTTGGCGTCTCTGCCGCCGCCGTACGGTTGCCGATGGTGGCTGTGGCCGCGGCCACCGTGGCGCTCACGTTTCTGCTGCTGTGGCACATGGCCGGTGAGCGCGCGGCGTGGATGGGCGGCGCGCTGCTTGCCCTGGATCCGGCCTTTGTGTTTACCACGCGCTGTGATTGGGGGCCGGTGGCGATCGAGCGCTTTCTCGCCGTGGCGGGTCTGTGGTGTTTCGAGCGGCGGCGTATCCACTCCGGGGCGTTTCTGTTCGGCCTCGCGCTGTGGAACAAAACCACGTTTTTGTGGACGCTCATCGGTCTGGCCGCGGCCGTGGCGGCGGCGTATCACCGCGAAGCCCGTGCGCGTATTCCGTTGCGCACTGCCGGCGTGGCGATGATCTGCTTCGCGCTGGGCGCCTATCCGTGGATCCGCTACAACGTGCGCACCGGCGGCGGCACGGCGGCGGAAACGGCACACTTCGACGCGAGCGATTTGAAGGGCAAACTGCTGCTGCTGCACAGTTCGCTCGAGGGCACCACGCTCTACGGCTACCTGGTGCGCGACGGCGATGGACGCCCTTGGCCGCGCGCCGGTATTCTACCGTGGCTGCTCGGCATGGCCGTGGCCTGGGCACTCGCTTCACGAGACCGGTTGGGGTTGTTCTTCGTCACGTTGCTCGGCGCGTCGTGGCTCTGCATGGCGCTGACGCGGGGCGCGGGCGGCTCGGCGCATCATGTGGTGTTGATCTGGCCCTGGCCGCAGTGCCTGCTAGCGCTGGCCGCGGCGCACTGGCCGCGCCGGTTCACCGTGGCGCTGGCAATTGGCGCGGCGCTGAATGCGGGCGTGATTGCGCGGCACTACGCGCTGCTCGAAAAAAAGGGAGCCGATACGCCGTGGTCCGAAGCTGTTTACGAGATGACGAATCAGGTGCTGGCGCAAAAGCCCGCCGGCGTATTCGTCAACGACTGGGGCATCGTAGAGCCGCTCCTGCTGGCCTCGCGCGGCACGCTGCGCATGGAGTTTTCAGCGCGCCCCGCGCTGCCGCACGCGCAACTGGCCGCGCGGTCCGGTTGGATCTTCGTCGGCCACACGGACGGGCAGCAGCAGTTCCCCAATGCAAACGCGCCGTGGAAACGCGTCCCCGGATTCGAGCGTGTGATGGTGACGCCGCCCATTCGCGACCGGCAGCGGGTGCCGGTCTACGAGGTGTTTCGCTTCCAGCCTCTGCCCAAGGCAACAAGATAAAATGCCGGGTACATGAATCGCCGCCAATTTGCGTTTTCCTCCCTGGCCGCTGCTTCGGCTTCATCGGCCGCCGGCAGTGAGCTCACGAAGATCAAAGACGTCACCATTTACTCGAGCGACCAGCACTACTGTGCGTTTCCCTCCATCGTGCGGCGTCCGAACGGCGAGTTGATCGTGGCGTTTCGCCGCGCGCCCAACCGCCGGCTGATCGGCGAGATGGGCTACAGCCACACCGATTCCAACAGCTACTGCGTGCTGGTGCGCTCGCGCGACAACGGCGAGACGTGGACGAAAGAACCGGAACTGATCTACGCGCACCCTTGGGGCGGCTCGCAGGATCCGTGCATCGTGCAACTCCGCGACGGCTCCATCGTGTGCGCATCCTACCTGTGGATGCACGTGGTGGGCGGCGAGCGGCGGCGGTTTGCGTTTCAAGGCGGCTACGTGATGCGTTCAGACGACGGCGCGCGCACCTGGAAAGGTCCGTTCACTCCGCCGCCGGTGCCGGACCGCGGCGGGGTGAAGGACAGCCTCGGCCGCCCGCTGCCGGCGTACAATCGCGGCGCGATATGCCAGCGCCGCGACGGCCGGCTCTACTGGGCGGTGGCGTATCCGAAAGCCAACGCCGCGGACGATCACACCGACATCCATCTGATGATCTCAGCGGACCGCGGTGAGACATGGACCTATTCGTGCCCGATCGCCACCGACAGCAAGGTGTCGTTCAACGAAACGTCGCTCTACGAAACCGCGCAGGGCGATCTGGTGGCGTTTGTGCGGACGGCAGCGATGAACGATCACACCGTGATCGCCCGTTCGCGCGACCGCGGCAAGAGTTTTGAGGCCTACCAGGATGCGGGCTGGCAAGGCCACCCGCACCACGCCGCGCGCCTCGCCGATGGCCGCGTGTTCCTCGTCTACGGCTACCGTCACAAACCGCACGGCATCCGCGCACGCGTGCTCGACGCCGAGTGTACGACCCCCGCCGCCGCGCCCGAAGCCGTCCTGTGCGACGATGGCGGCGGCTCGGACCTTGGTTATCCATGGGCGGTGGTGTTGCCGAACCGCCGGATTCTTGTGACGTACTATATGCAGCACAATGACGGGCTGCGCTATATCGGCGGCACGCTGCTGTCGTATTAGCGCACGATGCGGATGCGGAACAACTGCCGCGTACCGTCCGCGGCGATGGCCGGAAACAGAATCTCATCGCCGCGGCGGTTCCAGTTGGGCGACCCGTCCACGCGCAGGTCGCCCGCGGTGAAGCCTGCTTGCGGCGGACCCTCGGCGCGCTGCCAGTCGCCCGTGGGCCGGTGGAAGACGCTGTAGAAGTTCTGTTGCCCGCGGCGGTAGCCGTTTACCAGCCAGTTGAAATCAGGCGAGAGCGCGATGTCGCCCTCGGGCTCGGGAAAAATCTCGGGCGTACCGAGCGCCCCGACCACTTCGTTGTGGTCCACGTCGTAAATCGCCTGCCGCTTGTCTGCGTTGCCGAGCATCCGTGCGCCGCGGTCCCATTCCGAATGCCTGCCAATCAAGCGCTCCACCTGCAAGTCCGTGCCGTCCGGACGAATGGTGCAGGGGATTTTCACGCGTTGCGCGCGATTGTCGAAATGCGCGCGGATGAAGAAGAACAGCCGTTGGCCGTCGCGGCTCCAGAACGTGTGATTGATGAACAGGGGCGCGCCGGCAATCTCCGAACGCTCGGCTTTCAATCGCTCCACCATTTGCGCGAACGAAATCAGCAGGCGCTGCTGGCCCGTGGCAACGTCAACCAGAAAAACCCCGCCGTTATCTGGCGCGTCAGCCGTGGGAGGATTCCAGTCGAAGGCTTCTGGGTACCCGGTGACGCGCCGCAACCGCGCCATGCGCGCGTAGTTCAGCGCGGGAAACATGCCGCCGGTTTGCGCCACGCCGCTGTTGCCAACGGGCGCCGCGGCGAAGCGGTACTCCCGCAGCCGGCGTTTTTTGGCCACGTCATAGAGCACCGTGAAGACGTGCCCGGTTTGCGGGTCGCGATCATTGAAGAAGAGCTGTGTTTCCTGCGCGGCGGGGTTCCAGTAGAACATCGTGCCCTGCTGGAAGTTCCAGCCGCGTGAGGTATCGAGCGGCACCACACGAAATTGGCGGCGAGTGTCGAGCAGCACCACCTGGGCCGCGTCGGCCGCGCCCGGCATTCGCTCTTGAAAAGTGGTTTCCAGCGCGGCGATGTGGCGGCCCGACTGGTTCCACGGAATATTCTGCACGTGGCCGATATAGCCGAAGAAGTGATGGCGCGGTCCGCGGGTGATCTGATCTACTTGCAGCGTCCAGGGCGCACTGAATAGCAGAAAGAACGAAGGAAACAGCACGTCCTCTCCAGAAACTCCCCGTAACCGATTGATTCGATTAAGCGGCTGGCTGGATGCGGAAACCAAGCTGGGCAGCTTTCCGTTGCAGCGAAGCCAGTTCGCGTTGCCGGCGCTTTTCCTCAAACTCGG
>Ga0194112_10012303_pt1 | contig 10462 bp, 9 predicted proteins | sample TA2MahC400mmetaG_FD_146191 | JGI IMG/M metagenome (GOLD analysis project Ga0194112, IMG submission 146191) | Freshwater microbial communities from Lake Tanganyika, Tanzania - TA2015016 Mahale Deep Cast 400m | ecosystem: Environmental > Aquatic > Freshwater > Lake | place: Tanzania: Lake...
GGCCCCGGCGAGTGGTGGCCAAGGTCGAATGGCATCATGACGAGCTGTTCCCGCGTGTCGGCTTCATCGTGACCAACCTGAACCGGCGAGCCAAAAACGTGGTGCGGTTTTATAACAAGCGCGGGACCGCCGAGCAGTGGATCAGGGAGGGAAAGATCGCGCTGACATGGACACGGCTGTCGTGCCATGACTTCCGGGACAACGAGGTGCGGCTGCAACTGTTTGCCCTGGCATACAATGTTGGCAATTTCCTTCGCACGCTGGCCCTGCCCCGCAGGATCAGCCAGTGGACCCTGACCACCTTGCGGGAAAAAATGATCAAGATAGGGGCCAAAGTCATACGGCACGCGAAATATGTCACTTTTCAGATGGCCGAAGTGGCGATTCCGCGGAGCTTGTTTGCGTTGGTCCTGGACAAGATCGCCCAGCTGCGGCAGTTGCCCGGAGCTGGCTAATATGGATGACACAAAAAATGGCGGAATCTCAACATCTCAGGGAAAGACCTGTCTTATCGTCGAGATAAAGTGGTGATTGCATGACTGGAATGTCGAGATCTTGGCTTGGGGAGGATACAAGGATGGATCCAGCAATGAAATCCTTGAAAATGTTCTCTTATAATGGGAGAATTCAATCAGCGATGAAGGAATCAGGTGGCTTTGATCGGCTAAATGGGAAATTCCGGATTAGAGAAATTTCCATGATGATGCGAAGAAAGAATCTCAGAGATGAGAAATTGGGTAATTATGGTAGCTGTCACCCTATTTTGGCGGGATTAGCCCTCGCCTTCGTCCTCCTCGTCCCGGAATTCGGCGCGAAAACGGCGGCCGACGCTCTCTCGAATGAGATCACCGTCATCCGGGACTCTTATGGAATTCCTCACATCTTCGCCCGGACGGACGAAGGAGCGATGTTCGGACTCGGTTATGTCTCGGCCGAAGACCGGCTGCTGCAGATGGATTATTCCCGCCGGATCGTTCAAGGACGATTGGCCGAGATGATGGGGGATAGCGGCGCTCGAGGCAGTTCGATTCTCGACAGCGACGTGAAATTCCGTCAGATGCGGATCTATTCCCATGCCCGGGAATTGGCCGGCCGGCTCGATGGACGAATCCAGAGTCTCCTCCGGGCTTACTGCGCAGGCGTTAATCGCTACATCCTGAGGAACCGAACCCGTCTGCCCTCCTTTTTCGCCCTTCAAGGATCGATCCCCGAGCCCTGGGCGCCCGAAGACTGCCTGGCGGTCTGGGAGAGGATCGCCGCCTTTTTCGGCCCCGGCTGGTCGCACAAAGCCAAAAATCTCCACGATTTCGAGGATCTGTTGGCCAAAGGACTGACCGAGAAAGAAGCCGCGGCCCAGCTCACTGCGACCCGGATTCTGGACGAAGAGGCGGCTGTCGTCCGCGAATCCGACTTCGATCCCGGGCTTAAGGCCGAGCTGAATGTCTTTGCCAAGGCAAAAGGGTACAAAACCCCACCTGGAGTCTTTGATTGGATCGCCCCAGAGGCCGCGCCGTTTCCGGCCTTCAGCCATGCCTGGGTCGTCGGAGGAAAAAGGACGACGACGGGATCAGCCGTCCTGGTCAGCGATCCGCAGACGACGGTCCGCAATCCGTCGGTCTGGTACGAATATCACTTTTCCGGCGCCACCTTCAGCGCCCGGGGCATCGGGGTCGCCGGATGTCCCGGTTTTCTCATCGGCTGGAACGAGCGGGTCGCTTGGGGACTGACCGCCCTGGGCGCCGATAACGCGGATCTCTTCCGCCTCCAGATGAAAAAGGGGAATCCGTCCGTATATATCTATGACGGCCGGGAGGAGAATATCGAGAGCCGAAACGAAGTCATCGAAGTCCGCGGCGGTTCCCCCCGGACCGTCTCAATCCGATGGTGCCGGATCGGCCCGCTCGTCTCCGAGCTCGTGACCGACCGCCGGCCGGGCGAAGAGTACGCCCTGAAAACGCCGTTTCTCGCTGAGAGCAACCATCACACGATCGAAGCCCTCTTTGCCATGATGGCCGCATCCGATGCAGCCTCCTTCGGCGAATCGATCGCCCCCTGGGCATCTCCCGGCGTCAACATCTTATTCGGCGACTTGCACGGAAACATCGGCTATTGGACGAAAGCCGCCATTCCGCTCCGGTCCCGGCTTTCCCCGCTCGGTTCGCTCGCGGCCCAGTCCGGCGCGGGAAAGGAACACGATTGGCAGGACATCATCCCCCATCGATTCCTCCCCCATGTCATCAACCCCGCATCGGGGATTCTCTTTTCAGGCAATCATCTCCCGGTCGGAGCGTGGTACCCGCTTCCCCTGGGCATCGGGACGGGCGGAGCGGGCGATACTCAACGATCGTGGCGCCTTCGGACCATTTTTTCCGGGGAGAAGATCTACATCCCCTCAGACGTGAAAGCGGTTCATTTCGACGACATCAACCAGGCCATCCTGACGATTTTTCAGTTAGGCGATCAGCTTATGGCGAGGGGAGCGCCGCTCAGCCGGGAGTCGGTCGAATTGTTGAACCTGCTCCGGGATTGGGTCCAACGGGGCGGGCACTGCCGGACGGACGAGCCCTATTTTGCGGGAGCCTACCACATCCAACGTCAGTTCCGTCTTCTTCAAGCCGGATCTCTCTATGAAGTTTACGGCGGAGGGGAGAACGGGCTTTGCTTCTTTCTCAAGACTTTATCGCAAAAACTGCGATCGAATCCGGCGGCGGGCGTCGACGCCGCTGAAGTCGCTTACATCGACGAATCATTGAAGACCGGCTGGCGGACGGCCGTCGCCCAATACGGCCCCAATCCAGGTCTCTGGCGGACGGCCTTCAATCAGAATGTCGGGAGGCTGGCGATTCCCTATGGCGTCAATCTCGAGGGCTATCCGTCGCTCGATCCAGGACTGGATTTCGTCTCGTCTGTCCTGAGCGATCCCGAAGGGGCTACGATTTGGTCCCAAAAAGGAAATTCCTACACCCAATGGATCGATCTTGCCGATCCCGACCGCTCCCTGGCGTTGCTGCCGGTCGGCATCTCCGAAAACCCATTCAGTGCCTATTACCGGATCGAGCAAAGCCTCTGGGAGCAGGGAGAACTGCGCCCGGCGCCTTTATCCCGCCAAGCCGTGGAAAAAACGGCGGCGCGGACATTCCGGCTCGTCTATCGATAATCACTGCCATGAATTTGCCCACTTTAAACTTCAATCAACCCGTCGTTCTTGGCCGCACGGGCCTCGCGGTCGGCCGATTGGGTATTTCCTCGGGTTATAAAGCGCCGACCCCGGCGATCGAAGAAGCCTTCGAGCGCGGCTGCAATTGCTTCACTTGGGGAACAATCATCAAGGGATATGTTCCCCAAATGGGGCGGGCGCTCCGCAATATCGCCGGCACAGGCGTCGCGACCGCCTGGTCCTGGCCATGTTCACCTATGCCCATAACAATTTTTCACATGAATTATATTTCTATACACAGCGACATAAATAATTGCGCATTATAGGCATTTTTGGTATGATGGTCTCCGAAAGGAGGCCATTATGCGCCGTCTGGAGATCGAAGAGAAGGATATCATCAGGATCGCCATCCAAAACGAAATCCAGAGGTCGGAAGAATCCCGTTATGACCATCGGCTCCACGGCGTTCTTCTTTCCTGTTCGGGCATGAGCTCCTACGAGATCGCCGCTCTTTTAGGGCACAGCCCCAGGACCGTCCAGTATTGGATCCGCCATTTCCAAGAACATGGCTTTGCCGGCCTCCAAGAGGGGGAAAGGCCCGGCCGGCCGTCGGCCCTAGCGGAAGACGTTTTCCAGGCCGTCGGTCAGGATCTGCGGCGGGAGCCAAGGATTCTGGGATATCCGCAGACACTCTGGGATGGACGACTCCTAAGTCATCACCTAAAAGCCCGTTATCAGGTCGAGATTGGCGTCCGCCAGTGCCAGAGGCTTTTTCATCGACTCGGTTTTCGTCGGCGTAAACCCAGGGCCCTGATCGCCCAGGCCGACCCGGAGGCGAAAGCCGCATATAAAAAAACTCCGAAAGCTGGCCCGAAGAGAGGACATTGATTTGTGGTTTGGCGATGAATGCCACTTTCAGCAACACGGATCCCGGTGCGCGATGTGGATTCCCCCCGAAAACGCCGACCCCGTTCTTTATCATGCTCCCACCCGGAAGTCGGTAGCGATCTTCGGCGCCGTCTGTCCGGCCGACGGCCGGCTCGTCACGCTCTCGGTCTCGCCCTTCAACACCGCGACTTTCCAAGTGTTCCTGGGATTGCTTCTGCGCCATGCCCGGCCAAATCGGAAAATATTCTTGGTCGTCGATAATGCCCGCTTTGTCCGGCAGATCGCCATGGAGCACGAGATCACGATTATTTCGGGAAAAGTCTCTTGCGACCACATTCACGTCCTCATCGCCTACCGGCCGCACACGGATATCAGTACGATCGTCCAATGGCTGAAGGGCATCAGCTCGAGGGTTCTCCTTCAGGAGTATCCGCATTTGCGGAAGAGACTATGGGGGCGGCACTTTTGGGCGAGGGGATATCTGGCGGTGAGCACGGGGACATTGACGGATGAGATGGTCAAGAAGTACATCGCCGACCAGGAGGGAGAGCCTGTGCAGGATGATAGTCGATTTGTAATCGACAATCCTTTAAACCCACCGCCTTCCAGGCGGTCGGTTGTTTAGTTCGGATTTGCCGAGGATTTTCAGCTGACGATACAACTCTTTTCAATCGGCTGAGGTATTATTATCGACTAGCTCCCAGGCGGAATTTGGCTTTCGACTTTTCTTGCGTGTTGAGGGCGGAATTGGGGGTAAATCGACGGATTTCAGGGGAAATACAAGCTGGCGGATCGAAACGGCTAGGAAATGGTGGACGGGCCGTAAAGGATTGATATTATTGGATTATAAGGGATGGCGGGAGGATGTGGGAATCGAACCCACCCAGCCCCTTCGTCAGAAGCCGTGCCGGATTTGAAGTCCGGAGGGGCCACCAGGCCCCATGCCCTCCCGCATTTATTATCAATTACTTACAAGCATGTTTTTTTCTAAATCCCCTAAGGTGTGAATAATTTGTGAATATTCGGCCTTCTTCTGAGGCTGTTTGAGCAGCGGAACCAGCGATTCGACGGCCCGCCTTTTCAGCTCCTCGCTGCTATGGGCGTACCTGGCCGTCATCCGAATGTCCGAATGGCCGAGGATGTCTCTTATCGAAACCAAGTCAGCTCCGTTGAATAGGGCATAGGTGGCAAAGGTGTGCCTCAGATCATGAAACCGGCAATTCTTGATGCCCCCTCTTTTCAAGGCATTTTCCCACGCTTCCTGCATGGATTTAATGGGCTTTCCCCGATTCATGAATACGTACTCGCCATTGCCTTTATTAACATTTTTGAGAGTTTCGGTCAATGCGGAGCTTATCGGAATCTTTCTCATTTTGCCGTTTTTAGAATGCTCGACCTGAATGAAGCCGGAGCGAAGATTTACGTTGCTCCATTTCAGAGACAAGATTTCTCCCATTCTCATGCCCGTGCATAGGGCAGTCATTATGATCGGTCGCAGATTATCATTCGCTTCTTCTAACAGCGTTTGAATCTCATCCGGCGTCAATATTCTTTCCTTCATGTTTTCTTTCAAGAATTTTACGCCCTTAACGGGATTCGAATCCACGTAGTCCCATTTGATGGCCAGGCTAAAAAGGTGTTTAAGAAGGGCGAGCTCTCGATTAATAGTCGCATTGGCTGGTCTTTTTTCGATTTTCCTGACCTTGGCACACTTTTCACGCTCACTTTTCACGCTCATTAGCGATTTAGACTTATCCGTCTGGTAAAGCTCGTGCCCTGCCTCGCAACGACGGTAATTACGGAATCTCTGGGCTCTCTAGCCTGGGTTCGACAGTCATAGGCAGATTTTGAGCCATTTTTCGCAATAAGTTCTTTATTATCAACGTCCGATTCTTTCGTCAAACCGAAATGCAGTAGGCATGCGAATTAATTATTATATATTGACAAACTTGGTAGAATATGATTTTATTATAGGCATGTATGTGAGAACGATCTCCCGGAAAAATAAGGACGGCTCCGTAACCACCTATGTCCAGCTCGCCCATAATATCAGAGACCCGGAATCCGGATTTGCCCGCGCCCAGGTCCTCTATACTTTCGGAAGAGCTGATTCCCTGGATGTCGAGGCGCTCCGGCGTCTGGTCCGAAGCCTCTGTCGGTTCATCTCTCCCGAGGATGCTCTGGCCGCCCAGGCCTCGCTGAACGGAGCCACGTTTCTGAAGTTTATCCGGAGCGCGCCGCAGGGCGGCGCCCATCTTTTGCGCCGCCTCTGGGAAAGGCTGGGTCTGGAGAACGTCCTCCGGAAAGCTCAGGAGAAGAGAGAGTTTGTTTATGCCGTGGAGTGGGCCGTTTTTGCCATGGTCGCCAACCGGGCTCTGGCGCCGGACTCCAAGCGCGGGGTCGAGGACTGGGTAAGAGAAGATGTCGCCTTGGGCAACCCCGAGCCGATCTCGCTCCAGCATCTCTACCGGGCGATGGACTTTCTCCTGGAGCATGAGGAGCAGATCCAGAGGGAAGTCTTCTTTGCCACAGCCGATCTTTTCAACCTCGAGGTCGATCTTCTCTTCTTCGACACGACGACGACCTATCTGGAGTCGGAGGAAGAAGAGGGCCTCCGTCAGCTCGGCCATTCCAAGGACAAGCGGCCGGATCTTCCTCAGGTCGTCATCGGCCTGGCCGTGACCAAAGAGGGTTTGCCAGTTCGTTCTTGGGTTCTTCCCGGCAACACCCAAGACATGACGACCGTGGAGCGGATCAAAAAAGACCTCCTCGGCTGGAAGCTTTCGCGCTGCGTCTGGGTCATGGACCGGGGGATGAACAGCTACAAGAACCGGATCGCTCTTCAAAGCGCGGGCGGCCATTACATCCTGGGCGAAAAGCTTCGGGACAACCAAGAGGCTCATCAGGAAGCGTTGTCTTTCAAGGGGCGTTATAAGAAAGTCCGAGAGAACCTGGAGGTCAAGGAGATCGTTGTCGGGAACGGAGAACGGCGCCGTCGTTTTGTCTTGGTCTTCAATCCCGAACAGGCCAAAAAAGATAAGGCCACGAGGGAGAAGACCCTTCAGAGAATCGGGGAAGAGATCGCGGCTTTGGGTGATCAAACAGGGAAAGCCCACACCAAGGCGGTCTGCGGCCTGCTCTCTCATCGGACGATGGGCCGTTACCTCCGCCAGACTAAATCCGGGAACCTCCGGATCAATCAAGCCAAAATCCACGAAGAAGAGACCCTGGACGGCAAGTATCTGCTTTCGACCTCCGACGACACCCTCTCCCCGGAAGATGTCGCTCTCGGCTACAAACAACTCATGGAAGTCGAGCGGGCGTTCCGGACCCTGAAAACGACCCTCGAGCTCCGGCCGCTCTATCATCGCAAGGACGAGCGGATCCGGGCTCACGTGCTTCTCTGTCATCTGGCGCTGCTTTTGGCCCGGATTGCCGAACGGGAAACAGGGATGTCTTGGGATACGATTCGCTCCCATATGGAACGGATGCATCTTGGAGAATTTTCCTCAAAAGATGGGCGTATACTCCAACGGACGGAACTGACCCCTGAACAGTCTAACATCTTGAAAAAGCTTGAGATAGCGGCTCCTCCGGCCTTCTCTAAGGTGAGTTTGAGCACTTAAAAGCGTAGGCACACACGAAAAATCCGGCTCCCCGTTAACCCCTTGATATCTATAGAGTAAGCCAAACCCATTTGCCTATGACTGTCGAACCCCGGTCTAGCTATTTGACTATAAAAGGCTTTCATGATATAAATAATCCATAAAGGAGGATAAGAAAATGATCGGCATGGACTTCGTGAGCTTCCTCGTTTTGTTGGTGATCAGCGCGATCGTCTCGGCGGTTTTGCATTTCGGTTTCAAGTTCTACGTGAGGCCGGGGCTGGTATCCTTTTTCTCCAAAGTGATCATAGGGTGGTTCGGGGCATGGCTAGGCTCGCCCGTCATCGGTCATTGGTTCGATGGGCTCAAGGTCAAGGAAGTGTATCTTATCCCCGCCATTCTCGGATCTTTGGCAGTCTTGATCTTCGCCGTAGACTTGATTAAGACCAAAGCTTCAGCGACGAAGAGCAGCTGATAGCTCGTAACATTTATTTCGCTAGGCTCTAATTAGCTCTGTTGTTGAGTCGACTCCCCGCCTCGGGAGAGGACGATTTATCCGGATCGAGATTCTTTTTGGATCTCGGGATCAACTCGCGCCTCAAAGAGGGTTGATTTTGCTTCTTGATAAGGCAGAAATTTACATATAAAAGGAGGAAGGCCGTGGTTAAAGAGTTCCGCATTTCATTGCCTAACAGGCCGGGGCAATTCGCCCGTCTGGCAGAGGACCTCGGACATCGTGGAGTTAACATTCTGGCCGTGGCGGGCATTGGGACGGCCAAGCCCGTTCTGGCGCTCGTCGTCGATCAAGAAGACAAAACAAGAGAGGCCCTGAAGAATTTGCGTTTGAAATTTAGAGAACTCGATCTCCTCACGGTTGATGTTCCCCACCGCCCGGGAGAGCTGGGCATCTTTGCCAGGAAGATGGCAGACGCCAAAATCAACATCCAATCCATATACCTGCTTGAAGGATTAGTCGGGGAGGTAAAGGTCGCCTTCACGGCTAGCGATCTAAACAAAGCGAAACAGGAGCTCGGTCTGTAATAGGCTTGTGACATTGTTCCTGGGCGCCGGTGATATTAATTTTACGAAATAAGCTGACCTTGACACCGGCCAGATAGAGGATCCAACAAAGAGGCCAGTTGGAGCGAACTAAAGGCGACAATAGAAAGAGGGCCAAAACCGACGAGGATCTTTTAATCACGGCAAAAGAGATTATCTATGAAAATACTTCTTCTCTATCCTCAATATCCTGACACTTTTTGGAGTTTCAAGTATGCCCTAAGATTCATTTCAAAAAAAGCCGCTTTCCCTCCGCTGGGGCTATTAACCGTGGCTGCGATGCTTCCCAAAGAATGGGAGAAAAAGCTTATTGACATGAACGTTACTGCCTTAGCCGAAGAAGATCTTGGGTGGGCTGACTATGCGTTTATCAGCGCCATGACTGTTCAGAAAAAGTCCGCCAGGGACGTCATTAATAGATGTAAGACATTAGGAATTAAAATTGTGGCCGGCGGTCCCCACTTTACCAATGCCCCTGAAGAATACATGGATGTCGATCATCTCGTCCTTAATGAAGCTGAAAACACGCTCCCTGCCTTTCTCGAAGATTTGGAAAATGGATGCGCCCATCGTGTTTATGCCTCGAATCAGTGGCCTGATTTAAAATATACCCCTGCCCCGCAATGGGATCTTATCGACCAAAAAAAATACGTTGCGCTGAGCATCCAATATTCTAGAGGCTGCCCGTTTCATTGTGAATTTTGTGACATCATCGTTTTAAACGGGCATACCCCCCGGACGAAGGCGAAAAATCAGATGTTGGAAGAATTGGAAGTTATCTATCAACGGGGTTGGAAAGGGGGAATATTTTTTGTTGATGATAACTTTATAGGTAACAAGAAAACGCTAAAAACTGAAATTCTTCCTTTTCTCGTGGACTGGATGAGACAACGAAGATATCCTTTTTACTTTTTTACGGAAGCCTCGATGAATCTTTCCGATGATGAAGAACTGATCCAATTAATGGTCCAAGCGGGCTTTAGAAGGGTTTTCATAGGGATTGAAACTCCCCATGAGGCGAGCCTCGGAGAATGCGGCAAATCTGTGAATAAAGGTCGGAATTTAATCGCTTGTGTTAAAAAAATCCAAGATTTTGGGTTAGAAGTTCAAGGCGGATTTATCGTCGGTTTTGATCATGATCCTCCTTCTATATTCGAAAAACAGATAAGCTTTATTCAAAAGAGCGGCATTGTCACGGCGATGGTTGGTTTGTTGAACGCCCCGCGCGGCACCAAGCTTTACCATCGCTTAAAAAAAGAAAAAAGATTAGTGGACGATATCTCTGGCAATAATACAGATTTTTCACTCAACTTCATCCCGAAAATGAATCGCGACGCGCTTTTGAGGGGTTACGATAAAATCGTTAAGACAATCTATTCGCCCCGCCATTATTCTGAACGGGTGATAACATTTTTAAGAGAATATAAACCTAGACAACTCAGAAGAAAGATCTATTTCAAATTTGGATACGTCAAGGCCTTCCTAAAATCCCTGTGGTTATTAGGGATTAAAAACAAAGAAAGATTCTATTACTGGAAACTCGTCTTCTGGACGCTTGCCAGACGACCTCGCTTCATTGGTTTTGCTATATCATTTGCTATTTATGGATTTCATTTTCGGAAAATTATCGAAAATCCCTCCTAGAAAGGGAATTTTCGTAATTTCTCTTTTTTTATCTATTCAGTTAGGGCGATCATCAGCCCTCCTTTTGCGGTGTCTGAAATCATATCTGGAAATCGGAAATCAGCCGTCA
>Ga0194112_10012313_pt1 | contig 10456 bp, 11 predicted proteins | sample TA2MahC400mmetaG_FD_146191 | JGI IMG/M metagenome (GOLD analysis project Ga0194112, IMG submission 146191) | Freshwater microbial communities from Lake Tanganyika, Tanzania - TA2015016 Mahale Deep Cast 400m | ecosystem: Environmental > Aquatic > Freshwater > Lake | place: Tanzania: Lake...
GTCTCTGCCTTGTCAAGTCATTCAGCCGCAGCCTCGTCTCACGTGCGACTATCCCCCGACGTTCTGCCTATATCTTTAGAGCGATATCGTGGGCCTGGGCGATGGCTTCCTTGATAAACTCCTTTGGCAGACCAGTTTCCACCCTTTCGACACAATCCCCAGCAGCATACACTTCTGTTACCTTCCCCTTCATTGCCTCAAGCAGCTGGCCGTTAGGTGTGTTGTCGTCAACCAGAACTATGGTGTCTGCCTCAATGATCCGGCGCTGGCCCTCTTGCGTGGTGATGGTCAAGCCTTTGCGCGTTACCTCCTCGCACTCTGCCCCGGCTAGGATGGCAACACCCATTTGTTCAAGGCTATGCATGACTATCCAGCCATGAGTTGTAGTCATATCCCTGGGCATCATCTGGCCGCTTTCCACGATGCTTACCTCTCTGCCATTCTCTGCCAGGAAGCTCGCCAGCAGACAACCAATGAGATTACCACCTACAATGGCCACCCTTGCACCCGGCTTAGTGAATTCGGTCAAGAAGCTCCTCTTCTTTTTCCTCGATGCCCTGCTATTTCCTTCGAGGCAATCGCCTATTTTGCGCCATAGCTGGGACGTGGTGATCACCTTTCTGCTGCCGGCCCCTGGGATTTGAGGAGTAACGGGAACGGCACCCACAGCAACGATGCAAACATCTGGGTTTACCTTTTCAACCACTGTGGGCGTTACCTCTGTGCCCACCTTCACTTTCACACCCAGTTTTCGCATCTGGCCTTTCAGGTATCTGATCAGGTCTTCCATTTCATCCTGCAATATGGCAGCATAAAACAGTTCGCCTCCCAGCCAGCGCTCCTTTTCATAAAGGACTACCCGATGCCCCCTTAGAGCAGCTACCCTGGCTGCTTCCATGCCACCTGGACCGCCGCCTACGACCACGACCTTCTTGACTCTCTTTGCGGGTTCTATTTTCAACTCGTTCTCACGGCCGGCAGCAGCATTAATAGCGCAGCACACTGGTTGAGCTGAGAACAATTGATTGACGCACACGTCACAGAAAATACATCGCCTGATGTCCTGCACATTTCCCGAGGCGAGTTTGTTGGGCATGTCCGGATCAGCGATGAGTTGCCTAGCCATGGCAATGAAATCTGCCTTGCCTTCGCGCAGTGCCCTCTCACCCATTTCAGGGCTGATCCTTCCCACCGCAATCACTGGTACGTTGACCACCTTCTTGATCCCACTAGCTAGGGGCAGTAGATTGCCAGCCTTGTGAACTATAGGACCGTCAGTGAAATGTACGGTGGTGCTGTCACCGTATCCGCTGACGTGGATCGCATCGGCACCGGCTGCCTCGGCCATACGGGCTGTTTCTTTGGCCTCCTGGCGGGTAATCCCCTCTGGAATCTCGAACTCCATGCCGTTCAGCCGGCACCACACCGGATATGTCGGCCCCACCTTGTCTTTGACAGCCTTTATGATCTCCACCAGAAACCTGGCTCTGTTCTCCAGACTGCCCCCGTAGGCGTCCTGTCGTTTGTTTGCTTCCCCAGAGAGGAACTGCGCGATCAAATACCCGTGGGCGCCATGCACCTCCACTCCGTCGAAACCGGCCTTCTTCACTCGCTCTGCTGCCTGAGCATACAATTCTACTAACCTCGCGATCTCCTCTAGTGTTAGCTCACGCGGCATCTCTCCGGCGGTCATTGGAATGGGGGACGGGGCTACAGGCTCGTTATTCTCAGCAAAGAAAGAATAGGCTTTCCGTCCTCCGTGATGCAGTTGTATCGCAGCCTTGGCACCGTGACGGTGGATGACTTGAGCCAGTTTGGTCAGGCCAGGGAGAAACTTGTCATCATTGATGCCTAACTGACGGAACATCCCCTTGCCTCTTGGGTGATCAATACTACCGTACGCCACAGTAACAAGCCCAGCTCCACCTCTAGCCCGTGCCTCATAGTAGCCCAGCGACCGCTCAGTCACGTACCCGTCGTCGCTGCCAAAATCTGTCCCTACGGCAGCCAACACAATCCGGTTCTTGAGTTTCATCCGCCCGATTCGACCAGGTTCAAGCAACCTCTGGAATTTGTGATTGCTGTCCATACTTAATCCTCCTGAATGTTATTTTTTTGCGCGTCAAAACCGCTGCTCTTCGATGCCCTTCTCTCGAGGCGCCCCCATCAGCTAAGGCACTGCAAGAGTAATGTCGATTGCCTGATGACAATCCGCTTTGTAACTAGTGCTATCGCCCGTGCCAGGGAATCGGAGTCAACCAGTGGACAATATCCGTTAATCTACGTCAGCAATAATCCTCCATCAACCACTACTAAGCTCCCGGTCATATAGTCCGCAGCTGCACTGGCCAAAAACAGTACCACCTTGGCAATGTCGTCGGGCCTGGCCATTCGACCCATAGGAAAACGTGCCCAAAACAGCTTGGCGATTTCCTCGCTGGACTGGGCCATATCCAACATTCCTTGATTGCCAGGAGTCTCTGTGGCACCCGGCGCGACGGCGTTGACCAGGATATTGTAACCAGCCAGATTCAGCGCGAGAGATTTGGTAAGCATGATAACGCCACCCTTGGAGGCGTCATAGTCTGTCCTATCTAAGTTGGGGTGCAGCCCTGCCGTTGAAGCAAGGTTTATGATCTTCCCGCCGCGCCCTGCCTTGATCATCTCATGAGCAGCGGCCTGAGAGTAGAAGAACGTGCCCTTGAGGTTGGTGTCAAGCACCCTGTCCCATGATTCTTCACTCATATCCAGGGTCGGTGACAGCGGATAGACGCCTGCATTGTTGACCAGGATGTCAAGCCGCCCGAAGGCTTGCACGGTATCTCGAGCAACCATCTTCGCATCAGCACAGCTGGATGCATCTGCTAGGATGGCTTGGGCCTTACCACCGCTGGCGACTATCCGCTCTGCAGTTCGATTTCCGCCTTCTAGGTTGATATCGGTGATCATCACGGCAGCCCCCGCTTCCGCCAGACGAAAGGCAACCGCCTGACCTATGCCAATCGCTCCACCGGTTACGATAGCAACCTTCTCACTGAGGTCTAGTAGATGAGCTACGGGCTGATCTGTCATTTTGATTGACTCCTCCTACGACATGCCCACAACTGTTCGCCGACATCTCATGCAAGCCTAGGCCAACCACGTGCCCATAACAGGTTCTTGTCACGAGACGAGGTAGTCGTTTGGCATAAGAATATCGACTCCAAAAGCGTCTAAGCCTTTCGAACGATGAACTGTGAAACAAGCCACCCAGGAGCCAAGTATCGCAAGCTATTTTCGAACTATTAGATGGTCAACACAGTAGAGGGCAGCCGAGGCGCTGCGCTCGACCCCGATCGTTCTGCCCTCACGCACGGTATCGCTCACCAGATAGAGGTTCTCTACCCCGGGCACCTTTACCGATGGCCGGTGCGGGCCGCCAGCAACTCCCGGAGCCTCAGCCAGAGCCCAGTGGGCATTATGGCGTATCTTCCAAAGACAATGCCTCTCAAATTCAGGGAATAGTTCCTTGATGTCCTTCTCATAGTGATCGAAGATTCTCTCCAGCGCAAGCCTGTTCTTAGCCCTATTAGCCTCGAAAAGACTCGGCACCTCATTCCAATGGGCCTGTAGGAAAAATATCGCCTGGGACTGGCCCACAGCTTCACCATACGCGGGCACCAATATCACACAGCCACCTAACCCGGTTCGACGAAGCATCGGAATCCATTTGTATCGCTGCCAGTCACTCCACATTTGTTTATCCATACCGCAAATTAAAGTGAATATAACAGATGTCTTCGTTCTGATCCGCTCTATCCAATCCACATACCACTGTGGGAATTCGTCTTCAGAGACGACTGTGAAAAGATCCCAGACAGGAACGGTACTAACCACAATCGGGGCCTCGACGAACTCGGAATCAACAACCTGTGCCTTGAATACCCTGTCTCCAGTTGCAACTCGCACCCCGCGAGCCTTTCCGCCTTCGATAACGATATTGGCCACCGCGGTATTAGTTCTTATCTCGCTCCCCCTCTCAACTATTGCCTCGGCCAGAGGCGTCGTCATTCCTGCAACGCCGTCACGAAGATCGGCCATGCAATGGTCGAGGGTGCCAGCTTTCTCTAGACGCTCCTTAAGAAAGACAAGCAATGGAGTAGCAGCCACATCCTCGTATCGACTGCCGCCCAGCAATGTCCAGGCACAGTGCCAGAAGAAAAGATGGGCTGCCTCGTCATCTGTCCTCTGCGAAACCCATTCCTTGATGGAGATGTCGTAGTATTTCTCCAGTTCCCCGTAAGGCTGGCCGACTATGTCCTCCATGAATATTCGAACCAGAGCTTCGGAAGAGCGCAGCTCATCCATGTCTCGCCACTTGCCTTCATGAAGGATATCCGCTCTCTCATGATAGATGAACTGTGGAAAGGGTTTGCCCACTCTGCGAAAGACTTCTTCCATATACCCAAACAGGGCGATTCCATGGATCCCATTGTCAACTATTTGGCCCCTGTATTTAGCGCCGTGTGCCCTTCCCCCAACATGGTTTTCCTTTTCGAGGACCAATACCTTCCTGCCGGCATGCGCTAACAGAGCCGCCATACTCAACCCAGAAGGGCCAGCCCCAACTACTATTGCGTCATACTTCGCCATCAATCTCCTTCCTGCTTGCCTCGACTTCAGTCATTATTGACTTGCGGCGATCAACTGTAGTTGTTCAATATAGTTCATCAGGATGAACGATATGCTCAATGAATAGCGGCATTTTAGCATACTGTCACGCTATTGTCAATACGTTGTATCATGATGGCTTGACAAGTTACACAAAACGTGATAGAATACCGAAAACCTTTTGAATGCAAAGGGCTCTCGGGAAGCCTCGTAGTTGGCAAGGGCTGAATGGCAGTAGGTCGGTGGTGGTGTGCCTGATGCGAAGGCATCTCGGAAAACCGACTACAGAAGTGCAATAGCCAAGAGGCTAAGCGCGGTGAGCCGCAACGAGGGTTTGTGTAGCTTGCAGGGAAGATCGGGTTCCGTTTCCGTCTTCAGGATGAAGGTCGATGAGGCTGTATGAAGTGGGGGTGAAGATAGTATGTGGCAGCAAATGTCAGTCTAGCCTTGAAGCCACGAGTTCAGTCAAGAGTGAGGTTGAAGCATGAAGTGTTGTTTGAAGAGCCTGATGGTTGTTCTCTTGGTCTCAGTCCTGTTGACCGCGCCTGGGCTTAGTTGCGGTGGACGAGGTGATGGTGGAGAGGTCACCATTACGATTGGCGCAGTCACAGACTTCACCGGTCCAGCCTCCCCAGCATTGCTGAATGCTTATTATGCAGTAACCGATCTAATCAAATATTACAATGAAGAAGGCCTTATCCCTGGGGTGCGTTTGAAACTGATCACCTACGACGCGCAGTATAACCCTGCCAGGGACATACCTGGCTACGACTGGTGCAAAGAGCGGGGGGCGAAGGTAATCCTCGCCCCACTAGAGTCGACGGCAACAGCGCTAAAGCCTTTCGCAGAGAGAGACCACATAGTCGTCTATACCGCCTGGGTCAGCCAGGCCCTAGTGGAGCCGCCAGGGTGGGTATTTGCTTATGGTGGTCGACCCAGAGAGATGACTTTCGCCTTCATGAAGTGGGTCGGCGATGAACTCTGGGATTGGGAGACGAGGGGGCCAGCCAAAATCGGCTTCGTCGGCTGGAGGGAGCCTCTAGAAAACACTCTGGAGTCAGCCTTCCGGGAGTACTGTCAGAATCACCCGGATCAGTTTGAGTTGGTCGGCAGCTTCATGGCTCCCGTCATGACAGTCACTTTTTCCGGTGAGATAATGGCGTTGAAGGGCTGTGACTTGATATATCCTTGCGCTTACTCAGCGGGTTATTTCATCAAAGACTTTCGAAATAAGGGCTATCAGGCACAATTCATCTCTGACGGCAATATTACTGCGTACCGAGGCTTCTTTGAGGACCTCTGTGGCTGGGATAAGCTTGATGGAACGGTCTGCTATATTGGGAATCGATGGTTTGGCGAACCGTACCCAATCCCCGAGCTGGCCGACGAGCTGCTTCGCAAATACCACTCTCCAAGTAAGGCTGAAGAGATCAAGCGTGGAGGTCTGGCTTATGGAATCGGACAGCACCTTCCTCTCTTGGAAGCATTGCGGCAAGCAGTGGCGGAGGTGGGGCCTCGGAATCTTGACGGCCAAGCTGTCTACAATTCGTTGATCAAGTTCGAGATGCAGCCCGAGGGTGAGGCCAAGTGGAGCTACGGCGAGACTAAGCGATGGCTAGAGGACTATGTAGCCGTATATAAATGGAGTGCTGACGTGCAGGACCTGGTCCGTCTTAGTGATTGGCTGCCCGCGCTATAGCAGTAGAGAAGGCAAGCGGCGCTAGTAGGCATCAGGTCTGCGTACTGAATACTGTCACCTACTAAAGGAGAGGACGCCTTTGCATGGAACAGCACGATCACATCGGGAAAAAACCTGTACTGTTGGTGGTGTGGAAAGTCGTTTTCTTGTTGAGTTGATGGACAGCAAGAGGATAAAGGCTATCAAATTGCCTGCGTGCAACAGGGCCTGTGCGCCACGCTGCTCGGTTGGGGGGTTGATCGGTGCCTGGGGCACACGCTCGGTGAGACGAATCTCGAAAGAGTGAGAAATCAGTTCGCGGTTGGTATCGGTATTTGAGGGCGATCATTCTGGGCGTCAAGTACTTTACGCGCTTGGTAGAAGACGCACTGTCGACTTCAAATCAAAACGACAGGCGGTAATCAGGAATGGGCAAACTGGCTGGGAAAGTGGCTTTGATTACTGGGGCTGGATCAGGGATAGGGCAGGCCACTGCTGTGCTATTCGCTAAGGAACTAGCTAGAGTCGTCGTGGCCGATTGTGCCCCACGGGGAGGACAAGAGACGGTGAAGATGATCAAGGAGGCTGGAGGCGACGCTCTCTATGTTCAGGTTGACGTTTCGAAGACTGTCGATGTTGAGAGGGTGGTCGCGGTCACAGTGAGGTCCTATGGGAAGATAGACATCCTTTTCAATAATGCGGGGGTTTTTAGTAGGTTTGCGTCTACAGCAGAAACCAAGGAGGAGGATTGGGATCTCGCTATCAACACTAACCTCAAGGGTGTCTTCCTGTGCACGAAATACGCTATCCCAGCAATGCTCAGCCAAGGTAAGGGTGTCATCATCAATACTTCCTCCGGCGCAGGCTTGGTTGCATCACCGGGCCTCCTTGCTTATGGCGTGTCCAAGGCAGGTGTCATCCACCTAACCAAAACTGCAGCTCTAGAATATGCCAGGCAGAACATTCGTGTAAATTGCATTTGCCCGGGAGCGATCCACACACCAATGTACACCCCGTTCTTGGCTGATGGTGCTTCCCTAGAACCTCTCGTACAGCGTACGCCACTGGGTAGGATTGGGCAGCCAAGTGAAATCGCGCAAGCAGCATTGTATCTGGCATGCGACGATTCCTCTTTCGTAACCGGAGCGGTTATCGCAGTTGATGGCGGCGGTACTGCTGGCTTCGTAACCGGGATTTCTTGAGAGCTGTGAGGGGCCATTGTCTGAGACTGACCAGCAATTCCTACAGAGATGCGGTAGTGCGGTCATTTTCAGGTAACTTCAAAGCTATTGGAATAGAGGAAACTATTTCAAGAGGCTGGGACATGGTCAAGGAGAGATGCAAAGGCACTGCTCTGAATTCCTTCTTTGGCGATTTCATTTGTGGGCACGAAGTGCCTCAAGACCACTTACTGAAGAAGGTTCATGAGGAAGTGGACCGGATAGGTTCAGGGGTAAACTTGTCACGCATTACAAAGGGAAAGTGAGATGACATCTATGAATGTAGGAATCGCCCCTGAGCCAAAAGTAGAAGTCGTCTCTCCTTCTATGACAGAATTGCTGATTATTTCCAATGAGCTGACTGGTGTGAGGTTTTCCGTGCTCTTCGTGACTGCATAGAAATTAACATCAAGCGGGGTAGTAGAATGAAGGGATTGAAAGGCAAAGCTGCTCTGGTAACTGGCGGGGGGTCGGGCATTGGTCGAGCTACGGCGACAGCGTTTGCTGCAGAAGGAGTCATGGTGGTCATTGGAGATACCTCAGCCGTCGGCGGTGAGGAGACGCGGCAGATCATCAAGGATAATGGCGGCGAGGCTATCTTTGTCCAAGCTGACGTGACCAGGGCAATTGAGGTTGATGCGCTAGTAAGGAAAGCCGTTGAGGCATACGGTCGCCTTGACTACGCGTTTAACAATGCTGGTACCGGTGGTCTATCGGCTACTGTAGTCGACTTCCCTGAAGAAATCTGGGACCAAGTGATCAACCTGAATCTCAAAGGCGTGTTCCTGTGCATGAAATATGAGCTCGCGCAGATGTTGAAACAAGGTAGCGGGGTCATTGTGAACACGGCTTCGGTGGCGGGGTTAGTAGGTACCGAAGCCAGCCCTGCTTACACCGCTAGTAAGCACGGCGTCGTCGGGTTGACGAAAGCCGCAGCTTTGGACTACGCGACTGCCGGCATTCGCATAAACGCCGTATGTCCTGGTGTGATCCACACGCCGATGATCGATTCCTTCATATCCCTGGCGCCGGAGATGGAAGCGGCCTACACAGCTATGCATCCCATGGGCCGATTAGGAGAAGCCCATGAGGTCGCCGAGGCTGTGTTGTGGCTCTGCTCTGACGCGGCGTCGTTCGTTACTGGCCATGCAATGGTAGTGGACGGAGGTTGGGTCGCACGCTAGCAAGAAGGCGTCAAACAAGGGATGCCTAGACCCGCTACGCGTTGGCCACATTGATGTGCCTACGCGATATCGCCTGTGCGCTGCCACTTTGAGTCAGCGGCTGCCAGTCTAGGCTCGGCAACCCTCTTGTATGCCATAATACATTGAGGAGGGTAAGGGGCAAAATGGAAGATTGAACGCTGAGTCCGTTCGACCTGACAGGCTACAACCGAGGGACTACCGATTATTCACTAAGAGGGTGTCAAAAATGGGAAAGTTACAGGACCATAGCGGGGAGTTCAGAGCAGATCTAAAACCTGATGACTTTTCGAAAAAGGGTCTAGGAGGGTGGGTCACCACTCGGACAACGCGGATGAGCTAGGCACAAAACAACCGCTCGCTTGCGCCAAGCCTAGCTTTGGGCAAGTAGTCGTGACCCAAGCTCCTAGTGCGACTTCTGAAGACGGCAGATACGTATGCTGAATCAATAAGCACCCACTGGACCAATTTGATGAGAGTGAAGTATGGTCAGGATGTGGCTTTTGGGTTCAGCAAGGAGATCTGGTTGAACAGGGGAGCTCGGCAATCAGAAATCGCCATGTTTGGCGAGGCCATGGATATCTATGGAGACAATCTGGCTGCCCATCTCAAGGCTCTTCAGATCGCTGTGGGGTTCCTAGTAATGGATGCAGCCTACGGGATGGAGGACAAAACCATGGCACGCTCACCGTCAAGAACTGCCGTGTCCTGAAACAGTTGGAGGAATATGGAATCCTCGAATTGCAGAAATTCGTGTGCGAAGAGCTACATATGGTGGGATACGGGCTGAGTGCCTCCCACTTCAATCCGAAGATAAAAGGGACTCCTGTGAACTTGCCTCTCGACAGGGCCCAAATGACATTTGCTGCAAGTGGCAGGTTAGTCTTGATAAACAGAGTGTTGGCAATCAGCAAGAGCGGGACACTCTGGAAGCAAACACGTCGACCTGCCTGGGAAAACGGGTGGAGTAGAATGTCAGACTTTGAAGTAAGAGAAAGGGTGCTATTGCAGAAACCAAAACCAAATGTATGTACCTATAGCCCCCCGGAGTATCGTCTTCCAGCTCCAGAGACCACCCAGCCAGCCCTAGCGCTAGCAACCCTGACCTAACAGATGGCGTCATTGCCGGGGGCCGATCAGTGCTTAGGCTTCACACAACACGACGGCCACTGGCCTGAAACCACTGAGAACCGCTTGTTAGGAGGCCTTAATGGATGCAGCCTCTTCCCAACATCAGGCCAAGAATAAATGTCCTCCGCATCACTATATATTAGGCGATCCCGTAAATGGAATTGTTTCTGGTTACTGCAAATATTGTGGTGTCACTAAGAGCTGGAACTGCGAAGCCGTAGAGGCTCAAGTACTCCGGTTCAAAACGGATTGGTGGCCCGCCAAACCGGGAACTTGATCACACATTCTGAGTTCTTGTGCAATTGTGGGGCTATAGGTCGACCTCAATCTGGTCTATAATTGGCCTTGACGTGATTACCAGAGAGGTCTGTGTCCGAAGCGTTCTGTCCAAGTCAAAGGTATTTGACTATGTGGTCAACCCGTACATCGGTTGCCAGCACGGCTGCACCTATTGCTATGCGCGTTTCATGAAACGGTTCACCGGTCATACAGAGCCATGGGGTCAATTCGTAGATGTCAAGGTCAATGCCCCACAACTGCTGCAGCGCCAGCTGAACACGAGGCTAAGGGGTAGA
>Ga0194112_10012317_pt1 | contig 10454 bp, 11 predicted proteins | sample TA2MahC400mmetaG_FD_146191 | JGI IMG/M metagenome (GOLD analysis project Ga0194112, IMG submission 146191) | Freshwater microbial communities from Lake Tanganyika, Tanzania - TA2015016 Mahale Deep Cast 400m | ecosystem: Environmental > Aquatic > Freshwater > Lake | place: Tanzania: Lake...
CTCGGCACGGCAAACAAGCGCAACCTCGCCAAACTCATCGGCACTTCGGCGGTGGGGTATGAACTGGGCATCATCGCCGGACAAGAGCCCGATAGCAACCTGCCCGTCAGCTTCCCCGGCGCGAACCGCACGAAGCTGGGCGCGCAGCGCACCGTGCTGGACGGGATGAAGGAATTCGCCACCGTGCGCGCCGACCATGATTCCATGTTCAACGATAAGGCCGTCGAGGATTTGACGGTGCAATTCATCCATACAGGAACGTTCGAGAATGTCCCCACAGCACAACCCGTCCAGTGAAACCCTGCCTCTGCTCTATTCCTACCTCAACTGCCCCTATTGCATTCGGGCGCGGTTGGCCATCGTGGCGGGGAACATCAAGGTGCGGTTGCGCGAAGTGGCCTTGCCCAATAAACCGCAGGAGCTATTGACCGCCTCGCCCAAAGGCACCGTGCCCGTGCTGGTGCAGAACGATGGGAACATCATCGACCAGAGCCTCGCCGTGGTCGATTGGGCGATTGCGCAGAACGACCCGCTCGGCCTCGGCCACCACCACGCGCCCGAAGCAGAGATGAACGCGCTTATCGAAGAGAACGACACGAAATTCGGCAAGGCGCTGGTGCGGCTGAAATACCCCGAACGCTTCGAGGGCGACGGCGACACGACCGATTGGAACGCCGTGGCCGCTGCATTCCTCGACAAGCTTGAGGCGCGTTTGACCGATTCCCGCTACCTCGCAGGAGGCCATGCCACCAAAGTGGATATCGCCATCGTGCCCTTCGTGCACCAATACGCCAGCCGCAACACATTGGGAGCAGACCGCTACGCCCACACCCTGCAATGGCTGGAAAGCTTCCGCGAAAGCAGCCTCTTCAAACTCGCCATGCAGGAACATCCCGCGTGGATCAGCGGCCAGCAGGAGCCTGTCTTCCCATGAGTGAGCTGCCGATTCTTCTCGCCGCCTTCTATAAATTCTTCGATTTTCCCGATTACGAGGAGCATCGTGCCGCTCTCCGCCAGCGCATGCTGGACGGCGATATCAAAGGCACATTGCTGCTTTCACCCGAAGGTGTGAACTCCACCATCTCCGGCCCGCCGGAAGCCGTGCGCGCCTTCATCGCCCACCTGCGCACCGACCCGCGAATGGCGGATATGGAACACAAGGAAAGCTTCTTTACCCGCCATCCGTTCACGCGCGCGCTGGTGCGGCTGAAGAAAGAAATCATGGGTTTGGGCGCGCCGGTGAACGTCCACGAGAAAGTCGGCACCTATATCGAGCCGAAGGACTGGAACGGGCTCATCGAGCAGGAAGACGTCTATGTGCTCGACACCCGCAACACCTATGAAACGCACCTTGGCACGTTCAAAGGCGCGGTCGACCCACGCATCCACCACTTCAAGGAACTGCCCGATTTCGTGCGCGAAGAGATGGACACGAAAAAGCACAAGCGCGTGGCCACCTTCTGCACGGGCGGCATCCGCTGCGAGAAATTCACGGCCTATCTGCTGGATCAGGGATTTGAAGAGGTCTATCACCTCAAAGGCGGGATTCTGAAATATCTGGAGGAAGTGCCACAGGAGCAGAGCACATGGGAAGGGGAATGCTTCGTCTTCGACCATCGGGTGGGCGTGGGGCACGGCCTTGAGCCATCCAAAGCGGCATCGGCTTGTTACGGCTGCGGGCATTCCCTGCTGCCGCAAGACCGCGAACATCCGGATTACATCCCCAATGAACGCTGCCCTTACTGCGAAGAAACCAAGAAAGCCCGTATCGCAGCCGCCAAAGCGGCGCTCTAAATCTGATTTGTCACGAAGTTGCTATCCCAGAGATTGTATAAAGCTATCGGCCAGACCACGACGATCATGATGAGGATGAGCACCGCGCAGATGACGGTGAAGAGGTGGAAATCGAACGCCAGCGGTTCCTTTTTCTTCACCACGTCGATGATGTGGAGCACCGTGCGGTAGCACGCGAGGGAACAGACGATGGCGATGGCGATGAGCATCGCGGTGACGCAGGCAAGGAAGAAACCGATGACGTAAGTCAGCATGGAAATGCGCTCCAATGGCTATAACCCCGTGGGGTAAGAGCCTTCAGTTTACGCGCATTCCATGACATTTTCGTGAACAAAACGTGAAAAATCACACTTCTTCCACGACCGGCTGATTGCGGGACGGGTCGGCAGGGTAAACCCCCAACACCTGCACCTTCTTACAGAAGAAGCCCAGCTCCTCCAGTGCGAGACGCACGTTCTTGTCTTCAGGGTTGCCTTCCAGCGTGATGTAGAACTGCGCCGTGGCGGAAACCCCGCCGGGAATGTAGCTTTCAAGCTTCAGCATGTTCACGCCATTGGTGGCGAAACCACCCAAGGCTTTATACAGCGCGGAAGGAATGTTGCGCACGGTGAACAGCACCGTGGTCAGCACATGTTTCTCGGAGGGATCGATTTCCTTCGGCTCGTGGGCGATAGCGGCGAAAACGGTCACGTTATCATCCGAATCGTGCAGATTCTCTTTCAGAATCTCCAACCCATAGAGCTCAGCCGCAAGGCGCGAACCCACAGCGGCTTTGGACTTGTCATTCCACGCGGCGACATCACGCGCGGCAAGCGCGGTGTTGGAATAGCCTTCCGTCTCCAGCTTCAACTGGCGCAGGTGCTGACGGCATTGCATCAAAGCCTGCGGGTGGGAATAGGCTTTCTTCACGTCTTCCAGCTTCGCGCCTTTCACGCCGAGCAGGTGATGCTCGATCTTCACGAAATGCTCCCCCACGATATGCAGGTTGGTGCGCGGCAGAATCTGGTGGATTTCCGCGACACGACCGGCTTGCGAATTCTCGATGGGAATCAGCCCCAGACCGACCTTGCCTTGCGCCACGAGGTCGAACACATCGTCAAAGCTCGCGCAGGCATGCGTGTGCAGATAGGGGTAATGCTGGCGGCATGCGAGGTCTGCATGCGCACCTTCCGTGCCCTGAAAGGCGATGGTTTCGCGGGGTGTGGTCTTGGGGTCGGCTGTCATGGTGTCCACTCATGGTTAAATGAGCAGCAAGCCTAGCGAATCAGCGGGGAAGAATCAAGGGATGTCGCGCGTTCGTCAGCCGTTTTCTGGGCGGATGAGCATGCCATCCGTCAGCCAGAAGAAGAGCGCGGTAAGAACCACAGTCAGAAGCGTGGTGATGAGGAGCTTGCGCTTGAGATGGGCTTTCACCGGTGCGCCCGTGCTATGCCCCGTCTCCGGGTTCTCTTCACGGCGTATACCGAAGGGCAGCACGCAGAAGAGCACCAGCCACCAGCAGAAAAGATAGAACAGCGCGACCGTGAACCAACTCATGAGGGATTAAGCCTGTTCCAGTTCGATGAGCGTGCCGCAGAAATCCTTAGGGTGCAGGAAAAGCGTCAGCTTGCCGTGCGGGCCTGTCTTCGGCTCTGCGCCGCCCAATACGCGCGCCCCCTGCTCCACCAGCTTGTCGCGGGAAGCGAAGATATCCGCCACCTCGTAGCAAATGTGGTGGATGCCGCCATCCGCGTGGGTCAGCAGGAAGTTGGACAAAGGAGAATCCGCGCCCAGCGGCTGTTGCAGTTCGATGCTGGTGTTCGGCAGGTTCACGGAGATGACCGTCATGCCATGCTCGGGATGTGCCTTAGGCTCGGAGACCTGCGCGCCCAGCGTGTCACGATACACCGCTGCCGCCGCGTTCACGTCTTTCACCACGATGGCCACATGGTTGAGTTTACCGAGCATCCGCATTCTCCTAAAGGCTATTTCGCTTTGTGACAGTTCCGTGAATTTATGAGGCCAGAAGCCGCTGACACGAAATTTTAACAGTTAATTAATGATTTTCCCGATATGATACGGTTAATGCCAAGAGGAGAAAAGCTTTTAATGTCGATTCTCAAACATTTCGGTCATCACATAAAGCACACTGCACTGAACGTGCATGGTTTCTTCAAAGGCATGCTTTCCGGCACCAACACGGGTAATAACATCGGCTCCATGGCTGGCATGGGGGTCGGCCTTGTGCTGGCGCTCACCGGCGTCATCAGCGGCGGTATCATCCCCGCCATCGTCATGGGCGTGGCCATCGGTGGCATCGTCGGCATGGTCGGCGGCGGCATCGTAGGAAGCCTCACTGGCGGCCTGAAAGACGAGAACGCCAGCAGCGAGCAACAGGAAGTGAAGACCAACCATGTGGGGCGCGAAGCGGCTCAGCAGGAGGTCGAACAGGAAACGGTGAAAGCGGTGGAGAAGGCCGAAGAACCCGCCAAATCCTTCGCGCAGGACATTCCCGTAAAGCAAGATATTCCGGTGAAAAAAGCGGGTGAAAAACCTGTGACGTTCTCCGACCGCCTGACCTCACTGGCCGGCACACGCCCAGAAGCCGCGCATTATCGCACGGAAGAAGAAGGCGTGGACTTCCGCAACAACGTCGTCAAAGAGCGTCTGGCGCAGGTCGTTGCTGCCACCGCAGGCATCACGCGCTAAGCGTCATTACCTGTTAAGCAATCTTCAACACTTCCACGAACAGAATCGGCTTCTTGCCCACTTCGCGCTTGAACACGCGGCGTACGGTGGTGCGCACCGCATGTTTCACCTTCTCGGCGGTGATGGCATTCGGCAAGGCTTCCATGGTGATCTCGATTTCCTCGCGCAGGCTCTCGAACAGGTCGGCATCGCCCTCCTCGTCCAATGAACCGGGCGCGGTGATGGAGGGTTCTGCCACCAATTCATAATGTTTGTTCACCGCCAGCACGATGGTGACCACCCCCGCTTCCTGCATACGGCGGCGCATGCGCAGCACGGGGCTGTCGATGTCGAGCAGGCAATTTCCATCGATGGCGACATAGCCGCTTTCGACCATGCCCACCACCTGCGCGCCATCCTGCGCAAGGCGGATGACCGCACCGTTATACGGCTCGACCGCATGGGGCACGCCCAGCGAACGGGCGAATTGCGCGTGTTCCTGCAAGTGACGCGCCTCGCCATGCACAGGCACGGCAATATGCGGCTTCACATGGGCATACATCTCAGCCAGTTCATCCCGCGCAGGGTGGCCGGAAACGTGGATGTCGTCACGGCGTGGCGTCACCAGCGTGATGCCGTTGCGAACGATCTGGTTCTGCACATGGCTGATGCGCTTTTCATTCCCCGGAATCATACGCGCGGAGAAAATCACCGTGTCGGAGGGCACAAAACGCAGGGTCTGGTGGTCGCCACGGGAGATTTTCGACAGTGCCGCCAGCGGCTCGCCTTGGCAACCCGTGCAGATGATCATCAGTTTATCGCGGGGAATATCCGCCGCTGCGGTTTCGGGCAGGAATTCAATGCCTTTGAGGTATCCCGCCTCGCGCGCCGCTTCCGTCACCCGCCAGAGGGAACGCCCCGCCAGCACGATTTTGCGGTCGGTGGCTTCCGCCGCTTCGATGAGCGTCTGCAAACGCGCCACGTTGGAGGCGAAGGTGGAGACGAACACGCGGCCTTCGCATTCCTTGATGCGCGCGATGAGGTTCGTGCGCACCGTGTCTTCCGAACCGGCGCGACCGGGCACGAAAACGTTGGTGGAATCGCAGACCATCGCCAACACGCCCTGTTTGCCGTATTCCGCCAGACGGTCTTGGTCGGAAGCGTTGCCCACCACGGGTGCTTCATCGAATTTCCAGTCCCCCGTATGCATCACCGTGCCGCTGGCGGTGCTGATGGCGAGTGCCTGCATTTCGGGGATGGAATGGGTCAGGCCGATAAGCTCCACCGTGAACGGCCCAAGCTGCAAGGTCGCGCCGAGCTGCACTTCCTTGATGACCGTACGCTTGCCGGGCTTGATGTTCTCGCTGGCCAGCTTGGTCTTCAGGAATGCGCTGGTGAAGGGCGTGGCATAAACCGGAAAATCCAGCTCGCTCCACAGATAGGGCGCGGCACCGAGGTGGTCTTCATGCGCATGGGTGAGAATCAGGCCAAGGATGTCATCCTTGATTTCACGCAGGAATTCGACATTCGGCACGATGACATCCACCCCCGGCGTCCATGCCTCGTCCGCGAAGCCGATGCCGAAATCCACCATCAGCCATTTGCCCTGATAGTGGTAGAGATTAAGGTTCATGCCGATTTCATTCGCGCCGCCGAGGGGCACGAAGAGCAATTCGTTATGATAATCCTGAAAGTTGAAAGCCATATCAGCGGTTCATTCTGTAAATAAGTTGCAGACCATGGATGACGAGGTCGTTCTCCACCAGTTCGATGACCGGCGTGGCCTTGTCGAACAGCGGCGCGAGACCGCCTGTGGCGATGACCAGAAGTTCCTGACCATATTCTTTCTTGATGCGCGAGACGATGCCCTCGATGAGGCCGACATAGCCATAGAAGATGCCGGATTGGATGGCCGAGACCGTGCCTTTGCCGATGACCTTGCCGGGGTCTGCGACCTCGACGGTGGGCAGCTGCGCCGCCGCCATGTGCAGGGCTTCGATGGAAAGGTTGATGCCCGGCGCGATGACCCCGCCCAGAAGCTCCCCTTCCCCGCCGATGACCTGAAAGGTCGTGGCCGTGCCGAAATCGATGATGATCATCGGTTTCTTGTGGCGCGCCCATGCGGCGACGTTATTCACGATAAGGTCAGAGCCTGCCTCACTCGGCTGGTCGAGCAGCACTTTCACGCCTGTTTTCACGTTCGCATCACCCACCACCACGGGATCCACACCGAAATAGTCCTTGCACAGCTTGCGCACGGCGAAAACCGCCGCTGGCACCACGAAAGACGCGACCGCACCCGTGATGTCCTTCACAGAGAATCCCGCATGGTTGAAAAGCTGGAAAAGCTGCGCGGCATATTCATCCGCCGTGCGGCGCGCATCGGTGCTCATGCGCCATTCGGCGAGCACTTTCTCATCGCGGTACACGGCGAAAACGGTATTGGTATTACCAACGTCAATGGCCAGAAGCATATCGGAGCTTTCTCAGGACGGTTTCTTGCGGGTGGTGACCGCTTTTACCGGATTAAAGAATACATCGCCAGTGTTTATGACGTATTTCTGCCCCTTCGGCGCATCCACCAGCAATTCGCCTTTTTCGCCGATTCCCGTGAACGTGCCTTTGACGGTCTCGTCGCCGTTGCGCACTTCGATTTTCTTGCCGATGCCGTAAGCGTGTTTCAGCCAGCTTTCGCGGATGGGCGCGAAGCCGTCCTTCGCCCAGATGTCATATTGCTCGATGAAATGCTCAATGAACCGCCCCAGCACGATTTTCGCGCTGACCAGCTCCACCCCGGCATCGCGCAGGGACGTGGCGGGATAGGCGGTGTCTTCGGGGCAGGAGTCGATGTTCATGCCGACGCCCACGACCACCCATTGCTTGGGCTTGCCCTTGTGGTCGCCCTCTTCCGGCACGGTGACGAAGGATTCCAGCAGAATGCCGCCCATCTTCTTCTTGCCGAGAAGGATGTCATTCGGCCATTTGCAGGTGAATTCCCCACCTGCGGGAAGTAAGGGCTGTAGGCCTTCCACGGCCGCAACGGCGGAAACGAAGGAAAGCTGCGCGATGTCGGCCACGGCGCATTTCGGCGAAAGCAGGAGCGAGACGAAAAGATTGCCGGATTTGGATTCCCATTCGCGTGTCAAACGCCCCCGACCAGCCGTCTGCTCCTTCGCCCAGATCACCGCGCCATGCGCCGCGCCACCCTCGGCGAGGCGTTTCGCCTCCTCGTTCGTGCTGTCCACGGATTCGTAGGCCAGCAAGTGGTAGTCGTTGATGAGGTGATAGGTCTTTTTGGTCAAAACGCTAAAGCCTTTGGGTTTATCCCCTTATAAAGCAAGTGCAGCCGCAGCCTGCTTCGCATAGGAGATGATGGGCGTCGGATAGACGAAATACAGCAGCGTGAACAGGCTGCATCCGGTTACCACCAGTCGCAAACCGCCCGATGCATTCTTATCGAACGAGGTGCGCGCCTCATCAAAGTACATGATTTTGACGACTTTCAAATAATAATATGCGGAAACGACGCTGAGCAGCATGCCGATGATGGCGAGCGTGAACAGGCCGGACTCGATGGCGGCGAGGAAGACGTAGAATTTCCCCCAGAAACCCGCCAGCGGAGGAATGCCCGCCATGGAGAACATGAAGATGGCGATGGCGGCTGCCATGAGGGGCTGGGTCTTGGAAAGCCCTGCCAATTCGGTGATATTCTCCACATATTCGCCCTTGCGGCGCATCATCAGCAAGCAGCCGAAGACTCCCACAGACATGAAGAGATAGAGCGAAAGGTAGATGAGCAAACCGCTTGCGCCCGCTTCCGTGCCGGAGGCGACGCCCACCAGCGCGAAACCGACATGGCCGATGGAGCTATAGGCCAAAAGACGCTTCAGATTCGTCTGGGTGATGGCACCGAACGCACCCACCAGCATCGAACCGATGGCGATGAACACCAGCAACTGCTGCCAGTATTCCGTCAGACCGCCGAAGGTCTCCAGCAGGATACGTGCGAAGACCACCAGACCAGCGATTTTCGGCGCGACCGCGAAAAAGGCGGTGACAGGCGTCGGCGCACCTTCATAGACATCCGGTGCCCACATATGGAAGGGAACGGCGGAAACCTTGAAGCTGAGGCCAGCCACGATGAGCAGCAAGCCAGCCAAGAGTCCGGCGGGGATGGCCAAGGGCGTGCCGTTCTCGAATGCGGTCTGCGCAGCGGCATCGAAGATGTTCTGAAGCGTATCCAGACTAATGGTGCCGGAGAAGCCGTAAACCAGCGAGATGCCGAAGAGCAACATGCCCGATGCCAGCGAACCGAGCACGAAATATTTCAGGCCGGATTCGGTGGATTTCAGCGAATCACGACGGATGGCTGCGAGGACATAGAGCGGCAGCGAGGTCAATTCGATACCCATATACAGCGTCAGCAGGTTACCCGACGATACCATGACCATCATGCCCAGCACGGAAAGCAGCACAAGGATGGGGTATTCGAAGATGCGATGTTCCTCCTCCTCCAGCCAATCCGCCGAGGTGATGAGCACGAGGAAGGCCGAACCGAGGATAAGCAGTTTGGACAAGATGACATAGGCGTTGGTGGTGAACGCGCCGCCGAGGAACGTGCCCTCGAAGGGATAGACCAACATCATGCAGAAGGCCGCAAGGAAGGTCAGGATGACGCCATAGGAGATCTGCGGCGTGCGGTTGCTACCGCCGCTCACCCCGAAGATGAGGAATCCCATCGCGGCGACTGCGAGCAGCAGTTCCGGCAGAATCGGGAAAAGGAAAGCGAATTGGGCTGGCATCTGGGTCACTCCTGATTCTCATGGTCTTCCGATGCGGGCGCGGCGGGGGTTCTGCCGCCCTCCCCTTCGATCGGTTCCATGATTTTCACGTCCACGCCTTCGGGCGTTTCGATGATGATGTTCTCTTCTTTCACGATCTCGGCGTTTTCGGCGGCTCTCTGCTCTTCCGCTTGCTCTTCGATGAGGTCTTCCTTGACGACACCTTCCAGCGGCTGGCCGACAGCGGGCTGTTCGACGATGATCTCTTCGACCACTGCCGTGCCCGAAGCTTCGGCGACGACGCGATTCACGGAGCTATGCAGCGAATCCAGCACGGGTTTGGGGTAGATCCCCAACCACAGCACCAGCACGATGATGGGCACGAACATGGCGATTTCGCGGCCATCCAAATCCACGATTTTCTTCAGCTCGGAACGGGTGAGTTCGCCGAACACCACGCGGCGGAACAGCCACAGGGCATAGGTCGCGCCGAGGATGAGGCCTGTGGCGGTGAAGAAGGCCACCCACGTGCTGGCCTGATACGCACCGACCAGAATCAGGAATTCGCCGATGAATCCGCTCGTGCCGGGCAGGCCGACGCTGGCCATGGTGAAGAACAGGAATACGGCGGCATAGAAGGGCATACGGTTCACAAGGCCGCCGTAATGCGCGATCTCGCGGGTGTGCATGCGGTCATAGACCACACCGACGCAGAGGAACAGCGCGCCGGAGACGAGACCATGGGAAATCATCTGCACCAGCGCGCCTTCAATACCCTGCTGGTTCAGCGAGAAGATACCCACGGTGACGAAACCCATATGCGCCACGGAAGAATAGGCGATGAGCTTCTTCATATCGTCCTGCACGAGCGCCACCAGCGAGGTGATGACGATAGCGGCGATGGACAGGCCGAAGATGAGCGGCGCGAAATAGGCCGAGGCTTCCGGCAGCATGGGCAGCGAGAAACGCAGGAAGCCGTAAGCACCCATTTTCAAGAGCACACCCGCAAGGATGACCGAGCCGGAGGTCGGCGCTTGTACGTGCGCATCGGGAAGCCACGTATGCACCGGCCACATCGGCACTTTGACGGCGAAGGAGGCGAAGAACGCCAGCCACAGCCATATCTGCACTTCTTTGGTCAGCTGCGGAACGGAAGCGGTCAACGTGGGGATGTCGGTCGTGCCATAGGTGAAGTAAAGGTACAGCAGCGCG
>Ga0194112_10012318_pt1 | contig 10453 bp, 8 predicted proteins | sample TA2MahC400mmetaG_FD_146191 | JGI IMG/M metagenome (GOLD analysis project Ga0194112, IMG submission 146191) | Freshwater microbial communities from Lake Tanganyika, Tanzania - TA2015016 Mahale Deep Cast 400m | ecosystem: Environmental > Aquatic > Freshwater > Lake | place: Tanzania: Lake...
CTTTTGCACAATCACGCGCGGCTGGTTCTGCTGGTCGGCCACGGCGCGCAGGTCACGAACAACCCGCACGAAAGCGCCTATCACTGCGGCGCCTGCGGGGGTCGCACGGGCGAGGTCTCGGCCCGCGTGCTGGCCGGTCTGCTGAACGACCCCGAGGTTCGTGGCCTGCTGGTCGCCCAGGGGATCGTCCTGCCCGATGATACGCTGTTCGTGGCCGGGCTGCACGACACGACAACCGACGCGGTGACGCTGTACCAGGAGCAGACCGCGCCCGACCATGCTGCAGACCTGGCACGGGCCCGCGACTGGCTGGCGCAGGCGGGCGCGCGCGCACGGGCCGAACGCGCCCCCCGGCTGCCCGGTGCGCGTGCCGACACCGTTGCCGCACGGGCCGCGAACTGGGCCGAGACGCGGCCGGAATGGGGTCTGGCCGGCTGCGCGGCCTTTGTCGCCGCACCGCGGGCGGTCACGCGGGGCCTTGACCTGGGCGGGCGCGTGTTCCTGCACGGGTACGACCGGGCGCAGGACCCTGACTTCACCACGCTGGAACTGATCCTGACCGCCCCGGTCGTGGTGGCAAGCTGGATCAGCCTGCAATACTACGGCTCGACAGTGGCGCAGCAGGTGTTTGGTGGCGGCAACAAGCTGATCCACAACGTGACCGGCGGCATCGGGGTCGTCGAAGGGAACGGCGGTCGTCTGCGCCCGGGCCTGCCCTGGCAGGCCGTGCATGACGGCACGCGGCCCGTCCACGAGGCCCTGCGCCTGTCCGTCCTGATCGACGCGCCGACAGATGCCATGTCGGCCGTCCTGGATCGCCATCCCGGGGTACGCGCCCTCTTTGACAACGGCTGGCTGCACCTGCTGGCGCTGGAGAATGGTCGCGTCTCGGCCCGCTATCGCCCTTGCGGCCAATGGCGTCCCGAACATGCCGGCTGACGGCAAACGTTTTGCAACCTTCCCGCGAATCTGGACCTTGCCCGCGAAAGCGGGCATGGTCGCCCTTCGCACGGCGCATTGCGACATGACCTGCCCTTGTGCCGCCCCTTTGCACGACCGGACCCAAAGACGCCCCAGCTTTTGACCTATATCCCGCATCCCCGCCCCGTCCCCGCGCCCGTCATGCCGCTGCGCCCGCCTGCCGGGCCCCGCTATCCGCGGTTCAAGCGGCGCATCCCCGAACGGCTGTTCTATGTCCTGCCGACGCTAATGTGGCTGACGCTGTCGCTGCGTCACGGCAGCGTTACGCTGCCGACCGCCGCCAACCCCGCGATGGAGGCCGGAGGCCTGTGGGGGGAAAGCAAGTCGCAGGCGCTGGACCTGTTCGGCCCGACCGGACGGCGCCACCTGGCGCGTTTTGCGGTGCTGGACTGCGTCGCGGGCCGGGACAGCACGGCGGCCGCTCTGGCGGCCATGGCGGAGGCCCGAGTCGAGTTTCCGGTCGTCGGCAAGCCTGATCGAGGATACCAGGGCTGGGGGGTGCGGGTGCTGAAAACCCACGCCGAGCTGTCCGATTATCTGGCCGTCCAGCCCCAGGGATCGCGCATCCTGCTGCAAGCGCTGGTCGATCTGCCGGGAGAGGCAGGCGTCTTCTACATCCGCCGTCCCGACGAGGCGCGGGGGCGGATCGTGTCCATGGCGGTTGTCCATCCGCCGCACGTGATCGGTGACGGCCGACGGACGGTGGGCCAGCTGGTGCAGGCCGACGGCATCCTGCGCGCCAATGCCGACATTTATCGTGACCGGCATCCCAAAAGCTGGCACGAGGTGCTGCCCGAGGACGCCTTCCACATGCTGACCAATGCGCGCAGCGCCAGGCTGGGCGCCGTTTATCGTGATGTGCTGTCCGAGGTGACGCCCGAGTTGGAGCAGGTCATCGACGACATCTCGCGCGAGATCCCCCAGTTCCATTTCGGGCGATTCGACATCCGCTTTGCCAGCCTGGACGAGCTGCGCCGGGGCAAGGGCTTTTGCGTGGTCGAGCTGAACGGCGCAGGCGCCGAGATGTTGCACATCTGGGCAGGAGACGCGCGCCTTGGCAACGCCTATCGCACCCTGTGGCAACAGTACCGGACGCTGTTCGCAATCGGCGCCCGGATGCGCAGGCAGGGGGTCCGGCCCGTTGGGCTCTTGGGCATGATCCGCCTGCAACGGCAGCAAGAGGCGCTGAGGCGCATCTATCCGCCGAGTTCGTGACCGGCCCCTTGCCACGGCCCTCGCACTTGCCGACATTGAGGATGCGCGCCCTCTCGGCGCGTTCTGCTGCGAAAGCGCCCTGATGATTGCGGACTTGCCCCATTGCCCCCTGCCCGACCAGGTCATCCAGATCCCGGCCGAGGAAACCTCGCTGGCTGCGAATGCCCTGACATTCGTGCTGGAACCGCTTCAGCCCCTGCGCGAGCAACTGACGGCCATCACCGGCCTTGGACTTGAACTGGACGACCTGTCCCCGGCGGCGCTGCGCCGCGTCCGGGTTCCGGGCGCGGCCGGCGGTGAGGATCTTTCGGTCCTGGCCGGGGGGCAGCGTGACGGACAGAGGGTGATCTTTCTGCACGGCAGTCCCGGCCTGGGAGAGGAATGGGCGCGGTTCCTGACCGATGTCCCGGCGGGACGCCTTTACCTGGCGCCCGATCGCCCGGGCTATGGCGACAGCGGCAACCAGCCCCTGACCGATCTGGAGGAACAGGCGCGCGCGGTCCTGCCGCTGCTGGGCCAGGCCGACAGATCGAACGCGATCCTGGTCGGCTATTCCTATGGCGGTCCTGTGGCGCTGCGCCTGGCGGCCGACCATCCTGACCGCGTGGCGGGCATCCTGCTGATCGGGGCCGCCGCCGATCCCGCGCTGGAGGAAACGCATCCTTTGCAGCAGGTCGCCGCGCTGGATTTCTTTGCGCAGCTGCTGCCCGCGGAGCTGGCAACCTCCAATGCGGAACTGATGGCGCTACGCGAGGATCTCCAGCGTCTTGGGCCCGATCTGGCCCGGCTGAGCATGCCCGTTACGATCGTGCAGGGACAGGCCGACTCGCTGGTGCCCGCGGCCAATGCCGACTATCTGCGCGCGCATCTGCCCTCCGAGGCCGCGCCGCGCAGCATCATGATCGAAGGGGCCGACCATTTTCTGCCTTGGACCCATCACGAGTTGCTGGCCAAGGCGCTGGACTGCCTGATCGCAACGCCGCCGGGTCATTCGGCGGACGCGTCCTCGGCCGGAAAATAACGCCGCGCGATCCAGCGCCCGCCCAGGATCACCGCCAGAAGCAGCAGCCCCGCCACTGCCCAGGCCCAGTTGCCCAGCCAGTCCAGCAAGACGATATTCAGCCCAAGTGCGCCCAGGAACAGCACCACGACATAAACCAGCGCGATCATCCCGTTGATCAGCGCAAAGCGCCGGAAGCCCACACCCAGAAAGCCGCTGGCGACAAAGACCGGAAACAGCAGCCACGGGATCAGCCGTGCCAGCAGTCCCGCCGGAAACGCGCCCTTGTGCAGCAGCCGATGCCCCCGCGCCAGTTGCGCCGGGTCGAGCCATCCCCGAATGCGGCGGCTGCGCCCGGCCAGCGCCCCAAGCGCGTAAAGCGACCAATCGCTGACGACGATCCCCACCGCAACCGCGCCAAGCGCCAGCGCCGCGGACATCTCGCCCGCCGCGGCCAGTGCGGCGGCGGCCAGGATCGCGGCCTCTTCCAGGACAAAGGGGCCAAGGAACAGCAACAGCGCCAGCACCAGCGGATTGCCCAGGTGTTGCTCGATCAATGTCTGCACGCGGTCTCCATCCTCCCGTCCGTCCTGGCTGTAACTACAGGTCGCAACCGCAAGCGTTCAACCCTCAGGCGCCGTGGTCAGGCGCAGCTCCACCATCACCGCCGGATCAAGGATGTTGATCTCCTCGGGCGGCGTGCGCAGCGCGTAGGTCATCAACCGCAGATCGACCCCCATCTGCGTCAGATAGTCCATGACACCGGCCTGCGCGCGTTGCAGGTCATTAACCGCCATGAAGGCCGGCAGGATCGTGTTCTGGCCGAAATAATGCTGATGAACGCCGACAACGCCGCCCTGAGCCACAACCCGCGCCGCGCCGCCTGCCAGCATATAGGGGCAGGCCGACAGGCAGACGGCGCCGTCCGCCACTTCGGTCATGTATCCTGCCGACCGGATCGTTCGCCCGATGGCCACGGCATCCGACACCGATCCGCCCGAACTGTCCAGACGGACCAGCGTTTCCGACGGCCTGTTCCGGTCCAGCCATGCTGCAAAGCGGTCGGCATCGCCCGCCGCGATCCGGCCGGTCAGTTGGATGGCATCCTCGGCCGTCGCAAAGTCCAGCATCTCGGGCATCGGCCGCATCGCCGGGGTGCCTGGCTGGGACGGGTCAGGGGCACGCAGGTCCGGGCGATAGGGCCGGACGCTTGGGCCCTGGGCGGGCGGCGCGAACAATCCCGGCGCCGCCGCGCCCGGGCTGCGCATCAGGTCCAACCCGACGATTGCGCCTGCCAGCAGCACCTGCGACGCCAGCACCGCACGGATGGCCTTTTGCGGGGAGGACAGCAGCCCCATCACTCACGCGCCTCCGCCGTTTCGTGGCGAGGCAACGCGGCCGTCGTGCACCGGCTCCGGGACCGGTTCGACGGGCCGGGCGGCTTGCGGCACGGGGGCGTTCAGCGCCTCGACCTGGCGCAACAGGTCCGAAGCGGCAAGGGCTGCGCGCAGTTCGCCCACCGTCATGCGGTCGTCGCCGTGCCCCTCGCCCCGGCCCATACGGATCGCCGCCTGCACGACCATGATGATAAAGACCAGAACCGCCGGCAGCAGGTCGATGGAGATCGCCCCCGCCCAAGCCGGGACGAAATTGCCGGCATAGGCGATCACCGCATCGGCGGCCGACATCGGCGTGTAGAGCGCCTCGTCCGGCGCAGGCAGCGACATGACCTCGGCAGCGGCCGTGGCAAGGGTCTGGGCACGCTGCTCGACCAGGGTCAGGACCGAGTTGATGGTGCTGGACTGGCCGGCGCGGGTGGCGGCGGTGGCGCCGTCCAGTTCAGGCAGGACAACCGCATCCGACAGGTCCTGCGCCGCCCGGCTCACCAAGGGCGCGGGGTTCAGCTGGCGCAGCTGGGTGATCAACCCCGCCAGCTGAACGGCATCCTCGGAGAAACGCACCGTCCGATCCTCGAGCGCGCCCGGCTCGACCGAGGTGCCGCGCATTCGCGACAGGATGGTGTTGCCCTGGGCAAAGGTTTCCTCGATCGGCCCTTCGATCTCGGTCAGCTGGCCCTCCAACGCCTGCAGTTCGGTGCCCTTCTGCGTCAGGACCCGAAAGACCGCGCCACGACCCGAAAACCCTGACAAGGTGCCCCCTGCCTCCTGTTCGGACAGATCCTGGAAGCTTTGGCGCACCCGTGCGACATCGCGGGCAAGTGACTGCCCCGCCACCGCGTTGGAATGCGCCCGCTCCAGCGAGGTTTGATAATGCTGCACCGTGGTGGCCATGTGGGTCTCGACCGCCGCGCCGCCGGCCAGCGCGGCCGCGTTCAGCCAGGACGACATCGCCACGATCGCGACCGAGCCAAGCGCCATGGTCAGGAGCAGCCCCACCCGCGAGGCGGCGGACCGCACTGCAGGCAGCAGGCGCAGAAGATAGGACCAGAAGACAAAGATCCCCACCGATACGGCAATGGAATAGGCCAGGGCCGCAAAGGTGGTCCAGAGGCCGGGTTCATCCAGCAGGGTCCGCACCCCCAGATAGGTATAAATGCCCGACGCCGCCGAGAGCACGCCAAGGGCAGTCGAGGTAAAGCTGTCCAGCCAGTCCAGGTGACGCTCCAGCTCTCGGGCATAGCGGTCGCCTGCGCGGTCGGTGGGGGAAAGAGGCTCGGCCATGCACGCTCCGGCATCAGGAATGGGTCGGCAGGCAGATAAGCCGAATCCGCGCCATTTCTCATCCCCCCAGGACCCGTGCTTGGGTCACGCTTTCGGCATGAGGTTTCAGATGACCGGGCGGGCCGCTTCCCGAGCCACCCGCGGCCGGCCGTTCAGAACGACCTGTTCGCCGCAGGACGTGTCGCCCTCGAGCCGGGCGCGGTCCAGGATGCGCATGGTGCCGCGGGACATCGTGATAATGCCGGCAGCACGCAGCTGCGACAGCGTCCGGTTGACCGTCTGGCGCGAGCATCCGGCAAAACCCGCCAGATCGGTCTGGCTGATCCGCACCTCGGGAATGTCGGGGCTGGTCATCGTCAGGAGGTGGATGCGGATGCGATCTTCGGCACCATAGAACATGGCGACCGAGTGCTGCTGGTTGTCGCGGGTCAGCCTGTCGTGGAAGATGGCGGCCAGATTGCGCAGCAACAGGTCCGCCGGCATGTGGCGCAGGATCGTCGCCGCATCCAGCTGTACGACCATGACGCCGGGCAGGGTCTTGCAGGTGGCCGCGCAGAATAGCCCGGAAAACTGCTCCACCTCCCCCAGAACCTCTCCGGGCCCTGCCAGATGTGCCAGAACACGGTTGCCGTTCACGTCAAGAAAGCTGACCTCGATCCGTCCCCGCACGATCAGATACAGGTGGGACGCAGCCTCTCCTTGCCGCAGGATCTCTCGGGGACGCCGTATATGAAGAACGGGCGCTTCCTCCAGAAGCCGGGCCATGACCGCGCGGCTGGTGCCCCGAAAGAGGGCCGGACAAGACGCCATCACGGCATCAAGCCAATCCGAGGCACGCGCACGATCGCACCTTCGGCCCAAGCCCTGGTCGCAATCGTCCCCAAGCATCATGATTCGGCCTATCGGTCGTTCTGGTCCAGCTATAGCACCGTCTTTGTGGCAGGTCATGACGACCTTCGCATCGGTGTGGCCAGTGACTGCGGCCCGAGGGCGGAACAACCGGCAAATCAGAACCAAGAAACATGCCCTCGAGCCGTAAGTCCTGTGTAATCGGCTTACAGGCCCCGTATGTCGCGCAGGCGACAAAACTTTGGTCTGATGCCAGAGTTTTTAAGCTTTACAATTCGACCCGCTCAGATGCGTCGCATGTCCTGTCCACCTCCTGCCGATCAGCGGCTGATGCGTCAGATGGCCGCATCAGGTCATGGCCGGTGACGTTCCCCTGACCGCGCGCACAGGTGAAAAACTTTGCCCCTTCAACAGTGGAAAGGGCGAGCCATCCGAACTGGCGTGCCTGCGCCGCGTGACGTTGCGGTGTCACGAGTTGGTCCGAGGGGGTCGCAGAAAGGCCTCGCAATTCCGATCGAACCGTTCCACGATGGCGCAAAGACGACAGCTGTCGAGGTTGCGGCCGACCGCGCCAACTCGCCCCGCGCGAACCAACAAACGAAGGCCATGATGAGACGAGACGTCGATCCTACACATCGTGAATTGCTGAACACTCGCCTGAACGAGCTGGCCCAGGGTTTCGGGCGCATCTCGTCCCCCTTGGGCGACGCAATGCAGCACGCTGCGCTGTCGTCGGGCAAGCGGTTCCGCGGGACGCTGCTGCTGCTGGCGGCGCAGGCGTCGGGTGGGGTCTGCGACACCATCGTCGATGCCGCCGCCGCCATCGAGATGGTGCACGCAGCCTCTCTGATCTTTGACGACATGCCCTGCATGGACGATGCCAGACTGCGTCGCGGCCAGCCCGCGACGCATGTGGCCCACGGCGAAAGCCGCGCCCTTCTGGCCGGAATTGCCCTGATCACCGAGGCGATGACGATCCTTGCCTCGGCACGCGGCGCCGATGCCCAGACCCGGGCAGGACTGGTTGCGATCCTGGGCCGGGCCCTGGGGCCAAGCGGGCTGTGCGCCGGCCAGGACCTGGACCTTCACGCCGACAAGGACCGCGAGGGGATTGAGCGTGAACAGGACCTCAAGACGGGTGTCCTGTTCGTCGCCGGACTGGAGATGCTGTCGGTCATCAAGGGGTTCAACGAAGAGGACAAGGTCGAGATGATCGCCTTTGGCCGACAGCTGGGCCGGGTGTTCCAGTGCTATGACGACCTGCTGGACGTCATCAGCGACCGGGCCAGCACCGGCAAGGACAGCGGCCGCGATGCGGCGGCAAATGGACCCAGACGCGGGATGCTGGCCGTGGCCGACATGCAGCACGCGTCGCACCATTACCGGACCAGCCGCGCGCAACTTGACCACATGCTGCGCAGCCGCCGCCTGCGCGCACCCGAGATTGCCGCCCTGCTGGAGCGTGTCCTGCCCTATGGGGTCAAGACCAGCGCCTGACCTTCAGGCGCCGTGCGGACGAGTCCAAAGATCCGATCGGGGACCTGTCTGCCGGGGCAGCCGCGACAGGCCAAGATCGACGCCTCCGCGCGCCAGCAGGCCCAGCTTGGCCAACCTGGTCGTGCTGATGCGCTGCCGATACGCGGGGGGGCCGCCCCTGCGGATGCGGGTGCCGATGGCATGATAAATGCGCAACGCCGCCGCGATCGACCAGGCACAGCGGGGCGGCAGCGCGCCAAGCCCAACGCGTGCCGAGGCATAATAAGGCTCTGCCGCATCCAGCAGCCTCAGGACGACGCCGTAAAGTTCCGGCGACGGAACTTCGCCCTGAACCTGTGCGCCAGCCTGCGCCAGCCAGTCGCCCGGCAGATAGCAGCGCCCGATCGCGGCATCGTCCATCACGTCGCGGGCGATGTTGGTCAGCTGGAAGGCCAGCCCCAAATCGCAGGCCCGGTCCAGCACATGCGTCTCGCGCACGCCCATGATGCGCGCCATCATCACGCCCACCACGCCCGCGACATGATAGGAATATTCCAGCACGTCCTCCAGGCTGCGATACTCGCGCCGGTCCACGTCCATCGCAAAGCCCTCGATCAGGTCCAGCGGCCAGCGATCGGGAAAGTCGTGCCGCCGCGCGACGGCACGCAGCGCGGCAAAGGGCGGCGTGACGGGCGCATCGTCCCGCAGCGCCGACAGCGTCTGCGCGCGCAACGCCTGCAGCCGCGCCTGCGGGTCCGTCGTCACCTCCGGACGGTCGCCCAGCACCTGGCCGTCGATCAGGTCATCGGCATGGCGGCACCAGGCATAAAGCATGACCGTATCCTCGCGGATGCCCGGTGGCATCAGCCGGGCGGCGGCGGCAAAGCTTTGCGAGCCGTTCGTGATCGCCTGCTGCGATGTGGCGACAAGATCGCTCATGCGCGGGCTAGGTCCGACAGCATCACCTGGGCGGTGGCCTTGGCCGATCCGACGACGCCGGGAATGCCCGCTCCCGGATGCGTGCCCGCGCCGACGATATAGAAGTTGCGGATGCTGCGGTCGCGGTTATGGGGGCGGAACCAGGCCGATTGTGCCAGGATCGGCTCGATCGAAAAGGCGCTGCCGTGATGCGCCGACAGTTCCGTCTTGAAGTCGCCGGGACTGAAGATGCGCTGCACCGTCAGGTTGCGGCGCAGGTTCGGGATCAGGCGCTCCTCCAGGCTGGCCAGGATCCTGTCGGCATAGGCCGGGGCCTCGGCGGCCCAGTCCACGTCGGCGCGCCCCAGGTGCGGCACCGGGGCCAGCACGTAATGCGTGGACATGCCGGGTGGCGCCAGGCTGGGATCGGTGACGCAGGGCGAATGCAGGTACAACGAGAAATCGTCGGGCAGCCGGGGCCCCCGGAAGATCTCGTTCACCAGTTCCTTGTAGCGCGGGCCGAACAGGACGCTGTGATGGGCCAAGCCTTCCGGCATCTCGGACAGGCCGAAATGCAGCACGAAGAGCGACATGGACCAGCGCTGCTTGCCCAGGATCGCGGCCTTGGTGCGTCCCCGTCGGGTATGGCCCAGAAGGTCGCGATAGTTGTGCATCACGTCGCCGTTGCTGGCCACCATGTCGGCCGCCAGTTGCCGCCCGTCCACCAGCGTGACGCCAGTGGAACGTGCGCCCTCCGTCTCGATCCGGGCGACCTTGGCGTTCAGCATCAGCTGGCCGCCCAAGCGCTCGAACAGGGCGACCATGCCTGCGACCAGCTGGTTGGTCCCCCCCTTGGCGAACCAGACGCCGCCCCGCCGTTCCAGGGCGTGGATCAACGCATAGATCGCGCTGGTGGAAAACGGGTTGCCCCCCACCAGCAGCGTGTGGAAGGAAAACGCCTGCCGCAGATGCGGGTCCTTGATGAACCGCGCCACGACACTGTGGACCGAGCGGTAGGCCTCGAGCTTGATCAGCGCGGGGGCTGCGTTGAGCATCTGGCCCATCTTCAGAAAGGGCGTGGTCCCCAGCCTGAGATAGCCTTCCTGATAGACCTCCTCGGCATAGTCGTGAAAGCGGCGATACCCGTCCAGGTCGTCGGGATTGAACGCCTTGATCTGGCTTTCCAGCATGTCGCCGTCATTGACATAGTCAAAGCTTTTCCCGTCTGCCCACAGCAGCCGGTAAAATGGCGACACGGGCATCAGCGTCACGTCACGCGCCATATCCTGACCCGACAGGGCCCAAAGCTCGCGCAGGGCATCGGGATCGGTAA
>Ga0194112_10012319_pt1 | contig 10452 bp, 10 predicted proteins | sample TA2MahC400mmetaG_FD_146191 | JGI IMG/M metagenome (GOLD analysis project Ga0194112, IMG submission 146191) | Freshwater microbial communities from Lake Tanganyika, Tanzania - TA2015016 Mahale Deep Cast 400m | ecosystem: Environmental > Aquatic > Freshwater > Lake | place: Tanzania: Lake...
CTTTTCAGCGCATGGCACGCGCCTGATCCGTCAGCCAGTCATACCACGCCTGCATTCCCGCGCCGGTCTTGGCCGACACCGGGAAAATCGCGATGTCCCGGTTGAGCCGGCGCGCATCCGCCTGGACACGCTCCAGGTCGAAATCGACCTGGGCGCCGCCCAGCAGGTCGATCTTGTTCACGAGCAAGACTCTGGATTTGGCAAAGATGGCGGGATACTTCACCGGCTTGTCATCACCCTCGGGTGCGGAGAGCACGACAATCTTCCCATGTTCGCCCAGCTCAAAGGCCGAGGGGCACACGAGATTGCCGACATTCTCAATCAGCACAAGGTCGAGACGATCGAGGGGCAACTCCTCCAGACCGCGATGCACCTGTGCGGCGGACAGATGGCAGGCCCCTTCCGTGTTGATCTGCACCGCCGGCGCCTGGGCCGCCTGGATTCTCTGCGCATCGATGTCGGTCTGGATGTCGCCTTCAATGACGCCGATCCGCAGCGAGCCGGCCAGGTCGGTGATCGTCCGTACGAGGATCGTCGTCTTGCCCGAGCCGGGCGAAGAAATCATGTTGAAACACGGCTTGCCCCGCTGCGCCAGCAGCGCGCGGTTCTTCAAGGCATACGCCTCATTGGCACTCAGGACCTTTTTGCCAACGTCAATCTTCTCCATCATCCAATCCTTCAAATTCGATTTGTTCCACCAGCAACGGCGCATCGGGCCGCAGGTCGAAATCGCTGCCGCCGCAGTTCGGGCATTTCACATGCGCGAAATCGATGGCAAAGACGCGACCACATGCCCGGCACGTCCCTTCCAGCGGCTTGTGCTCGATCTGCAGCTTCGTCCCTTCGCAAAGCGTGCCTTGGGCAATCGCCTCGAAGGCAAAGGACAACACCTCATCATTGACCGCGTTGAGCTCGCCGCAGCTCATTTTCGCGCGGACGGGCCTGGCGTGGCGACTCTGTGCCTCCTGAGAGATGATCTCCACCAGACTTTGGGCGATCGCCGTCTCATGCATCAGCAGATCCTCGGCAATTCGCGGCCGTACGGCATCTGCACGATCCGTCGGCCCCCGATCTTGGTTCGGAGCTCCACCAGCGGCGTATCGCGCACCTCGACGATCTGACCGATGATCCGGGCCTCCGCACCCAAGGGGTGTTCCCGGCAGATCTTCAGGCATGCCTCCGCGGTTTCCGGCGCGACGACGGCCACGAATTTGCCTTCATTCGCCGTGTTGAGCACATCGAAGCCGAGCATGTCGGCCGCCGCCTGTACCGCTGGCTTCACCGGGATACTTCTCTCCTCGATCTCCACACTCCGGCGGCTGCCTTCGACGATCTCATTCAATGTCGCCGCCAGGCCGCCCCGCGTCGGGTCCCGCAGGAACTTGATCCCCCGCACACTCTCCAACAAACGGCACGTCAACTCCGCCAGCCCCGCACAGTCGCTGGCCAGCGACGATTCAAAGGCGATCCCCTCGCGTTGCGACACGATCGTCATGCCGTGGTCGCCGAGGGTGCCGTTGATGAGGATCTTGTCGCCGATTTCGATCCGGCCCAATCCCAGCTCCACGTTCGGAAGCCGCACACCAATGCCGGCCGTGTTGATGAAGATGTCATCGGCGGCGCCGTGATCGACGGTCTTGGTGTCGCCTGTCACAATGCTCACTTGATTCTGCTCGGCCGCGGCGCTGATACTCTGCAAGATTCGATCCAACAGCGCCACCTCGAAGCCCTCCTCGATGATCAGCGCCAATGACAGGGCCACCGGCTGCGCTCCGGATACCGCCAGATCGTTCACCGTCCCACAGACGGCCAGCTTGCCGATGTCGCCGCCTTTGAAGAACAGTGGTTTGACGACGTAGCTGTCCGTCGTGAAGCAGACGTCATGGGAAGGCAGCTTCAAGTGCGCGGAATCGCCCAGTTCACTCAGCGCATCGTTCCGAAGTCTCGGCACGATGCGCTCGCGGATGAGCTGGTTCTGGAGCTGGCCGCCACCACCATGTGCAAGCAGGATTCTCTCAGGTTGGGCCATCGTTTGCGTCATTGCCTCCGACCGTACTTGAACCACGCCGCACAGGTCCCTTCGGAGCTGACCATGCACGGCCCGACCGGCTTCTGCGGCGTGCAGCGCGTCCCGAACAGCGGGCATTGCAGCGGCTCGCTCAACCCGCACAACACTTCCCCGCACCGGCAGCCGGGGATCTCCGGGCCGGGGCCGTCTTCCAGGCCGAACCGCTTGAAAGCGTCGAAATGGCTGTACTTCTCTCGGAGGCCCAGCGTGCTTTTCTCTATCTTCCCGACCCCGCGCCAGTAGCCATCGACCGGCTCGAAGCATTCGGTGACAATCCGCTGCGCCGCCGCGTTGCCTTCTTCCGTCACCACCGCCTTGTAGATCGACTTCACCTCCGCTACGCCCGCCGCAAACTGCCGGCAGATCTCGGCCAGACCCTCGACGATCTGCAACGGCTCGAAACCCGCCACCACACAGGGACGCCGGTACTCCTTCACGATCTCCGTGTACGCGGCGGAGCCGATGATCACGCTGACGTGCCCCGGACACAGAAAGGCGTCGATCCGGTCGTTCATGCCGCCCAGCAGCGCCCGGAGGGCCGGGAGAACCAGCTTGTGGCCGCTGAGAATGCAGAAATTGCGAATGCCCTCGCGCGCCGCCTCCTGGACCACCACGGCGGTCGCCGGCGTCGTGGTCTCGAACCCGACCGCCACGAATACCACGGTCTTGTCCGGATAGTCGCGGGCGAGTTGAAGCGCATCTTCGCTGCTCAGAACCACTTTGACATTGCCACGCGACGCCCGCGTCTCGAGCGAGCCATCGCTGCCCGGCACGCGGATCATATCGCCATAGGTCGCAATCAGGCAGTCCTCGCGGTCCGCCAACTGCATCACCGCATCAATGTAGCCTTGGTCCGTCACACACACCGGGCACCCCGGCCCGGAGAGCAGCTTCAATTTGTCCGGCAAAATCGACCGAATCCCACTGCGGAAGATGGACACCGTGTGCGTACCGCAGACCTCCATGATCGTGATCTGCCGATCCAGACCCCGGCACGCCTCTTCGATGGTATGCTGCGCGTTCGCGACCCTGTCCAACATCCGTACTACCCAGAAACCCTATTCCGCATCCGTGGCGCGGCTCGTTTCGTCTGATGTCCGACCGGACCGTGGAGCGTCGGCCGGTGGCGCGGCTCGTTTCGTGGGACGTCGGACGTCCGACGCAGCCGCAACCGCTGGACGGTTCGTGCCCGAAGCCCGTGCCACCTCTTCCATCTCCGCAAAGAGCTCCCACGTCCTCTTCGCTTCCTCTTCATCCACGGTGGCAATAGCGAAGCCGGCGTGCACCAGCACCACATCCCCCAGCTTCGCCGCGGGCAGGAGCGTGGTCTTCGCCTTCCAGCGATTGCCCATCGCATCCACCACCGCCCGATCCGCCTCCAACTCAATAATCCGCGCCGGTACTGCTAAACACATGCCTCACTGCTCCTTCATAGTATCGCTGTATAGATTCTCTTATTACGGCTCCGCTGCCCGTTTGTGCGTGCCAGTAACGGAAAGACGGTGGTCATTGTATGGGTCCAAGCAGTCAGGGTCAATCTCGCAGGAGAAAGAACCAGATACCCCGAGGCCGCCAGCAAGACTTGACACATCCCGAGGTATTGCCTACTCTTCTGGTGGCTCCCAAAGGTAGTCTATTGCTGTACGAAGCTGGGCTGGACAGGAGATGGTCTATGGCCTTCAAACAGGTACTCAAGGAAAAGCGGGATGATATCCTGGATATCGCCGCCAAACACGGAGCGTACAATGTTCGCGTCTTCGGTTCGGTAGCACGCGGGGAGGACAGACCTGACAGCGATGTGGATCTACTGGTTGACGCTGGGCCGACAACGAGTTCATGGTTTCCGGCCGGGCTGATCCTGGATCTTGAGCAAATTCTCGGCCGGCAGGTTGAAGTCGTGACCGAAAATGGTCTGAATCCGCTCATCAAGGAAGATGTGCTCCGTGAGGCAGTTCCCTTATGAAGAACGACCGCGTTTACCTGCTGCATATCCTCAAATGCCTCCGGCGAGTTGAAGAAGACACGGCGGGCGGTAAACACGCCTTTCTGGCATCTCACACTTTGCAGGATGCCGTCCTGAGAAATTTGCAGACTATGGCAGAATCGACGCAACGGCTCTCAGAAAGCACAAGACAACATCATCCCGAGATAGAATGGCGTCAGATCGCGGCCTTTCGCAACGTGCTTGTTCATGATTATCTCGGCATCGACTTGGAGCGAGTCTGGGAGATCGTCCATCGCGACGTGCCAGCCCTGTGCAAGCTGGGTTTCACGGTGCCAGTTCCGCGGCAGGAAGACCACTTTGGGGTAGACTTCATTGTGCATCTGGCAAGAAAGATCGATCAGACCATCGCTCCCAGTGGGAAGTCTTTCGGCATCCAGATCAAGTCAAACGAAGCACCGCTCGTCTTCGACGAACAGCACAAGAGGGATTGCCTGTACGGCTCCTCTCTACCATTCTTCCTAGGCGTGGTCAGCCGGCAGAACCTCACTCTCACTGTGTACAACACGCTGAACCGACTGAGTTTCTATTGGATGTTCGGCACGACGAGGAACTTCACACTAACTGTCAAAGACACAGGGGACGGTATTCCAAAGCCAGATTTCGGGAATGCTATCGGCGGTACCGGCAAGCCGATCCTGGAAATCGGCATATCTGAACCCACGACACCTCAGGGAAGATCGTGCGAGATTGAGATCCTGCAGTCCACCATGCGAAGTTGGATAGACCTCGAGAACGAGAACCTATCTCTCAAGGAACAGGGAATCGCCCTGCTATTCTGGCCATCCACTTATACCAAGAACAAGCCATTGGGGGAAGGAATTGAGCGGAGGACGTGTCCCCACACCAAGTTCGCCGGTCCAGATAGTCTCCCCAACATATGCAAGGCAACAGAGAAAACCTTGACCTCACTCTCATTCTATCTGCGCAGACTGCCGGCGGACAATGTGCCCGAGAACGTTGCCAATCGAATGAGTGCGATGTACCCAAAGGCTGATTCGCTGCGAGATGAGTGCGAGGCACTACGTGGCGAATGGGAGATTGACACAGGCCCGTCTGCGTCGCCCTCATCCTCGGCTGGTCGATGATACTGCACGTCCGGACTACCGGTCAAGGTGTAGCTCACTGCGATATGTTCGACGACATGCGATTCCGCACGTTCGCGGCAATTGCCGCTTGGCCCAGGGCGATTCCGCCATCGTTGGAGGGGACGTCGCGGTTCCACAGAACCGCGAAACCTTCCTGCCTGAGCCGCTGAACCAGGCGGTCCGTCAGGAATCTGTTGCAGAAGACGCCGCCGCTGAGGGCTGCCGTCTCCAACCGTGTGTTCTCCCTCGCCAGCTTTGCCATTGCCAGTAAGGCCTCCGCCAGCGTGTGGTGGAATCTTGCAGAAATGACGCCAGGCTCTTGGCCGCGTTTGAGATCCTCGATCACGGCCTTGATGGCCCGGCGCAGATCCAGTTGCAGCGGTTCGGCACCGGGTGGCAGATCGAAGTCATAATGATCGTCCATACTCGGCACCGCCAAGGATTCGAGGGCCATCGGCAGTTGGGCGTCGAAGTGGTTGCGCGTGCCCACGCCAAGCAGCGCGGCGACCGCATCGAAGACCCGGCCGAGGCTGGACGTGTTCACGGTGTTGATCCGCTTGTCGATCTGCTCCAGGATGAGCTTTGTCTTGCTGTGGTCGGATTCGATTCGTTCCAGCAGCCAGGCGAATCCGTCAAGCGCGAAATCGTCGCCGTAGGCCTGCTTTAACAGGCTCAGGAGCGGGCGGAGGGCCTCTTTGCTCGCCTGGTCGCCGCCGGGCAAGGGGTAGTACGCCAGATGTCCGAACCGTTGGAATTCCGTCAGCGAAGCGATCAGGCACTCACAGCCCCAGATGGCCCCGTCCGTGCCGTAGCCGGTGCCGTCACATTCGAGCCCGATCACCGGTCCGGCCTGCCCATGCTCCGCCAGGACGGAGGCGATATGCGCCCAATGATGCTGGACCGGAATCACGCGCACGCCGGGAACGGATTTCGCGTATTGCGTGGAGAAGTAGCCCGGATGCAGATCGCAGGCGACCACCTTCGGCTCGACCTCGAACAGGCCGGCCAGATGTTTGATTGACCCCAGATAGTGATGATAGACCTCCGCATCCTCCAAATTGCCGATGTGCTCGCTGAGGATAAGCTGGTTGTGCTTAGCGAAGCAGAACGTGTTCTTGAGATCGGCGCCGGTGGCGAGCACCTCTTCGGACGCCGGTTCCGGCATGAGGATCGGCGTGGGCACGTAGCCGCGTGCCCGCCGCAGCAGGGCCGGCTCCCCGGCGATGAAATGGACGATCGAGTCATCGACCTGCCGGTAGATCTCGCGATCGTGCATCAGGAAGGCGTCGGCCACGTCGCCAAGCTTCGCCAACGCCTCGTCGTTCCGGCAGATCAGCGGCTCCTCCGAGAGGTTCGCACTGGTCATCACCAGCACCTCCAGTCCCTCGGCAAACAGCAGATGGTGAAGTGGAGCATAGCAGAGCATGAATCCGAACGTGCTGACGCCCTGCGCGACAGCGGGCGTGATGGCGGCTTCGGGCTTTCGGGGCAGCAATACGATAGGACTCTGCGGACTCGCCAGAAGCTGCTCGGCGGCCTCATTCACCACCGCATACTTCCTCACATCCTCAACGCGACGGACCATCATGGCAAAGGGCTTGTGGTCACGCCGCTTGCGTTGCCGCAGCCGTCGCACCGCTTCGTCGTTCAGGGCGTCGCAGGCCAGATGGAATCCGCCGATTCCCTTGATCGCAACGATCTTGCCGGCCCGCAGCAACCGTGCCGTGGCGGCGACGACCTCATCGCTGCCGCCCTGCAGCATCCCCCCGGGCGGATCGGTCAGCCAGATCTTCGGTCCGCAGCGCGGGCAGGCGACCGGTTGGGCGTGAAACCGCCGGTCCGTTACGTCGCCATACTGGCCGGCACACCGCTCGCACATTTCGAAAACCGACATCGTGGTGTTCGGCCGGTCGTAGGGGATGGTCTTGATAATCGAATAGCGCGGCCCGCAGTTGGTGCAGTTGATGAAGGGATAGCGATACCGGAAATCCTCGCTGTCCCCCGACTCGCGGAGGCAATCGTTGCAGACCGCCACATCCGCCGAGACCTCCGAGAGCACCGCCCCCCGGGCCTGGCTCCGGTGTATCGCAAATCCGCTCTCCCCCTCGGAAACCGGCACCTCCAAAGTCTCACACGACTTGATCTGGGCCAACGGCGGTTTGTCGGACGAGGCCAGACGATCCAGAAACTCGTCGATCTGCTGCGACCGGCCCTGCAACTCGATCGTCACGCCCCGGGTATCGTTGCGTACGAAGCCGCTCAGTCCCAACTCCGTGGCCAGGCGATGGACCGTAGGCCGGAACCCCACTCCCTGCACCCGGCCCGTCACCATGATCCGTCTTCGTTCCATCATGCTCCTTACCCGAAACCGTGCGCGTGCCCGAACCCGCCTGACTCCCCCGGGATCGGCACGACGGCGCCGAATCCGCCGGCACTGTTTCTCCGCAAGCCCAGCAGCGCCAGGGTGCGGTAGAGCGCCCAGCGAAACCGGGAGGGACGCCGCAACTCGGCCAGTTGGAGCGCGGATGCCTCGTCCGCATCCTGCAAGTAGACCCCGATACCGCCCTCCTTCCAGCGGAGCAGCACGTGCGTGAGGTCCTCCGCCGGCGCGAGAGTCTCCTGGATCACGATGGCCTGTGTGATTCCCCGGGAGCGCAGGAACCTGGCGGAAGGGAAGTCCTGCGGGAAGACCATCCAGCGGTTGTCATACAGACCCGGCCCGGGTTTCCTGTCCCCCTGTAACCGGCGCGAATCGAGCAGAAACGCCGGCGGATTATCTCCGACGATCGCATTTCGCACATACTCCGGAAGCGGCGTGGCGAGCATCTGCACGATGATGCCGACATCGGTCAGCACGCACTTCTCCGGCGGCACGCGCTGCCGTCTTCCCGACGTGGTGTTGTAGAGGGGGACCAGCCGGTACCCGTCTTTGGCCAACTCGAATCCCGCCATCAGAGATTGCGGCCCCGGCAGATCGACCACCAGTGCCGTATCCCGCCTGGCGCCCACGCTGCAGCGCAGGCCGGAGGAAGGCAGCGGCGCAGAGGGGGTGGCAGCCGATCCGTCGATCTCGGCAAACAACACCGGCTTGACCCAGGGCGACCATTCATCGAACGCCGGCGCCCAGACCTCATAGATGTCTCGTCCTGTCATCGTCCTTGTTCTCCGGGTGTGGCTGCGGGGGCATCGCCGGCAGTATCCTTCCTGCCTCGCCTTATGAGAATCGGGATATCCTGTGCCCGGCTGTCGATCAGCGGCACCGACGATGCTCGCCCGTAGATTCCACAAGCCTTCCCATCGATTACGAATACGCCCAGGCAGGGATACAGGTTTTCGCCTTCCGCCTCTGCCGCGATCGCCCCAAACCGCTTCTGCGCGACCCAATACTGCGGATATCGCAGGGCACTCTTCGCGATTTGCCGCCATTGCTGGTCCGGGGTGACGCCCCGCATGCCGATCCCCTCGCCCACCCTCCCCAGGGCGGGCTTCAACACCCACTCGTCGCCATTGGCCCCGGCGGCCGCACGCGGGTCCCGCGTCTCGGGCAGCAGCGCCCTCCAGGTTGGCAGCTTCGCCTTGAGCCGATCCCAGGTCAACGGGAACCTTTTGCTTTGGACCCCCAGCGCATAGCCGGGATTGCTCTGCGGCGTCAGGCCCCCGTGAAAGAACCGCTCCCAGGTGTGCCGGCGCGGGATATTCGGCAGCCACTCGGCCGGGAAGAAACGCACAATCCCATCGAGCCTCCCGGCGTCATCGGCCATTTCCGCACGCCCATCGACCCACAACAGATCCGTGGGGCTGGCCGGCACCGGTTCCAGCCCCGCGGCCGCGAGCTTCTCCGCCAGAAACAACATCACTTGCCGGTCATCCGTATATGCGGTCGCATGCACCAAAGCGATGCGAGAGCCCCTGCCGAGTGCCGCCGCCACCGCCCGCGCATACTGTGTCGCGGCGTCCGGCGCACAGACCGCTTCGGCATAGCACCGGCACACCAACTCCGCAAATGCGCTCGCTTCGATGAAGCCGCCCGGCACGTCCGCGTTGGCTTCCGAGATCCGCCAGCCTTCGGGCGTGAAATGGAAGTCGAAACGCATGACTCGGGCCATGCCCTGTGAAGGAACCCTGCCGGCAGTCCGGGTGCACGCCTGTCGCAGCCGACGGCCCAGCCCCAGTTCTTTGCACAGATCGGGGCGGTCCAGGATCTCGTCTTCGGCGGCCAGCGCCTCCGTCCACAGTTGCTCCGCCTGCCGTCGCAGATCCTCCCAACTCGCCTCGTCAAGGACCAGGCAACAACGAGCCATCGTTTCGATGTCTTCGTATTGGCTGTCCCACTTGCAGTGATCGAAGATCATGCGCAGACGGATCTCGCGGAACAGATCCTGCGGAATGGGCGGCGGGATGGTCCACGGCGGGCTCAAGGCATCCCCTGCCAAACGAAGACATAGAGAAAGGAAGCCGCAATATAGACCGAGGCAACGAACAATCCTGCCGCTGAATCCTCCGTGCGGGCGTTCACGTCAAGAGGCCGGAACCACTCGATGATGACCGCCACTCCCGCCAGAGGCAATACCGGCCACGCCACGACGGCGAAATCCCGGACGGTAGCCGCCGCCGAGACCCAATCGCCGGCCACGGCCCGCCCCAGGATCATGCCAGTCCCGGCCAAGAAGCCCCCAAGCCGCAGGCCCGCACCGCCCGACCGCTCGACCGTGACCGACTCGCTGATCCCTGTGAACCATTCGACCACCGCCCAGAGCCCAAAGAGGGCGCCGGTAGACAATCCCGCACTGAACGCCACCACCCACCACCCGGGCCCGTCGCCCACATTGCCGCCGGCGAAACAGAACGTGATCCCGGCCAGCGCCCCTGCCATCGCCAGGGCGGCCGCCAGATTCTGACGCTCCACGGCATCATCGCGGGGACTGATTCCCAGGAGACCGCAGAACTGGGCGAAGAAGCCCACCCACGCCGCACCGGCGACCATGTAAAATGTCATGTAGGTGCCGCTGTCACGCACGTCATCGGCCGCCCAGGATCGCAGAATGGCGTGAAGCAGCACCATGCAAATCACCGGCCAGACCACGAAGGTGGATCGGCTGGCATTGCGGACGACCAGTGCCCGGACCAGAGTGGCACTATACCATCGATACCAGGCCACTGCGCCGCCCACGGCCGATATTATCAGAACCATGACCTCGTCGCCCGACATACTCTCTACTCGCATCGACAGAACATTCTCAGCAGGTCTAGCCTCCAACAGGTCCCCCCTTCGGGGTAAAATCGCCCTGTTCGCA
>Ga0194112_10012324_pt1 | contig 10450 bp, 6 predicted proteins | sample TA2MahC400mmetaG_FD_146191 | JGI IMG/M metagenome (GOLD analysis project Ga0194112, IMG submission 146191) | Freshwater microbial communities from Lake Tanganyika, Tanzania - TA2015016 Mahale Deep Cast 400m | ecosystem: Environmental > Aquatic > Freshwater > Lake | place: Tanzania: Lake...
GCAAGTCCCACGCTTGACACGCCCATTGTGTGGAGAAGCCTTCTTCTTGGCAAGACCCGTCTCGAAAAACAACTCCTCAGAGAACCCCCCAATCTGGCAATGCCGAGGAGCCTGCCGACAACTATCCGCCCTGTCCCCAGGTGTAGGGTTGGGGTGGGGGCACTCTCCCCCTCTCCCTCGGGGACAGGCCCCTAGATAGCTTTCAGCGATTCGGCGGCGCCCTCACTGGGGACAAGACTGCCCAAAGGCAGGACTCCGAACCGGGAGCGCGGCTCGTTTGGAGTCCCGCCTTCAGGCGGTCTTCGCCCCAATGAGCCGAATCGCTGAAAGCCATTCAGGGCGCCGGGGGACTGCCGCGGTAGATGGTGGGGTCAGGGACGCGGACGGTCTGGGCGTAGCGGAGGAGGTCGGGAGGGAAGAGGTCCTTGGCGTTGAGCTGGTAGAGGAGGTAGAGGTAGAAGAGGAAGAGGGTGTCGTCGCCAGACTCGTAATGGCCTAGGCGGGTGTCGGGGTCAATCACGGAGGGGACCCAGAGGGCCTCGCCCAAGGGGTTGGTGAAGTAGGCGAAGTGGTAGATGAGGGCGCGGTCGAGGATGCACACGGCGTCCACCCACGACCCGATGGGCATGCTGCGGTGGTGGTGGGCGAGGAGGGGGACGATGGTCTTGGCCACGTCGCTGGGGGTGTCGAGTGCGAAGATGGCGCCGAAGATGGGCGGGTTCTGCTTGGGGCCGTGGTAGATGCGGTGGCCGCCGTGCTGCTCGACGATGGCGGAGCGTTCGAGGGTCTTCACCGAGGCGATGTTGGCGGCGGCCGCGGCGAGTTCGGCGGGGTTGAGCTTGGCCTTGACCTCGATGGCTGCGTAGACGCACTCGGCTGGGAAGACGCGCGAGGCCGGCGAGTCCTGGAGCAGCGGGGCGTGGAGGGCATCGTAGACCACGACGTCCACCTGGCGGCTGATGGCGCCGTTGGCGGCGACGACTTCGCCGCGCGCGACGCCGTAGCAGGGTGGCAAGTGGCGGGCGAGGAACTGGCCGAGGACGCACTCGCGGCGCAGGCCCCTTTCGGCGGCGTGGCTGCCGCCGACGCTGTCGGCCTCGTAGCTGGCGCGGAGCGCGCGGCTGAGGGCTCGGAGCTTGGTCTGGAGGTCGAAGGGCTGGTCAGGGGGCATGTACCGCTCCTGAGCAGGGCTCCCCCCATCGCGGCAAGCCGCAACCACAGAGGACAGACGGCAGATGGCAGACGGCAGACGGCAGCGAAGAACGGTCCTCGTCCTCGTCGTCGGCCTCGTCCTCGATTCTCTTGCTCCCGGATTTCTTGCAGAGAAACAAGATACTGCGGGTTTGTGGCACAGAAGCAGCCAGATGCCCTGATGATAGGGGGCGCGGGAGGCGATGTCAAGCGCGGCCAAGCGCGTTCGGTCCCTGTGGCGACGAGAGGACTGTCCCGAATGGCACTAACTTAGGGGCGCGGACCAGCCCGCAGGGCGGCAGAGGGTAGCCACGGGCGTGAGCCCGTGGAAAGGGGTGAGCACCCCCACCCCAGCCCCCGCAGGGGGCGGCAGAAACCACAGGACGCGTGCGAATCGAGGCTTCTGCCGCCCCCTGCGGGGGCTGGGCAGGGGGTGACGCCGTGGTCCACGGGCTTACGCCCGTGGCTACCCTCTGCCGCCCGCCGGAGCGGGCTGGGCCGGCGCGAATCCCTTAAGTTAGTGCCATTCAGGACTGTCCCCCCTCTCCCTCGGGGAGAGGGTTGGGGTGAGGGTGCTTGGGCGCTGGGGGCCTCGCCGGGGAAGACACCCTCACCCGCCCGCCTTCGCCAAGGCTACGGTGGGCGACCTCTCCCCGAGGGAGAGGTAGGGCTGCGGGTGCCCCCCTCAGAACGGGGGCTTGGCGCGGCGCCACTGGTGGCGTTCGGGGGCGTCGGGTGGGACTTCGGGCGGCGGCGGTGTGGGGGGCGGAGGAGCAGGGACGGGAGGGGCCGGGGGCTCGGGTGGAGCCGCCTCCGCTGCGTCGGTCGTCGCGGAGTCGGCGGGCTCGCGGTCTTCGAGCTTTCGGTAGAGGGTGGAGAGGCTCATGCCCATCATCTTGGCGGCCTTGACCTTGTCCTGCTCGGCGAGGGCGAGGACGGCGTGGATGTGTTCGAGTTCGCAGCGGCGGACGTAGCTGCGCAGGTCGAGCGGGCGGCCGTCGGGGCCGCGGGGCTGGGCCTGGAGGCTCATGGGCAAGTCATCCACCGTGACGGCCCCGCTGTCGCACACGATGAGCGCGCGCTCGATGGCGTTTTCGAGTTCGCGCACGTTTCCCGGCCACCCATAGGCCATGAGGAGGGCCATGGCGTTGTCGGTGACCTTTACCGCGGGCTTCTTGAGTTCGTGGCCGAGGCGCTGGACGAAGTGGTGGACGAGGCCAGGGATGTCGCTGCGGCGCTCGCGGAGTGGGGGCATCTGGATTTGGAAGACGTTAAGGCGGTAGAAGAGCGCGTCGAGGAAGCGCTGGGCCTTGGCGGCGGCCTCGAGGTCGCTGCTTGTGGCGGCGATGATGCGGGCGTCGGCCTTTCGTGCGACGGTGGTTCCGATGGGGATGATTTCTTTGGATTCGACGGCTCGGAGGATTTTGCTCTGTAGTGGTGCGGGCATGGCGCCGATCTCGTCGAGGAAGAGGGTGCCGCCGTCGGCGGCCTCGAACATCCCCTCCTTGGTCTGGGAGGCGCCGGTGAAGGCGCCCTTGGTGTGGCCGAAGAGCTCGCTTTCGAGAAGGGTTTCGGGGAGTGCGGCGCAGTTGACGGTGACCATTCGGCGCTCGCGGCGGTCGGAGAGGCGGTGGATGGCGCGAGCGACGACTTCCTTGCCTGTTCCGCTCTCGCCGATGATGAGGACGTTGCTGGCAGTGCGTGCGACGCGGCGGATGAGGTCTCGGACCTTTTGCATGGGCGCGCTCTCGCCGATGAGGCCGCGCGGCTCGTAGCGCGCGTCGAGCTCCTCCTGGAGGGCCTCGTGGTCGTGGACGAGTGCCACGTGGTCCATCAGGCGGTCTATGCGCATCAGGAGGTCGTCGAAGAGGAAGGGCTTGGTGAGGTAGTCGGCGGCGCCGAGCTTCATGGCCTCGACGGCCGACTCGATGTCGCCGTAGGCGGTGACCATGATGAAGCGTGTGTCGGGCACGTGTTCGCGGGTCCAGCGGAGGCAGTCGAGTCCGCTCATGCCGGGCAGGCGGAGGTCGCAGACGACGAGGTCGAAGGCCCCCTTTTCAAGGGCGGGGAGGGCGTCCTCGGCCTTTTCGACGCCAGTGACCAGGTGGCCTCGCTGGCGGAGGACGCCGCAGAGGACGTTGCAGAAGGGCTGCTCGTCGTCAACGACCAGGATGCGGGCGTGGGGCATTGCGCTCTCCGGGGGAAATGCGGAGTGTGGAGTGCGGAGTGCGGAATGCGAGCTGAAGGACACGCGGTCGCGGCGGTGTTCCCCATTCCGCACTCCGCATTCCGCATTGCGCACTGGTCTGTGCGAGGACCATTCTACCTTTTCGCCTCCTGCTGCGCCTGCTCGGGCGCGGACCGGATGGGGATGGCGACGGTGAAGGTGGAGCCCTTGCCGGGCTGGCTCTCGACTCGGATGGTTCCGCCGTGTCGCTGGACGATGCTGTAGCTGAGGGCGAGGCCGAGGCCGGAGCCCTTCTGGCCGGCCTTTGTGGTGTAGAAGGGCTCGAAGATGTGGCGGAGCTGTTCGGGGCGCATCCCCTCGCCGGTGTCGGCGATGGCCACCTCGATGGCCTCGGCGGCGCGCCGTCCGCGAATCGTGAGCTTGCCCTGGCCCCCCATCGCGTCGAAGGCGTTCACCATCAGGTTGGTGAAGACCTGCTGGAGCTGGTGCTCGATGAGTCGGGTGTCGGGGAGGCCGGGCTCGAAGCCCACCGTGACGTCCAGCTTGCGGGCGCGGCGGTCGTAGCGTAGGAGGCTGACGGTGTCGCGGAGGATGCGCTCGACGCTGGTGTGGGTCCACTCCTCCTTGGCAGCCGGGCGGCCGAAATCCACGATTTCGCGGACGATTTTGGCGACGCGCTCGATGGAGGACTGCATGAGGGCGACGTATTCGGCGGTCGCGGCGGCGAGGTTCCTCTCCGATGCCTCGACGCGGCCGAGCGTCTCCCTGAGCTGGCTTTGCGACTCTTCGAGCTGGCGCGTGCGCTCGCGGACGCGGCGGTCGAGGATTCGGTTGATGCGGGAGAGGAGGATGACGGCGACGCCCGCAGCGGTGGCGATGGCGAGGATGACGACGGCCATCTCGACGTGGTGTGCCCGGCGGGCCGAGCGCAGGAGGGCCAGGGCGTCGGCCTTCGGCGCCCACACGCCGAGGGACCAGGGGCGCCCGTTGCCGGCAACGGGCTCCCGGGCCACGCGGATGGGGGCGTAGCCGATGAGCTTTCGCTCCGTGGCGTCGGCCACGTAGTGCCCAGTGGCGTCGTCGAACTTGCAGTAGACGAATTCGCCCGTGCCCGCCTTGCCGGCCTGCATCTCGCGCGCAACGGCGCAGAGCTGGGGGAAGGCGGCGGCGTGCCGGAAGACGTTCGTCCCGATGCTCGCCGGGTCCACGCACCAGAGGACGTCGCCCTTCTCGTCGAGGAGGAAGGCGTGGCCGCCGCCCGAGATGGTGGCTGGGGCGATCAGCTCGCCGGCCAGGTAGTCGAGGTTGGCGACACAGGCGACGATGCCCAGGAATTGGGCCGGGGGCTCGGCCGAGCCCTCGACCATGCTGCCGGTGAACATGGGCACGCCGACCAGGAGGCCGCGGCGTCCGCCGCCCCGGCTCTCCATCGTCACGAGCTCGACGACGCGGCTGTCGCTCGACGGCGCGGCCTTGGCCTCCTCGAAGTAGTGCCGCGAGGAGAAGTCGGCACCCTCGATCGGGCTATCCGTCGCGCTGAAGCGCAGGACGCCCTCCGCGTCAATCACCCCGACGTCCCACACGCCCAGGGGGCCGAGCTCCTGGGCCTTGAGCTTCAGGTCGCGGCGGACCGCCTCCTCGTCCAGCGCCTGCACGGCGGGGTCGAGCGCGAGGGGCCGGAGGGCCTTGGTGAGGGTGTTGAAGTAGAACTCGATCCCGCGCGCCGCCTCCTGCGCGAGGACGCGCTGGCGGAGGGTGAATTCCTCGACGGTCGCGGCCTCGGTCGCCTTGTAGCCCCGGCTGGCCAGGAGGGCGTAGGCGGCCCCCGCGGCGAGGGCGACGGCGCCGACGACCCAGGCGGTTCGGGCGTTGGGCAGCCGCTCGTGGCGTGGGTCCTTGGCATCCGTGTCAGCCATGGGTCACCTCGGCTTCGTGCTCGGCGGCTCTGGGGTCACATCCTCATTTCGCACATGGCCGCCATGTGCCAAGTGAAGGGCGTGTTGCCCAAATGGTCAACTCGTTGGGAGTCCCGCCTTCAGGCGGTCTTCTCTTGCCCCAAACCGCCTAAAGGCGGGACTCCGAACGGGGTGGTTCCCCTGAACCGGGTTTGGGCAACACACCCTGAGGATGTGACCCCGCGCGTCGGAGGCCGAACAGGCGGAGTGCGGCGCCGAGGAGGCCCTCGGGGCGCTCGTCGGGCGCGGCGTCGCGCAGCGCGCGTATCGGCTGGTGGAGAATCTTGTTGACCAACCGGTCCGCCATCCGCTCCACCTCGGCCCGCGCCTCGGGCGAGAGGTCGGGCGCACGCTGGAGCAGGGCCTCCAGCTCGGCACGCTTCAGCTCGTGGAGCTGGGCGGCCAGCTCGGCAATCGTCGGCGCCACGGCGAGGCGCTCGACCCAGGCCATGAACAGGCGGCACTCGTCCTCGACGATGGCCTCGCAGCGGCCGACCTCCTGCTGGCGCTGGGCAAGGGTCTCGTTCACCACGGCCTGGAGGTCGTCTATGTTGTAGAGGTAGCAGCCCTCGACCTCGGCGACGGCGGGCTCGATGTCACGCGGCACCGCAATGTCCACCAGGAACAGCGAGCGGCCGCGGCGCTTCGCCACGGCCTCGGCCAGGCGGGCGCGGGTGAGGACGTAGTGCGGCGCGTCGGTCGAGGAGATGACGATGTCGGCCGCGGCCAGGTGGTCGGCCAGGGCGTCGAAGGACACGGCCCGCCCGCCCCAGGTGGCCGCCAGCTCGACGGCTCGGGCGTAGGTGCGGTTGGCCACGAGCGTGGCCTCGGCGCCCGCGGCGCGAAGGCTCGCCACCACGCTGGCCCCCATCTCGCCCGCGCCGATGACGAGCACTGTCTTGCCGGCGAGCGACTCGAAGATGCGCTGGGCCAGCTCGACGGCGACCGAGCCGACAGAGGCCCGCCCCGCGCCGATCTCGGTCTCCGTCCGCACCCGCTTGGCCGCGGCCAGGGCCTGCTGGAACAGGCGGTGGAGCACCCGGCCCGCCGTCCCAGCCGCCGTCGCCGCCTCGTAGGCGGCTCGCACCTGGCCCGTCACCTGGGCCTCCCCCACCACCATGCTGTCGAGCCCGCAGGCCACGCGGAACAGGTGGCGGACCGCCTCGCGGCCCTCGTGGCGGAAGAGGTGGGCCTGAAACGTCTCGGGCCACACGCCGTGGAAGGCCGAGAGGAACCGCGCCACAAGGTCGGGCGGGGGGGCATCCGCCGAGCAGGTGTAGGCCTCGACGCGGTTGCACGTCGAAAGGATGACGGCCTCGCCCACGCCCTCGGCCGCGGCGAGAGCGGCCAAGGCATCCGGCAGCCGGGCCGCGGGGAAGGCCAGGGCCTCCCGAACCTGCACGGGCGCCGTCTGATGATTCAGGCCGGTCACCTGGATGTTCATGGTCCCGCCTCGGGCCTCGCCTGCGACGCCTCGGAGCCCTCGGGCCGGCCGCTGTCGCCATAAAGGTGTGCCGTTCCGAAACTTAGCAGCGTGAAGAGGAACCCGGCCACGGTGACCAGCGCCGCCCGCCGCCCGCGCAGGCGCAGGAACAGCCGCAGGTGCAGCGCCGCCGTGTAGAAGAGCCACACGACAAGCCCGCCCAGCACCTTCGGGTCCGCATACCAGGCGTCGCCAAGCGGAGAAAGCCTCTGGTAGGCCCACAGGACGCCCGCCACCAGGCCCACGGTGAACACGGGATAGCCGAGCGAGAGCGCCGCCCATTCGACCCGCTGAAGCGTCTCGAGCGAGGGCAGCAGCCGCCAGCGCGCCCCGGCACCCTTGCGCCGCAGTAGGCGCTCCTGCACCAGGTAGGCCGCCCCCGCTCCCGCCGCGATGGCGAAACCCGCATAGCCCAGGTACACGGGCACCAGGTGAAGCGTCAGCCACAGCTTCCCGAACCCCGCCGGCTCCCCCTCCTCGCGCCCCGCAAAGGCCCACATCGCCGCCATCCCCAAGCCCAGGCAGGGCCAGAACACCCGCGCAACGCCCTGAATCCCATACGGCCGAGCCGCCAGGAAGAACGCCACCGCCGTCAGCCAGAGGAAGAACGCCACCGAATCCAGCCGAGTGCCAACCGCAATCCCCCCCGTGGCAACGGCCCGCACCACCAGAAACGCCGTATGGAGCAGAAGCGCCCCGGCCAGCAGGAGGCGCGCAGCCTTCGGCTGGGAACGGCGGCCCACCAGCTCGGCCACAGCCAGCGCTCCCCGCAGACCGTAAAGCACTGTGGCAGATGCGAGCAAGAGCCCAATCGTGGGAGACACGGGTGTGCTTGCCCCTTCGTCCTCCGGCCCCTTCCCAGCGCCGCCTCCCCCATTATCCACGACATCTCGATGCAGGTCAAGCCCGGGAGCGCGCGCGGGGGCTCGCCCGAGAGCGCCGCAGAGCCTGCGCTCCTTCCCGCTGCTGGGAACCCAGCTCCGCGCGCGCTCTCAGAACCGGCCGCGCAGCCGACCCCTCGGAGAGCGCATACGCCTCCGCAGCCGGGATCGTGTCGCTGCAAGCGCTTGTATGCAAAGCGCTTATGAGCCTGCCATGGACATGGGCAGCGTTCCCGGCGGCTGGCACGGTTTGTGCAGGGACAACGGGGAGAAGGCACAAGTGGGGTGTCGGCCCTGCGGGGTAGACCTTTCGCGAGGGCATTCAGTTGCGGAGCCGTCGGAAGCCCATTGGGTGCAGCGTTGACAGGAGGAGGCTCGGCGGGGTCTCGCTCTCAGTCCTCCTTGCCGTAGTGGCGGCCGGGGTGGCGATTTTCGTCCTCGTGATCTACAGGGACAATAAGGTCGGCGTCGAAGGCTTCACGATGGCCTCGAGCGATGGTCAGCTCGTGCCCATCAAGAAACCGGCCGAGTTGCTTAACACGCCGGGCCTGGAGTTCGTGCAGGCCTGGCCGGGCAGGTGCCCGGGGCGCTCTGAACTCCGCCGCACTTGCGCCGCGTGGGTGCGGGACAATGTCGAGAACCCCCCCGAGCCGCCTGAGCCCCCCTACGACCCGAACGCTCACCAAGACAAGCTTGGCGTGCGCCACGCCAACACTTACCCTACGCGCGTCGCCGAGGGCCCGGATGGCCGCGTCTATGTGACCGACCCCCGGGTTGGCTCGGTGTTCATCTACAGCGCCTCCCTTCAGTTGGCTGGCGAGCTCGGCGGCCTGGCATCGCCCCTCGGCGTCGCCGTGGCCCAGGACGGCGCGATCTACGTCGGGTGCCGGGGCACCAAGAGCGTAGAAGTCCATAACCCTCAAGGGGATAAGCTTGCCAGCATCGGTGCCGGGCAGATCGAGATGCCGAACGACCTCGCCCTCGACCGCGACGGCAAGCTCTTCGTCGCCGACAGCAAGGCCAACGTGGTCAGGGTGTACAGCAGCACGGGGGTGCCGCTGGGCCAACTGGGCTTCGACTCGAACGAGGGCGACATGCACTTCCCGTCGGCCGTTGCCGTTGGCTACCGCTTTGATGCCGTCCTTGGCATCGAGGTGGGCGAGCTCTACGTGGCCGACCAGGGGCACTCGCGGATCCGCGTCTACGACCTCTCGGGCAACCTGCTGCGCGTCTTCGGCGCCTACACCCCCGCCTTCTTCGGCAACTGGAGGGGCAAGTTCGCCCGCCTCCAGAGCCTCGCCATAGATGCGCTCGGCCAGGTGCACGCCGCCGACTGCTACATGAACAAGGTCCAGGTGCTCAACGCCCTCACCGGGGCATACGTGCGCGACTATGGCGCCTTTGGCACCGGCCAGGGCCAGCTCAATGTGCCGCTCGACATTCTGCTCACGAGCAGCGGCCAGATGATCGTGGCCAACTCGGGCAACCGCCGCGTCGAGTCCATCTCCACGGGCCCCTGACCAGAGCACGGCGATGAGTTCTCGATTTCAATCAGAGATCAGAAATCAGAAATCAGCAATCGCGCTCCTCGCGCTTGCACTCCTCACTGGCCCGGCGCTTGCGCTCCAGCCCCCTCACGACGGGACGAACAACATCGGCTGCGCCAGTTGCCACGGCGCCCACGGCGGCGGCTTCGGCTTCCTCCCCAGGGGCGCCCAGCAGACCGCCCTCTGCCAGAGCTGCCACAACCCCTCGGGCCAGGCATCCTCGATGACCGACATCGGCACCGAGGCCCACGGCGGCAACCCGAGCCGCATCGTAGACTGCGGCTACTGCCACGATGTCCACGACACGGACAATGGCAGCAATATCAAGCTCATTCGCACCAACACCACCTTCTACGTCGCCGCCGCGGCGGAACCCGCGGTCTACCAGCAGAAGCCCGGCGACCTCGCCCGCACCGACGGCCCGCCCTTCAAGGGCATCTGCCAGACCTGCCACACCACCGCCGCCTACCACCGCAACAACGGCACCGGCGGCATCCAGCACTCCAATAACGACCCCGACAGCGCCCGGAGCGGCAACTGCTTCGCCTGCCACGGCCACGGCAACAGCTTCGAGCCCGCGGGAACCTGCACGAGCTGCCACTCCTCAGCCAAGCCCCCGCGGCGCCGCGAGGTCGTCTCCGAGTTCTCTCTCGCAAGCCACCACGCCGGCTCCGTCACCGACGCCGACTGCCAGCTCTGCCATGACCAGGCCCAGCACAAGACCTCGCCTTACCAGGTGCGGCTCAAGAACGTGGATACCGGAGCCGTAGCCGCCACCCTTGCAGGCGACCCCGCCACCAGCTCCACCGAGGCCGCGAAGCTCGAAACCCATTGCCTCTCGTGCCACGACGCCGATGGCGCCGCGGGCGACACCACGCCCTTCGCCGACGGCGTCGCGGTGCCGGCCATAGACAGCGCGGCCTGGACCGCCGGCCGCCACAAGACCGCAAACATGAACTGCTACGGCGACGGCGCGACCTTCGGCTGCCACGCCAGCGGCCACGGCTCGCAGAAGGCCAAGCTCCGCGCCCCGTCCGCCGGCGCGCCCGTCCCGCCCGACAACGTGGCCCAGGAAGAGGGCTTCTGCTACGCCTGCCACGACTCCAATGGCCCGTCCACGAAAGACCTCCAAACAGCCATGGCGCGAACGTATCATCACCCGGTCAACAACTCCGACCCCAGGCGTCCCACCAACGGCCGCAAGG
>Ga0194112_10012329_pt1 | contig 10447 bp, 6 predicted proteins | sample TA2MahC400mmetaG_FD_146191 | JGI IMG/M metagenome (GOLD analysis project Ga0194112, IMG submission 146191) | Freshwater microbial communities from Lake Tanganyika, Tanzania - TA2015016 Mahale Deep Cast 400m | ecosystem: Environmental > Aquatic > Freshwater > Lake | place: Tanzania: Lake...
GAGAGAGGCGGCTCGGCGAAGGGCAGACCCATCACACGATGGCGAGGGGAACCTGGTGGATGGCGTTGTTGCCGGCCTTGGGGAAGGGACGCGGCATGGGCTGGGCGCAGCCGTTGGAGTCCATCGTGCGGCAGCGCAGGTGGTAGCGCCCCGCGGGAAGGCCAGGGGCCAGCGCCGCCCAGTGGGCGATGGTGTAGCGGAGCGGCCAGGTCCGCGGCTTGCCCGTGGCGGGGTCCAACTGGAGCGGGATGGGCGGCAGCTTGCCGTCGGGCAGGCCCCCGCCCCAGTCGCTTGGCGGCGGGAGAATCTCCGCGTCCCGCCACTCGCTCTGCGTGGAGAATGGGTCGTCGGGCCGCGGGGGAGTCGCCTCCGGTTCGGCGGAGTACTGCACCTTGCTCAGGCCCGACATGCCCACTTGTGCCAGCCCCACGAGGGGCAGCGGCTCGCCTGCCTTCGCCTCCTTTGGCGGATTGAGGAAGCGGGCGGCCGTCTTCATCGGGCTTTCCACGTCGTTGTTCCACAGAGCGTAGGTGTCGTTGGCCTGGAAGCTGTTGGTGAGGACGACGCGCGTGAGCCATTTGACCGACTTGTTGGCGTAGTTCTCGGGGACGACGACCCGCACCGGCCCGCCGTTCCTGGGCGAGAGCCATTGGCCGTTGAGCTTGTAGCACAGGATGACCGGCAGCTCGCCCGGCGGGTCCTCCAGCACGCGGCCGATGGGGAGCGAGACGATGAAGCGCTGCTTCGGGTCGCCGTTGTCGTAGCCCCAGTAGGCCACGCGGCGCACGTTGCCCGTGGGCCTGGCGAGCCAGAGGACGTCGCGGAGGGGCACGCCCTCCCAGAGGCCCATGCCCAGGGGGTCGGGCATGTTCGTGCACGTGAGCACCTTGAGGAAGCGCACGGCCTGCTTCTCGGCGAGGGCCATCAGCCCCTTCCACGTGAGGGCCGTGCCGCGCTCCTTCGACAGCGGGTTCGCCACCTGGCTGTTGCTCTCGGGGTCGGCCACGACCTCGAGCTGCCAGGTCTCGGGGTCGAGGCCGACCTCGCGACGCTTCTCGGTCGGGAGCTGGGGGAGCGGCGGCTTCTCGCGGTTGAACTCGCGGAAAGCTTCTGGGCGGGTCAGATAGGCCAGCTTCGCCTTTGCCTCTTCGAGCCGCGCGGCCGCCTCGGCGGCCTGAGCCACCGTGGGCGCGGCGCCAGCACCAAGTGCCCCCGCGACACCGAGCTTCAACAGCTCCCGCCGGCTCACCTCGCCCTGGTCGCTTCCCGCGTCCTGCATCTCATCCATACCCTTTCACCTCGCCCTTTGGTTGCGGTCGAAGGCCGCGCGGCCCTTCAGGGAACGATCACGCGGGGGACAAGGGCCCGCCGCACTTCGCGCAGAAGCGCGCGCCGGGCTCCACACGCGCACCACATTGGGTGCAGAAGGCCTGCCGAGGCTGCTGCGCCCCTGCGGGGTAACTGGGCGTGGCTTCCGGGAAAGGGGGTGGGGCCACGCTTGGCCGCTTCCTCCTGGCGAAGGCCACGATTGCGACCAGGACGATTGCCACGATGGCTGCGATTGCCCCAAGCAGCACCGGGGACAGCCCCGCGGCAGCCACGGTGAACTTCCCGGGCTCCACGCTGACCCGCATGTCCAGGTTGGTCGAGTGCTCCCAGGCGCGGGCGTTCTCGGCCTGCACCTGGCACTCCTTGCCGGCGGCGCCGCAGGCCACGAAGCGCGCCATGAGCAAAACACCGTCCCCATTGACGGGTTCGCCGCTGACCAGGGCGACCCGCATCCGGCCGGGCTGCGGGACGTTGGACTCGACCATGGCTCCTGAGAGCAACGCCCCCTCCTCGACCTTCCTGGCCTCGAGGACGGCCGGGTCATAGACGAGCTCCATCTGGAGGGCGCCGAGTCCCTGGGCGCCGCGGACGCTCACGGGCACCTTTACCTCCGCCCCTGGCGCGCCCCGGGCGGACGCCACGGCCACCGTGACCGAGGCGGCCCGGGCCCCAGGAGCAACCACGCACGCCGCCAGCAGGACCACCAGGGCGCTTCGCATGACGATAGAAGGCGTCTTCACGTTGGGTTCTCCAGTCACTTCCCGACCACGCGCTGAAGGATCAGCCGGGCGTCGTTTGAGGTCACTTGCCCGTCCTTGTCGAGATCGACCGCGAGGCGAACAGGGATGGCCTTGACCGACATCCTGAGCGCGGCCAGGGCGTCGCCGGCGCTCAACGCACCGTCGCCGTCGGCATCGCCGGGCACCTCGCCGTCGGCACCGACTATCTGAATCTCGCCGTCGAGAGTGGCAATGGCCACCTTGGCGCCGGCAGCACTGTTGATCGTGGTCACTGCTGGCCGCAGAGCAGTATTGTCGCCGGGCTGGCCGTTAGCCTTGAAGGGGATCTGGGCCAGGGTCCCGGTGCCGCTGATGCCTGCCGTGCCCGCGAAGCCCACGCGCACCACGCCGGGCTCCTTGGCATTGCCCTCGAAGAGGGACTTCTCGATCAGGCTGCCCTTCACTACGGGCCCGGCCGGCCCGGCCACCTGCGGGTCGTAGCTGATGCTGACGTTCATGTTGGCCACGTCCTGCCCCCGGAGTAGCCAGACGGGCACGGTGACGGATTCGCCGGCCCTGACGCGGCGCTTGCCGATCTGGAGGGTCATCTTGTCCACCTGGGCGGGCTCGCCCGTGCCGAACGGGGTCGGCGGCGGAGCAGGCGTGACCGGGCCGCCGATGCGGACGGAGGAGATGATCTTGGCGAAGGTTCCCTGCTGCTTCGGCCAGTCGGCCTCTGGTGCGGCGACGAAGATGCCGACCGCCTCGCCGCCGGCGGCGGGCGGCTGGACCACGACGAGCTCGCCCTTCGTCGGCGTCGCGCCCGGCACGCGCCCGGTATGGCTTGTGGCCGGGTGGCCGTCCACCGTCGTGGCTTCCTTGGTCTGGACGCTTATCCCCTTGAGCGCGTCTTCGACCGCCTTGCCCCTGAGGATGGCGACGGACGCCTCCGGCTTCTGAGGGGTCCCCTTGTACCAGCCGCCTTGGCCGGCTGGGGCGCCGGGAAGAGGCTTCCACTCGGAGGGGACGCTCACGGCCACGTTGCCGACGCTCCCGCTCACCCATCCCGTCGCCACGGGAGGCGCCGGCGTCGGTTCCGCCGGCGGAGCACCATGGGATATACTCGCCGGCGGCGGCGGGGTCTGCCCTGCGGGATACCACCGGTAGACATACCTGAACTCCACATATCGCGTAGCGATAGTGAAGAAGACCTGGTCAAACAGTTTGCCGTCCTGTTCCCACGGTCGGGGAACGAGGGCCTCTCCTTTGAGCTCATCGGCCAGTTTTCCCCCTCCTGGCACCGGGCCGTGATAGACCTCTAAGTACCTGCGTTCTGGGTTGCTGGGGTCCTGGAGGTACGGGAAGCCCGTGTAAGATGCTCTCTCCCAGTGGGGATGGGCGAACTGCGCGTGTATCTTTGACGAAGGGCCATAGGTTATTCCTGCTTTCTCACCGGCCTTCAGTGCCAAGGTAATCTTGACCTTCTCACCCGGTGTCAGTCTCCCCGGCGGAGCTTCCCAGTCATACTGGGTGACGTAGAATTCGTTCGGATTCAACTTGGACCCGCACCGGGTCGTCATCCCCCCGCGCGATGGGTGCCACGCAAATGTGGTGAAAATTGTGGGTGACTTCTCGTAGTTGTCCTTTTTCCAGAAATCAACGATGTCGAGCTTCTCGAGGACCCAGACGCCCGGCGGCCCCTCCGCTGCCCGGGCCTGGGCCACGATCGCGGCCAGGAAAACCACAAGTGACAAGAGCACTGTCCTCATGTCAGTTCTCCTGCTAATAGGGTCATACCCTGCCGAGGAGTTCCAACCACTTCTCCCGGTCCGCATCGTCGGCGACAGCCTCGCGGCGTTCCAGCCCGCGGCTCGTCACATGGCACAACCCGCCGGGGATGTCAATGCGAAGGGGTCGCGCCATGCCCTAAGCTTAGCGCGAGCAGCATCCCGCTGTCAAGCCAATAAATGGACCTTCACTGCCTGACCCCACGGCTCCGGGGAAGGGGGCTATTCGTCGGCGCCGGGGAGGTTGGCGAGGAAGTCCTCGTTGGTCTTGGCCTTGCGCATGGCGGAGACGAGGTGGGCGATGACCTCGGCGGGCTGGCGGTCAGCGAGGACGCGGCGCAGGCGCCGGACCATCTTCATCTCGAAGGGCTCGTAGAGCTCCTCCTCGCGGCGGGTGCCGCTGGCGTTGATGTTGATGGCGGGGAAGATGCGCAGCTCGGAGAGCTTGCGGTCGAGGACGATCTCGGAGTTGCCCGTGCCCTTGAACTCCTCGAAGATCAGGTTGTCCATGCGGGAGCCGGTGTCAACGAGCGCGGTGGCGAGGACGGTGACGGAGCCTCCGCCCTCGATGTTGCGGGCGAGTCCGAAGAAGCGGCGGGGGATTTGCATGGCGGAGGCGTCGAGGCCGCCGGTCATGGTGCGGCCCGAGCCGCCGCCCTCCACGTTGAAGGCCCTGGCCATGCGGGTGATGGAGTCGCAGAGGACCATCACGTCGTGGCCGCACTCGAGCTCGCAGCGGACGTGGTTGAGGGCGAGGTTGACGAGTTGGACGTGGTCGGCGTAGGCCTGGTCCATGTTGGAGGCCCAGACCTCGGCCTTGGTGGTGCGGCGGAAGGTTGTGACCTCTTCGGGGCGTTCGTCAATGAGGAGGGCGATGACGCGAGCGTCGGGCTCCTCGTCGAGCACCGCGTTGGCGAGGTCCTCCAGGATGGTGGTCTTTCCGGCCTTTGGTGGGCTTACGATGAGGCCGCGGGTGCCCTTGCCGATGGGGCAGAAGAGGTCCATGATGCGCATGGTCATCTTGGGCGAGCGGCCGATGTGGTAGCGCTGGTTGGGCGCGATGCTCACCAGGCGGTCGAAGGGGGTGCGGCGTGCGAACTGGTCGGGATTGAGGCCGCAGACGGTGCGGATGTCGTGCAGGACGTAGGTGTAGTGGCGGTCGGCCTGGGCGACGCCCTCGATGCGCGCGCCCTCGACGAGCGCGAACTCGCGCACCATGCCCCGCGGCACCGAGGCTACGACCCCGTGGGAGCGGAACATCTCCTGCGGGTCCACCAACTGCCCGTTGCCGTCCCTGCGGACCGTCAAGATGCCTCGGACAAGCTCGGGCATAGAACGCGAACTCCTGAGGCTGACTTCAAACCAGCTTCGCGTTGGGCTTGAGGCGCGAGATGGGTGGTCCGAAATCAGGAAGCAGCACTAAACCGCGCCGGATATACACGGGACCGAAGCGGCAGACCATTATCAATCGTAGAATACACAAGCGCCGCGGCCATGTCAAGTGCCAACTTGACTCCGCGGGGGGCGCGGGGCATACTAAGGTGAGAGGGGGAGTCTGGGAAGAGGACGCATGGGCTGCGAGCTGATCAGTGTCGGGCTGTCGGTGATGGACTACCTGTTCCTGTGCGACGGTCTGCCGCGCGGGCGGTTCGGGGGCGCGAGCGGCCATCTGGTGCAGGGCGGCGGCCTCGCGGCCACCGCGGCCGTGGCGATGGCCCGCCTGGGCGGACGAGTGGAGATGTGGAGCCGCCTGGGCGACGACCTCCAGGGGCGCTTCATCCTCGAACAGTTCGCCGCCGAGGGGGTGGACACGAGCCAGGTGCGGGTGTGCCCAGGGGGGCGAAGCCCCGCCTGCGCGGTGACGGTGGACCGCAGCAATGGGGAGCGCTATTTCACCTACTTCCCCGGCGCGGGCCTGGACGCTTCGGCGGACGGGCTTGACCTCGGCCGCATCGCCGGGGCGAGGGCTGTGCTGGTGGACTGCTCGTGGCCCGAGGCGCAGATAGCCGCCGCGCGCCGCGCCCACGAGCTCGGCGTGCCCGTGTGCGCCGACGTCGGCGGCGTGGGCGAACGCATCCCCGAGCTCCTCCGCCACGTGGACTACCCCGTCTACTCGCAGGAGTGCGCGCGCCGCTACGGGCGGACCGGCTCGATTGAGGGCGACCTCCGCCGCGTGGCCGAGCTCGGCGGCAGGGCGCCTATGGTCACCCTCGGCGGCCAGGGCTGCATCTGGCTGGAGGACGGCGAAGTGCGCCGCCTCCCTGCCTTCGAGGTGGAGGTTGTGGACACGACGGGCTGCGGCGACGTGTTCCACGGGGCGTTCACCTTCGGCCTGGCGCGGGGCTGGGACGTGGCTCGGAACGCCCGGTTCGCGTCGGCCGTGGCGGCCCTCAAGTGCCGCGCGCTGGGCGGCCGCACCGGGATACCGACCTATCCCGAGGTCGTGGCGTTCCTCGAGCGCGAGCATGGCCCCTAGTCCTGGCGCCCGCCTGCCTTCTGAGTCGTCGTCGTTGTCGTCGTCGTCCTCGTCCTCGAATCCTTCTGACATGAAGAAGCCATCGGACTCGACGACGACGACGACGACGACGAGCACGAGAAGACAGGGAGACTGACGGCCACCCGAGCTGGGGGCCTGCTCCTCGATCCGTGGGGGTTGCGCAAACCGGCCCGAAGCGTTAGACTTCAATGTGGGTGGGGCAGCGCGGAACAGGATTCGGCATGGATGAGAAGCTTCAGTGCGTGAAGTGCGATGAGCCGTGCGTGGCGTCGCGCGCCGGCGACCTGTTGCTGGGCGCCTGCCCGCACGGCGAGCTGCGGTACGTCCTGACGTTGCCGGCGCCGGGTGAGGCGGCCGCGGGGGAGGACCCGCTGGTGGGGCGGACGCTGGCCCCGTGCCGCATCGAGGCCAGGCTGGGCTGGGAGGCCGGGCTGCCCATCTACCAGGGCGTTGACCTCATGCTCGGCCGGGAGTACTGCGTCCGCGTGCTGAGCGGCCCGGCGGCGGGCGACAAGGCGCAGCTCCAGGCCTTCGTGCGCGGGGCCAAGCTCGCGGCGGCGGCGCACCACCCGGCGCTCGCCGGGGTCACGCAACTGTCGCGCTTCGAGGGCGGGGTGTTCACGCTGGCCCCGCCGCTGGAGGGGCAGACGTTTGGCCAGGCCGTGCGCGCCGCGGGACGGATGGGCCTGCCCGACGCCCTCCGCATGGCGCGCCGCCTCGCCGACGCCCTCGGCGCGCTCCACAAGCGCCAGATCGTCCACCGCAACGTCGGGCCGGCCTCGGTGTTCATCCTGCCCGACGGCGAGCCGGTGCTGCGGAACCTCGCGTTCGCGGTTGGTCCCGACGCGCCGGCCGCCGCGGGCGAGGTGGCTGGCCAGCCGGGCTTCCTCGCGCCCGAACAGGTGCTCGGCGGGGAGTTGGACGGGCGGGCCGACCTCTACTCGCTCGGCGCGCTCCTCTACATGGCGGTCGTGGGCCGGCCGCCGTTTGAGGGGGTATCGCCGGCCGACGCCATCCGCAGCCAGCTCGCCGGCCCGGGGGCCGCGCGCGCGGCCCTCGCCGCGGCCGCCCCGACGGAGCTCGTGGACCTGGTGACGCGGCTCCTGGCCGAGGTCCCGGAGGAGCGTCCCGCGGACGCTCGGGAGGTGCTCGAGGCGTTGGCGACGGTGCCCGAGCGGGCCGCCGCGGCCGTGGAGGCCTCGGCTCCTGTGCTGACCCTCGACGAAGGCGACCTTTCGCTGGCGGCGGACTCGCCCAGCAAACCGGTCCCCACCCCCAAGCCCGCGGCCCCCGCCGCGGCGCCCATGCTCAACCTCGACGAGGAGAAGCTGGCCCTGGTGGACCCCACGCCGCCGCCGGCGAAGCGGCCGGGGGCCGCCGCGAAGCCGGTCGGCAGGGCCAAGGAGCCCGCCCGGGGCGGCCAGGACGCCTTCGCGCCGCCTGCGGAAGAACTCCTCGACGAGGAGCGGCAGAGGATGCGGCTGCGGCCTTCGCTGGAGCTCGGGCCGCGCGAGGGCGAGAAGCCCGCGGCGACTGGCCCGAAGCTCAAGGCCCCCTCGGCTTCGCTCGGGGCGGGCCCCTCGGCTTCGCTCGGGGCAGGCCCCTCGGCCTCGGCCAGGGCAGGCCCGGCGCGCGCCCCCGCGCCTGCCCCGGCGCCCGCGCCCGGCGCCGCACAGCCCGCCAGCGAGGAGGCCAGCGAGCTCCTGCTGGAAACCGACAAGCCGTCGGCCCAGGCCAAGCCCTCGGACGCCGCGGCCATCGTCCTGCCGGACTCCGAGACGAAGGGCAAGCTCCTCACCCCGAACGCCATCAAGCTCCTCGTCGTGGCGGCACTCGTCCTGGGCGGGTTCATCCTCTGGCGCTTCGTCCTGTCCGGCGGCGGCTCCGGGACAGACACGCAGGCGACGGTGGAGAAGAAGGACAGGCCCTCGCCGCGGCCCACCAAGAAGGGCCGCCACGCCGCGCCGCCCAAGGCCGAATCCGAGGAGCAGGCCGAGCTCAACGCCATCGAAGCCCTCACCAAGCGGGGCCTCAGGGACGCCGAGGAGGCGGTGAAGCGGTGCGACGCGTTCCTCGCCAGGTACGCCGGCAGCGAGCACACGGAAGCGGTGACCAAGCTCCGCGAGAGCGCCCTGGCCGCCATCGCGAACAAGGAGGTCGAAGCGGCCTTCCGCAACCTTCAGACCGCCCTGCGCGACAGGACCAAGTTGTACGCCAAGCGCCTCGCGGAAGCCGACGCCTTCATCCAGAAGTACCCGAGCACCGAGTCGGCGGCGCAGATGCAGAAGCTCCGCGACGCGCTCGCCGCCGAGGCCGAGGCCACCGCCGACAAGGCGGCGGCGGCCGAGAAGCCCAAGGTGGACAAGGCGGTGAAGGCCGAGGCCTACGGCGCCGCCATCGCGCTCCTGACGGCCCTGGGCGAGACCTACGCCGGGACGAAGGCCGGGGCCGACGCCGCCGCCCAGGCCGCAGAGCTCAGCGGGATGCTGGCCGCCGACTTCAAGAAGAAGAAGGAGGCCGCCGAGGAACTCCTGCGCCGCGCGGCGTTCCAGGACGCCCTCGCGCAGTTCGACGCGCCGCTGAGCCAGTGGCAGTCCACCGAGCACAAGCGCGAGGCGGCGGCCCTCGTGGAGGCCATCCGGCAGCGCCGCGGCAGGATCGTGGAAGGCTACGGGCCGGCGCTGGCCGACTTCGATAAGTTGGCCGCCGCCTGGAAGCTCGACGAGGCGCGCGCCGCGGCCACCCAGGCCGCGGCAAAGGCCGGCGACCCCGTGCTCAAGCAGCTCCTCGCCTCCAAGGCCGCCGAGGCCGCGGCAATCCTCCGCGTCCGCCAGCGCGCGCTCGACGGCGCCAAGGCCGAGCAGGCCAAGGCCGCCAAGGCCGACGGCAAGGTCTGGCTCCAGCGGGCCACGGGCGCGCGCCTGAGGGCCACCATTGACAACCTGTCCCTCGAGGGCCTCGACGCCGACATGCCCGGCTTCAAGGGCCACCTGACCTGGGCCGACCTGCACGCCGACCAGATGGTGGCCTTCGCGCGCAGCGCCCCAGCCGAGGCGGCCGCCGCCGACCACGCCGCCTGCGGCCTCCTCGCTCTCCGCGCCGGAGCCGTCCAGACCGCCGCCAGCGAGTTCGAGCGCGCCGTCGGCCTCGACCCCGCGGCCACGGACACGGTGATGGCCTACCTCCGCGGCCACGCCCAGGGCTTCGTCTACGTCCCGCCAGGCAAGTTCCTCGCGGGGCCGAAGAAGGAGCCCAGGGAGCTCGACGCCTACCTCCTCGCCCGAGCGGAGGTGACGGTTGGCGAGTACGCCCTGTTCGCCCGACTCAACAAGGCGCGCGTCCCCCCCGAAGCCAAGGGCGCGCGCGACGACCTCCCCGTGGCCGGCCTCCTCTGGGCGGAGGCCGACGCCTACGCCCATTGGCTCGACATGCGGCTGCCGGCCGACCTGGAGTGGGAGCGCGCGGCCCGAGGCACCGAGGGCCGCCTCTACCCCTGGGGCGACACGTTCGAGCCCGGCCGCGCCAACCTGGCCAAGCCGGGCGCCAAGGGCGCCCCCACCCCCGCCCCACTCGTGTCCGCCTATCGCCAGCCTGCGCGGCGCGACGACTCGCCCTTCCTCCACCTGTGCGGCAACGTGCGGGAGTGGACGGCGACGGCCGCGGCCAGGGACCCCAAGGGCGTGCCGCTCCTCTACCAGGTGGTGGGCGGCTCAGCGGCCGACACGGAGACCGCGGCCCTGGCCCACGCGCGCTCCCCCCGCAAGGCCGACGCTCGCGACCCCTACACCGGCTTCCGCCTCGCCTGGCCGCGGTAGCCCGCGCAGCCCCCGCAGGGGGCGGCAGGAGCCGCAGGAGGGGTGCCAGTCAGGGTTTCTGCCGCCCCCTGCGGGGGCTGGGCACGCGGCGACGCCGTGCCCCACGGGCTTACGCCCGTGGCTACCGCGCTATCGCCCCCTGCGGGGGCTGGGTTGGCGCGAGCCCTCAAGTTAGCCCGCATTTCTCACGAAATGCGGGAAATCCCAAGAGCCAAACGCCAAGCACCAAACAATCTCCAAGCCCGGAATGCTCAATGACCAAAGCAAGCCCCCAGGGTCGCGGGCAACACCACGTAGTCT
>Ga0194112_10012330_pt1 | contig 10447 bp, 10 predicted proteins | sample TA2MahC400mmetaG_FD_146191 | JGI IMG/M metagenome (GOLD analysis project Ga0194112, IMG submission 146191) | Freshwater microbial communities from Lake Tanganyika, Tanzania - TA2015016 Mahale Deep Cast 400m | ecosystem: Environmental > Aquatic > Freshwater > Lake | place: Tanzania: Lake...
AGTATACCTTAGAGAGGACTGCTACACCAGCCTTCTAAGAAAAGCAAAAATACAAAAAATAGAGGTTAGACAGCGTATAGCCCACAATCTCGCCTACGCACTAGGATAAAATTTGCCAAACTCCACTACTGAGAATCTAGTGACGAAGTCTAAAGCTTCTTCTTTAGGGTTGTCGTAATAAACGTGGATTATTGTGTCATATTCGTTAAGTGTGCCGTCAGCTTCTCCTTTAAACTCACCTTTAGGATCACTTTTATCTTTGTAAAGAACCCCTACATGAGAATTCTCGAATACTAAAAGGTCTCCTTCCTTTACGTCTTTACCAAACAGTAAAGGCTTGCCCTTATGATAAAATTCTTTGCCTTCAAGTTTGACATTTTTTTCATTGGCTATTACTTTTGAGTATTGGTACAACCCTGTAACGTGGGTGTAAGGGATATCATGCCCTACCCTCCTGTAAGCAGCTATTACTAAGTCTGCGCAGTCTACACCGATATAATTCTCAACTTGATATACCCTGTTACCGAATATATAAGGTATGTTGAAGAAAGAGGTCATCCATCCTGTAAAACTATCATCTGTTCTGAAGCTTATCCTATGGACATCATTGTTTATCCCGTAAGCACCAACTGAGTTTTTTCCTGGTGTGGAGATTGTTTTGTTGTTATGGAACACTTCTACCTTGTACCTCATAGTCCCTAAGCCGTCGTTCACGTCTTTAAGGATGTCTGTTGGGTTGGCGTCTGCTATTATAGACCATTCCTCGCCTTCCAGTATCTTGGTTTCTTTATACTTTGGTACTTCCATGACAAACTTGCCTGTTTCCCAGTTGTTATAACTGGACTTTTCTGCTTCTACCTTATACCAAGTGATGTCAATGTCTTCGTGAACCCATGGTTTTATAATCTTAGAGTCTAGTTTTTTACCATTTAGTGTTACGTCGTTTACGTCTGAGAAGTATAATTTTTTTCCGTCAACTGAAGCTTCTACTACAAGGTTTAGTTTGACAGTGTCTTCTACTTTGACTTCTTTATTTTTTATAGAGCTAATCTGGCCGTTAACGCTTGAGGTTATATACGCCTTGTTGATTATTATGTTTGATTTTTCATCTTCAATGATTGAGGTTAGGCTTTTATCGTCTTCAGTTTTTGGAAGTACGGAATAAGTCTCTTGAACCATCGCATTTCTTGATGCTATGTTGTCTTCAGAGTATGAAAATTTTGGTGTTGAGAAGTATATCCCTGAGGCTAATACTAATGGTGTTATTATACTGGCTAGTCCTTTGGCTACCTTGCTTTTTCTTATTCGGTTGAACATTTTTCCTTCTATGGGTTAATAATTATTGCATTTTTCTGTATATAAACCTTTCGTTTTGTTACTACTTATAAGAAGTGAAAATAATACCTTATGGCCTTTTATCCAAGATATTCTTAAGCTCGAACTTGTAAACGCAAGGGTAATCCTGATTCAAATTATGGAACATGCTGTGCATGAGAACAGCATACTTATAAACCAAGTCAGGAAACTCTACCAGTTTGACATTACAGTCGACTTGAAAGCTTATCAGGTTCTTATAGTTATAATCGTTAAACATCAAAACACATTTCTTACTCTTCTTAACATTCGTAAAAGTCTTGGTGCCGTACATTTCGATGCTGCTCATAAAGTTTTTCTGGAAATTCTCAGGGTGAGAGTGGACTTCTAACAAGAACTCAAGCCTTTTCTTCCCAGACTTATCCCAACCTTCTTTTTTACATTTATCAATAAGCAGTACAGACTCCCTGATATAATTCATCAGAAGGTTCTCCTTAGGTATCAGGCCGGCGCCCTTCACCGCTAGGTTGACTTTTTTCTTGCCATAAGTCCCCATTATTGGAAGGTGAGCCTCGTAACCACTATTATCTCCTTTCAGCATAGAATTTATACCCTCTAAGCGTTTTTCAAACTGCCATTCCCAAAACTCGTCAATAAGCTTCATCGTTAAAAAAGATTTCTAGATTGTTTTTAAATATTATCAATATATAACCTGATTATTCTTCCTTGATTTAAATTCAGCAAACTTATCCATGACTTCTTTCATAAACTCCTTATTCTTACCAAACCATTCCACTCCAGTACCTGAGATTAGTTCTTTCAAGACTTCCCTGTTCTCAATAGAGCACATCTCGTCAAGAAAATTATTAAGCTCGTTCTCTTCTTCTTTTGTTATCGTAACCTGATTTTCGCCTAGTTGTTCCTCTTTCGGATTTTCTGGCGATTCTGCATCTTCAGTAGCGTTAACATCTGCTAATTCTTCGCCGCATACCTCACAAAGGTTCATACTTTCAGAATACTCTTTTTCACAGTTATTACAAACCTTCATCCAGAAAAGGGGTGTTTATTCTAAGATATAAATATTTTGTAAGCCTCCGGAGGGCGAAGAACCACTAGTCTAAGTCTTTACAGTTTTTTGCTGTTTTCACATGTAATACGCATTACAAATATTTAAGGATTTATATCGTCGAGGATATAGTTGAAGTAATGTTCATAATTTTTCTTTGATTATCCTTTTTAGCTTGATTATTATGGCTTGTATGTCTTTCTCTCTTCTTTTTAGGTAATCTTCTTTTATGAAGAATCCGTCGTAAGATATCTTATTTCTCGTTATCCTTAAATCGTCAAGTAGGGAGATTTCATGTTCTGTTAATTGCTTATAATTCTCTCCTATATATTCGATAAGCCTTTTATGTGCTCCTTCTCCCTCTGTTTTGTATCCGTCTAGGAGCAATATTGCTGTCATAAGCTCCCTTAATATCTCGTAGTATTCTTTTACTATGTTGGTCGGGAATTTATTGGTATTGATGGTTTTGATCATTTCTAGGGTCGTTTCTACCATCTTTAATATAGAGCCAGCTTTTTCCTTGTCCGGTGTTATTTTTATGATGCCTTCTTCCATTTTTTTTAAAATACTTTTAAGTATCCTTTAATGATAATCCCGTTTATAATATTATTCTTTAATTCTTTGCTTAATTTATTAAAATCCGCATTAAAAAACAGGCTGATTCTTCTTTTTATTTTCTCTTCAAATTTTCCTAGGTTAAGCTTTTTCTCTTCGCATAATAAGAACAGGTCTACATCGCTGTCCTTAAGGTCTTCTCCTTTTGCAGCAGAACCGAATAGTATTATGGCGTCTGGCGCGCATTCGTTGTTCAAGTATTCTATCAGCCCTGATTCGTGAAGCGTTAGTATCGTGTCCATTTTTTTCATGAGCCTGAAGTCTTCGCTTGCCCGGTTAGCCCAGTAAACAGGGTAGCCGTGAATCCTATGCTTAGCTTTTATTATAAGGCCTGCCTTGGTCAGCTCTTCTAGGTACTTTTTTACTGATATGGGCGCTAGGCTTATCTTCCTGCTTATTTCCCTGAGCTGGAACCCTGCACCTTTCGGATTCGGGTCTTCAAAAAATATTTTTAACGTCTTATATCTGTTATCTTTTTGTAACATATGTAATAATATTATCACAACTGTTATATAAATATTACTATTCTGCAAAATACACCCCGCATTTAAGCCTTTGGGTCGCCATCAAATCTATCCTTATCTTTGACAGTCTCCGCAACTTCCCTAAGTATCCTGTTGGTTTCTATAATCTTAGACTCCACGTGCTGGTTGTATTCTAGGCATAAGTATCTTAGGTAGCTGGATATATTCTTGAATCCTTTAGCCTGCGCGTTCAGCTTAATACGGTCAAGCTGATCCTTCGTTACTCTTACCCGAATATCACGGCTTTGAGGCATAGGAGCATGACGACAGTATATTACAAGAACCTCTTTTTAACGCCTTGAATATTAAAGATATATTACTAGGGGGAAGCAGAACTTATTTATAAAACTTGCCACTAAAATTACGAAAAAACGAAAGAATTTCCGGAATTACCTGTGGTTCATATACCCTTTTTTGTAATGTTCAACGACACCCAAAATGCTCATACAAAAGGAATATAAATGCCACTTCATACCAAAAAACATCCATCTTTAATTGTATAACGACCTTTGTTATTTGCTTCTTTCCACCGTAAAGTTTGTTTGATTTTTATTTTTATTCTTAATGTTCTGCTTGAAAGATTTCCATGATACAAATCTTCTTTTTTCTTTATCTGGTAGGATGCAGATACTTGCGTGATTATTAAAGAAGCTCAAAAACTCTTTTTTGGTAAAATTCATCTCAGAATTTTTGGCTGCTAATTGCTGAAATTTAATTCTGCACATTTTTCTTTGGTTCTTATTGAAATAACATTTTCGGAAGCAATTCGTCCTTTGGTACCAGTCAATAAAATATATTATACTTTTCTTTTTATATTTCTCGCTCATATTTGCAAGAACACAATTGATCTCATTGTAAGATATTGAATCATCATTTATCCTTTCCTTTATTTCTTTAAGCTTGTCATTAGGTGATTTAATATTGGCGAGGATTTTCTTAATCTTATGGTTTGGAAGAATTGCTTTAAGTTGCAACTGGTGGTGTTCAACTAAATTGGCTATATGCCCCCATACAGTGCCTTCTTTTATGTCTCTTGCTTCAGCGATTTGCTTCACGGATAGTCCCTTTTTTACAAGTTGTAGGATTTTTTGTTGGCTGAATTCTATCTTACTTAAGTCTATTTTATGATTGAAATTTTCATGTTTCTTTACTGAAGTGATTTGTATGTCTTGTTTTGTTGGGAAAGATAAGTTAAACCTACTTGTTATTCTTTTTCTATACTTGTAGGTATTAGCATTAGAGGCGTATGTAAGCCATCCTTCAAATTTCTCTATGACTTTCTCCCTTTCGATTTTTCCTTCTCGATACAGATGTTTCATTTGTTCCATTTTTTTCTCAAATTTTCTCATATTTTTCTTAATTAAGAGCTTGTGATGATAAAATATTCTGAATCCCAAAAACTTTATTCCTTTCTCCAGTTTGAGCACTTGGGATTTATCTGGATGAAGCCTTAAGTCAAGATTATCTCTGAGGAAGCTGTCAATCTTTTCTTTGTATTCTTTGAGGACTTTTCTTGATTGGTGAAACACGACAAAATCATCGACGTATCTGATATAATATTTTGCTCTAAGTTTATGCTTTACAAATTGGTCGAGCTCGTTTAGGTATACGTTGGCAAAGAATTGGGAAGTAAGATTTCCTAACGGCATTCCCCTGTTAGGATATTCACCTTTATGGTTAGCGAGTATTTTTCTTATAAGCCATATTACTCGTTCATCCTTGATCCTTTTACTTAAACTCTGCAATAATATCTGATGGTTGACTGTGTCAAAATAGCTCTTAATATCTGCTTTGAGTACGTAACATCTTATTGTGTTATTTTTTGATACTTTTCTTTTGAAATGGTCAAATCTTTTTATGGCATTAAGCGTTCCTTTTCTTAACCTGTTTGCAAAGGAATCGTGGATGAATCGTTTATCGAATACTGGTTCGATTATGTTGCATATCGCATGGTGCACTACTCTGTCTCTAAATGCTGATTTGCTAATCTTTCTTGTTTTCGGGTCTCTTAAGATGAATGTTTTGAGCGGCTGGGGGTTATATGTTTGCATGAGCAACTCGTTTCTTAGTTGAAGAAGGTTTTCTTTGAGTTTTTCTTCAAATTCTATCACATACTTTTTGAGCGTTTTGCCTCTTCTTGCTCTGTTAAAGGCTGTTTCGAGGTTTTCGTATGAACAAAGTTCTTCGTATACGTTTACTAGAATGTCATGTTCTTCAACCATGTTAGTATGGGGGTTGTGTTTGTTGCTTAATTTTTTTGCGAAAAAATCGTTATGCTATGCCAAAAATTGTAAAACGAAACATTTATATAATAGTTGTTACTAATTAGTAGTAATTAAACAGGGGGTTATGTATAAAAATGGTAACAAAACAAACAGGTCAGAAAGAGATGCGCAAGCATTTCATACAAACAATTTACGACACACTAGATGGAGTAATATCTCCGACACCTTATCTAGAAATCGGAACAAGAAAAGAAAAAGATAAGACCGGAGAGGAAAGAGAAATTATCGATATTAACTTTCTTAATGGAAAAGGAAACCTGTCAAGACCGAACTACACAGAAGTAACAGTTCTCGATATCGATATTGCATCATTATTCTTTGATGACTTCCACATTCTCTACGAAGGTGTCACAGGAGTTGGTAAGACTTACACGAGTGATGCCCTGTTTAATGCTGTTTTCGGCCCTGACGGCTATTATACTCTAAGGCTTAGCGGTGGTGTTCTCGGAAGTTCTGCCTTAGAACCGTTTACAACAACTACGTTAGAGAATGGCGTTCCAAAAACAAGAATAGACCATGACAAATGCGAGAAGTACGGCGCCCTTTTTATAGACGAGATCAACAGAGGCGATAGTCAAGAAGTTTTCCAAGTTGTTGATGGTAAGATCCATGTAAATGGTGATACTGGTTATTTAAGAATTCCTATCCCTGGAAGTGACAGGTTTAAAAGTTTGGCTATCATTGCTGCTATGAACCCTGCTGACGCAAGCCATAGTAGCGCTCTTGAGCTTGACCTTGCTGGAGAAAACAGGTTCTTAAAGTTTAGTTTTCCTAACGGCGTCGCTGAAGCAGGATCCAGCCAGTTAGATAAAAGACTAGCAGGAAACCTTCATGAAAAGTTCTGGAATGAGTTTGCTAAAAGAACAGGCATTAAAGAAGGTTGGAAAGATGTTTATCCTGTTGTTGCTGATGCTGACCAATTCCCTACTGTTCTGAATAGTGAGGCAAGAGAATTCATTGACGTCGCCTTAGGTTATGTCGGTTGCGACCCTAAAGAAACTTTTGAAAGGAACGTTGAGCTTATGCATCAAGGTGGCTTATCACCTCTTTTTTCGATTAGGGATGATAACAATTATCGTAAAGTTCTTGAGTCCCAGGGTTTGCTTAAGCATGGTTTTGTAAGAAGAGACCTTCGTAAGATAAATGATCTGAGCAGACTTTTAGGATTTATCAGAGGTGTTAAAGATGAATCTTACGATGTTGGGTCATGTCTTAATGATGTTGTTGCCAGTATAGGAATTGTTCTTGAAAGCAAGACCGTTACAAATACTAACCATGGTGGTTTGATGGCCTTAGTTAATGATGCTCGTTTAGCGTATACTGAGATGTGTAAGCAAGCAGGTATTCCGAAGGGTTATGGTTTAAGACAAGCAATCTGGCAAAGCGCGATAAAAATAGGTCAGGAGCACGGTTTTAAGGAATACCTTAATTTTTTGAAGCATAACATGGCTAAGTTGAACGTACAAGCAAGTGGTGTGGCCCAGGCAACTATTCAGTCTCGTATCTTAGCAGACTTGGTCGTGCTTGAACATTTCAGTAAGGCTTATGAGGCTGACGTTACCTCTGCTCTAAAAGAAAGTGGAGAAAGCTCTTTTAAAGCGTTTGAAAGGTTGTACGAGCAAAAGAAAGGACAGAGCAGCATTTATGAGCACAGACTTGACTCAGTCATGAGGTGAAAGGATTATGATAAAGGTTATTCCTGACGAAGAGCTCGAAAGGTTCATTAAAAATACGGGATGGGTTCCCGGACAAGAAGTGCCAGTACAATCTAAAGTTAAGCATGTTGTTAAACCTGCTTTTGAATATGATATTGAAGACATTTTAAAAGGAAAAACTTTCTATAACGATAAGCTTCCTGTCGCTCTTGAGCAAGCCTTAGATTACGCAGGCAGTGACGGTATTGTTACTAGTATGCCTGAACTTATAAGTGCTAAGGTAAAAGCTGGTAAGGGTCATGATTTTTGGAAGCAGTGGTATACTGTTCATACAGAGGAAAATATTGGCGTTGATAAGAAAGGACTTTTTTATAGCAAAGGCGAGCCTGTATTAGTAGTTGTTAACGGTGGAGGAATACTAGTACCTGATAGGATTAAACAAGCTTATGAAGAAGGGCTTCTTAATGGCAGTGCAAAATATGATGATGAAGAGTTTGATATGTTGTTGGAGGGAAAATTACCTGATAGCAGTATAGGTTTGTACAGGTTTGAAGAGATTAAAAAAGGAATTTCGAATTTACCTCACAGGTTTGGTATTGTGATGCCTTATAAAATGGCACAAAAGACTAAATCAGGTTATTATAAAAAGAAGGCTTTTTTGGAGAATCCTTTAGTGATTGCTAGAGCCGGAGGGCTAGAAAATCTTGAAGCATATTATGAAAAAGCTAAGGATTCAGATGGAGACTTAGGCAATTATCATCCTTTTGAAGGTAGAGATGCCTTTACTCCGCAGGGCCGTGTGCTCTTCCTTTATGGTAATTGTGGCGGCCTCCACGGCGACGACGATCTTGATTATATTGGCCGTTTCGTTGGGGTAGCGCCGGAGGCGCCGCGCGCAAAAAAATAAGGGAGAAAAGAATGAAAAGTGTGCATTTATTGTTGAACGATGCAGAACGTGATTGGCGTAGTGAAGTCAAGAGGGATTTTCCTTTACGTAGTGATACACCTGTTATTCGCAATAAGAATAAACATGCTAAGAGTAAGGATTGGGAGTTTTCTACAGATTTGAAAAACATTTTTGCAATCATTTCCAACGATGAAGATTTACAGAAAAAGTTTGATACTGTTATTACAAAATATTGGGATGGCAACCCTGAAATATTAGCAAGGGAAACTTTACATTATTTGTTATATCATGAATTATACCACCCTATTGAAGCCCCTTTCAGCATTCACGGGAATGATAACGATAACAAGAGGATTCATCAGGCAATAAGAAGAGGCATTCTTCGAGCAGAACCAAGCCTTAGTCCTTTAGAGCAAGTTATTAAGGTGCAAGCTTCTCAAAATGGTGTTAAAGATTTCATAATCGATAACCGTTTTGCTCTGGATAACAAGGTTAAAGGTTATGTTCGTGATGGTATCATTCCTGTTTGGGATGTTTTAGAGTTGCAAAATGCTACGGCAAAAACCAGTTTTTATACTATAACAAGGTTTTTATATGGGGTCTTGTATGGTCCTCAAAGCGTGCATAATTTCTTTGAAGAAAAAGGCGGCAAGGACTGTGTGAGCATATCTGAAAAGGCTTTAAGCGCTCTTATAGGAGAATCTGTTAAGTTACCTAAGAAAAACTCTCTTGTGGGAAAAGCAAAATCTTTATTCAATAATAAGGAATCATATGAGAAGATTCAAGAGTATGTAACTGCTATTAGGGAAGTTTTTTCAAGTAAGGACAGGTATCGTGGCATTGAAAGGTTCATGGCAGTTCTTGGCCCTTATGTTGAGAAGGGTATGCCTCAAGGAAGACCTGATATGCAGGGAGAGGGTAGCGGTTCTTCTCCTCAGAGTATTTTGCAGGATTTGCTTGATGATATGACACAAGAAGAGCAGGCAGAGTTTATTCATGGTCTTGCTGGAGAATGTTCTGAGCAGTTTGGTGATGGTGAAGCAAACAGTGTTACAAATAATGAAGGGTCTGATCAAGAACTTAATACTTTAGATGTTTTTGCAATACATGAGTTTTATAAGAGGAATCATCCTAAGGTTAAGATTGTTGGCGGTAGTAAGGTTGGTGAAAGCGTGGTAGTTGGCAAGAGAAATTGCTGGAAGTTGAAAAAGAGTTCTGTGCTTACTAAGGATCAGCTTAGCAGGGTAAATTTGAAAAGGATTGACCTGTTGCAGAAAAGAACTAAACTGCCATGGCTTATTGACTTAGGAAATGACACTTTTAGGCTTAATGAGTATGAGTTAAGACAGCGTGATGTTAAGGATGTTGTTTATGTTGATGCTTTCATGGACGTTCCTGATATCGTCGAGTTTTACTTGGACAGTTCTGGTTCGATGTATCAGAATAGTAGTAATCTTGGTTTTAATGATGGTTCAAGATGGGATATGCTTAGTAACGTCCTTTATGGCTTTGTTGACGCTCTTATTCAGGGAGGCAAGGCGGTTAAGAAAACTACGAAGTTAAGGGTTCATAACTTTGCAGATTCTCAAAAAAATTCTGACATCGTTAGTGCTGAAGAGTTTTGGAGGGGAAACACAGGAGTATTAAAAACTTTGTTCAAGCCTCAGAATGGTTACAGTGTCGAAGACATTAACATCTCCAATTATAATGACGGTTTAAAAAGGACGTATGTCGTAGTGACTGATGGGAACCTTGTTATTTCCGGCAGAACCAGTCGTGAATCAAAAAAGATGAAAGAGCTAGCTCAAAATCCTAATAATCAGGTAGTATTATTCGAAATTGGCGGTACATATGATTTAGGCAACGCTGTAAAAAACAATCCAGATATTGTATATCATCAAGTGCATGATAAGAATAAGATGCTTCAAGCAGGTCTGGAGGTGTTACTATCAAAATGATAAAGGTTATTCCTGACGAAGAGCTCGAAAGGTTCATTAAAAATACGGGATGGGTTCCCGGACAAGAAGTGCCAGTACAATCTAAAGTTAAGCATGTTGTTAAACCTGCTTTTGAATATGATA
>Ga0194112_10012333_pt1 | contig 10444 bp, 9 predicted proteins | sample TA2MahC400mmetaG_FD_146191 | JGI IMG/M metagenome (GOLD analysis project Ga0194112, IMG submission 146191) | Freshwater microbial communities from Lake Tanganyika, Tanzania - TA2015016 Mahale Deep Cast 400m | ecosystem: Environmental > Aquatic > Freshwater > Lake | place: Tanzania: Lake...
ACCTCGTACTCGACCGGCAACCCGTGACAGTCCCATCCGAACCTGCGCTCGATGCACCGCCCGCGCATTGTCTGGTAGCGCGGCACAATGTCCTTGATGGTCCCGGCAAGGAGATGGCCGTAGTGCGGCAGCCCCGTCGCAAACGGAGGCCCGTCGTAGAACACGTACTCGGGCCCGCCGCGCCGCTCCTCGATGCTGCGCCTGAATACGTCTTCTTCTTCCCAGAACTTGAGGATGCCTGCCTCGATCCCGGCGAAATCAACTTTGCTGGATACGGGCTCGAACTTGTCCATCATCATACCTTTCGAAGTGAATCAAGGCCTGAACGGTACACGATAGCCACAAGGCCTTCAATCACGATTGCCCCGCCTGAGGAAGCCTTGACCTCCCCTGCCCGGCCCCGGGCTCTCACAGGCACACCCCACGCAGCGCGCCGCCATCCCCGCTCCCGTGTGAACGCGTCCGCGCCCAGGGCAGCGGGTCACGCAAGTCCCGCGGCGAAAAAGACTGTTGTTTTTCATGACTGCACGTTGCTACGATTGCCCGCATGAAAACGAGACTCCCCCTCTCAATAGTCGCTTCGGTGATAGTCGCATTGGCCTGTTCAGCAAGTGCCGTAGACCAGGAGACAGGGATCTCGGTCGGCACCCGCTTTCACATCGAGCACTCGTCGTTCGAGGACCTGCCCTACGGCGACGGCGACATGTCCTACGGGATCGCATTCGAATGGCACGAAAACGACGCGTACTGGCAGATCTGCGTCAACTTCGCGCAGAAACTCACCAAGACGAACGACACCGAACACGTCGTCTCCCCGCAGCTCAACCTGCTCCTGAAGGACAATTTCTGGCGCGGCGGCGTGGGAGCGATGTGGAGCTATGTCGAACGCGAGAAGGAATCCGGATCGGACAGCGACTGGCTCGATGTCTACTGGCAGTTCATGTTCGGTGTAAGCATGCCGATCTACGGCATGACTCTCGATCTCATGGCCTACTACGTCTTCGAAGACTGGGACAGGCTCGACGATTTCGACCTGAACGACATCGAGTTCGGCGCATGGCTGGGATTCAAGTTCTAGGCGGGGGGCGTTCAAGACCGCCCCGGCATCCTCCATCCGTGAAACCTGGCCGCACGACATCAAGGGGCGTCTTTGCCCCTCGCCTGTCTCCTTGCAGGACGTCCGCGCAGTTTGTCAAACACCCCGCGCAGAAGCATCCATGCGCTGAAAAGGAGCCTGTCAAGCCTGCCCGGGGTCCGTCGAGTCCGGTGCGTCTCACCGCGGTTGCGCATGTAGTCCCTGTCGCTCAGCCCCACTTCCGTTTCCTCCGCCTGACGCGCCAGGCCGCCGCACTCTTGTTACTGGCCCTGTTCATTCCGGCCCGCGCGCCTGCCGCCGCATTTGACCGGATTGAAGGCGCGATTGTCAAACTGTACGTGGTGAAACAGCGCGCCAATCCGCAAATGCCGTGGCTTTCGTACCCTCCTTCACAGGTTACCGGGTCCGGCTTCGTCATCGCCGGACGCAAACTCCTGACAAATGCACACGTTGTCTCCGACGCAAAGTTCATCGAGGTCCAGCGGGACGCCGACCCGCGGCGTTACCCGGCGCGCGTCGAGTTCATCGGTCACGACTGCGACCTCGCGATGCTTGTCGTTGACAGCCCCGATTTCTTCCATGACACCACAACCCTCAAGATCGCATCCTCCCTCCCCCCGCTGGCCGCCGAAGTCGCAGCCATCGGGTTTCCGGCGGGCGGCGACAGGCTTTCGGTTACACGCGGCATCGTCTCGCGCATCGACTACGGCGGCTACGCGCACAGCGGCGCCGATCAGCATCTCGTCCTGCAGGTGGATGCCGCGATAAACCCCGGCAACAGCGGAGGCCCGATTCTCTACGGCGGCAAGGTCGCCGCCCTGGCTTTCCAGGGCATGATGGCTGCAGAAAACATCGGCTACGGCATACCCGTCCCCGTCCTCAAGCACTTCCTCGCCGACGTCGCTGACGGGAAGTACGACGGCTACCCGGAACTGGGCGCTGAAACCGTCAATACCCGCAACCCGGCCATCCGCAAGTCACTCGGCATTCCAGTGGATATCACCGGCGGCTGCGTCGTAAGCAGGCTTGACCCCTTCGGGGCGGCGGCCGGCTCTCTGAAGCCGGGTGATGTCCTCCTGACAATCGACGGATACGCGATCGGAGACGACGGCAGCATCCTGATCGGCAACCGTCCGGTGGTCTTCCAGGAACTGGTCGAACGCAGGCAGTGGGGCGACAAGGTTGCCTTCTCGCTGCTAAGAGGAGGCAGCCGGCGCTCCATCGAAGTGACACTCCGGAATCCGTTCGATCCATTCACCTTCCGCTATGAGTACGACACGCCGCCGCGCTACTGCGTCTACGCCGGACTCGTCTTCGCGCCGCTGACCCGCGAGTACATGCGAACCGTCTCGCGCAATGCCTCCCGCGCGAATGACCTCCAGCTATCGTATTACATGCAGTTCGCGAAGGAGGACGGACTGTACAGGGACCGCTCGGAATTCATTGTTCTGATTCGACGGCTGCCCCACTCCATGAACACGCACCTCGACCCGTTCGTCAACGGCATCGTCGATAACATCAACGGCCGCATACCGACCGGGGTCGACGACCTGGCCTGTCAGCTCAGGGCCGCTGCGCACGGATTCCACAGGCTTGAATTCGCCGGCATGGAGGCGCCGATGATCCTGGACGCGGCGGCGGCAGCCGATACGGACCCGTCAATCCGCGGCCAGTACGGCATTCCGCCGGCGGAGATGGAGGGGCGCCGATGAAAGGAACGGCCCTGCTCCTCTCCTTCGCCGCCACGGTTTCGATTGCCGCGCGCGCAGTGCACGGCGCGGACGCGCTCCACCGCACAATTGTCCAGGTGGAGATCACCAGCCAGATGCAGGACCCGCTCCTGCCCTGGCAGGCTCAGCCCTTCCAGCAGGCAGGAGGATTCGGCGTTGCAGTTGCTTCCAACCTCGTGCTCACCACTGAATCCCTCGTTCGCGGATGCCGCAACGCCGAATTGCGCCTGCCGGGACAGGGCCGCAAGATAGAAGCCCGCGTCATCGAGAAGGACGCCCAGGCCAACCTGGCGCTCCTGAGCATCCAGCCCCGGCCCGAAAACCTGCTGTCCCCTGTCCATGTAATGAAGGGGCTCATCCCGACTTCATCGCTGGAGATTGCGGCTCTGGATCGGACGCTCCGCATCCAGCGCTCCCCTGCCATGCTGCGCGCCTCGGCGGTGGAACGCATTCCCGGCGCCCCGTACTTCATGCTCCAACACGCGGTTGTGGCGGATATGCACACGGAGGATTCCGGTTTGCCTCTTCTCACGGCCGACGGTCTCCTCGCGGGTCTTGTCATGGACTACAGGCGCGCGGATCGGACCGCCATGGTCGCGCCAGCCGCCCATATCGCCCGGTTCCTCGCCGAGTCCGGGGCCGGCGGATTCGCCGGCATGGCTTCCGCCGGCTTCACCTGGCAGCCGCTGCTCGATCCCGCACATCGGCGCAGCCTCGGCCTTGACCCCCTCGGCCCTGGCATACTCGTCCTCTCCACCCTTGTTCCGCCCGGCACAGAGGAGCCGGTCCTGCGCGACGACGATGTCGTGATGAAATGGGACGGCTTCGAAATCGACAGCACAGGCTTCTACGAAGATACTGACCTTGGCCGGACATCATTCGCATACCTTCTTAACGGACGTACCAGGCCCGGGGATCGCTCGAAGGTTGACGTCCTGCGCGAGGGATCCATGCGCTCGCTGGACGTTCCTCTTTACCGGTTCAGTGACACGGACGCCCTCGTGCCCGAAAATGTGGAAGGAAATCCCGAGCCGTATATCGTCGCTTCCGGAATGGTCCTGAGAGAACTGAGCGCGCGTTACCTCTATGCTTTCGGGTCGGACTGGCAGACGAAGGCAAACGTCCGACTCGCACATGCCTACACGTTCCGCAGGATGGCGCCGGACAGGCCGGGCGACCGGATCGTCATCCTCTCCCACGTTCTTCCCGATGACGCCAACAACGGGTACCAGCACCTTCGAGACGAGATAGTCACCGGCGTGAACGGCGAGCCTGTCCGGAACCTGAATGACGTCTTCGCGCTGCTCGGCCCGGCCTCGCCCATTGCGTCGCTTCAACTGAAGGGCATTGGGGTTGACGTTTCACTGGATCCCTCGGAAGCCGCCGCTTCGGATGCGCGGATATCGGCCAAGTACCGTATTCCGGCTGAGATGCTTCGCTTCCGGCCTGACGTCGCCGTCCCCGCAAACACAACCGCCGGAAGATCGAGGAAGTGAAGTTGATTGCATACACGCGTTTCATGCTGCGATTCGCACTGACGGCGGCCGTCGCAACAGCCGTTCTTGTCGCCATCGCCCCGTTCGTCAAGACCCACATCGTCTGGCGCAATCTCGCCAAGGCGGAATCAATGATTGACGCCGGCCATCCCGCCGAAGCGTCGGCGGCCCTCGCGCCTTATGAAGCGTGGACTATTCCTTACCCTTCGATCCGCGCACGGTTCCGCGCGTCGTTGATCCGCGCCCTCGTCCAATCGCGGTCACTGCCCGCGGCCGTGCAGGTCGCGGAACGGGAATTCTCCGACGACGGGAAGGCTGTTGAGAAACCGGCCGCCTCCCGGCTCTACAAGGCTTTTGTCATGACGCCGGCATCGTTCACGGACTCGGTCTTCCGAAGAACATGGGGGCTTCCAGCTTCAACTCGATGGAGCGGCTTCGAGGCCATGCTGAGCGAGCTGACGAGGGCCGGACTGCCATCCGACGCTGCCGACCTGGCTGAAGGCATCCTCAAGCGCAATCCGCCCGATAGACTGCGCCCCGCCCTGACTGCCTGCATCCAGTCACGTCATCAGCCGCCGCATCCCACCCCTCCCCCTGCCGCCGCCCGGGCCACACCACTCCTCACCCAACCTGTCGCGGAAACGGTGTGGACAAGCCCTCCTCCGCAGGCCTCGCAGGTAACCACGACGCCGTCTTCGCCCGCGTGGGCGCTGGTTGCGGAGACGTCAGCCCCCGTCTTCGGGCCGGACGGAAAGTCAATCCGCACAGTCCCGCGTTCATACGTCCTGCTCGTCCACGGCAAGAGAGAAACACGCTCCGGGCTCCTTCTCTCGTGCTCAGACCCGAACGGCGCCGGCGCGGGTTCGAACCTGCTGATGAGGGCATCAGACGTCGTCTCATACGAATCGCCCTGGAACGGCATGCAGGATGAGACAAAGGCTCTCCTTCTCAAGAGATCAGCGCTGTCACTCAGCGCGTTTGACCTCGCCGCTCAGGCCGCGGAAGACATAAAACGGCGCAACCCCCATTCCGGCGACTTCACCCGGGCCTCTGCGGAGTACCGCCGCTTCTACGACGAAGTCCAGCGCCTGAAGGAAATCCGCGACTCGTCCACCGGGGACACCAGGATCGAAGCCGCCGACAGGCTGAGGGCACTGGTCTCGAAAGGCGCCGAGCTGTCCGCCGCTGTCGAGGATGCGCGATCGCGCCGCGATGCATGGGCCGCCGCGCATGCGGCCGAGGCGGAACCGCCCGCGCTTGCGTCGCTCAAGAAACAGATCGCCGATGCAACAACCGAACTCTCAGGGCTCGGACTCGAGTAAGAGTCACGACAGATGAGGAACGGCGCCAAACCGACCGGTCGCTCTCAGGCAAAAGACAGTCCCGCCTTCCGAACGGGACTCGACACGCTGCTTTCCGATTGCGGCGAGTGGCTGGCAGGCAGACGCATCGGGCTCGTCTCCCACCCCGCAGCCATCAACCGCGACGGCCGGAACTCCGTTGATGTGCTGGCCGGGACGGCAGGCTTGCGACTGAAAGCCCTCTTCGGCCTTGAACACGGTTTCTTCGGCGAGGCGGCCGCGGGGCTCCGCGTGGCCAGACGGACCCACCCACGGCTTCGCCTTCCCGTATTCTCGCTCTACGGGGCAAACCGATCCCCCTCGCCGGCAATGCTGCGCGGACTGGACACGCTGGTCTTCGATATCCAGGACATCGGCGTTCGCTCCTACACGTTCATCTCGTCCCTGCGTCTCATCATGGAGACCGCCGCCCGGGCCGGTTTGCGCCTCGTGGTCGCGGACCGGCCTGTTCCCGCAGCCGACACTGTTGACGGGCCGATGCTTGACCCGTCATTCGCTTCATTCGTCGCCGCAGTGCCTTCGCCGATGGTGTACGGAATGACCCCGGGCGAGTCGGCGCTCTGGCTGCGCGAGACGCTGGGGCTCGATCTTGACCTGCGCGTGGCACCCATGCGCGGCTACTCACGGGATGAACGTCCTCACATTCAGTGGCCAGCCTGGGTTCCGCCCTCTCCGCAGATCCGTTCATGGGATACGGCGCTGTCGTACCCTGCCCTTGTCTTCACCGAGGCCCTCCCGTTCTGTGACCACGCCCGCAACACTCCCCACGCTTTTCAGGTCGTCGCTGTCCCGGGACTTGCGGCGGCCGGCCTGTTGCGGGCGCTGGAGAGGTCGGACGTCACGGGCGCGCACTTCGTGCCCCATACCTACGTGGCCGCGCACGGGGCAATGACGGGGAGGCTTCTTGACGGCGTACGCCTCGTCATCCATTCACCGTCAGCGTTCAGACCGTGCGAGTGTTCCCTGGCGCTGCTCGCCGCTCTCCGCCGGCTTCTTCCAGGAATGTGGAGAAAACGCGGAGTCAGGCGGGATTTCATGGACAAGCTATACGGCACCGACCGCGTCAGGAACCGGATCGAGTCTGGCGACAGCCCGGCGGATATCGCGGCCGAATGGCGCAACGGACTGGACTCTTTCCGCAAAACCCGCCTCCGACACCTGCTTTACAGGTGAAACACGATGTGAAAACGATGCGCATCCGACGCGCGATTGTCCTCGCCGCAGGCGAAGGTTCGAGACTGGCGCCGCTGACCCGCGTTGTCCCGAAGCCGCTGCTTCCGGTCCTCGGAACTCCGTTGCTTCTGAGGAACCTTCAGATGCTGCGCTCCTGGGGCGTCGAGGATGTGCTCATCAATCTGCACCACGGCGCGGCCGCGATCATCAACGCTTCGACAGGATGGAAGACCGGGCTCCGGCTGACTTTTTCCTTCGAGCCTGACCTGCTCGACACCGGCGGCGCCCTCGCGCGCGCGCACTGGTTCGCGGATGGAGCCCCTTTCTGGCTGATGAACGCCGACGTGGCCTGCGAGGGAGTGGAGCCGGCCATGTTGTTTGCCGTGTTCCGCAAGCCTTGCCTCGCTGCGGTCTGGGTGGTTCCGAACACCGGTCCCCGCACAGTGAACGCTTCGCATGGCAGGGTGCTGACCTTCCGCGCTCCATCCCGGGGCCATGCCGGCGCATCCACGTTCTCCGGTCTGCACCTCGTCGCCCCGCGCATCCTGAAGTTCATCCCCGCGGAGGGCCGTTCCTCGATCATTACGGCCTATGAATCCGCCATCGCCTCGGGTGAAACCGTGCGTGCGGTCGAAATGCCGCGCGCACTATGGGCCGACATCGGAACGTTCGAAGGCTACCTCGCCGCCAACGACCTGCTGAAACACGGCCAGCCCTGGTCCTGCGTCGCTCCGGACGCCCGGATGGGAAGAGGTTGCAGCATCCGCAACTCCGTGGTCATGCACGGCGCGCGCATCGCTTCACGCTCGCGTCTTCAACACGCGGTGATTGCTCCTCACGCTCCGGCCGCCGGGCGGGTGTCGGGCCTGGTCATGCGCGCTTCCGACATGCCGGAACCGATCCCCTGCGCCGTGAGCCTGCTCGGATGGAAGACAGACCGTGCGTCGGCCGCTCCGCTCCCCGGCCGTGCGTCGGACCGCAGCTTTGTTCGAATCCGCGCCGGCTCTGAATCAGCCATGCTGATCATCCGCGGAACGGACCGGCCCGAAAACGAATTCCACGTCCGCCATACACGCTTTTTAAGCCGCCTCGGAATCCGCGTTCCGGCGTTGATGGGGGATTTCCCGCGCCTGCGGATTACGGCAATGGAGGACGTCGGAGACTACTCGCTCCAGTCCCTGCTGCCCGGAATGTCCCGCAAGGCGCGCATGTCCGCATATCGCAGGATACTCGAGATCGCCGCCCGGCTGCACAGCCCCGAAACCGCAAGGAAGGCGGCGCGACATACCATGGCCGAGCCGTTCGGCCCGCCGTTGTACGGGTGGGAACACGACCTGTTCGTCACCCACTTCCTCGTGCCGTTTGTTCATCCTTCCGGCTCGACCGTCTCGGCCCTTCGACGTGAACTGGCGGGCGTCGCAAACACGCTCGCCGGTGAAGCCCTCGCGCTCGTGCATCGCGACTTCCAGTCAAGCAACCTTATCCGGCATCGCGGCGAATGGGTCGTCATCGACTACCAGGGCATGCGTCTGGGACCGGCCGTCTATGACATCGCTTCGCTGCTGTTCGACCCCTACGCGACCCTTCCGAAGGACGAACAGATTGAGCTGTTCTCCTGCTACACGGATGCCGCGGGACGCCGCGCAAGCGACCTTTCGGGCCCCTTCCGCGCAGCTTGCATACAACGCCTCATTCAAGCGCTCGGGGCATACGGCAGAATGCAGTCGCTCCGTCAAACAGCTCGCTTCCGCGTCTACATTGCGCCAGGATTACGGATGTTGATTAGGGCTCTTGACGGCGCGGAGGGAACGCCTGTCCTTCGCCACGTCGCCGAGGAGGCGCTCCGGAAGGAGATGCAACGATGAAGATGATGTCTGTTCTCACCGTCTTTATTGCCTTCTGTTGCGGTTGCGGAAGGACCGAAACAGCCGGGGGCAACCCCACGGAGAAGTCCTCCGTCCAAACGGCAGTTGACGGGTTCACGGGACGGACGGCCGTGGAAGCCGGCAAGAAGGCGCGCGCGGATATCGAGCGCATCTCGGCCCAGAAGAACAAGGACCTCGCGGAAACGTACGGCGAAGAGTAACCGCGGCCGGAATCAGCCTGCACGCCGTTTCTCGATCCAGTCGAGTATCCGGCCGGCGACGTCCATCTTCGACATCAGCGGCAAGGCCACCGCTTCGTCCTCGCCCGTGACCAGCGTGCAGCGGTTCGTCTCAACTTCAAAACCGGCATCCTTCTGCGAGACATCGTTCGCAACAATCATGTCGAGCCCCTTGTCGCGCAGCTTTCGGACGGCCTCTGGCAGGGGGTTGCCGGTCTCCGCGGCGAACCCGACGAATATCCTTCCGCCCTTTCGCGGCCGCAGCGTTTTCAGGATGTCAGGCGCCGGTTCCAGACGGATCACGGGAGGAATCCGCGATTTCTTGATCTTTTCGGCCGACACCGTAACAGGCCGCCAGTCCGCAACCGCCGCGGCCATCACAAGCGCATCGCAAGATTCCAGAGCGTTCCCGACAGCCGCCAGCATGTCCTCGGAGGTGGTCACCCTGATCACCTGCGCCCCCGGCGGATCAGCGAGTGCGACGGGTCCGGCAATGAGAACCACCCCGTGCCCGCGCGCCACCGCCTCTTCGGCGACCGCATAGCCCATCCGCCCGGAAGACCGGTTGCTGATGAACCTTACAGGGTCTATCGCTTCCCTCGTTGGACCGGCGGTCACGACGATTCGCATGAGCGGAACATAACAGCACCCCGCCTCCATTCAAGCAACAACAGCCCAGAACGCTTTCGCCTTGGTTGGCCGTGAGCCCCCCGCTATGATGCGCGCCCTATGACGATTGAGACCGTTGTTGTGGGGCCGTTCGAGGTCAACTGCCACCTGGTCGTCTCAGACGACGGCAGGGCGCTGGTGATTGACCCCGGCGGCGACCCCGACGACATCCTCGCGGCTCTGCGGATGGCTGAAGCCGTGCCGGCAGCGGTTCTTCTTACACACGGCCACTGCGACCACGTCTCCGCTCTCCGGGAGATAGCAGACCAGGACGCGCTGCCCGTGTTCATGCACCCCGCCGACGCCTCATGGGCTTTCACACGCGCCAACCTCATGCCGCCGTGGTTCTCACAGATTCCGCGCAGCCCGGCCGACCTGCACCCCGATCTTGCCGACGGCGCAGTTCTGGATCTTGCCGGCCTGGAATGCCGCGTGATCGCCACGCCGGGCCATTCGCCCGGCTCAGTCTGCTTCCACCTCCCGGCCCATGCGGCCCTGCTGACCGGCGACACGCTGTTCGCCGGATCCGTCGGCCGCACTGACCTGCCCGGCGGCAGTTCGCGCGCGCTTGCCGAGTCGATTCTGAAACTGTCCGCCTTCCCTGAGGAAACAAGGGTCTTCCCGGGGCACGGCCCCGTCACGACGATCGGGTTCGAAAAGAAAACGAACTACTTCATGCGCGGCGGAGCTGGCTGACCCGGACGCGCCCACTCAGGCCTTGCGCAGCCGACAACCGCCGACCTATTGTGTGCCTGCCGGTCTCTTCCGGCGGGTGGAGGACTGTTCCGATGGCAGACAACGACATCTTTCGAATC
>Ga0194112_10012339_pt1 | contig 10440 bp, 7 predicted proteins | sample TA2MahC400mmetaG_FD_146191 | JGI IMG/M metagenome (GOLD analysis project Ga0194112, IMG submission 146191) | Freshwater microbial communities from Lake Tanganyika, Tanzania - TA2015016 Mahale Deep Cast 400m | ecosystem: Environmental > Aquatic > Freshwater > Lake | place: Tanzania: Lake...
CATCAGCCAGCGAATTGCCGTGGACATGCTCCGCGATGCCCGAGCCCACGGCCGGCTCCTGACGACCCAGATGCTTCACTATGCCAGGACTGGATAACATGTTCTCAGGTAATGGTGCTACAGTGTCACTACGGATGGGACTTCCTCTGAGGTTCCGTCACGGCCAATCGGCCGGTTGGCGGTATGACGCCGACTGCATGTCGCCAGCGAACGAAGCCGCCAATGAAGTCCATGAAATTCTTCGCCCATTGGTTGCGGCGCGCGCCAAGTGCATCAACTGGTCTGGTGATATGGCAGTTGTTCTCTCGAATTGGGATGTTCTTCACGGTAGGGGGCCAGAACCGCCCGATGAGGGCGTCCGTGTCATTGAGCGACTGTACGTGAGGTGAGAGCATGAGTTGGGAACGCGATCCCCTGTGGGCTAAGGCGAGATTGTTCTTTGGGCGCGCATTCTCTGAGTCTCGGGATGAACCGGCGTTTGGTCTCTGGTGCTCGCTCGGACTGGAGCTTCTGGCGCGTGCAGCGCTAGCGTCCATCAGCCCGACACTACTTGCCGAACCTGACAACGAGCACAAGTACCTGCTTCACGCCCTGAATCGTGGCTCTGAACGGACGCCCCGGAAATCGATATCGGCGTCGCAGGTGTTTGCTCTGTGTCGCACGCTGTTCCCTGGTTTTACAGATGATGATCTTAAAGCAGCCCTTGCCTTGTTGAATCGGCGCAACGAAGAACTGCACTCAGGGGGCGCTGCATTCGACGAATACCGGCCGAACCAGTGGCTGGTAGGGTTCTACCGGGCTTGTCACTCACTCGCCAGTGCGATGGGTGAATCCCTCTCCAGTTTGTTTGGCCAAGAGGAGGCAGAAGTCGCCAATGGAATCCTGACGGGCAACCAGAACGATGTAACGCAGCGAGTAAATAGTTCAATTGCAGCACATCGCAAAGTCTTTGGGGACAGGCCGCAAGAGGAACGCGAATCTGCGCAGAAGAAGGCAAAGGAACTGGGAGAGCAACTCGCTGTGCAAAGGCACCACCGGGTCACCTGTCCTGCATGCCAAAGCGTTGCCACAGTCCAAGGGACGCCGTTTGGGAAGGAGCACGTAACTCCCGGCGATGACAATATTGTCGTCAGGCAGTCAATCTCACCCACCAGTTTCTGTTGTTCAGCTTGCGGGTTGAGGTTGGAGGGTTATGCGGAGCTGCAGGCGGCAAACCTTGGTGGCCACTACACCAGAAGAACAACCTATTCCCCAGAGGAATACTACGGACTTGTCGATCCAGAGAACCTGGAACCGTACATCGAGGAATACCTTCAGAACCTGGAAGAATACGACAACGAATGATCCCATGTGATGATCGGGGACCACTCGTGCCAAGTACTTGCCAAGGCGTCTTATGTTCCAGTGGCCCTGACGGTTACGGGGACCCGCGTCGTGAGGCGAATCGCGGGCAAGGCGTCCAAGGCCCGCGTCTGGTCCACCAGTTGGACGTGGGCGTAGCGGCCGAGGGTCAGCGTCGGCGTCGAGTGACGGGCGAGTTCCTGGGCCACCTTGATGTTCGCCCCGCTGGCCACCAGGCGGCTGATGTACGTGTGCCGCAGGGCGTGGAAGTCCACAACTCGCCGAGCGCCATCGCGGTACGCGAGGAAGTAAGACTGCCGACGTTCGTTCCGCTCCTCGTCGGACCGGGCCTCCTTGATCCACGCCTCGCGGGCTGCATCCAGGTCCGTGCGGATGAGTTTGATAGGCTTGTCGGGCATGGCGAACACCGGGCGGTCGGCCTCCTTGCGCGCGAGCCACGGCCGCAGGAGGTCCGCTAGGTCGCGTCGGATGGGCTGCACGTCCTTGCGGCGGTGCTTCGAGTAGGCCGCCTGCACGGTCACCGTGGGCGGGTCGGCGTCCAGGTCGAACGACTCCGGCGTCAGGTTTCTGAGTTCGTTCGCCCTGAACCCCGTGCCCACCGCCAGGTGGTACAGCATCGCACGTTCCGGCCCCGTCATGGCCCGCACCTTCGGGCCTTTCTCGGCGGCGCGAATGAGCCTCGCGAGTTCCTCGCCCGTCAGCGCCCGCCGGTCGTGCCGCCGCCGTAGGTGTTTTCGCCGCTGAGGGTGACGATGGCGCCGCAGCCCGTCACGGTCACGGAACCGTAGGCGAGTATCTCCAGCGGACCGCTCAGACGTAGGCGTTGATCAGGTCCTTGAGCAGGGCGGCCGCCGCGCCAACCGGAGAACTCTTGCCGCCGCTGACCGTGATGCGGTCCATGGTATCGGTCATGTAACTGATGGCCTTCTCCGAGCCGTTCACGGAGGCCAGCGGATGAGTCGCTTTCAGCCGCTGGGGCGCCACGCGCAGCCGCACCTCGCCGCCGACCCGCTCGGCGGAGCCGACCAGTTTGATGACCTCGCCGTCCTTGCCGGCCCGGGCGATGTCCTCCGGCGTCACCCCGGTAATGCCCTGCGTGGGCACATCCTCCAGCCGGAAAGACGGGCCGAACAGGACGTTGGCGATGATGACCAGTTTGGCGGCGGTGTCGAACCCGCCAACGTCCTTGCGGGGGTCGGTCTCGGCGATGCCGAGTTGCTGGGCCTCCTTCAGGGCCGTCTCGTAGGCGGCGCCGCCGGCGCGCATGCGCGAGAGGATATAGTTGGTCGTGCCGTTGAGAATGCCCTCGACGGAAAGGATGCGGCTGCCGGCCAGGCACACCCGCGCCACGTCGAGCGTAGGCAGGGCCGCCGCCGTGGCGGCGCTGATGTGCAGGCCGCACCGGTTCTGCCGGGCCAGTTCAAGGAGCTCCTTGTAGAACAGGACGATCGGCCCCTTGTTGGCGCTGACCACCTCCCTGCCGCGCCGCAGGGCCGCCACGATGTGCGTCCGCCCGGGTTCGCCGTCGGTCAGGTTCGTCGGCGTGGCCTCGACCAAGACGGCAGCGGCGTCCAACGCCTCCGGGCCGCTCAAGCCCGGCCGGCCGAACTTGCCGAAGCCTTCCACCCGGCCGCCGGCGTGAAGGTGCGCCAGGAGTTCCCGGGCCGGCAGCCCGCCGGGCGCGTCGCACACCGCGGCCCCGCCGATGTCGACGGCGGCGGCGAGCACCAGGCGCAGGGCGTACCTGGCCTCGACGTCCGGCGCCCGCTCGGCCAGCAGTTCGACGAACGCCTTGCCGACGTTGCCCAGGCCGCAGACCACGATCCGGACGTCTTTCACTGGCGGTTTCCTTTCAGGAGGAGGTCGTCGTATTCACGCCCGTCCACGAAGGCCTCGACGATCACCGGGCCGTCCATGGCGAAGGCTTCCTTCAGCGCCTGTCGGTACGCCGGCTCGTCGCGGGCGGGCAGGACCGGCACGCCGAAGAACGAGCGGGCCGATTCGTACCTGGCCCCGTACAGCGGCGTGCCGTATTCCGCGTACCCCTTGCGCTCTTGCTTGATGCGAATCAGCGACAGGCTGCCGTCGGTCACCAGCACGAACACCACGTGCAGGCCCAGGCGCATGGCCGTGGCCATTTCGCCGACCATCATAAGAAAGCCCCCGTCGCCGACGACGCAGCAGACGGGCGTCGCGGGCCGACAGAGTTTCGCCGCGATCGCCGCCGGGATGCCGAATCCCATCGACGACCATCCGTTGGTCATCAGCAGGCAGTCCGGCTCGGGCGTGCGCCACTGCTGGCCCACGAGGTGCAGGTGCGCTCCGACATCGCAGGCCAGGATGCCGTCGTGCGGCAGGGCCTTCCGGAGTCCCGCCAGCACGGCCCGCGGACCGAAAGAGCCCGCCGGCGGTTCGAGCCGCGCCAGCATCTTCGTGCGGCGTGAGGCGAGTTCGTCCAGGTCCCAGGCGGTCTTCGGCAGGTCGGCCTCCGCCAGCCGCCGCAGCGTTGTGCCGAGGTCCCCTACGATGTCGCAGGCCAGGGTATAGCGGTCCCGGTCGAGGTCGGCCGGGGCGGTGTCGATGTGGAGAACCGGGACTTCAGGGATCCAGTCCTCGTAGTTGAGTTCGACGGCGTCGAAGCCGACGCCGGCCACCAGGTCGGCCTGCTGGTGGGTCAGGCCGACTTGGTCGCTAAGGGCGTGGTTCAGCACGCCGGCGTAGCAGGCGTGGTCCTCGGGGCACAAGCCCTTGGCCATCGGCGTCAGCACGATCGGAGCGCCGGTCCGCTCGGCGATCCGGAGCAGAAGCGGTCCGGCGCCCGCGCGCACGGCCGTCCACCCCGCGGCCAGGACGGGCTTCCGGGCGTCGCTGAAAAGCCGGACCATCTGGTCCAAGGCGGCCGGCTTGGGCGCGGGCGGACCAGCCGGGGGCTCGGGCCGGACGTCCTCGTCTGCGGCGGGGCTGCCGCTCACCCCGGCGGGAAGGCCGACGTGCACGGGCCCGGGCGCCTCCGAGAGGGCCACGTGCATCGCGCGGTACAGGGTCTCCTTCACGCGGGCGGGGGGCAGGCGGGTGGTCCACTTGGTAATCGGCGCGAAGAGGGCCTGGTGATCTATGTTCATCTGCATCGTGCGGTTCATCATCGCGTCGGAGGCCACGTCCGAGAAGGCGAGGCACGGCAGGCGGTCGAGCAGGGCGCAGCCGACGCCCGTGGTCAGGTTGGTCGCGCCCGGCCCGAACGTGCCGAAGCACGCGCCGGGGATGCCCGTCAGCCGGCCGCAGACCGTGGCCATGAACCCGCCGGCCGCCTCGTTGCTCACGAGCACGAATTCCACGTCGCTTTGGCGAAGGGCCTCCATGTAGTCGGTGAGGTTCCCGCCCGGGATGCCGAAGAAATAGCGGACCCCCATCTCCTGAAGCGTATCAACGACCCGTTTGGCCACGGTGGCCATGTTCGTCTCCTGGTGCGACGTTAATCCGCTTGCCCTTCGGCCCGGTCCTGCTGCGGGTGAGGCTCCTGGCGGGCCGGGCCTTCGCCGGGTGTTCCCGCCCCGCCTTCCGCCGGCCTGGTCTTGAGGCATGCCGCCTTGCCGTTGAAGACGTCATGATCGAGCAGGCCGAGGCGGGAGGACAGCACCGTGGTGGCCGCCAGGTCGCCGGTGACGTTGCAGCAGGTGTCTCCGATGTCTATGACAGGGTAGATTGAGGCTATGATCGGGACGATGACCCCCGTTGGCACGTTGACGGCCTGAAGCAGGATGGCCGACGTGACGATGCCGGCGCCCTTCACGCCGGCGGTGCCGACGGAAAGGGCCAGGCCCAGGAACAGAAACCGGAGCATCAGGCCCGGCGTCACCGGCAGGCCGTAGGTGTTGCAGGAGAACACCGCGATGACGCCGAGGCAAGCGGCCATGCCGTCCATGTTGACCGTCGCGCCGAGAGGAAGTGTGAAGCCCCACACCTTCTCGGGGGCGCCGAGGTTCTTTTCCGCCACGTCCATGGATACGGGAAGCGTGGCGATGCTGGACGTCGTGCTCGCCGCGACCAGCATGGCCGGAGACGCCTTGCGGTAGAATTGCCACGGACTCACTCGACCGATAAACCGTAAGGCCAGCGGGTAAACGACGACCAGCAGAATCAGGAGGGAGATATGCTGGGTCAGAATGAACTTCCCCACTTCGCCCAGCATGTCGACCTTGAGAGACGCCGTCATGTCGGCGACCAACGCGAGGATGCCGTACGGGGCGACCTTCATGACACCCTCGGTAATGCGGATCATCAGGTCGGCGCCGTCATTGGCCAAGGCCACCAGCCTTTCGGCCCTCTTCCCCGCGGCCAGCAGCGCGATGCCCACGATGATGGCAAAGAAAATGACCTGAAGCAGGTTGCCGGTGGCGAAGGCCTCGACCGGGTTCGCGGGAACCCACTGGACGAGGCTGTCCACGACGTTGAACTCGGCGGTCTTTGCCGCCGCCCCTTTGACCGTTTCGGGGGTCATGCCCTTGCCGGGCTGTAGAATCAACGCCAGGGTTACGCCGATTCCGGTGGCGACGAGGGAGGTGGCGCCGTAGTAGAGGAGCGTCAGGCCGCCGAGCGAACACAACGACTTGATGCCGTCCAGTTTCGTCAGCCCGGCGACCAGCGTCAGGAACGTCAGCGGGACCACCAGCATCTTCAGCAGGCGGATGAAGACGTCCCCCCCGGGCTTGATGACGCTGGCGCGCTCCCCGAAGACGACGCCGAGAAGCACGCCGAAGCCAATGCAGATGAATATCTGAGTGTAAAGTTTCTGTCGGAACCACCATTTCACCGGCACGCGCTCCTTGTTTTCGACGCGCGGAAAGACGACGGACGCCCGACCTTTCCACCGCCGCGCCCTCCCCAGGCACTCAGGCGTGATTGTACCCCGGCTCCGGGCTTCAACAAGACCTTTCCCGCGCCGTGCCTTCTTGTTGACTGGGAGAAGGGGGCGTGTTAGAAAGTCCGGGGCGGTGCAGGCCCGGATGAACCGGAGGCGTCCTGGGGGGCTCCGCGGAGGAAAGGGAAAGTGCGATGGGGCGTCTGAGGGGTAAGGAATCCACTCACAAGACCCTGGACCGGCGCGGCTTTCTGTGGGCCGCGGCCATCGGCGCCGCCGTGGCGATGGGGGCCGGCGGAGGCGCCCCAGACCTCGCCCTGCGGGCCGACGTTCGCGTCAACCAGACGTCCGGGCTCCTGGCCGGGGGCACCGAGTGGGAGACCCCGTACTACATCATCACGTCCGACGTCCCCGGGCCGACGCTGCTCGTCACGGGCGGCGTGCACGGCGACGAGCCGGCCGGCTTTCGTGCGGCCGACGAGATCCGCCACTGGCCCCTCAAGCGGGGCCGGCTGATCGTCGTGCCGGCCATCAACGTCCCCGGCCTCAAAGCCGGTACGCGGGCACTTCCCGGCGAACCGGAGTCCACGAACAACGCTAACCGCAATTTCCCGAAGACCGGGGAGCCGAACCAGGCTTCCACGCGCATCGTCCAGGCCGTCTGGAAGTTCATCCAGGAGCAGGCGCCCGACTGGGTGGTCGACCTGCACGAGGGGTCCGACTTCTACATCGCCAACCCGAAGTCCGTCGGGTCCAGCATCGTCTTCTTCGACACGCCGGAAATGAACGCCCTGGCGCAGAAGATCCAGAAAGACGTCAATGCAACGATTACCGATCCCAAGCGGCAGATCGCCATCCGGACCGTGGGCCCGATCAACGGCGGGCTGGTCCGGGCCACGATCGAGCGGACCGGGGCCAAGGGGTTCTGTTTCGAGACGACGTATAACCAGCAGCCGCTGTCGCTCCGCACGCGGCAGCATCGTATCATGGTGCATCGCCTCATGCGGGAACTGGACATGGCCGCCGGCGACGCCGAGGTCATGACGCCGCGGCCCAGGGGAAGCCAGGTCCAGGTGGCCGTCTACGACGGCGGAGGCACCGGCGGAAAAGGCGCCGACAACCTCACGGCCATTCTCGACGCCGACCCGCGCGCCGCCGTGCATCGGGTCGGGCCGCCCGACATCGCCGCCGGCGCCCTCGCACAGTTCGACGTCGTGATCTTCCCCGGCGGCAGTGGCAAGGCGGAGGCCGGAGCCCTCGACAAGGAGGGCATCGAGGCCGTGCGGACGTTCGTCCGCAACGGCGGCGGCTACATCGGCATCTGCGCGGGCGCCTTCCTTTCCTCGACCAACTACGACTGGTCCCTGGGCATCATCAACAACAAGACCATCCCCGGCAAACTCCACGAACGCGGAGGCGGAACGGTCTCCATCGAGTTGACCGACGAAGGGCGACGCATTCTCGGCGACACGCCTGGCCTGCTCGACGTCTTCTACCGCAACGGGCCCATGCTCCTGCCCGCCGGCGTGGCCGGGCTGCCGACTTTCACGCCCCTGGCCTTCTTCCGCAGCGAGATTTCGCAGTACGAGGAGCAGAAGGGCACCATGATCAACCTGCCCGCGATCATTGCCGCACCCTACGGCAAGGGACGCGTCCTCGCCATCAGCCCGCATCCCGAAGCGGTCCCGGCCCTGCACTTCATCATCCGGCGCGGCGTCCAATGGGCGGCGGGCAGGTGAGGGGCGGCGGGCAGAGCAGGCGCTCGCCTCGCTGGACAGGTGGTTGCCAAAGCAGGAAGGATGGCGTTCACCACAGGCAAGACGCGCTGGCCGTCGCGGCGATGCGAGTCTTGATGGCTTCGGGCAGGTGCTGTCAGGCGGCGGCAACCGGGGCCAAGCCGGGCGGCATTCTGGCATCGTTTCCGGCCTTTTCGTCGGCGCGCCGAAAGGCGGATGGGCGGGCTCTGAGGAACGGAGTCCTGCGTTCCGGTGGCCGCCCGCAGGCCCTTCCTTATCATCCGCGATGTTCTCTCGGGCACAGCAAGGCTCTTCCATGAAGTGAAGGCCGGGTGAACAGCGCGGTGCCACAGAAGACGCCGCCCCGGCCTCCCCGCGGATTTCCCGGCGCGCAACGCCGATCCCGCCGGGGGAACGGCAGTCGCTGAGCGGCAACGGCCGATGACAAGGACAAACGAATAAGCGGCCCGCGCAAGGCCGCAGCGGAGCAACAAAGGGAAATCTTTTGTTAACTACATATTAGCGTTCTTTGCGCCTTGGCGGCCTTGTCGCCGTTCGCGGTTTGCGGTTCGATTAGTCACTGCCCTTTGCCGTTTGCCTTCTGATTCGGCGGCGGCGGCGCGGCGGCGGCCAGGTAGTCGCTCAGCACGCCCAGGTTCGCCACAAACGTCTTGCTGCGAATCCGGCCGCCGCTTGCCCACCGGCCCTTCTCGTCGAGGGCGCCAATGACGGCCTTGACCTTCGGTTCCATCCCTGCCGCACGCTTCGCCAGGTCCGCCGGCGACGGCCGGACGTCGGCCCGCCGTGCGCGTTCCGCCGCGTACGCCGCCGGCCCGGCCTTCCTGACTTCGTTGTAATACGCGACGGCCGCCGGCAGGCCGTAATCCCCCTGCCAGGAGTACCCCGTCCGCCGCTCCTCGCTGATCTCTTCGAGCGTGTAGTGGACCTTCTTGTCGCGGTCGCCGTAGATGGGCTTGTTCGTGCCCGGTTCGTACATGCGGGCCCACACGTTGTCGCGCAGTTTCGACTTCTCCAGCCACGCGACGGCGGCCGGGATGGGCGCAAGGAACCCCGCGTCGCCCGTGTAAACGGCCAGGTCCGCGAGCGTCCTGATATTGCGGCAGGTGGATGCGCTGGAAAAGCACGGCGGCTCGAACGCGCGGGCCCACGCCGGTTTCATGTCGTGCGAGTACTGCTGCGCCCAGCCCGACTGCGGGGCGGCCCCCTGCGAGAGAATGATGAACTCGCCGCCCCGCCGCGCCGCCGCCAGGTGCTCGCCCTTCCTGTACCGCCTGTGCGCATCCACCAGCACGCGGATGCAGTCGTTGATCGCCCCGTCGTTGAACGTGTAGTAATCGTGGTATCCGCCGGTCAGCGGATACCCCTGCGGCCAGGCGCCGTTCGGGAACTGGCTGCGAAGCAGCATCGCCAGGCCCAGGGCGACGGCGTCGTCCAGCCACGGCTCGTCAAGTTCATCGTCCAGGTCCATCAGGAAATCAATTGCGCCCTGCGTTATGTTGTCGTCGAACGTGCACCGGCCTTCCTTGCGCTGCGGCGCCGCGGAGTCCGGACGCAGGTCGGCCACGTCCGCCAGGTGGTTCCATCCGCCGGCGGCGCTCTGCCCCCAGGCAAGCGCGCGGCCGGCGCCCCGGGCTGCGGCCAGGCACTTCGCGTCGCCCGTCGCCCGGTAGGCCCGCAGGAGGACCTGCCCCACCGTGGGCGTGCCGGGCGGCTGGACCCAAATCTGGGTCGGCCTCGCCTTCTCCGACAGCGATTCGCCGTAGCGCTCCTTCAGGTCCAGGCTGTATATGCCGCACCAGCCGCCGTTGGTCGAGATCGAAGTGAAATACGCCGTCGCGGCATCCATGGCCCGGCGGGCCTGCGCCGCGAGCGATTCATCTCCTGCCGCGGCTCCGGCGGGGGCCGCTCCTGCCGCGGCTGCTGGTCCTGCTGCGACTGCCGGTCCCGGTGCGGCCGCTGGTCCTGCCGCCGCCGACGCGGGAAAGCAAGTTGCAGCGCAACATGCCGCGGCGCACGCCAGCAGCAGTGCCGCAGCCCGCGCCCCGTCGCCTTCGCGCCCGTGGCGCGTCGGCGACACGCCTCTCCGCCTCGCCATGTTCACCCCCGTGTGCGCCTGGTCAGCCGCGCGGCCGCAACGGCCCTCCGCGCGTCCGCAAGCGGCGCATCGCGCCTGCCGCCCGATGTTGAACCTCCGCCGGCCCGTCATGCGTGTGATGAACGACGTTGTCGCCTTCCTCCGTGCCGCCGTCGTAATCGCCCTCGGTGTTGCCGCCGTGGAACCGCACGACGGGGGCGTCAACGTACCGGACGTCGCACAGCCACTGAACCGACGGCGTGCCGCCCTGGCGCTCTTCAAGCACCTGCCACGATTCGTTGAAGTGAAAACCTGGAAAACCTGGGGACGCTACCCAGGTTTTGCCCGTTTCCTCGGCCGGCCGCCTTTGCGCGGCGACAGGAATCGCC
>Ga0194112_10012351_pt1 | contig 10436 bp, 6 predicted proteins | sample TA2MahC400mmetaG_FD_146191 | JGI IMG/M metagenome (GOLD analysis project Ga0194112, IMG submission 146191) | Freshwater microbial communities from Lake Tanganyika, Tanzania - TA2015016 Mahale Deep Cast 400m | ecosystem: Environmental > Aquatic > Freshwater > Lake | place: Tanzania: Lake...
GCGGACGCTGCCCGGGAGGTTGCGGAGGCCCGTGGGGAGGAGGCTTCGGCCCGTGCGGACGCTGCCCGGAAGGTTGCGGAGGCCCGTGCGGAGGAGGCTTCGGCCCGAGCGGAGAAGGCTTCGGCCCGTGCGGACGCTGCCCGGAAGGTTGCGGAGGCCCGAGCGGAGGAGGCTTCGGCCCGAGCGGAGGAGGCTTCGGCCCGTGCGGAGAAGGCTGCCCGGCAGGCCGAGGAGGCCCGCACCCAGGCACGCGAGGCGGAGGCAGGGAGGAAGAACCAGGTCGCGGCCGTCGTTCCCCTGCCCGAGGCGACGCCGGAGGCGGCGCCGGGGATGTTGCGTGACGTTCAGTTCGACGGGGCCCGGGACACGGGCGTGATCCGGATCATCACCGAGGGGGCCGTTGAACCCCGCGTGGTGGCCAAGGGAGACCGGGACCTGGTCATGGTGCTGGACGGAGTCGGCATCCCCGCTGCGCTGGAGCGGACCCTCGATACCACGGACTTCGGCGGTCCCGTGGCCTGGGTCAGCAGCTTCCGGAACCCGTCCAAGGTCGGAAGCACGGTGGTGAGCGTTCACCTGTCCCAGGCGGTGCAGCAGCGGGTCGTGCAGGGAAAGGACGGTCTCGAGTGGAGGTTCGGAGAGACCCCCGACCCCAAGAAGGTGGCGGGCCCCTCCCAGGAGCCGCAGCAGCCGGAAGTGGGCGGTGTCGGCTACCATCCCCAGGGGGTCGGCGCCGGCGACGCGCCGGCGGGCGCGGCCCCGGGAGCGCCCGCGATGGGGGCGGGGAGCGGGATCGATTCCCCCTTCGCGGTGCTGAATCCCCGGCCCGGGAAGAAGAAGCAGAAGTACACCGGGCGACGCATCAACCTTGCCATCAAGGATGCGGACATCCAGCACGTCCTCGCATTCCTTGCCCGGGTGGGCGGTGTGAACATCGTCAGCAGCAAGGGCGTCGCCGGGACGGTGAGCTTCTACCTCGAGGACGTACCCTGGGATCTGGCTCTGGACATGATCCTCAAGACCTCCGGCATGGACTACGTCAAGGAGGAGGGGATCTACCGGGTTGCGCCCGTCGTGGATATCCAGAAGGAGTACGATCTGGAGGTGGAGAAGCGGAGGAAGATCACCGAGCTCAAACAGCTCCAGGTCAAGCTGATCCCCGTGAACTATGCCAAGGCGGACACGCTGGTTCCCCAGATCCAGTCGATTCTGAGCGCCAAGGGCAAGGTCAGCACCGATTCGCGCACCAACACCGTGATCGTCAAGGACATCGAGGAGCACGTCATGGCGGTAGAGGACCTCTGCCGGCGCCTCGACGCCCAGACCCCCCAGGTCCTCATCGAGGCGCGTATCGTCGAGGCGAGCAACGACTTCTCCTACCAGCTGGGCGTCCAGTGGGGTGGCAATGCGCTGGCTTCTCCGGCATTGGGCAATGAAACAGGGCTCATCTTCCCCTCCACCATCGGGCTCGCGGGCGGAGCGTCGGGGGGCCAGACCAACATCGAGGGGTTGTACGCCCCCCCCAACCCCAACTTTGCGGTCAACCTCCCCGCGGCGGCCGGCGCAGGGGCCGGCGGCGCCATCGGCCTGACCCTGGGCTCCATCGGACAGGCGGCGAACCTGTACCTCCGGCTCTCCGCGGCGGAAGAGGAGGGCACGGTCAAGATCATCTCCGCGCCCCGGATCTCAACAACGGACAACGAGCAGGCGACCATCCAGCAGGGCGTGTCCTTCCCGGTGAGCGTCGTCTCTGCACAGGGCGTCAACACCCAGTTCTTCGATGCGCAGCTCTCCCTGTCTGTCACGCCCCACGTGACCCAGGACGGGAACATCCAGCTGGACGTCAACATCACCAAGAACGAGCCTGACTTCTCTGCGATGGGGGCCAACGGAAACCCCACCATCCGAAAGAAGGAGGCGAGGACGAAGCTGCTCCTCAAGGACGGTGACACCACGGTCATCGGCGGGATCTTCGCCCGGAGCACCACCAAGAACTTCAAGAAGATCCCCTTCTTCGCGGATCTCCCCCTGGTGGGGTTCTTCTTCCGGAACACCAGCGAGACGGATCGCCGGTCCGAGATGCTGATCTTCATCACGCCGCGCATCGTGAACCGGCAGGCCGCCAAGGTGAACACGTCAGCGGAGTGAGGCGCGAGGCGGGTGGGGCAGTCATGCGATCATGGGGCGGAAAACGAGGGAGATGAACATGAGTCCTTCCCTGAGACGAGTGGCATTGGTGGTCACCATGGTGATGGCCGGTTGTGCCCCGGAGGGCAACCCGGAGGCCCTGGTCATCCTGGGCAATGCCTGGGTGGCTGGTGGTGACTGCAGGCCGGGCTCCGGCTCCTCGGGCGCTTATCGCAGCATCGGAACCCTGGACCTGCTCATGAGCACCAACTACTTCATGTTTCCGTACGTGGCCAATGAGCTGCCCGGGACCTCCGAGGTCACTGAAATCGATCCAATGGAGGGTGGCCTGGATTCCTCCACCGTGGCGCTCACGGGGGCCCGGATCTGGTACGAGATCGACGGGCTCCAGGGCTCCTTCGTCGGAGGTCCGACAGAGCTCCCGGACGAGGTCTTCTCGCCCACGTCCGGGACCGTGAGAGGGATGACCGAGGCCGTGGTTCAGATCGAGGCGATTCCCTCCTCGGTGATCCAGCTCCTGGACCAGGACAATGCCTTCGATACCCTGTACTCAGGCGGTTATCTCATCGTGCACATCGCGTTCGAGGGGCGGAAGCTCGACGGAACGAAGGTGCGCTCCGGGGAGTTCGTCTATCCCATCCAGGTCTGCCGCGGATGCCTGATGTACTGGCCCATGGATCCGGAGCAATGCTGCGCGGACAACATCCCCACCCTCGGAGAGATCTGCTTCCCGGGACAGGACGAGGGCGTTCCCTGCGACGTCGGGTGCTTCCTCGTGCAGGCTGACGAGCGGGCCGAGGCCAAGCAGGCGATGATCGAGAAGAAGACGGTGAGTCTCAACGCGGCGGGGCAGGGCGGGGGAACCGAGGACGATGTCGAAGAGCAGGACACCCTCTGACAGCGCCGTCCACTTGCCTCCTCGCTCCCTCATCGATGTACGCTGAAGATCAAAGGAATCAGACGTCAGCGGCGCCAGTATCCTGGCATCCAGGTCCAGCCCCGGGGGGTCTCCACCCACCGGGCCTCCATCCATCGGTGCCCCCGGCGGGCCATCACCCAGTGCCCGTCGATCCAGACGATGCGGTCCAGCCGGAAGGACCAGGTCCAGGTGCCGGGAACCCAGACGTAGCCTGCCCGGAGCCGCGGGGGCAGCACCACCCGCCGGACCGGCGGGGGGGGGGCGTGGAAGAAGTGGCGACCCTCGTGGACGACATACACGGGGCGCGCGTGCATCACGGGGCCGTGGGGACGGGTGAGCACCACGCGGGTGTCACCGGGGTGGGCCCGTGCGGGGCCCGCCAGGAGCCCGGCGGTCAGGACTGCCGAAGCCGTGATCAGGAACCCTGCCAAGCGTCTCATGGGTCACCTCCCGGTGGCTCGATTGCCACGCCGCCCAGGGACGGGAGGGTCCGGGAGGCATTCAATCACGTGTTCGGCGGCGGGCCCGGTCCAGGAGGCGCCGGGCCTCCTCGCGGGCCGCGGCTCCCAGGCCCTCCAGGGTCCGGGCATCCAGCTCCCGGACCACGGCGTCCCAGCAGCCGGCCCGATCGTGGATCCGGGCCCGGTTGAGCCGGAGGACCGGCGCGCTGCTCCCTCCGGTCTCCGGAGAGAGGGCTGCGAGGAGGACATGGGAAAGGCTTACCATGGAGAGGATGTCCCGCCGGTTGTGCTCCAGGACCTGCAGGAGGCCTCCGGCATCTCCTCCCGCAAGGAACGCAAAGTAGAGGTGGGGAACCCGCGCCCCCGGGATGTCGCCATCCCGCACCATGCCGAGGAGCGTGGCCTCGAGGGTCCGGAGGCGGTGATCCGGCAGGATCCCACGCCAGACCCGGCGGCCGGAGTGCAGCAGGTCGAGGTGGGGGCGCAGGCGAAGGGCGGCCTCCGGCGCGTCCATGAAGCGGTGCATCACCATGCGGGACTGCAGCACCGAGAGGTCATAGGACTTGCCGTTGTACGACACGAAGTGGCTCCGCTCCTGGAGGCGAATGAGGAAGCGGTGCAGGGCTGCGCGTTCCTGGCCGGGATGCTCCGCGAGGAGCTGCTCCAGCACCAGGGAAGATCCCTCGAACCAGGCGGTTCCCAGGAGGAAGGCCAGGGTCCCCGCGCCCCGGGAGAGGCCGGTCGCTTCGATGTCGACGAAGAGAGCCCTGTCCCGATGGAATCCGGCGAGCCTGGGATCCGCCAGGAGGACGTGATGGCGGGTCACCTCTCCGACGAGGCAGGCTGCGGGATCCGGGACCGGCCCCGGAAGCTGGCGGACCTCCTCGCGGACGATGCGCAGGGGGCCCTCGGACGTTTCCTCCAGGTGTCCCGGGAGCTCCGGGGCACGGTCCTGCCGTGGAGAGGCCATGGGGACGGCGTCCGCCCCGGGGAGGTGTCTCCGCAGGCGGTCCAGGAGGTCAGCCATGGCCCGGCAGGAAGGCCGCCACCAGGCGCGCGGCGATCTCCATGGCCAGGCCCCTGAGCTCCCGGCCCCCTCCCGCCGGGGGGCCGATGCAGGCCGGGCAGCCCCGGGTGCACGGGCAGTCTCGCACCAGCCGCCGGGAATGCTCCAGGACTCCCGGGATGATCTCGTAGAGGTGCTCCGAAAGGCCCACGCCCCCCGGCCTGCGGTCATAGAAAAAGAGCGTGGGCGAGAAGAGGCGCGGGTCTCCCGCCTCGGCCCGATGGTAGCGCCCCCGCATGCCCGGCTCCGCGGGGGTGAGCTGCGGCGCGTGGCGGTCACCGATGCAGCGCCCCAGGTCCGCGACCGAACACATGAGGTGGAGGGCAGCGACGGCATGCATCGCGCGACCCAGGCCCAGGAGCGCATCCTGGATCTCCTCCGGGGTGCGCATCAGGTCGGGAAGGAGATCCGCACCGAGGGTGAGCCAGACGCCGGTGGTGTGCAGGGTCAGCTCCGGCAGGTTCACCTGGCCGTACCCCACGTTCTCCGCGGTATAAAAACGGATCTTCTTGAAGCCCACCACCTTCTCCGTGACCGCGACCTCCCCCCGCTGCCGCGACGCGGGGCCATGGTCCTCCCCGACCTCCACGTCCAGCACCTTCACCTGGACATAGGACTCCGCATCGGTGAAGTAGTCGGTCTCGACCCGCTCCACCTCTGCCCTGCGGCCGTCGTAGTCCAGCCGCTTGACCTGGTACTGCACCCCCTCGACGTTGTGGATGGCCTCGGGGTGGAGGGTCGTGTGCGCACCGACGAAGTCCACCTCCGCCACGACCCGCCCATGCTCCACGTCCACCACCACGAAGTTCTGACCGGGGATGTTCCGCAGGCTCACGGTGCTGGCCGGGAAGGTCTCCTGCATCCAATGATACCGATCCCCCGCCCGGTGCAGGAGCCGTGCTTCGGCCAGGAGGTCCAGGAGCCGCCCGGTCTGCGGCGGCGGCAGGGTCCCGAAGGCCTCGCCGGCATCAAAGGGGAGCTCGAAGGCCGCACACTTGACATGATCCGCCAGGATGCAGGGATTGTCCGGATCCAGGAGCGCGCTCTCCGGCGAGCGGCCCAGCAGGAAGTCCGGATGGCCGGCCAGGTACTGGTCCACAGGGGTGGAGCGGGCCACCAGGAGCGCGAGGGAGGTGCCGGCGCGTCGCCCGGACCGTCCCCACTGCTGCCAGAGGCTCGCCTGGGTCCCCGGGTAGCCCGCGACCACGCAGGCTTCCAGGCTGCCGATGTCGATGCCGAGCTCCAGGGCGTTGGTGGCGACCACGCATCGGATTCGGCCTTCCCGGATCCCGGCCTCGATCTCCCGACGCCGGGAGGGGAGGTAGCCTCCCCGGTATCCCTGGACCGCGGCAGGATCCCTGCCCTCCTTCCCGACACCTTCCCGGAGGTACTTCAGGAGGAGCTCGACGTTGAGACGGGAGAGGGCAAACACGATCACCGAGAGGTCGCGGCGCAGGAGGTCCTGCACCAGGGAACGGGTCTTCTGGAGATAGCTCGCCCGGATGCCCAGCTCCGAATTGACCACCGGCGGGTTGTACAGCACCACGTGCCGGCGGCCGCGGGGCGCGCCGGAGCGCTCGACCACCTCCACGGGACGGCCGATGAGCCGCGCGGCCAGCTCCCCGGGGTTCGCGATGGTCGCGGAGCAGCAGACAAATACGGGCCGGCCCCCGTGAAAAAGAGCCACCCGCAGCAGCCGCCGCAGGACGTTGGCCATGTGAGAGCCGAAGACCCCCCGGTACGTGTGGACCTCGTCCAGGACCACGTAGCGGAGGTTCGCGAAGAGCTTCAGCCATCGTGGATGGTGGGGGAGGATCCCGGAGTGCAGCATGTCCGGGTTGGTCATCACCACGTGCCCCGTCTCGCGAACCGCCTCCCGGGCGTCCCCCGGGGTGTCGCCGTCGAAGGTATGCGTGCGCACGGGCACGCCGGCCTCGCGGGAGAGGGCCAGGAGCTCGTGGTACTGATCCTGGGCCAGGGCCTTCGTGGGGAAGACGTAAAGGGCCCGGGTCTCGGGCTGCTCACGGATCGCGGCGAGTACCGGGACGTTGTAGGCCAGGGTCTTGCCCGACGCGGTGGGCGTCACGAGCACCATGTCCCGGTCCTGGCGGATGTGTTCCATGGCCTCGGCCTGGTGGGAGTAGGGCTCCGTCACCCCGCGGGCCGCCCAGGCGCGGCGAAGCTCCTGCGGCACCCACGGGGGCCAGGGCAGGTGCTCGGCGCCGCGCGGGGCGAGGACGGTGTGGGACGTGATGTCGGCCGCGACGCCACGGTCCGCCTTCCAGCCGGACAGGAGCTCCTCGATGCGGTCCACCAGCTTCCCTCCGTCCCGGTACCTGAACATCCTTTCAGGAATCCTAGGCGGGGAGGGGGAGGGCGTCAACCGGAACCGCGGGCCACGTCGGCGGCCCGGCAGCGATGCTCAGCGTCCCCGGGTGCGCTGCCCCATGCGGTGTGCGAGCTCGGCGTCGAAGGGATACTCCCCAAGGGACACCTGGGGCGGGGCAGGGCAGCGCCAGGGCCTCCCCGCCTGCTCCGCGAGGCGGTCGTACGCAAACGCCGCGAGGCGGGGCAGCACCACCACGTCCTCGAGGCAGTAGCGTACCAGGGTCTCCCGGGCCCCCGCCCGTCCCCGTTGTGCCGCCTGCCACAGGAGCACCGCGGCGTACCCGTTCAGGTCTTCCAGGTCTTCGTCCCGGCGGAAGCCGAGCTGCTGCTGGATGCGCTTCAGCCCCCCCGTGATTCCGAGGCGCCGAAGGGCATGGAAGAGGTCGACGTGGAACGGAGGAAAACGCAGGACATGACGCCGGAGATCCTGCTCGAGGAAGGGGACGTCGAAGAGGCGTCCGTTGAAGGTCAGGAGCACCTCGCTCATGGCCAGATAGTCCGCGAGGGGTTCGGCCCAGTCGGGCTCGCCCGCCACCAGGGCCACGGGCTGGTGGTTCGTCGCGTGGCCGCAGAGGCCGATGACGGTGGTATGGTTGTAGGGGGGCCGGAGGCCCGTGGTCTCGATGTCCAGGGCGAGCCATCGCAGGGGCAGCGGGCTGCGTCCCCGTCGGCGGACCAGGGCACGCCAGTGCTCCGCGGGCGGCAGGAGCCCCGCCACGGTATCCCACCTGCCCGCCTGCTCCTCCTCCACACAGCGGGCCACGATCTCGGCGCGACGGGGACCGAGCCAGGGCACCCCGGAGCCGTCCCCGATCCCGGACCACGAGGTGTGGCCATGTCGCCACAGCCGCTGCTCCTTCTGTGGCCCGATCCCCGGCAGGTGCAGGTAGGTCTCGTTCAGCATGGCACCCTCCGGAACGGTATTCTACCTCTGTCCTGAGAGAGAGGGAACAGGTCTTGACTTCTCCGGGGCCCCCTGCTTTCCTATCGGCGCCTGGACGAGGAGGTGGTCATGGACCTGGCCCGCATGAGTGCAGCGCACGAGGTGCTCGCGGAGTTCCGCTTCGACCCTGCGGAGCTCCACCGGGGCTATGCGGGGAGGACTCTGCGCATCGACGTCGGCCGCCGGGACTTCCGCATCGATCCCGTGACCCGGCAGATGAAGGACCTCTGGGTGGGCGGCAAGGGGTTCGACCTCTGGCTCATGTTCCAGGAGATCAGCGCCGCCACCCGCTGGGACAGCCCCGAGAACCCCATCTGTTTCTCCTCGGGACCGCTGGGTGGTGTGACCTCCTTTCCCGGCGCGGGAAAGACCATCGTCACGTCCGTCTCGCCCGCCACGGGGTCCATCATGGACTGCAACGTGGGCGGCTGGTTCGGCCCCTACCTCAAGTTCACGGGCTTCGACGCGCTGGTGATCACGGGCCGGTCGGACCGTGAGGTCATCGTGTTTATCGACGGGGTCGACCATCGCATCACCATCGAGGCCGCACCCCTGGAGAGCATCGACTCCCACGTGGTTGCGGAGGAGCTGACTCTCCTGTATGCGGAGGACGACGCGGACCGGCGCAACCTCGCGGTGGTGTCCTCCGGCACCGCGGCGGCCCACAGCCGCATGGGCGTGCTGAACTTCTCCTTCTGGGACTGGCGCCGCAACGTCGCGAGGCTCAAGCAGGCCGGGCGGGGCGGCATCGGCACCGTGTTCCGCCACAAGGGCCTCAAGGCCCTGGTCCTGCGCCGCCGGGGTGTGAACCCCGCCTGGACCATCACCGGGAGCCCCGCGTCCCGCCGGGTTCAGCCCCCCCCGCAGCCTTCGAGCGGCTGCCGCCAGGAGGAGGACGCTGCCGTGGCCGCGGTCATCGGGCGCCACGGGAGCGACCCGCAGCGGGTGGTGGAGATGATGCTCGATCTCCAGCGGGAGCGCCGCTGCATCTCCCGGGAGGCCATCGAGATCATCTCCCGCGCCACCGGAACCCCCCGGGCCTGGATCTACCATGTCGCGACGTTCCACGACGCGTTCAGCCTCGTCCCCCGGGGGGAGACCTCCGTCGAGGTGTGCCTGGGCAACGCCTGCCGGGCCGCGGGGGCGGAGACGATCCTCCAGGCTCTTCAAGACCGCCTGGGTGTCACGGACGGCGGCACCACCGCGGATGGCCGGTACACCCTCCGGGGGGTGCCCTGCCTCGGAGCCTGCAGCCTCGCCCCCGCGGTGCGCCGGGGGGGACACCTCTTCGGCGGCATCCGGGAGAAGGACCTCGCAGGCCTGCTGGATGGTTCCCTGGCCCCAGCCGAGGGGGAGGCTGCCGCAGCCTGCATGGAGGGCTGCGGAAACGCGCTCCGCCACCGGGGCCGGGTGGACCCCGGCCGGATCGAGACGGCCCTGGGCCGCGGCGTCTTCGAGGGTGCCCGGCGTGCCCTCTCCGGCCGGCCCGAGGCGGTGATCGATGCGCTGGCCGCGTCGGAGCTGCGGGGCCATGGCGGCGGGGGCTTCCCCGCCGCGGACAAGTGGACTGCGTGTCGCCGGGCTGCCGCGGAGCGCGGGCTCTCCCCCGTGGTCATCTGCAACGCCAATACCGACGCAGCGATCCTGGAATCGGATCCGTTCAGTGTCCTCGAGGGGATGCTCATCGCGGGGTGGGCGGTGGGCGCAACGGAGGGGATCCTCTACGTGCGGGCCGACAACGCCGCCGCGCTGGTGTGCGCCTCGCGGGCCCTGGAGCAGGCCCGGGACCGGCGGCTCCTGGGGCAGGACGTGATGGGCACGGGGCACGCGTTCGACGTGACCGTCCGCCGTGCCGCGGGGGGCTTCGTGGCCGGGGAGGCCACCGCGGCGGTCTCCAGCCTCGGCGGGCGCCACGCGGAGCCGTTCCCCCGCTGGATCCGCCTCGCGGAGCAGGGTCTCGGGGGTCGGCCCACCCTGGTCAGCAACGTGGAGACCCTCGTGAACGTTCCCCTGGTGCTCACCCGCGGCCCGTCCTGGTTCCGGGAGCACCAGGCAAGCTCCTGACCCCTGGGCGGCGCCGTGTGCCGAGCGGGCCTGGTCGAGGTCCCTCTCGGGACGTCCCTTCGCGAGGTGGTGGAGCGTTACGGGGGCGGGGTGCCCGCGGGGGAGGAGCTCAAGGGCCTGCACATCGGAGGCCCCTCCGGGGGGTTCCTGCCCGCGGCGGAGCTCGACCTCCCCCTGTCCTTCGATGCCCTGGCCGCCGCGGGCCAGATCCTCGGCAACGGGGTCATCATCGCCCAGGGCCGCAGGACCTGCATCGCGGACACCGCACGGGACCTCACCCGCTTCCTGGCCGCGGAGTCCTGCGGCAAGTGCACCCCCTGCCGGGAGGGCCTCCCGATTCTCGCGGGCATCCTGGAGCGGCTCTGCGCGGGGTCGGGCTCCGAAGGGGACCTGGAGGTGCTGGACGAGGTCTCCGCCGCGCTCGCGGAGACCAGCCTCTGCGGCTTT
>Ga0194112_10012352_pt1 | contig 10435 bp, 5 predicted proteins | sample TA2MahC400mmetaG_FD_146191 | JGI IMG/M metagenome (GOLD analysis project Ga0194112, IMG submission 146191) | Freshwater microbial communities from Lake Tanganyika, Tanzania - TA2015016 Mahale Deep Cast 400m | ecosystem: Environmental > Aquatic > Freshwater > Lake | place: Tanzania: Lake...
ATAGGGTTTGGCCGGCGGCGTAAGCCGCCGGAAGGGGGATGCCATGGGCGCAGCCCCGAAGGGGCGGAAGGGGCGCTCTGTCGTGCCGCCCCGTCGGGGCTGGGGGGCTCTCGCCTGCGATCCGGCGGCTTGCGCCGCCGGCTATAGCCTTACGTCCCTTCGGGACTTCGCAGTTGGTGAGGAAATGCGGGCTAGTGTCCCGTCAGAGAGATTTGCTCCATAACTTGCTGTGTCTGCGGCGCTGGCGGCCGCCAAATGGGCGGCCTCGCCAGAGGCCGTTTTCGGCCCTCCGGCGCGGCCACGGGGCGTTTCGGCCCGCTCTCCACAAGTAGCGGTCATTACTACACTTGCGGTCGCTCAGCCACCCCGTCAAAGGCCCGAAGGTATCAGAAGCCCAGGGGTGCCCTCCGGACGCAGCCATGGGCTTCCTACGCGGTTTTCCATGGCCGCGTCGTAAGCTATTGGCGATTAGACACTTACGAGTGTCATATAATGATAAGCTGGTCTCACCGCGCGCTCTCAGGGAGCCGGGGGCCGCGGCGGGCGGGTGAATGCCGTTGTTCCTCACGAGCTAGAAGCTGGGCTGATCGCCGTGGGGGCCGAATGTGCGAGGACCACGCGCGTCGCTCTCCGCCAAACGAAAGGGGGAGGGAGAGGCAGATGCCTCTCCCTCCCCCGGGGTGTGCTGGGGCGGCGCGTGGGGCTAAATAGCTTTCAGCGATTCGGCTCATTGGGGCGAAGACCGCCTGAAGGCGGGACTCCAAACGAGCCGCGCTCCCGGTTCGGAGTCCTGCCTTTAGGCAGTCCTGTCCCCAGTGAGGGCGCCGCCGAATCGCTGAAAGCTATTTAGAACTCGGCGCCCTTCGCTGCAGGGGCAGGGGCCGCGGCCGCCTCGGCAGTGAGGCCGAGGATCGCGTCGGCCTTCTCCTGGCCGAGGGCCTCGACGACTTTCTTGCGGCAGGCGTCCTCGGCGGCGGTGACGGCCTTGCGATAGGCATCCATCGCGGTGCAGACGGTTGCGAAGTCAGGCTTCTGCGCATCGGTGAGGAGGTTGGCGATGGCCTTGGCGTCGTCGTCATCCACCTGGGTTCGGGCCTGGCGGAAGAGGGGGGCCATGCGGCGGAACTGGGCGGGGTCGGGCCGCCCACCGCCCTGGTTGGCGAACTGGCCGCGCATCTTCTCGCGGACCGCGTTGCGGTTGGCGTCGTGGATGACGTCGATCTGCTTCCGCTGCTCGTCGGTGAGGACGAAGCAGGTGGCGAGGGTGTCGTATTTGCGGGTGGGCAGTTCGCCGCGGCGGGGCTGGAAGAAGCGGCGGTTCGGGTCGTCGGCCGGCTTCACCTTGTCGGCGCCCTGCTTGGTGCGGACGGTGTCGAGGACGCCGCGAAGGGTCTTCTCGGCTGCCGCGATGGCGTCGTCGCGCTCGGTCATGGCGGCGATGGCCTTCTCGTACTTCGGCCTGTCGGCGTCGGGGAGGAGGGCGACGACCTTAGCCAGGTATTCCTTGTTGAGCTTTTTGCGGGCTTCGGCCTCGGCCTCGTCCTGGGCGACGGCGTATTCGATGGCGAGGTTTTCGAGGGCGGCCAGCTTGTCGTCGGCCAGCGTGGCGGTGCGGCGGGCGACGTCGAAGAGGTCGGTCTCGCGGCTGGCGCGGTCGAACATCCCGCCGAACATCGGGCCGCCAGGGCCGCCGCGGAAGCCGCCGCCTGGCCCGCCCGGCCGCCCCCCGGGCCGCCCGCCCGGCCTGCCGCCAGGCCGTCCACCAGGCTGCCCCCCGGGCTGCTCGCCTTCGCCGGCGAGGGCCGACATTGCCCAAGCTGTTGCCACAATTACACTTAGAGCCAAGAGCCGCCTCATCGCCTTCTCCTGTTCGCCCCGCTGTGAGCCGTGATCGCCTATCTCCCGCCGAGGGGCCTCTGGCAGGAGATGAGGGTCGCGCCCTCTCCCTACGGGGAAAGATACCGCGGGGTGGCCACATGCTGCGAGCTCCCTGAACGGGTAGAGGTGCTGATGTGCTGCTACGGCCCCAGGGCGATCAAGCGAACCTGGGAGACTGGCCCCTGAGCTTGGGGATTGCTCCCGCCTGCCCACTCGTGCTCGTCGTCGTCCTCGTCGTCGTCGTCGAACACGATGGCTCTCTCCCTCTCATGAGGGGTTCGACGACGAGGGCGACGACGACAACGACGACGATTGGGAACCCGAAGACCAGGGGTCATACCCCGGACCTCAGGCTCTTGACACAGCGGCCGGAGCGCGGTAGAATGCAACCGCCGCCCTATCTCCCTCACCCGCGCGAGGAGGAACGGAATGGCTCAGCAGACATCGCTCGGCGGTGGGCGCATGTACCTCTTCCACAAGCAGGGGAACGACAAGCTCATCATCACGGCCCACGGGGGCAGGCCAGACAAGGACGACCGGTTCGACTGGCCGGCACCAGGAATGTCGAAGAACTGTCTGATCTGGTTCTGCTCCTCGCACGGCAAGAGCACGACGGTGCAGGTGGCTGACATCCTGCTGTACCTCCATCCCAAGATGAAGCAATCAGGCACTGCGTTCAGAAAAATGCAGAGGGTTGGGTTCCACCCCTATCCCATCGGGAAAATCATCAACTACGAACTCGCCAAGTTCACCGGCTACCACGGAGGCGGCACTGAGACCTACGAGGATTACAAGGGGTGGGTTGACAACTACGGCTGTGACATCGTGTCGCCGCGCAACCGATGGTTCTCGAAGGAGATCAGGCTGCTGGACATCTTCAAGCAGAAAGTGATCCAGGAGAAGGGCTACACGAACGTGTACTGCAGTTTCTGCCGGTCCTGAGCCGCGGCTGTCGACTCCGGCGAAGGCGCGGTTGAGAAACTATCTCAAAACCCACGCGGGCTGCGACGCCAGCGATTCTGGCCGCAGGCGAGGAGCACGGAGGAGGCGATGCAACGGAGAGCATCGCTGACGACGTGCGACAACGCCTGCGGCCAGAAGTCGCGGCGTCCCTTCGGGTTGCGGCCGCAGCGGGGCGTCTGCCGCGTTGCGTCTCCTCAGCGATGCGCTCCGTTGCATCGCTTGCGTCGCCGCGCCTTGCATCCGCCCCGCTGGCGCCGGCAACGCAGCCCGCGTGGGTTTTGAGATAGTTTCTGAGTATGGCCCCCAATCCTGGCGCCTGACGGCTCTGTCAATCATTGTCGTCGTCGAATCTCCGAGCGGGAGAGGCCGACTGGCTCGACCCCGGCGACGGGAGCCATGGCCCGCCCGGCGAGGGTCAGGGGGTGGCCATGCCTTGACTCGCGCCCCGGCAAAGGGCGCGAGTCAAATCGCGGCGACGTGGACGCGAGAGGGGACGCGCTGTAAGTGTCGTACAGTCTGTAAGTTACGGAGGGCAATCGCGTGGCCGCTCCGCCTGTGCGACACGCGCCCAGAGAGGGGGGAAAAGGGCGCGAGTCAAACGGGGCGTCAGATGTGCCAGGGCTCGCGGAGGGCGCGGTGACGCATGCGGTTGGCCGCGTCGTCGCCGACGAATTCCTCGCGGGCGGGGTCGAAGGCGAGCTTGCGGCCGAGTATCCAAGAGAGGGCCGCGGCGTGGCAGGCGATGTGGCTCGACCGCATGACGCGGCTGTTGGCCGCGGGGAATGCCCGGGTCTTCACGCAGTCGAGGAAGTTGCGCGTGTGGGGCGAGGCGTCGAGGCCGGAGGCCCGCGCCCAGGCGGCGAACTCGGCCTTGAGCGCTTCAACGCGGGACGGGGACGTCCCGCCCACAGTCGTCCCGCCCACGGCCATGCCGCCGCTGTCGCCGACCTCGATCCAGGCTTCGTCGCCGATGAAGCGGACGGGGCAGGTGCCGAGCTCGGTGCGGTAGTGGGGCGAGCGGTCGCCGAAGGGCTGGCGGAGGAAGTCAATGATGAGCTTGACGCCGTTGGCGTAGCGGGCGGTGATGTTGTGCTCGGAGGGCTCGAACTCGACGGGGGCCGTGCCGTCGGCGCCGTTGGCCCACTGGCACAGGTCCACCGTGTGGGCGCACCAGTCGAGGAGCGTGGCGCCGGAGTCGAAGTCATCGTGGCCGCGCCAGCCGCCGGTGACATATGTGTGGTTGTAGGGCCGCCAGGGGCAGGGGCCAAGCCAGCGGTCCCAGTCGCATTCGTCCTTCGGCGGCTCGGGCTGGGCGGGGAGGAAGTCGTGGCGGTTGCGAGGGTAGTAGGACGAGGCGTGGAGGGTGTGGAGCTTGCCGAGCTTGCCTGTGCGGGCGAGGTGGACGGCGAACTGGAAGTTGGGGACGCTTCGGCGCTGGGTGCCTGCCTGGAAGACGCGACCGCAGCGGCGGATCGTGTCGTCGAGGGCCTGGCAGAGGCCGATGGTGATGCCGCAGGGCTTCTCGCTGTAGACGTCCTTGCCCGCCCTGGCCGCGAGAATCGAGGCGAGGGCGTGCCAGTGGTCGCCCGTGGCGATGAGGACGCAGTCAATATCCGGGCGGGCGAGCAGGTCGAACATGTCGCGGTACATCGCGCAGTCGGCGTTGCCGTACTTGGCGTCGGCCATCTTCTTGACGCGCTCGCGGCGGTCGCGCTGGACGTCGCAGATGGCGACGAACCGCACGTCCTTCTCGGCGAGCATGCAGGAGAGGACGTGTGTGCCCCGCGGCCCGATGCCGATGGCGCCGAGGACGAGGCGCTCGCTCGGCGCAACGTCGCCGTCCTTGCCGAACGCCGAAGCAGGGAGGATGTGGGGCGCAGCCAGCGCCGCCCCGGCCGTGGCGAAGAAGTGTCTGCGGGGGATTCGGCTCACGGATGGTCTCCTATGTTGTTTCTGTTGCGGAAAGCCAAGACTGCCTGAAGGCAGGACTCCAAACAAGGAACGAACGCGTTCGGAGTCCTGGCTTCAGCCAGTCTTTGGCTTCCGAGCACGGCCCGAGTTCGGCGAATTCGGCTTTCCGCAACAGAAACTATGTTGGGAGCTCGCTACTCCACGAGCGTGTAAATCGCATCCTCGGGCAGTCGGATGACGAGCGCCCCGTCTTTGGCCTCGGCCTGCGCGCGGCGTTTGGTCGGGTAGCCGTTCTCGTCGAGCACGGCCGCCGTCCTGCCGGCCCCGCTTTTGAGGGTCAGCCGCACATCAACCTTCTCGACGTTGAGGGGGTAGCCGCCGAGGCTGGTGATGCGTTCGTAGTCGCCTTGCTTGCGGGTCTCGAAGCCGTAGGGCTGGTCCCAAGTGGCGGCCTGGACCAGGATGCGCTTGCTGGCCTTGAGGGGCTGGCCGTCGAGCGAGACGGCCAGGAGGGTGCCGTAGTCGTTGCCGGCCTCGAGCGCGATGTCGGCCAGCTCGATTCGCCCGGCGGCCTTGAGGAAGCCCGTGGCGCCCTGCGCGCGCGGGGTGTTCACCGTGACCACGCCCTTCCCGAAGTCCCAGGCCAGCTCGCCCGTCATGCTGCGGACAATGTTCTTGCCCGTGTCAATGTACTTGGCGAGGTCCACGGTCTGGAGCCTGGACGGGCCGTTGACGAACTCCTGCAAGACTGGGCCTACGAAGAATGCCTTGGGGTCCAGTCCATAGGCTCCTGCGGGCGCGGCGCCCTCCTTTTCGCCGATGCGTGCGACCCAGAGGAGGTCGCGGCCGCCGCCGGCGAAGAGCCTGGTGCCCTTCATGGCATAGGCGTCGGCGAGGGAGACGGTTTCGCGGACGGCAGGGGTGTCGGGCTGGGCCACGTCGCCGCGTCGGAACATGAGCGCGGCGGCGGGGAACTGGCCCAGTATCGTCGGGTTGTTCAGGTCCCACACGGTCATGGTGTGTTGCCAGTCGGAGGCGTTGAGTGCGAAGAAGCACCATCCGTCCACGCCCATCATGCGCGCGTAGGTTGCGACGAGGAAGGGCCACTCGGCGCGGTAGCGGAGCGGGCGCTCCCAGTTGTTCTCCGTGACCATGAACGGGTGCCCGGCGATGAGCGGGGTGAGGAGGGGGCCTGGCGTGGCGGGCGGCTTGAGGGACGAGAATTGCTTGAAGGTGTCGCCCTGGTCCACCGCGTAGAAGCGCTTGTTGCCGTCCTTAGCGTAGTCGGGGCCGAAGTACTCGTTCCGTAGGACGACATCGGTGGCCGTGTACGTGTGGCGCTCTAGCCCGCCGAGGACTCTCTCATCCGCGGTCTTCCAGTTGCTCCCGGCGATCATCTGGCCGAGGCCGACCTCGTCGCGCAGGTCCCGCTTCATCTTGGCATAGAAGCGGAGGGTGGACTCGAGCATCCACTGGAGCTGGTCGGCGGCGCGGCGGGGCACGCGCTGGCTCGCCGCCCAGTCCGCTCCGCCCAGGTGGCCGGCGGCATAGAGCCCGGCGCGGCCCTCCGCGAAGCGGTCAGGCGTGCGGACGCCTGGGAGCCTGTCCTCGCCCCACGAGGCCGCGGCCTTCTCGAGCGAGCCGTGCTTGGCGATCAGCCAGTCCCCGAAGTCCTTCTCGATCAGGTCCCGCTCCGCCTGGGGGAATCGCTTGGGGTTGAACGTCCAGAAGAGGAGGCTCGACTCGTTCCAGATTTCGACGAACGCGACGGCCGGCTCCTTTGCGAGCGGCACCTTCGTGTAGGGGTTCACCGGCGACATGATGGCCCGCACGTAGTCCTTGTACCACTTCTGGAAGCGCTCGCTGAAGATCAGCAGCGCGATGGCGTTCTGGCCGCCCCCGAAGCCGGGGAACATCTTCTCCGTGACCTGGTTGTGGGTGTGCCAGTAGAGGTGTCCGAGATACGAGTAGATGCCCTGCTTCTTCAGCGCGGCCACGGCGTAGTGGAGGCGTTCGAGTTCCCGCTCGAACGCCTTGCGGTCGCCGCTGGCGTGGTGGGCGAAGAAGCCGCTCAGTTGCATGCGGACGAGGTTCACGCCGTACTTGGCCAGGCGCCGCGCCCAGCGGTCAATCTGCGGGTCCTGCATGTCGGTGAAGCCCGCCTGCACCATCCAGAAACGCGCGGGCCGGCCGTCGCCGAGGACGAAGCGGTCGCCGTCGCGCCGCACGAAGCCCTTCAGCCCGGCCGCCTCCTCGTTGAGGTGCCGCAGGTCAATGGGGCAGCCGTCGGCCAGCGGGTCGGCGTCAGGCTCCCAGGCGAAGAACCCCTCGGCGGCCTTGCCCGCCCGCTCGCCGGGCCTCAGCTTGCCGCGTGGGGTGAACGCGCCGTCAATCAGGAGAAAGCAGTCAATGGCCCCGCCGCCGGTCTTGCCGAGCAACTCGACGTGAAAGGCGTGCGTCCCCTGCTTCAGGGCCACTTCGCCCAGGAACACCCAGTCGGCGCCCCAGTGCATCTCGAGGAACGTGTTGTCGTGGAGCGCGAGCTTGTCGCAGGTGCGCCATTCGGCCTCGCCGAAGCGCCATCGGAACGGCCCGTGGTGCCAGAACTTGCGCACCCAGAAACTGTAGGTGGCCGTCCTGGGCACCTCGACCTCGTACCTGGCGAAGTACGGCGTGTCGCGCTCGGGGCCTTGGGGGGTGAACCACCGCCCCCCGGAGAGCTTCGCCTGCTGCTCGGCGTTCCGGTTCCCCGGAAGACGCATGTTCACGGGGTCGGGGACGTTTGTCTCCTTGAACCCCTCGCCCTCCCACCACACGTATGCCTGCTCCGCGGCGCCGGCCGCGGCGCCGAACAGCAGGGCGCACAGCGCGCCCGCGACCCATCCGTGATGAATGCGTTGCATGCCGCTCCTTCTCTCCTTCTGACACCGGACACCTCGGAGGCACTCACCTGAGACCGCACGCAGGGTAGTTCCTGTTGCGGAAAGCCAGGACTGCCTAAAGGCAGGACTCCAAACAGGGAGAGAACCCGCTCGGAGTCCTGGCTTTAGCCAGTCTTTCGCTTGAGGGCGCGGCCTGTGCTCAGCGAACCAGGCCTTCCGCAACAGGAACAGGGTAGCGCCACGGCCCGTCCGAGTCAAGACGCCCTGGCGGCGGGCGAGGGCGGGGGAGTATGGCCCCCAATCCTGGTACCTCTCCTCTGAACCCCAACGGGGCGTACTATGACAGCCCAGGGCAACGCCCTGGTCTTTGCCCACATTTCGCGTCGGGCCGTACCGCGGACGAGTCTTGGCCACGGGCCCGCTTCGCGGGGAGGCAAAGCGGCATCTGCGATGCCGCACTCCATAATCCTCCCGCGTCACAAGGGGGCGGATTATGGAGTGCGGTGACGAAGTCGCCGCTTTGGGTTCCCGCGAAGCGGACAGAGGAGCGCGACTGGCGAGGTTGTGGGCAAAGCTCAGGGCAACGCCCTGGGAACGAGGCCGCCCCACACCAAGCCCCGAAAGGGCGTACTGCGACTGTGGCGGGTAGTACGCCCTTTCAGGGCTGATTGGGGGCACCGCCGTTCCCCAGGGCGTTGCCCTCATCTTTGCCCACATCTCGGAGGTCTTGCAGCCCGCGAAGGCGGGCGAGCCAGCCGTAGCCCAGGGCCACCGCAGGGAGCCCTGGGATCGGGCGTCCCCCCCTCCAAGCCCCCGAAGGGGGCGTCTCACGACCGCCGAATCGCCCCCTTCGGGGGCTCCCGCGCGGGGGGCGCGTCTCCCCCAGGGCTCCCTTCGGTCGCCCTGGGCTACGGCTCAAACGCCCCCATTCGGGGGCTAAACCCCAGCCCCCCAGAAGATGTGGGCAAAGATCAGGGCGTTGCCCTGGGCTGTCATAGTACGCTCCTACGGAGCTGAGAGGCCCCGGGCCGGGCGCCAGGATTGGGGGCCATACTCCGCGCGAGGGCGCGTTTGACACCCTCACCCCGCCGCAGTACCCTGGGCACGATGTGGAACTCGCCGCAACCCGGGCCGCGGCGTTCGCATGGCGGCGTTGATAGTCATGCTTCCCGCGCTGGTGCTGTTCCTTGCCTTCCTCTACACGCTCATCTCGGACCTGCTTCACGGGGGCCGATTCTATGCAGACAGATAGGCGAGAGCATGATGGATGTCCGACGCCAGGCACTACCCCAGGAGCCTGTCCGGCAGTTGCCTTCCCCCACTTGACACAGGGGCGGCGGGAGGTAGACTCGTGGCCTGTGATGGCGGCGTGAACCCCAGGACCTTGTTGGAGCGACGCAGCGATGGCGAACGTGTTGTCGTATCGGATCGGGCACCCGGCGAAGCCACAGATACCCTTGGAGCGCGTAAAGGCGCTCGGCATCCCGGCCGTGGAGATCAACCTGGGGGCCGACGAGGACGCGGCGGCGGCGAAGCAGCTCCTGGCCGACGCGGGGCTTCGGGCGGGCACCCTCACGGCGCCCTGCCCGCTGGCCGACGCCAAGCTCTTCGACATCTTCGAGAACTACTGCGCCAAGGCCGCCACCCTCGGCTGCTCGGGCATCTTCACAAGCGTCCACAGCGGCGGCATGCCGATGCCCGAGGTCGTCGCCCGCCTGCGAAGGATCGGCGACATTGGGGCGCGCAACTACGTGAAAGTCGGCATGGAAACCCACCCCGACCTGTGCGAGAACGGCTCGAAGGGCGCCGCCACCATGGCCGACGTCGCTCACCCCTGGGTCGGCATCAACTACGACACGGCAAACGTCTACTACTACAACCACGGCATCAACACCGTCGAGGAGGTCGCCAAGGAGGCCAAGCACGTCGTCAGCGTCCACCTGAAGGACACGATGGGCGGCTACCACGACGGGCGGTTCCCCGACTTCGGGAAGGGGGTGGTGGACTTCGCCGGCGTGTTCAAGGTCCTCAACGGCGTGGGCTTCACCGGCCCCTTCACAATGGAGCTGGAGGGCGAGTGGACCACGTCGCCCGACCCCGCCGAGCAGGAGGCCCACGTCCGCGCCTGCGTCGAGCACCTCCGTGGCCTGGGCCTCGTGCCATGAGTGGAGCGGTGTCGGGTGCGGTTTGATTTGCACTTGACACGCGGTCCCTTTATAATCAACACTCTGATTCGCTGCAGCGGGGTGGGCGCGCGGGATGGTGGCGGGCCGCCGGGCCATTTGTTCCTCGTGCCGGGCGTTTTTTGCCGGGCCGCAGTGTGAGGGCAAGCGCTTGGCCGCGCAGTGGCAAGCGCAGGCGCCGCTAGGGTTTGGGGTCCGGCAGGGGCCGTGGGCTGGCGCGGGCACGCGATTTGCCCAGGCCCCATTTGCAGCAACAGGCCCCTGTGGAGCGACCACAGACAGAGCGTCAGAGGGGCCGCAGTGAGGCGGCTCGGCGTGCGAATGAACAGCATCGGAAACTCAGAGTTTTCGAGGCTGGCTGGGGAGGTTCGGAGGGGAAGGCCCTTCCCCTCCGAGGGGTGACAGCGGAGCGACGGGGCACCTGCCTGCCTGCACGCAGGCAGGCAGGTCCGGCGTAGCGTCGCGGAGCACAAGAGGGGCGGAAGCCCCTATTGGAGCTTTGCGACGCTCTGGGAGCTGAGAAACTATCTCAAAACCCACGCGGGCTGCGACGCCAGCGATTCTGGCCGCAGGCAAGGAGTGAGGAGGAGGCGATGCAACGGAGAGCATCGGTGACGA
>Ga0194112_10012354_pt1 | contig 10435 bp, 6 predicted proteins | sample TA2MahC400mmetaG_FD_146191 | JGI IMG/M metagenome (GOLD analysis project Ga0194112, IMG submission 146191) | Freshwater microbial communities from Lake Tanganyika, Tanzania - TA2015016 Mahale Deep Cast 400m | ecosystem: Environmental > Aquatic > Freshwater > Lake | place: Tanzania: Lake...
GGCCGCCCTCGAGGCCAAGATCGCGGCCCTCCTCGAAGACCCCGCCGCGGCCGCCCGGATGGGCGAAACGGGATACCGCGACGTCCTGGCCCGCTATCGCTGGCCGGCTGTCGTTTCGGATTTCGATCGAATTATCCGCGGAGAAGGCCTTCGATCGTCTTGAGTCGGGCGGCGGGTCCTGGCTTGGATTCTTTTTTGCGATCGACGGCCTCTCGACGGATGGGGCGATGAGGAGGCAAGTGTCAAACGAAATCCGGTTTGATATAATGGGACAAGGATGATGAAAAAGAGAAACGCCCCCTACTTATCGACCGTCGTTGCGGCGGCCGCCATCGCCTCGACCGGCCCGGCCTTCGGCCAGGAGCTGCCGATCCCGTCCTCGCGCAACGCGACGGTCATCAGCCTCGAGCACAGCCCGGCCGACTCGGCCGAAGTCGATTACGTCAAGGCGAATTTCAACTTCGGACTCTATGCCTGGCCGTCCTTCTCGGTCACGACCTTGACGCCCGACCTCGGCTGGCGCGTCCCCCTGGCCGAGGCCGACGCCGGCCTCCAGGCTTTCAAAACGCAGGTCGACGCCTATGTCCGGGCGGCCCTGGCCAAGGGCGTCCGCCTCCATCTCGTCCTGACGTCCGGCTTGGCCCGCGGCCTCGGCGTCTACAGGGAGGCCAAGGTCGAAGACGTCCGCAATTGCCAGTGGTACAGCGACAACAACATCGCCTCCGAAGCCCAGATCACGGACGCCGCGGCCATGGAGACCTTCGTCTTCGGGACGTTTTCGCGCTATGCCCGCAAGCTCCGGGCCAATCTCGAGGCCAAGGCGCGGACGAGCCAAGCCTACCTTTCCGGCCTCATGGCCGAACATCCCGAAACCCTGGTCGCCGTGAGCGGGTGGGGCGAAGCCGAGCTGAATTATCGGCGACTGAACAACGCCATCCCCGTCCAGGAATTTTTCTGCGACTACTCGCCCTTCGCCGTCCTCGAGTTTCGCGACTGGATCCTTCATGCCGGGGAATATGACGATGCCGGCGGCAAATACGCCGGCCAGGGATACGCCCAGGGCGGAAGCCGCTACCAGGGCGCGGACGGACTGGCCCGATTCAACGCCGACTTCGGGACGAATTTCACGACGTGGAATTTGCGCCATTTCCACTGGTCTCTGAGCGACGACTACGATCCGATTCCCGAGGACGCGGCCAACAACGACCCCCGCCGGATTCCGTTCGCCTCGTATGTCCAGGGCGGGATGATGCCGGCGAGCGGTCCGAACTTCATCGCCGGGGGATTCGATCCGCCCCGGGCGATCGCCCACGGGACCAAATGGTGGGACCTCTGGAATTTCTTCCGCCAGACGATGGTCGCGAATTTCGTCCGCGACGCGGCCGTCTGGGCCTCGGAGGCCGGAATTCCCGCCGAACGCTGGTTCTCGCACCAGATCCCGGCCGACTGCCTGTTCGGAACGAGCCCGGCCGATCCCTACGCGAACGGGCGGTACAACACTTCGGCCTCGCCGATCTGGACGGCCGACATTCAGCCTTTCGGCTCACCCGGGGCGACGATCTACGACAACAAGTTTCCGGGCTGGTTCGCCCGGACGACGGATAACGCCCTGCCGGTCATGGCGGCGATGAGCCCGGTCTGGGCGATCATGGAGTACGACGCCGAAGGCTACCCGCCCGCTTTTTCCGTCCAGCAGAGCGACCCCGATTTCATCCTCGCTCAGTATCGACGGGTTTACGAGGCCGGCCCGTATCTCGTCAATTTCTGGAGGTGGACGGAGAGTCCACCGGAGCACCAGATCAAGGGGATGAACAAGGAAATCGCCCTCCGAAACTTCATCCAACTCATCCGCGATAAGGCGCGGTCGCGCGACCTCGGCGTCGTCTTCACGCCGCCCCGCGTCGTCGGATTCCGGGGGGAATTCCTGGCCGCCGGGCCGGCCGTGGAGCTCCGGCTGACCGGGAAAATCTGGGAGGGCCAGCCCTGGGAATGGACGACCTGGGGAGACTTCCGGCACTTCGAGATTTACAAAGGGACGGCGCCCGGGTTCCCGGCCGACGCCGCCCATCTCGCCGGGGCGACGAGGGACGACGTCTTCCGCGACCCGGCCGTCGCGGCCGGGACGGTTTATTACTACAAGGTCCGGGCGGTCAACGCGGCCAACGTCCCCGGTCCTCTCTCGGCCGAAATCAAGGTCCCCGGCTACGCCCTCGTCCTTTCGGCGGGCGTCGGGGGGACGACCGACCCCGAGCCGGGGACGTACATGCGCGAGCCGGGAACGGCGCTTTCGGTCCGGGCGGTCCCGGCGGAAAAATTCGCCTTCAGCCATTGGAGCGGCGACGCCTCCGGGACGGACCCCGCCATCCAGGTGACGTTGAACGCGACCAAAATCCTCCGGGCGAATTTCCAGCGGGCCGGATTGTTTCCCCCGGTGGATTTCAGCGGCCGGAAAGCCGTCAACCGGTCCCTGTCGCAGGAACAGGTCGTCCTTGTCTTGAGCTGGCGGGCCAACCCCCAGAACCCGCCGATCGCCAAATACCGGCTCTATCTCGTCGAGGGATCGGGGCGGCGGCTCCTCGCCGAGATCGACCCTGCGTCGACGGAGTACACCCGCCGGGGCGTAGCAAAGGACAAGGAATACGTCTTCGGGCTCGCGGCCGTGGGAGCCGACGGGCGCGAAAGCCCCATGGCCACGGTCTCCGTCAAATGATTCCCCATCACGTTCCGGCCGTCCCTGGACGCCGAACACGCTTGATCGGCGCGATCGCGTTGGGGGCACTGCTGGCCTGTCCGCGGCCGGGAGCAGCCGGCGTCCGGCTGGAGCTGCGCGGCGGGTACCATTCGCCCTCCGAGCAGGCCTTCCGCGATATCTACGGCGGAGGGCCGGCCTACGGCGCGGACGTCGTCGTCGGACTTTTAAAGAATGTCGACCTCTGGGCCGGCGGCGGATATTTCTACCGGAAAGGCCTGCTCACTTTCACCGCCGAGGAGACGTTCGTCAAGATCAGGACTTTAGGATGGGGGATTCGTTATCGCCGGGCCGTCGGCCGGTTCGATGTCCATGGCGGCGCGGCGCTGAACTTTTATCTCTACGATGAATCGAATCCCATCGGCGACGTCGAGGCCGGAAAGATCGGCCCCGAGGTTCGGGCCGGAGCTTTCTACCGCTTCACGGACCGCGCGTCCGCCGGGGCGTTCGCGAGCTGGTCGACCTGCACGATCGCTCCCGCCCAGTACGAAGTCGACATCGGCGGCCTGACCGCCGGCCTCGCCCTGTCTTACCGCTTCGGCCGCCTGACGCCTTCCCCCCCTCCGGCGAAAACTCCGCCAACTCCCCTGAAATAATACCCCCCCCCGCGCCTCCTACAAAAGGCGCATCAGATCGTCGACTGATAGCCGGGCGCACTTCAGTAAATACGCCAAGGTCGATCTTTTAGTGGGCGAATCTGCGGGAACCGTAAGCTTCAAACGGCCTTCCCGGGTGCTTTTGTGAAGACGTATATGGCTTCCTCTTCGACGAACAATGATCCATCCATCTCGACGCAATGCGGCACTCAACCGGTCAAAGCCGATTTGGGGAGCTTTCGTCACAGGGTGATTTCAAGCAACTCGGCGTTCGGAGAAAGGCCGAGGTCGTCGTCCACCGGCTCGAGATAGAGGGCGATGGCTTCGCGAACCTTGGCCAAGGCCTCTTCTTTCGAATCGCCCTCGCTGACGCAGCCGGGAAGCGATGGGACGATTGCGGTGTAACCCCCGTCCTCGCTGGGCTCGAGCATCACCTTCAGTTTCAATCCGTTCTCCGCGATGTTTCTTTTCATAATACAGCATCCTCCGACATGGATGACAATTCGGTCTCCAATCAATAGACGCGGAAGGGAAGTCCGTTTTCTCACCGGCGCGTTTTCGGGGCCCAAGAGCTTATTTTCTTGACATTCTGTAAAGTAATAACGCTAATATAATCGTATTTTCAGAGATATCGGAAGATGCCGACGCATCCGCCCCTGCTGACGGTGGTCATGCCCTGCCTGAACGAGGAGGCGGCGGTCGGGCGGGCGGTCGAAAGCCTGGCCGACGAATATGTCCGCGAGAACGGCGAGATCCTCGTCGTCGACGGGGGAAGCGCGGACCGGACGGCCGAAATCGTCCGCTCCTTGTCCGAAAAGTATCCGGTCCGGCTGCGCCACAATCCCGGCAAACTCCAGTCGATCGGCCTGAACATCGGCATCCGGGAGGCCCGCGGCCGCTTCCTCATCCGGGCCGACGCCCACTGCGTCTATCCTCCCGGCTATGTCCGCCGCTGCGTCGAGATGCTCGCCCGCGAGGACGTCTTCAACGCCGGAGGGGTCATGTACCCCGTGGGGGAGACCGCCGTTCAGAGGGCCATCGCCAGGGCGATGCGCCACCCCCTCGGGGTGGGCGACGCGAAATTCCACATCGGCCGCTACACCGGCTATGCCGAGGGCGCCTACCTCGGCGCCTTCAAGAGGGAGGTCTTCGACCTCGTCGGCCCGTACGACCCGAAGGCCCATCCGAACGAGGACTCCGAGCTCAACATCCGGATCGCGAAGAGCGGGCGGAAGATCTGGCTCGACGGCTCGCTCAAGGTCCTTTATTTCCCCCGGGCCTCTTTCGGAAAGCTTTTCCGGCAGTACTTCAAATACGGACGGGGGCGGTGCTATACGACCCTCAAGCACCGCCGCTTCACTTCGCCGCGCCAGATCCTCCCCCCGTTTTTCGTCCTCGGCCTGGCCGCCGCGCTCGCCCTTGCGCCGTTTTTCCCGGTCGCCCTTGCCTTTCCGGGGGCGTATGGGCTGGCGATCCTGGGAGTTGCTTTTTTATCGCGCCCAGGGGAGAACGGCTCTCGAAACCAAAGAGAGAAACGTTCTCGGAGCGCCTCGCGGGCCCGGGAGAGAGCCGACGGAGCCTTCGGGCCGAAAAGCCGCCTCCTCCTCGCCCGGGCTTTCGCCACGATGCACCTCGCCTGGGGCCTCGGCTTCCTCTCCCGGCTCGCCTGGAATAAATGAAGAATTTCCTCGCCGCCTGCGCCGCCGGGGCGCTCTTCGCGGCGATTTTTGCTTTCGCCTACGGGCGGATTCCGGCTCCTCTCTACGAGAACCGCGACGATGCCCTGATCACCCTGAGCCACGCCCGAAACTTGGCCGAGCACGGGACGATCGGGGTCAACCCTTCGGGAGAGCGGGTCGAAGGATTTTCGAGCCCGGCTCAGTTCCTTGTTTTTCTCCCCCTCTATCTTCTCTTCGGCCTCTCCTACGGCGTATTTTTCAAGGTCCAGACCTTCGCCTGCGCCTTCCTCCTCGGGTTCTTCATCTCGAAATTCTTCAAGCCGTCGGCCGCGGCGGGACTGGCGGCCTCGGCCGCCTTGGCCGTTCTCCTGGCCCGGAACGCCGCCTTTCTCGAATGGCACGGCTCGGGAATAGAAAACGCCCTGGCCGCGCCTTTCATTTTCGGCCCGAGCGCTCTCGACATCGTCCGGACGACGACCTACGCGGCGCCGCTCTCGCTCCTTCTCTGCGGCCTGGCGATTTTCCATCTCCCCCGTCTTTCCTGGAGGCTGGGCGCCGCCGGGGCCGTCTTCGCCCTGGCGATCATCGGCGGAGGGCGAAACGCCGCGCCCTATTATCTTCCCTGGAACACCGAAGATTTCCGCTCCTGGAAGGCCGACTTTCTCTCCCTCGCCGAAGAGCACGACCTCTTCCGCCCCGCGGTCGCCAACGCCGACCTCGGCCTCATGAGCTGGTCCAAGGAGTTCAACGTCGTCGATTTGGGCCGGCTCGGAAGTCCCGTCCTCTCCCGCCTGCCCTCTGGCGGCAATGACCGCAGGGCGGCCGACTATTTCTTCGAACTGGCCGCGCCCGACTTCGTCGAAATCCACGACAACTGGGCCTGCCGCTGGGCGGCGCTGTTCGCCGATCCCAGGTTCAGGGAGCTCTACGAGCCGGTCCGGGAGGAGAGGACGGAGTGGCTGGAGAGGCATTGCCCCGCGACGAAGGCGATGACCGGCCTTTGGGTCCGCCGGGATATCGGGAAAGGAAGTTCGTCGCGGGAAAGACGCCTCGTCGATGATCTGCGGCGCGGGCCGTCGGCGGAGAGGGTGCGGGCCGAGCTCGAAAGCCTCGGAAGCGGGGATGGGCGCGCCCCGGCCTTCTATGTCGTTCGGGCGGTCTACCGGTTCCTCCCGGAATTCGCCGCCCGGGGCGAAATCGGCCCTCTCCGCCGCCTTTTCGATAAGACGCCAGAGGCCGGATATGCCCTTGCCGTCCTGGATTGCCGGACGCGGGCCGGCTGGTTCAAACGGGTCCTTTCCTTTCTCGAAAAGTACGCCCAGCGAAAGGCGAACGCCGAGTGGGCGGCCGCCGGGCGGGTCGAAATCAGGGATATCGGCGTCAAATCGGGATTCTACGACGACGGCATCTGGACGAGGGGCAGGGCGGCGATTGCCGGCGTGGCCTGGCCGGTCGGCCGCGAGGCTCGATGTCTGGTCCTCGAGGCTTTCGGATATCGGCCTTCCTCCGCCGACGCCTCGAATCCGGAAGCCATCGCCGTCCGGGTCGACGGCCGGTGGCTCGAGTTCGACCGGCGCGAAGGGAGTCACCATGTTTTCCGTCTCCCACCCTCGCTGGCCGAGATCAACCGCGTCGATATCGAGGCGAGGCCGTTCGTTCCGAAAAAGCTCGGCCTCAATCCCGACGAGCGCCGTTTGGGCCTCGACCTAAAAGCCATCTCTCTCCGTTGACGAAGAAAGAACGTTTCTCGAAGCCTCAGAGAGAAACGTTCTCGTGAATTGCCGGCCGGCTAGCCGCGCCCGAGCCGCGTCTCCTCTCTCGTCTCCTCCCCCCGGAGCATTTACATGCCGATGGTTTTCCCTATAATATATATCGAATAAGCTTGGACATTTGGAGCAGATATCGCCGTTTTACGAGGTCGCATGAAAGTTCGAACGATAATTCTCGCGTTCGGGATCCTCTTTCTTCTCCGGACTTCCGTCCAGGCCGAAGCCCAGGAGCTTCCCAGGCCGACCTACGCCAACTCTGTCGTCATCAGCATCGAGCACGGCGTTCTGGACGCGGCCGAGGTCGATTACATCAAGTCGACGATGCCCTTCGGCCTTTTTGCCTGGCCGTCTTTTTCCCTGACCCATCTCGCGCCCGGCCTAGCCTGGACGAGCGACTGGAGCGACGCGGCGAACGGGATCCAAGCCTTCAAGGACGATGTCGACGCCCTGATCGCCGCGGCCAAGGCGAAGAACGTCAAGCTTCACCTCGTCCTCTGTTCCGGCCTGGCCCGGAGCCTGCATGTGTATCGGGAGGCCAAGGAAGAGGATATCCGCAACGCCCAATGGTACAACGACAACAAGCTCGCCTCGGACGTCCAGATCACGGACCCGGCGGCGATGAACGCTTACATTTTCGGGACGTTTTCCCGTTACGCCCGGAAGATGCGGACGAACCTCGAGGCCAAGTCCAGGGCCGCCCTCGCCTTCCTCAAGCAGAGGATGGACGAAAACCCAGGGACCCTCATCGCCGTCAGCGGCTGGGGCGAGGCCGAGCTCAATTTCCGGAGGCTCAACGGGAGCCAGAGCGCCCAGGATTATTTCGCCGATTTCTCCCCTTTCGCCGTCCTGGAGTTCCGCGACTGGATCCAGCACGCGGGACTCTACGATAATGCCGCCGGCGTCTACGCCGGACAGGGATACGCGGGCGGGGGGGCGAAATACCAAGGGACGGAGGGCCTCGTCCGGTTCAACGCCGACTTCGGCGCGGCGTTCTCGAGCTGGGACCTCCGTTACTACAACTGGAGCCTGGCGGATTCCTCCGGAATGACGCCGGCCGTCGTTGCCCTGATGGACGACCCCCGGCGCATCCCTTACAGTTCCTATGTCCACGGGGGAATGATGCCCTCATCGGGGCCGAATTTCATTCTCGGGGGGTTCGACCCGCCCCGGGTCCAGCAGCCGGGCGTCGCCTACTACGACCTTTGGCATGCCTTCCGGGAGCACATGGTCCATCGATTCATCCTGGACCTGGCCCGCTGGGCGCGGGAGGCCGGGATCGACCCCCAGAAGTGGTATTCCCACCAGATCCCGACCGACTATCTTTTCGGGACGAATCCTTCGATGCCGGTCAAAGGGGGCCGCTACTACAGCTCGGCCTCCCCTCTCCGGACGGCCGACATCGCCTCCCCCGGATACGGTTCGGTCGGGGCGACGATCTACGACATCAAGTTCCCGGCGGGGTTCGCCCGGACGACGGAATACATCCTCCCCGACATCGCGGCCATGTCGTCCAACTGGGCGATCATGGAATACGACGCCGAGACATACCCCATCGGCTTCAGCGTCCCCCAGAGCGATGTCGCCTTCATCCTGAATCAGTACCTGCGGATCTACAACGCGAACGCCCATCTCATCAATTTCTGGCGGTGGATCGACGAGACGCCGGAGCACACGATCAAGGGGATGAACAAGGAGGAAGCCCTCCGCCAATTCATCCGCCTCATCCGGGACAGGGCCCGCTCGACCGACCTGGGAAGGGTTTTCGCCCCGCCCAAGGTCGTCGGCCTGACGGGGGAGTTCGGGGCCGCGTCGGCAGGCTTTCTGGCGGGCGCGGCGGGGGCATCGACGGCGGCCGCGGCCGCCCTTGTCCCCGGCGTCCGGCTCCGGGTGACGGGAAAAATTTGGGCGGACGAATCCTGGGAATGGAAGACCTGGGGTGATTTCAAGAATTTCAAGGTCTATCGCTCGACGACCCCGAATTTCGCGGCCGACGGCGCCCGCTGGATCGGCGACGCGGTCGACTATGCATATACCGACGCGACGGCCGTCTACGGCGCCATCTATTATTACAAATGGCGGGCCGAGAACGTGAACGGCGTCGTCGGGCCGGCGTCGGACGAAGTCATGGTCGTCGTCACGAGCGAGAATGTCGCCGTTCTGACGGTCGACAAAACGGCCTTGGCCTTCGGCGCGGAGCGGGGGAGGGCTTCGACGACCGTCCAGAAGATCCTCATCCGCAACGGCGGCGCCGCGGGAACAATCCTGAACTGGACGGCGGCGGCGGACGCCGGTTGGATAAAGTTCGGCCCGCCGAGCGGAGTGGGCGACGGATTTCTCGAAGTCCGGGTCGATGTCTCCGGCCTGGCGGCGGGGAATTACGCGGGGAAGATCACGGTCCACGATCCCTACGCCGCCGGTTCCCCGAAGACGATCGACGTCGCCCTGACGGTCTATCCGCAGGACGGGGATGCTCCTCCCTTCGGCGTTTTCGAAACGCCGGTCGCGGGCTCGGTCGTCGCCGCGAGCGTCGCCGTGACCGGCTGGGCGCTCGACGATATCGAGGTCGTCAAGGTCGAAATCAAGCGCAATCCGCACCCGACCGACCCGCCCGGGGTGATCATGGCCGACGGCCTGGTCTACGTCGGCGACGCGGTCTTCGTCAAGGGCGCCCGGCCCGATGTCGAGCAAGCTTATCCCGGCTATCCCCTCAATGACCGGGCCGGCTGGGGGTATATGCTCCTCTCGAACTTCTTCCCCAACGGCGGGAACGGGGATTTCACGATCTACGCCTTGGCCGTCGACTCCTCAGGCCGCAGGACCAACCTGGGCGAAAAACAGGTGACGGTCGACAACGCCAATTCCGTCCTTCCCTTCGGGGCGATCGACACGCCCGCCCAGGGCGGGACGGCGAGCGGCCCGGCTTACGTCAACTTCGGCTGGGTCCTGACGCCGCCGCCCAACCACATCCCCTACGACGGCTCGACGATCTGGGTCTGGGTCGACGGCGTCCCCCTCGGACATCCCGTTTACGGCAACTACCGGGCCGACATCTCGGCCCTCTTCCCGGGCTACGCCAACAGCGGCGGGGCGGTCGGATATTACTACCTGGACACGACGCTCTACCCGAACGGGACCCATCAGATCGTCTGGAGCGCGAGGGACAGCGCCGGGAACAGCGGCGGGATCGGGAGCCGCTACTTCGAGATCCAGAATTCGGGCCACGGGGCGGCCGGAGAGAAGGCCGTTTCGGGCGGATCTCGGCTTGCGGTTTCAGCCGCCCCGGTTTTCGAGGACGGGAGCCGACGCCTGAGACTCGACCTCCTGACGCCCGCCGAGGTCGAAGTCGAGGAGCTCGGCCGGGCCGTGGTCAAATTCCGGCCGCCCTCCGGCCTTCGGATCATCGGCTGGGGGGCGAACGAGAGCCGCGAGCTCCCCGTCGGCTCCACGCTCGACCCGGAGACCGGGATCTTTTCCTGGATTCCGGGCCCCGGATTCCTCGGCCGGCATGTCCTCCATTTCGCCGCCACGGACGGCGTCCGGCGCGGCGTCCCGGTCGAGGTCGCGGTCGATGTCGTCCCGAAGCGATATCGGGTCCGGCTTCGCGCCGTTCCGGATTCTTCGAAGAAATAGGATAGGGGCGAA
>Ga0194112_10012355_pt1 | contig 10435 bp, 7 predicted proteins | sample TA2MahC400mmetaG_FD_146191 | JGI IMG/M metagenome (GOLD analysis project Ga0194112, IMG submission 146191) | Freshwater microbial communities from Lake Tanganyika, Tanzania - TA2015016 Mahale Deep Cast 400m | ecosystem: Environmental > Aquatic > Freshwater > Lake | place: Tanzania: Lake...
CAGATGCCCCAATCGCCTTCAATCAGAAGAATTGCCCTTGCGGGATTCGTCCATGAGAGCAACTCGTTCGCGCCAAGCCCGGCGGACATGGCGGCCTTCCGGCAGGGCGGCGGTTATCTTCCCCTCAGTCGTGGCCCCGAGATCGAAGTCCGGGCCGCCGGGGTGAACCTGCCCGTGGCAGGAATGATAGAGCATGCGCGTCAGGCGGGTTGGCAACTTCTGCCGCTGTTATGGGCAGGAGCGGTGCCTTCGGCGCCCGTGACCGCTGAATGTTATAGCGCCATCACGGACGAAATTGTGAGGGGCCTGCAGGATCTGGGGCCGGTTGACGGGGTGCTTCTGGATCTGCACGGGGCGATGGTGGCCGACGGCACGCCCGACGGCGAGGGTGCGCTGCTGGCGCGGGTGCGACAGATCGTAGGCCCGGATGTGCCGGTGGTTGCCGCGCTGGATCTGCACGGCAATATCTCGGCGCAGATGGTGCATCATGCGGACGTCATGGTGGGCTTTCGGACTTATCCTCATGTGGACATGGCCGAGACCGGCCGCCGCGCGGCGGCCGAGTTGGAGCGATTGATGGACGGGGTGCCCACTTATGCGGCATTCCGGCAAGGCGACTACCTGATTCCCATTGCCTGGCAGGCGACCTCGGTCCAGCCGGCGGCAAAGCTTTACGAAATGGTTGTAGCAGGAGATGCCGAGGGCGCCTGCGTCTCGCTGTTCATGGGGTTTCCGGCGGCGGATTTCGCCGACTGCCGTCCTTCGGTCTTGGTCCATGCTCGGACCCAAGGTCAGGCGGACCGGATCGCAGACGATATCGCAAGCGCGCTGGCCGCCGCCGAGGATGCGTTTTGCGGCACCTGCTACCTGCCCGCCGAGGGGGTGGCCGCGGCGATGCGCGCCGGGCAGGGGCCGGTGATCCTGGTCGATACGCAGGACAATCCCGGCGCGGGCGGCAATTCGGACACAACGGGGATGCTGCGCGCGCTGGTCGCGGCGGGCGCGCAGGACGCCGCCATCGGACTGATCGTCGATCCCGACGCCGCGGCAGCTGCGCACGAGGCAGGCCTTGGTGCCGAGATCTCGCTTTCGATCGGCGGTCGGTCAGGCATTCCGGGCGACGCGCCTTTCGAGGGCCGGTTCACTGTCGAGGCGCTGTCGGATGGTCGTTGCCATGCGACCGGTCCTTACTTCGGCGGCGCGCATCTGCAGCTTGGCCCGTCGGCGGCGCTGCGCATCGGGGGCGTGCGGATCGCGGTCGCGTCCGAGAAGGCGCAGATGGCAGACCGGCAGATGTTCCGCTTCCTGGGGATCGATCCCGAAGCGCAAGCAATCCTGGTGGTCAAGAGCTCGAACCATTTCCGCGCCGATTTTGCACCGATCGCGTCGCAAATCCTGACCTGCGCCGCGCCCGGCCCGATGCCGGTGAGCCCCGCAAGCCTGCCTTTCCGGCACCTTTCTCCTGGTATCCGGTTGGAGCCGGGCGGCCATGCTTTCACCGCAGACGCGCCGGCCGGCGCCAAGATCGGCACGCGTTCCCCTTCGACAGAGAGGACATCATGTTCAACCGACTGACTGCGAGCCTTCTGGCCTCGACCCTGCTGGCCGGCACGGCCTGGGCCGAGACGACGATCACCGCCGTGATGCATTCCGGCCTGCGCGTGCTGGACCCGATCATCACGACCGCGCATATCAGCCGCAACCACGCCTACATGATCTATGACGTGCTGGTGGCGCAGGATTCCGACTTCCAGCCGCAGCCGCAGATGGCCGACTGGACCGTCTCGGACGACAGGCTGATCTATACCTTCACGCTGCGCGAAGGGCTCACTTTCCACGATGGTGCGCCGGTGACGGCGGCAGATGCCGTCGCCTCTCTGAACCGCTGGTCGGAACGTGACGCGGGCGGGCAGGTCATCATGGACCGCACCGCCAGCCTCGAGGCCACCGACGAGCGCACGATTACCTGGACCCTGACCGAGCCCTTCGTGCCGATGCTGGACGTGCTGTCCAAGCAGTCGGCCATTCCGCCCTTCATCATGCCCGCCCGGGTCGCGGAGACGCCCGCCGACGAGGCGATCACCGAATATGTCGGCTCGGGTCCCTTCCGCTTCGTGGAAGCCGAGTTCCAGCCGGGCCTGAAGGTCGTCTATGAAAAATTCGATGAATATGTTCCGCGGGAAGAGCCGGCGAGCTGGATGGCGGGCGGCAAGGTCGTGAATGTGGACCGCGTCGAATGGGTCAACATGCCCGACGTGCAGACCGCGGTGAACGCGCTATCAAGTGGCGAGATCGACTATATCGAGGCGATGCAGGTCGACCTGATCCCGCTGCTCGAGGGTGATCCGAACGTCGTCGTCGAAGTGCGCGAACCGACGGGAATGCAGACGATGACGCGGATGAACTTCCTGCACCCGCCCTTCGACAACCCGCAGGTCCGGCAAGCAGCGCTGAAGGCAATCACGCAAGAACCGGTGCTGGCTGCAATGGTAGGCAATCCCGAATACTACCAGGTCTGCGGCGCAATCCTTGGCTGCGGCACGCCGCTGGAAAGCACGGGAGGCTCGGAGACGCTGGTGCAGGGGGGCGGCACCGACGAGGCTCGGGCACTGCTGGAGGAGGCCGGCTATGACGGCACGCCGGTCGTCCTGCTGGCTCCGACCGACATGGTCGCTCTGGTCACGCAGCCGGTCGTCATCTCGCAGGCGCTGCGCGAGGCGGGCTTCCAGGTCGAGCTGCAGCCGATGGACTGGCAGACGCTGGTGACGCGACGCGCCAGTCAAGCCGCGCCCTCGGAAGGTGGTTGGAACATCTTCGTCACCAACTGGATGGTGCCGGAGATCTCGAACCCGATTTCCAACCCGATGCTGAACGGGCGCGGTGACGATGCATGGTTCGGCTGGCCCACGGACGAGGCCATCGAGGCGCTGAAGGAGGAGTTCATCGACGCCTCCGACGCCGAAACTCAGGCCGAGGTTGCCGCCCGCATTCAAGACCATGCGCTCGAGAACGGTCTCCTGATTCCGCTCGGGCAGTACACCCTGCCACAGGCACGCCGCACAACCATCACCGGAATGCTCGACAGCCCGGTCCCCGTCTTCTGGGGCATCCAGAAGACCGAGTGATCCGCATCGATCCGGCCGGGGGCGGCACAGGCTGCCCCCTTGCGAACCAGTCGAAAGGAAACTGATGCTGGGTTACATCCTGCGGCGCTGCCTCGCGGTCATTCCCGTGATGCTGCTGGTCGCGATCTTCGTCTTCCTTCTGCTGCGCCTGACGCCGGGTGATCCGGCCGCGATCATCGCGGGCGACATGGCAACGCCGGCGCAGCTGGAACGCATCCGCGCGGCCATGGGGCTGAACGATCCCATCCATATCCAGTTCATAGGCTGGGTCGGGCAGCTTCTGCGCGGCGATCTGGGCGTGTCGCTGATCTCAAACACGCCGGTGGCGACGATGGTCGCAGACCGGATTGCCCCGACGCTGTCGATCGCGGTGCTGACCATCCTGATATCGGTTGCCATTGCCGTGCCCATGGGCGTGCTGGCCGCGTGGAAGCATCGCAGCGCCGCCGATTACGCGGTGATGACCTTTTCGGTCCTTGGCTTCTCGGTCCCGGTCTTCGTGATCGGGTATCTCTTCATCCTGATCTTCTCTCTGCGTCTCGGTTGGTTTCCGGTGCAGGGCTTTCAGCCGCTGTCGGCGGGGCTGGGGGCGTTTCTCTCGACTGCCTTCCTGCCTGCGCTGACCCTGTCGACGATCTATGTCGCGCTGATCGCCCGCATGACCCGTGCCAACATGCTGGAGGTTTTGGGAGAGGACTACATCCGCACCGCCCGCGCCAAGGGCGCGCCCGAGCGCCGCGTCCTGTTCCGCCATGCGTTCAGAAATGCCGCCGTGCCCATCCTGACCGTGATCGGGACGGGCTTTGCGCTGCTGATCGGCGGGGTCGTGGTGACCGAAACCGTCTTCAACATCCCCGGCATTGGGCGCCTGACGGTCGATGCGATTCTGGCACGCGACTATCCAGTGATCCAGGCGATGATCCTGCTGACCAGTTTCTTCTACGTGCTGGTGAACCTGCTGATCGATCTCAGCTACAGCCTCTTTGATCCGAGGATCCGCTACTGATGGCCCAGATCCCGCAACCCACCTCAGCGATGCAGCCGGTCCTGCGCGCGCTGCGCCTGCCGGCCTTTGGCATCGGCACCAAGCTGGCCGCGCTGATCCTGGCGGTGATCGTCGTCCTGACGATGCTGTCCGGCTGGATCGCGCCGCATGATCCGCTGTCCATGAACCCGATGCTGCGCCTGCAGGACCCGTCCGCGGCTCATCCTCTCGGAACGGACAATTTTGGCCGCGATATCCTCAGCCGGGTGCTGATCGGGGGGCAGCTGTCCCTGATCATCGGCATCGCAACGGCGGCGGTCGCGGTGCTGCTGGGTCTGATCATCGGCCTGATCGCAGGCTTCTTCCGCACGGCGGATGCGATCATCATGCGGGCGATGGATGCGCTGATGGCCATCCCCTCGATCCTGCTGGCGATCGCGCTGGTGGCGCTCAACGGGCCATCGGTCGGCTCGGTCATCGCCGCGATCACCATCCCCGAGATTCCCCGCGTCGTGCGCCTGGTGCGCGCCGTGATCCTGTCTGCGCGCGAGGAGCCTTATGTCGAAGCGGCGATCGCGCTTGGAACCTCCATGCCAAAGATCCTCGTGCGGCATCTGGTGCCGAACACGCTGGCGCCGCTGATCGTGCAGGGGACCTACATCCTGGCCTCTGCCATCCTGACCGAGGCGATCCTGTCCTTCCTGGGGGCCGGCGTCAGCACCGAGACCCCCACCTGGGGCAACATCATGGCCGAAGGCAGGCTGTTCTTCCGCATCAAGCCCGAGTTGATCCTCTATCCCGGAATTGCGCTGTCACTGTGCATCCTGTCGATCAACCTTCTGGGGGATGCGGCGCGCGACATGCTGGACCCACGGCTGAAGAAAAGGGCGGGGTAGGGACATGCAGTTCAAGACAGGCGATTTCGATGCGGCGCCGGTGGTGCTTCAGGCGCGGGACCTCACCGTGACCCTGCCTGACACGCCAGGCAATCCGGCGGTGCTGAAATCCATCGATGTGACCATCCGCGCCGGAGAAACGGTGTGCCTCGTCGGCGAATCCGGGTCCGGCAAGTCGGTAACCTCGCTGGCGGTAATGGGTCTCTTGCCGCAGGCGCTGAAGGTGTCAGGCGGGACCATCGCCCTTCAGGGGCGGGACCTGCTGCCTCTGAGCCAGGCACAGATGCGCGAACTGCGCGCGGCCCGCGTCGCCATGATCTTCCAGGAGCCGATGACCGCGCTGAACCCGGTCCTGCGCGTCGGCGAGCAGATCATGGAGGTGATGGAGCTTCACACCGACCTTTCGGCGGCCGAACGACGCAAGCGGGCGGTGGCCATGATGGAGCAGGTGCATCTGCCGGATGTCGATCGCATCTTCCGATCCTATCCGCACCAACTGTCGGGCGGGCAGCGTCAGCGGATCATGATTGCCATGGCGCTGGTCCTCGAGCCCGTCCTGCTGATTGCGGACGAACCTACGACCGCGCTGGATGTGACGACGCAGAAGCAGATATTGTCCCTCATCGACGAAATGCAGCGCGACCACGGCACGGCGGTTCTGTTCATCACCCATGACATGGGCGTCGTCGCCGAGATCGCCGATACCGTCTATGTGATGAAACAGGGCGAGATCGTCGAGCATGGCGCGGTGGAACGGCTGCTGCGCGCCCCGCAGGCCGATTATACCCGCAAGCTTCTGCGCGCGGTGCCCAGTCTTTCACCGCGTCCACCCCGCCCCGCAGGGGCCGGTCCGGTGTTGCAGGTCGAACGTCTGAACAAGATCTACGGCGGTGGCGGAATCCTGAAGAAGCGGCCCGTGGCGCATGCGGCCAAGGACGTGACCTTCAATCTCTCGTCTGGACGCACCTTGGGCATCGTGGGGGAATCGGGATCCGGCAAGTCCACCGTCGCGCGCTGCGTCATGCGGTTGATCGACCCGACTTCCGGGCGGATCATGGTGGATGGTGCCGACATCGCCTCCCTTTCGCGCGGCGCCTTGCGTCCGCATCGCAAGAAGCTGCAGGTCGTGTTCCAGGATCCGATGCGGTCGCTGAACCCGCGCTGGACCGTGGGCGAGAGCCTGATCGAGGGCCCGCTGAACTACGGCACGCCCCGCGCCGAAGCTATGGCCGAGGCTGCGCAATTGATGGGCGTCGTAGGCCTGCCCGAGGACGCGCTTCGGCGTTATCCACACCAGTTCTCGGGGGGGCAGCGCCAGCGTATCGCCATCGCCCGGGCGGTGATGATGCGGCCCGACGTGCTGGTCGCCGACGAAGCCGTGTCCGCACTGGACGTGTCGGTGCAGGCGCAGGTGCTGGACCTTCTGGACCAGTTGCAGCGCGATCTCGGCATCGCCATCGTCTTCATCACCCATGATCTGCGCGTCGCTGCCCAGATCTGCGACGAGGTGATCGTGATGCAGCGCGGCGCGGTTGTCGAACACGGCCCCGCCGGCAAGGTCCTCTCGGCGCCCGCGCATCCCTACACCCGTGCCCTGATCGAGGCCGCTCCCGGCCGATCCTGGGATTTCCAGAACTTCCAAGAGATGCGAGACTTGCCCCATGCCGAACCTGCCTGAGATCGACGCCGCCGCGCCGGAACTGACCGCGATCTTCCGCGATCTGCACGCGCATCCCGAGATAGGAATGGAAGAGGTCCGCACCAGCGCCATCGTTGCCGCACACCTGCGTGAATGGGGCATGGACGAGGTTCATGAGGGCGTCGGCAAGACCGGCGTCGTCGGTATCCTGAAGGGCAGGGGGCAGGGCAACCGCCGGGTGGGGCTGCGTGCCGATATGGATGCGCTGCCGATCCTCGAGGCGACAGGCCTGCCCCATGCCTCTACTCGTGCCGGCAAGATGCATGCCTGCGGCCATGACGGGCACACGACGATGCTGCTGGGGGCGGCCCGGTATCTGGCGCGGACACGCAATTTCGACGGCACGGCCGTGTTCATCTTCCAGCCGGCCGAAGAGGGGCTGGGCGGCGCGCGCGCGATGATCGCGGACGGGTTGTTCCAACGCTTTCCAGTGGATGAGGTTTACGGAATGCACAACCAGCCGACCGGCGAGCTGGGGCAAGCCACGCTTTGCAAGGGGCCCGCAATGGCGGGGGCGTCGTTCTTCGACATCAAGGTGACTGGCAAGGGCAGTCATGCGGCGATGCCCCAGCAGTCCCGTGATGCACTCGTCGCGGCTTCCGCACTGGTCGGGCAGTTCCAGACCATCCTTGGACGCAACATTGCGCCCCTGGATCAGGCCGTCTTGTCAGTGACCCAGATCCATGCGGGCAGCGCCTATAACGTGGTGCCGGAGACCGCGACGCTTGCGGGAACGATCCGCTTCTTCCGTCCCGAGGTGCGCGATCTGATGCAGGAACGGATGCGCGCGATCTGCACCGGCGCCGGGCAGGCCTTCGATCTGCAGATCACCTGCGAGTTCCGCGAAATCTTCGACGTGCTGGTGAACGATGCCGACCTGTCGGACGCATGGACCGGGGCCGCCGCCGACGTGCTGGGGGCCGAGAACGTCCGCGACGACTCCGAGCCCTTCACTGGCTCCGAGGATTTTGCTGACATGCTGCAAATTGTGCCCGGCGCCTATGGCAATGTCGGCCATGCCGGAACCGTGCCACTGCACAACCCGGGCTTCGTGCTGGACGAGGGTATCCTGCCCGTGGGCGCCTCAATCTATGCCCGGCTGATCGAGCGTCGCCTGCCGGTGGCGGCATGAGTGCGCTGGACCTGCCTTTTGACGCGGACGAGATGCTAGCGGGCCTGCGTCCCTGGGTTGAATGCGAAAGCCCCACCTGGGACGCCGTCGCCGTCAGCCGCATGATGGATCTGGCCGCGCGCGACCTCTCCGCCATTGGCGCAACGGTCGAGATGGTACCGGGGACCGGGCCTTTCGGCACCTCGATCCGCGCAAGCTTCCCGCATCCGGATCAGGGCCAGCCGGGCATCCTGGTTTCCGGCCACATGGACACGGTTCACCCGGTCGGCACGCTGGAGAAGCTGCCGTTCCGGGTCGAGGGCGGCAAGGCCTGGGGGCCGGGCATCATGGACATGAAGGGTGGCAATTACGTTTTTCTGGAGGCCATGCGCCAGATCGGGCGGGCAGGGATGACCACCCCTCTGCCTGTCACCTTCCTCTTCACCCCGGACGAGGAGGTCGGCCGCCCTGCCCCCCGCAGCCTGATCGAGGATGCCGCCCGCGGTCAGCGCGCCGTGCTGGTGCCCGAACCCGCGCTGCCGGACGGAGGCGCGGTGATCGGGCGCTACGCAATTGCCCGGTTCGACCTTCTGACCCAAGGTCGGCCCAGCCATGCTGGCTGGGCGCTCAAGGACGGCCGTTCGGCCATCGCAGCCATGGCGCGGCGCATCCTTCAGATTGAGGCCATGACGACCGAGGACTGCACCTTCTCCGTGGGGGTCGTCCATGCGGGGCAATGGGTGAACTGCGTCGCCTCCGAATGCCGGGCCGAGGTCCTGTCCATGGCCAAGACCCAAGTCGATCTTGACCAGGGCGTCGCTGCCATGCTGGCCCTGCAGGGCGAGGAGGCTGGCGTCGACTTCATCGTCACCCGCGGCGTCACGCGCCCTGTGTGGGAGCCCCGGCCGGGGACGATGGCACTTTACGATCTTGCGCGCGAGCTGTCCGGACAGATCGGGTTCGAGATGTCGTCGGACCGGGCTGGCGGCGGTTCGGATGGGAACTTCACCGGCGCCATGGGCGTGCCGACGCTGGATTCCATCGGCGTCCGTGGCCGGGGGCTGCATACGCTGGACGAGCATATCGAGGTGGAGAGCCTCACCGAACGCGCCCGGTTGGCAGCGGGCCTGCTGACGCAGATCCGCTAGGGCCTAGCGCCGGTTCAGCGCTCCGGCCGCAGTCATGGCAAGGGGGGCGAAGTTGCGCACGAAATCGGCGGCGTTCCATTCCCCAAGCGATCCGGCGACATGGATCGCGCCGAAGGGCCGCCCCGTCTCGTCCAGCACAGGTACACCTAGGGCGATCTCGCCGGCGACGATCTCTTCCTCGGCGACGGCATAGCCGGCCTCTCGCGCCTCAGCGATCTTGGCCATGATCGCGGGCGGATCGATCAGCGTCCGGTGGGAATAGGGTATGAGGGGCGAACGGGCGATGACTTCTTCCGCCTCGTTTTGCGGCAACCGGCCTAGCACCGCGCGCCCGCCCGCCGTGCAATACAGCGGCACGCTGGTCCCGATGAGTGAGGCGGAATAGAAGCTGCGCTTGGACTGGAAGCGCAATGCATAGATCAGCCGCAGGTCGTCACGCAGGCTGAAATCGACGCGCTCGCCCGTGGCGGCCCGCAACTCCATCAGGGCGGGCAGGACGCGGGCGATGTCAGGGTTCAGCCGCTGATAGTCCAGCGCATGATCGAGCAGCCTCAGCCCCGGCAGAAAGCCCCGATCGCCTGGATCGCGGCGCAGGTAGCCCTGCTGGCGCAGCGTGTGGACGATCCGCTGGACTGCGCTTTTGCCAAGCCCGCAACGGGCTGCGATCTCGCCCAGGGACAAAGGCCCCGATGCCCCGTGAAACGCCGACAGGACACGAAACCCACGGGCGATCGAGTCGACGAAGAGCGGGTCGTCTTCGGGAATGGCGGCAGGTTTGGGCGCCAGGACGGCACGGCTGATATCGGACATGACAAAGCCTTGACGGGAGGGAAGCGGCAGGGATAGCTTAATACAATACGATTGTATCGCTGTGCGATGCGACAGGCAAGGGATGTGATGGCAGGCCTGAACGAGTTGAGCGCCACGGAGCTGGTCGCCGGATATCGGGCGGGCCGCTTCTCGCCTGTCGAGGTGGCGAAGGACGTTCTGGCACAGATGGATCGCTGCGAGCCGCAGCTGAACGCGATCTGGCATCTGGACCCGGACGAGTCGATGGAGGCCGCCCGCGCCAGCGAGGCGCGCTGGCAGGCCGACGCGCCCCTGATCGTCGGCGGAGCGGTGCTGGATGGAGTGCCCGTTACCATCAAGGAGAACATCGCGACGCGTGGCGTGCCGATGCCCCTTGGCACCGCGGCCACCGAACTGACACCCAAGGCCGAGGACGCGCCGCCGGCCGCCAGACTGCGCGAGGCCGGGGCGGTCTTTACCGGCCGCACCACCATGCCCGATCTGGGAATGCTGTCCTCGGGCCTGTCCAGCTTTCACCGGCTGGCGCGCAATCCGTGGAACACCGCGATGAACCCCGGCGGTTCCAGCGCGGGGGCGGGAGCGGCAGGGGCTGCGGGCTATGGGCCGCTCCATCTGGGGACCGATATCGGCGGATCGATCCGGCTGCCCGCCGCGTGGTGCG
>Ga0194112_10012356_pt1 | contig 10433 bp, 5 predicted proteins | sample TA2MahC400mmetaG_FD_146191 | JGI IMG/M metagenome (GOLD analysis project Ga0194112, IMG submission 146191) | Freshwater microbial communities from Lake Tanganyika, Tanzania - TA2015016 Mahale Deep Cast 400m | ecosystem: Environmental > Aquatic > Freshwater > Lake | place: Tanzania: Lake...
GGCCGCCGCTCGGCGGAGCGACGTCGAGCGCCAAGCGGAGGCGAGAGAGAAGAGCGGGGTCTTCATCGGCGCGCGCGCGGTCAACCCGGCGACGGACGAGGAGATTCCGATCTGGATCGCCGACTACGTCCTCATGGGGTACGGAACGGGCGCGATCATGGCGGTGCCGGCGCACGACGAGCGGGATGCCGCGTTCGCGAAGGAGTTCGGCCTGCCGATCCGCCCGGTGGTCCTCCCGGCCGACGCATGGTTGAATGCTCAACAAACGACCCGCGAAGCGTATCTCCGCGATCCGGCCGCGTTCGAGGCGGTCTTTGCCGGCGAGGGCGAGGGAGTCGGCTCCTCGAACGCCGAGGTTTCGCTCGACGGGCTCCGGACGAACCGCGCGAAAGAAGCGATCGTCGCCTGGCTTGAAAGGAAGGGGATCGGAGCCGCGAAGGGGCTGTTCAAGCTGCGCGACTGGCTCTTCAGCCGCCAGCGCTATTGGGGCGAGCCGTTCCCGCTTCTGCACGGGAGCGGCGGGCGGATCCGCGCCGCCGGCGAAGGGGACCTCCCGGTCGTTCTTCCCGAGATGGAGGACTTCCGCCCCGCGGTCTCCGACGATCCGGAAACCCCGCCGAAGCCCTCGCTAGCGCGCGCCCCGGAGGAATGGCGGATCGTGACGATCGACGGGGAGCGCTGGGAGCGCGAGCACAACACGATGCCGCAATGGGCCGGTTCGTGCTGGTACTACCTCCGCTTCATCGATCCGAAGAACGACGCGCGCCTCATCGATCCGGAAAAGGAGCGTTACTGGATGTCGCCGGGCGGCGTCGATCTCTACCTCGGCGGCGTCGAGCACGCGGTCTTGCACCTTCTCTACGCGCGTTTCTGGCACAAGCTGCTCCACGACCTCGGGTACCTCTCGACGAAGGAGCCGTTCGGGCGCCTCTTCAACCAGGGCTACATCCAGGCGTACGCGTACACGGACGAGCGCGGCGTCTACGTGGACGCGGCCCGGGTCGTCGAGGAGAAGGACGGGAAGTTCACGTTCGAAGGAAAACCGGTGACGCGCGCGTACGGGAAGATGGGAAAGTCGCTGAAGAACGCGGTGACGCCGGACGAGCTCGTCGCGGAGTACGGATGCGACAGCTTCCGCCTGCACGAGATGTACATGGGCCCGATCGAGGTCTCGAAGGCGTGGAGCACGCACGAGATCGTCGGCATGCACCGATTCCTTCTCCGCATTTGGAGGAACTTCTTCCACGAGAAGACCGGTGCGCCCCTCGTCCGCGAGGAACGCCCCGGGGAGGACCTCCTCCGTCTTCTCCACCGAACGATCCGAACCGTCACGGACGATCTCGAGAACCTCCGCTTCAACACGGCGATCGCCGCCCTCATCGAGCTAAACAACGCGCTCGTGGGGAGAGAGAGCCTCCCGCGAGCGGTCGCCGAGCCGCTCGTTCTCATGCTCGCGCCGATGGCGCCGCATTTCTGCGAGGAGCTCTGGGAAGCGCTCGGGGGCGAGGGGTCGGTCGCGGTGGCGTCCTGGCCGGAGTGCGACGAGAAGTATCTCGTCCTCGAGGAGATCGAGATCGTCGTTCAGGTGATGGGAAAGCTCCGCGCAAAGATTCTCGTCCCGGCGGACGCCGGCGAGGAGATGGTGTGCGAGCGCGCATCCGCCGATCCCGGCGTCCGGCGCCACCTCGAGGGGAAGACGATCCGCAAGGTGATCTTCGTGCCGGGCCGCCTCATCAACTTCGTCGCTTCTTAAACTGGATAAGGCGAGCGTTTTCTACTGTGGACGTGGAGCGCGCGTCTCAAGAGGCGTTCCTCCCGAGCGCGATCGGGAACACGAGGCTATTCCACGCAGTCGGCGATCCGTTTCGCGAGCGCGGCGCCCGAGGTCGCGTCCAGCTTGCCGGCGTTCCACGCGATCTCGAGCCCGGAGCCGTCGTCGAACTTGGGGATGATGTGGAAGTGGACGTGGTCGACGAACTGATGCGCCGCCCGCCCGTTGTTCTGGAGAACGTTGAAGGAAGCGGCGCCGGTCGCCTTCATCACGGCGCGGCTGAGGCGCGGAAGCACCCGTCCGATCGCGGCGGCCGCCGCGTCCGAGAGACGATCGATTGTCTCGGCCGGCTCCTTCGGAATGACGAGCGTGTGCCCTTCGCTGAGCGGGCCGATGTCGAGAAACGCGAGCACGCGCTCGTCTTCGTAGATCTTGTGGCAAGGGATCTCGCCCGCCAGGATCTTCGTGAAGATCGTCTCGGCCATGCGAAGTCTCCTCTCACGGTCGGGCGCGTCCGCGCCGAGAATCGCGAGCGCCGTTCGGCGCAAAGAACCCCGCGGGGGCACCCTCGCCCAGGCTAGCCTCGCGATCCGCCCAGGGCGTTCGTCACCGGATCTCTTTGTGGACCGTGTGCCTGCGGAGAAACGGGTTGTACTTCTTGAGCTCGAGGCGTCCCGTGGTCTTCTGCTTGTTCTTCGTCGTCGTGTATCGAGACGGGGGCTTCCCCTCCTTCTTCGCCTCCGTGCACTCGAGCGTCACCATGACGCGGTTGCCTTTCTTCGCCACTTCGCATCGCTCCTTTCCATCATCGGGAGATCCCTCGGTTCGCGGCCGGGTCTTCCCGTCGGGTGTTTCGCCCGGCGCCGAACCGGGGATTCGACAGTCGGATTATAACCGATCCGGCCCCTCGATGGGAAGACCGGAAAGGCGGGGGACGGCCCCGCCAACCGGCCGCAAAATGGTGAGTTGGCTTTGCGCGCCCGCTCTACAAAAACCGGTACGTGATGCCGATCGAAAGGGTCTGCTTGAACTGACCCGCCTTTCGGATCGCCGCGCGGACGTCGCCCGGGTTCTCGATCGCCCCGTCGATCGCCTCGGTCGGCGGGACCGTGTTGTCGTATTTATCGTAGAGCCACCTGAGGTACAGGTTGACCGAGAGGTACTTCGTGATCTGAGTCGAGAAGATGTTCTCCCAGTCGACGTCGAGAGCCATCGGGTAGTCGGCGACGTCGGAGGGGAAATCCGCGGCAGCGAGCTCGTCGACCGAAAGGCCGTCGAGGATGTCGCTGAATGAATAGAAGACCGGCTGGTAGAGGCTCAGCTTCGACGTCCAGGCGACCTGGTCGTCCAGAATCTTCGTCTTGTAGTCGGTCACCCATTCGAGGCCGCCGTCGTTCGTCGTCAGCGTCTTCGTCTCGTTTCCCTCGAGCGGGTCGACGAAGAACTTCCGGCTGCTCTGACGGAAGGTGAAGCCGAATCGGCTGAGAAGCTCCCTGTCCTTCTCCTTGATGAACTCGTGCGCCACGCCCCCCGATTCCTTGAACTTCAAAGGATTAAGGAAAAGGGATCTCCCTCCGGTCGTGTCGGAAACGTCCTGGAACTGGCTCTCGAAGCGAGCGGAGACGTAGGGATCGAGAAACCAGCCGAGCGTGAAGCGGAGGACGCTCTCCAGGTCGATCAGGTCGGTCGACTTCTCCGGCTTGTCCCACCCGCGGGTCCCGCTCGAGCGGATCTTCTGCTGGTGCGTTTGCCCGAAGGCGAGCTTCAGGATGCTCTTCGAGTTCGTCTTCTCGTTGAGCTGGTTCTCGAGCGTCCCGTTCGTGATGAGCGCCCACACGACGGAGCCCTTGTCCCCTCCGCTCCAGTTGTTGCTGTAGGCGCTCTGCGTGATGTTGAGGCCGCTTTCGAGGCTCGGATACCAGCGGCCCGTCTCGAGCTTCTTCTCTTTCGAATCCTGCGCCGCTCCGGGCGCGGCTGTGGCGAAGAGACAGGCGGTGGCGACCAGGGCCGCCGCAAGGTCGCGGCCCAACCAGCGTTCGAGACGAGTCTTCAACGCTTGCCTCCTTCTTCTTTTCTTCGGCGCGCGCGCCCGCGGCGCTTCTCGCCCCAGATCGCCGCGCGCCGTCCCCTTCATGCGAATCGACGATCGTCGGAAGGATAGCAGATGGGCCGGGCGATTTCGGGGGGCGAATTCGGGCGGCACAAGATCCGTTTCACGAGCTGCGGGGCGAGAGACGGCATGCCTCGACCTCGACATCGCCGGGATTTGTGAGGCGCTCCCGAATACCCTCCCTCCCGCCGCGTAACGCCTGCGTAACGCCTGCGTAACGCGCTCCCGGTACCATTCTCGCGTGATGGGGAACGAACAGCGTTGGCCCTGCCGCCCGGCTCGAGGTGCCGACGACTTGGGGAGAGCGTGCTCTATCAGTCGAGGGGTCCTGTTCCGACGACTCGGAAGGAGGAATGAGCCGATGAAGAGAGGAAGCACAAGCCCGACCATTCGCGGAGCGCTCGCGCCGCTCGCTCTGCTCGCCGCGTTTGGCTGGATCGGAGCGGCGGCGGAGCCGGTGGAGACCAAGGTCCTGGCCTCGGACGCCGCTTTCGGCGACCGGTTCGGAAGCGGGGTCGCGATCTCCGGCGCCTACGCGCTGATCGGCGCGCAGGCGGATGACGACCTCGGCGGGGACGCCGGAGCCGCGTACATTTTCGACCTTTCGAGCGCGACGGAGATCCGCAAGATCCACGCTTCCGACGGCGCCGGGGGGGACTACTTCGGCGTCGAGGTCGCGGCTTGGGGAGACCGGGCTTTGATCGGGGCGCTTCGTGACGATCATGCCGCGACCGATGCCGGGTCCGCGTACATCTTCGACCTCGCGGACGGGACGGAGCTCCACAAGCTGGTCGCCTCGGACGCGGCGGTGGACGACTGGTTCGGCTGCGCGGTCGCCCTCTCGGACGCGTACGCTCTAGTCGGCGCGTACAAGTACAACCAGAGCTCCACAATCTACGACAGCGGCGCGGCCTACCTCTTCGACGCCGCGACCGGCGCGCAGATCCGCAAGCTGACCGCCTCGGACGCGGGGAAGCAGGACTGGTACGGCTACGCGGTCGCGGTCTCGGACGCCTATGCGGTGGTGGGCGCCCCCAACTGGGACGGGATCGGGACGACCCATACCGACTGCGGGGCGGTCTACGTCTACGACCCCGCCACAGGGCAGGAGCTGTGGAAGCTGACGACGGTCGATCAGGGAGGATATGACCGCTTCGGCAACGCGCTCGCCATTCAGGGGGATCTCCTGCTCGTCGGGTGCTACTGGGACTCGAACGACGGAGGGGGCGACGCGGGCGCCGCCTATCTGTTCGATCTCACCACCGGGGAGCAGCTCCTCGAGATCTTCGCGGCGGAGCCGGAGGGGGGCGGCGACTGGTTCGGCGCGGCGGTCGCGCTGTCGGACGGCTACGCGGTGATCGGCGCGCCGCAGCAGGGGTACGGCACCGAGCTCGAGGGGTTCGCGTGCGTGGTCGACCTCGCGACGGGGGAGGAGGTTGAGCGCCTCGCCGCGTCGGACGGCTACCTGGACGACAACTTCGGGGCCGCGGTCGCGATCCAAGGGCCGGTCGCTCTCGTCGCGGCCGACATGAACGACGACAACGGAACGAACTCCGGCTCCTCGTACTTCTATGAGCCGGTGACGCCCGCGACCGGCGCGGCGGAGGGGGTCGTTCCGCGAAGCCTCGTCCTCCAAAACCGCCCGAACCCGTTCAACCCGGCGACCGAAATCCTCCTCACGCTCCCCTTCGACAGCCCAGTTCGGCTCGAGGTCCGGGACGCGCGCGGACGGCACGTGCGCACCCTCCTTCCGGGAGACCGCGTCCCTGCGGGCGATGTGCGCGCGGTATGGGACGGCACGGACGAGAGGGGCGCACCGGTCCCGAGCGGCGTCTACTTCTATCAGGCGGAGGCGACGAATCTTCGAGCCGCCGGAAAGATGATTCTTATAAAATAGAGAAGCGAGCAGATTCGGCATGAAAGACCGTGGGCCCCTCGAACGAGGGGCCTTCTTCTCATCCGTCCGTGGGGGGCTGCGGAACCCGCCGAAACGGCCACGTGGAGGAAAGACCGCGCTCGGGGTCCGCGGACACGAGGAAGGAGCGCCCGCGCCGCGCGCGCGCGATTGCGGACGGCGCGGCAACGCTGCTATTGTGGAGCCGTGCGATCCGGGGCGCGAGAGGATCGCGAGGAGGGAGCCGTGCAATCGTACGAGAAGCTGGGAGCCTTCTACCTGGGAAGAACCGTCGATCCCGAAACCGGCCGCACGGGCGAGCCCCTTCTGTACGATTCGCGCGATCTCACGACGCACGCGGTTTGCGTCGGCATGACGGGGAGCGGGAAGACCGGGCTCTGCCTCTCGCTCATCGAGGAGGCGGCGATCGACGGCATACCCGTTCTCGCGATCGATCCGAAGGGGGATCTCGGGAATCTTCTGCTCTCGTTTCCTGAGCTTCGTGCCTCGGACTTCGAGCCGTGGGTGGACGAAGGAGAAGCGCGGCGGAAGGGTCTTTCGAGCGCCGCCTACGCCGAGCAGGTCGCGGCCATGTGGAGAGAGGGCCTCGCCCAGTGGGATCAGGACGGGGCGCGCATCGCACGCTTCCGGGACTTGGCGGAGCGCGCGATCTACACGCCGGGGAGCCGCGCGGGATTTTCGGTGAGCGTTCTTCGCTCGCTTGCCGCCCCGCCCCCCGCTCTCGTCTCGAACGCCGAGGCGGTCGTCGAACGGGTCCAGGCGACCGTTTCCGGTCTTCTCGCGCTCGTCGGCATCTCCGCCGATCCGATGCGAAGCCGCGAGCACATCCTCCTCTCGCACATTCTGCAGCGCGCGTGGAATGAAGGGCGAAGCATCGAGCTCTCGACGCTCATCCGCGAGATCGGCTCTCCGCCCTTCGAGAGGGTCGGCGTTCTCGACGTCGAGACGTTCTTCCCGTCGAAGGAACGCTTCGACCTCGCGCTCGGCCTGAACAACCTCCTCGCCTCGCCCGGCTTCGCCGCGTGGATGGACGGGGATCCGCTCGACATTCCGCGCCTTCTCTGGACTCCGGAGGGGAAGCCGCGCATCGCGATCTTCTCGCTCGCGCACCTTCCGGACCCGCAGCGAATGTTCTTCGCGACGATTCTTCTCGGCGAGCTTCTTGCGTGGATCCGCACGCAGCCGGGGACATCTTCGCTCCGTGCGATCCTTTACATGGATGAGGTCTTCGGCTACTTTCCGCCGACCGCGAACCCGCCGTCGAAGACGCCGATGCTCACCCTTCTCAAACAGGCGCGCGCGTTCGGCCTCGGGTGCGTGCTCGCGACGCAGAACCCGGTCGATCTGGATTACAAAGGCCTCTCGAACGCAGGGACCTGGTTCCTCGGGCGCCTGCAAACCGAGCGCGACAAGGAGAAGGTCCTCGACGGCTTGGAGGGGGCGACGGGCGCATCGGGCGGCTTGGACCGCGCGGCGATCGACAGAACGCTCTCCTCGCTCAAGAGCCGCGTCTTTCTCATGAACAACGTGCACGAGGATCGGCCGGTCGTCTTTCAGTCCCGATGGGCGCTCTCCTACTTGAGGGGCCCTCTCTCCCGAGTCGAGATCGAAAGGTTGATGCGCGAACGAAAAGCTCCGCTTGCCCCGCCGGCTCCCGCGCCCGATACCGAACCGAGACCGCCGCGGGCCGAGACCGTCGTTTCCGAGGAAAGCCGTCCGGTGCTCGGTCCGGGCATTCAGGACTTCTTTCTCGCCGCCGCCCGCCCGCTCGCGGAAGAGGAGAGCTTCGTCTATCGACCCGCGCTCCTCGGAACGGCGAGGGTTCATTTCGTGTCGAAACGCGAAGGGGTTGATCAGTGGCGGGAGGTCGCGCGCCTCGCGCCACTCGGTGGGAGCCCGGAGGATCCTTGGGCGCTTTCCGAGGCGATCGCGATCGACGAGGCGGAACTCCATAAGGAACCGGATCCGCGGGGGCGCTTCGCTCCGCTCCCCGCCGAGGCCGCCTCTCCGAAGAGCTACCCCCCCTGGACGCGAGCCCTTGCGGATTTCCTCTATCGTTCGGAAAACTGCGCGGTGTGGAGAAGCGCGGCGTTCGGCGCGGTCTCCTCTCCGGAGGAGACGGAGCGCGACTTCCGCGCGCGCCTCGCGCAGACGGCGCGCGAGAAGAGGGACGCGGAGGTCGAGAAGCTTCGCGCGCGCTACGCTCCCAGGCTCGCGCAGCTCGAGGAGAGGATCCGCGCGGCCGAGGAGAGGGTGAAGCGCGAGGAATCGCAATACAAGAGCCAGAGAACGCAAAGCGCGATCTCCTTCGGCGCGACGCTTCTCGGCGCGATGCTCGGACGGAAGATCGTGAGCGCCGGGAACGTGGGGCGCGCGACGACCGCCGCCCGCGGGATCGGGCGCGCCGCGCGCGAGAAAGGGGATGTCGCGCGCGCGATGGAAAGCCGGGAGGCTCTCCTCGAAAAGCTGGCCGCGCTCGAGAAGGAGTTCGAGGCGGAGACGGCGCGGCTTCAAGAGGCGATCGACCCCGCGGCGCTCGAGATCGAGAAGACCGAGATCCGCTCGCGCAAGGCGGACATGTCCTCGCCGGTCGTCCGGCTCGTCTGGGTCCCGTAGTCCGGGGGGCGCTCTACCGATATCACGAGACACGGGACGGTGCGCGCGCCGCCCCGCTCACAGAAGCAATGAAATCGGTAAGGTGTCCCCCCGGACTCCTACCGAACCAACGTCATCTTGCGCGTCTCGCCCTTGCCGTCCGCCGTCATGCGGAAGAGATAGACGCCGGAGGAGACCGCCTCGCCCCGGTCGTTTCTCCCATCCCAAGAAATCGCATGCGCGCCCGCTCCGAGACGCTCGGAGGAAAGCAGCGTCCGCACGAGACGCCCCGCGGGATCGTAGACGAGAAGGTCTACGGCGAAGTCCGTCGCGAGGTCGAAGCGGATCGACGTCGCCGGGTTGAACGGGTTCGGGACGTTCCCGAGGAGATGCGTGGCGGCCGGAGGCGCGCCCGCGACGCCGACGATCACCTGAACTCCCTTGATGACGAAGTCGTCGAAGTAGAAACCGTCTTTCTGCGTCGATCCGTCGGAAAGAAGAACGAACCGGAACCGGACGTCCGACGCCGTTTGCCAGGGCGAGAGATCGACGCGGTTCTCGACCCACGCCGTCTGCGTCCCCTCGAAGACCGGCGACCCGCTCGGCTTCTGCTTCCCCTGGCCGCTGGCGGGCTGCGTGTAGTTCGTTGCGATCGAGGTCCATGTCGAACCGCCGTTCGTCGAGATCTGCAGCTTCACGCAGTCCCAGTTCAGCTCGATCACCCACTTGGCCCAGAAAGAGAGCGAGCAGCTCTCCGCGGACGAGAGGTCGACGGAGTACGCCATCGTCGTGACCGAGCTGTCGTTCGCCGGGTAATTCCCCCCGGGGCTGTCGGTCATCGAATGGGACGGCGTATGGCTCGACTCGGTCGTGAGGGCCCAGTCCCCGGTCCACTTCGCGGCGCCGCCCTCGAAATCATCCTGGAAGAGAATCGCCTCTTGAACGATGCCGAGAAGGAAGTCCTCCGTTTCCGACGGCTCATCCACGGCGACGACGCGCTCTTCGGTCGTGTGCCCGGTCGCGGAGACGCGGAACTTGTACTCCCCGTACATGAGGTTCACCGTGTAATAGCCGCCGTTCGCGGCGCTCGACTGGACCGTGGCGACGTACTGGTTCCCCGGATAGGTGCGGATCTCGATCGAGGCGGTGAGGCCGGCGCCGCTCCCCACCTCGCGCACGTACCCCGAGACGTCGCCGTAGGCGATCGGATCGAGCACGACGTTAAAGACCGCCGGCGTTCCCCAAACGACCGAGACGCCGTAGTAGGTCTTCGTGATGTAGCCGGCGGCGGCGAACGAGATGTCGTACGTCCCTGTGTCGAGGAGTTTATAGTAGTCGCCGAAATCGGGATCGGTGAAGACCCGCTTGGTGATTCCTGCGACCGTGATCTCCGCGTTGAGCGGGAGCCCGGTGTCCGATCCGGTCACGATTCCGTTCACGCAGTAGCGGGCCGACTTGATGAAGTGAATGAAGCTCTGTTTGTTGTCGATCGTCCAGAGCGAGTCAAGCGCGCTCGCCGGCGGCTGGAACGAGTTGCTGTACTCGATCGTGACGTCGATCGCGCCGGTCTCGTGGTACGACCAGTCCTGCAAGCTTCCCTTCACGACGTACCATTGAGCGCCGTTCGTGATCCCCTGCGGGAAGGAGCCGTTGTACATCGGCAGGTTGTAAGTCGAGTACTCGAGGCTCATCTTGATGATCGCGTTGTTGTCGGGGGCGAGCGTGTAGGTGTAGTCCCAAGGATAGTTCACGACCAGCGCCCCGCTGTGACCGTTCTCGCTGATCACGAAGTGATGGTCGTAGCCGTAGTTCTTGAAATGGATCGTTTCGATCTGCTCGGTGTAGGTGCCGTCATCGCCGATCGATCCGTCGGGAACCGGGAAGTTCCGATTGAGGTCGACGCCGTTCGCGTTGTAGCGCGTGCCGGCGACGCGGCCGTCCGGGTTGATGCACGGGATGATGTGCAGCTCGAAGTTGTTCACAAGAAACGTCGCGTCCGCATCGGTCCCATACTCGTTCGTGAGAAACTCGACCAGATAGAG
>Ga0194112_10012357_pt1 | contig 10433 bp, 8 predicted proteins | sample TA2MahC400mmetaG_FD_146191 | JGI IMG/M metagenome (GOLD analysis project Ga0194112, IMG submission 146191) | Freshwater microbial communities from Lake Tanganyika, Tanzania - TA2015016 Mahale Deep Cast 400m | ecosystem: Environmental > Aquatic > Freshwater > Lake | place: Tanzania: Lake...
AAGATTGTCCACTTCTTACCTCAACGTCGGTCAATGTAAAGGCATCACCACCGGTTGCCGCATTAGCCAACTCAATATTTGCAGCCGTGATATAAGCGGAACGGATGTCCATCTGCTCCGTAAATTTCAGCGCCAGGGCAGCGTAATGATTGTCGCTACCATCGTCATGCACATAACTACTACCACCGTTGTTAAACACAGGCGCCTGGTTGTCTTTTACAAAAGTGAGATCTTTAGTTATTTCGGCGTTTTCATTGCCAGCAAGATCTTTTATCGCGCCTTTAGCCAATTTGACAAACAACCCGAGATATTCTGACAAGCCGCAGATTGCATACACCTTGTCCGCTTTGTGGTTCATGTCAGCGCCGGAGATTTCAATTACTAAAGTTTTTCCATCCTGTTCGGTCGTTCTGGTAATTACATTAAGAAGGCCATCAGGATGATATTCTTGAGACTCCATGCTAACTGAAATGCCGCCAGCTTGCAACGAGATTTTCTTCAAATCCGTTGTGCTTACATCTACATCCTCTCCAAAGGTTAAAATGAGCGTGCCTGATTTTGGTCGGTTATTGTTGTCGGCATCCAAATTAGTAGTATAGGAATTCCCAGTAACTTCTAAGCCAGGTCCTGTTTCATCATATTGTATTACCCCGTTAGTCTTCGCAAAAGAACCAAGACCAGCTAAGTCTCTTACAGCGTTTTCCGTTAAACTAACTAACGGATTGGTTTTACCGGCTATAGCATTATGCTGGTCGTTATTCAGGTTATAGGCAATCAAAGCATCTCCGTCAACCTCATACGTTGCATCCGCTGCTAAAGTTACTCCAACAGCGCCAGGAGTATGCACTGTGATATTACCCAAAACCGGCTTCAGACCTGTAGCATTACTAATCGGCTCACTGAATCTGATACGGAGTCTCCGCAACGCAGCCGAATAGTAAGCAGCCTGGAATGACGGACGTGATGTATCCTTGAACCAAGTTCCGCTAATATTTATCGGGCCGGAAGCGCCACCGTTTACTCTGGTCAAATCCTTCACAGCAACACCAGTAACTTCGATGTTAATATATACAGCGTCAGAACCAGGCGCCCCCCACCTTGATATCTCATCTCTGTGAGCATCGGAGAGTATATATTTGAGATAAATACCGTCGCCTTGACCAGATTTTATCTCGCTATCTAACAGTGTGATAGCTGTGCCGACGGATGTTATTCCATCAGCTTTTTTACCTATCAGCCTAATCAGAGGCGATTCTACAATATTTGCAATAGTAGCATCTGATGTGAGATCGAGCGTTTCATCAAACGCCAATATTAGTTCCTTTGAGGAATGAACATAAGTGGTGTTAGATGGCACCAAATTAGGTCGGACATCGTCTTTATCCCAAACGATTTTTTTACTCTCACTCATCACTTTGTTAAGCTTGCCTTCAGCATCGACTACAGCGCCTTCTTCAAATATGATACGGAGTTCCGTTATATTTGTATCCTGCTGCCATCTTGAAATTGCATCCCTATGCGCACGCGTCAGATTAAATTTGACAATAGTTCCCAAAACTTGTGAGTCAGCAACGATTCCCACAAGCTCGTCTGAAAGCAATTTAAATGGTCCTACCCCATCTTCATTCGTTACGGTAATCTTAGCAAAATTTATTGATCCAGCAGAGATTTCATTGCTGAATTTCAGATTGAGAACCGACGTTGGAGGATCACCATCATAATCGCTCAATGTAGCATTCAAAAGCGGCGGTGTGACGTATATATTCTTGGTAACGCCAACAATAGGTTGACTGGCAACATCCTGCACCGCGCCATCCGCGATGATTATCTGAGGCGTATCCACCAGGAGTATTTCTTTCTGGATGTTATTGAGCGTAATCGTTATGGTCGTCACATAATCCGCCGGGGATATGGTAGCTGTTGGCGGCGCATCTCCGATGACCATTGGAACCTTAGTGTCATTTGGATCGGCTTCTATGACAGCATTCGTCAATTTCAACCTACTGCGAATTGTGCTATGCATATCAGAAGTCGCATTGATTGCTTCGTTGAAGCTCAACGTCAGTTGATTAGTATCGTAATCAAACCTGACAGGTCTTTCAGCATCAGGCCTCAACAAAGGCTTCGTAGTATCCGGTAGAACCAGGACCCTGTACGTATCGCTTGCGTGTTCATCAATTTTGTTTGTGAAGTCTTTGGCAAGATCTTTGGCGTTAGCTGGACTACTCATGCTAATTCCAGCGTCCCACAAAGTGTTAGCAGCAATATAAACTTCTATCACTTTACTATTGGGAATGCCAGCATCTGAGCCGCCTTCCGGCAGTATAGAGTTTTGCACGGTAGCGTCTTGAGCAGAGGTGAGTCTAACCCACACTTCGTTACTAAAAGCATTAGCTCCATTAGCGCCATACGAGCCATCTGTTTTAATTGCATCATTTCCTTGGAAATACACAAGAGATGATGCTGTACTTGGATGTAGCAAAGTTCCCCCTCCTAAGTTCACGGAGGGTGAATCGTCAGGAGTGCGAAGAACAATGCCTGGCAAATTCACTTTTACTTGAGTAGCTGCGTCAACAGCACTAGAATATACCAATCTGACTAAAGGATTTACGACTTTAGGACCACTTGGTAGCGGGTTTAATTCATCGTAAAATCTCACTTTGAGTATCTTTGTTCCTTTGTCGTATATCCCGTAGTAATTTTGATTAGCAGTGCCAAGGGTGTCAACGGGAGCATCTTTAGCAAGATATATATCTAATTTAGGTTTAGATGCGTCCACTTGCGCATAGCCAGCATATCTCGCAGGGTCACCCGTTGGACCTGGGTCAGTTACAGTAGGCGTCGGTGCAGGATATGGAGAACCATCCATTTTCTCAAATGTGCTGCTCAAATACATCAAATCAACTTTGTAGCTACCCGCTGTAGGTAACACATCAACCTTTACGTCATAATCGACAAAGTTACCTCCCGCGGATAAAGATTCACTAAAGGTAAGTTCTACAACGCCAGCACTAAATGGGCGATCACTTACCAGTCGGCTGCCTTGGTACAGCCTGGCGTTATTGCCAATATCTGTTAACCTGGTTCCAGTATACTTCAACTGTAACGCGGTCCATCGCACATTTTCACTTGCGTCAGGCGTAACTCGAAGACGCAGAATGGAAACATCAGATGTACCAGGTTTTATTGCCGTAGTATAATGATTGTCTTTGTCATAGTCACTGAGCTGACTAAGCCCAATTGTAACTGCGGCAAAAGAGTTTGCAATTGCACTTCCTAACATCAACACAGCAACTGCCAGGATAAGTGCAAAACAGGTTATTTTACTCATCTTTTTTCCTCCTTTTATTTGTTCATAAGATATTTTACGATTGTTCAAAAAACGTTCGTTCATGGTTTCTATTCCAATGTTATTCAGCTTTTTTGCCCAAAAGGTTAATTTCCACCAAAAGATTAAAAACGAAAGAAACATTTTTTCGTTTCAATTTTTCAGCGAACTCTCCACCTCGTAGCAAAATTCACGCCGAACAATTATTGGCTCCTTTCAGTTGAAACTTCCTAAGTCTAAAAGAGTTCGGAAGTTCGGAATTAAAATTCCTTGATGATAATATAAAATACAACAATTTTGGGAAATTGTCAAGACTTTTTTTGGAAAAGACTCAATAAATTCTTTGCTCTGATAATTTTTCTTGCACCCAAAGGTTCAGCAATGTACTCGCAGATACACCGCGCTTTTTGGCAAAAGATCTGATTTTTGCTGATAGTTCGTGGTCTATTGCATAATAGGTTACTTCAGATTGAATATCCACTTCAAATTCAACAGGTTCAGTCTTATCCCAATAATCGGCAAGGTCATGGCTATCCCAAAATTCACCAATCTCTTTATATGATTCTGCTTTTGAGATAGAACTTCTATTTTTCCTCATATCTTTTCCTTTCAACTTGTGTCATATCTCAAGCAGACAAAATCAACGCACGCTTATCCTTTTTGTAACCAAACTTTTCTTTTAAAAAGAAAAGTTTAATCAAAAGAAACACTGAGGAAAAAGTAAACAAGAAAACTATCAGATAACGTCCTGAATCAGTCTGTCCACATGCGGAATAAACATCTTCATTAGGCCGATGCCCTTTTTCAACAAACCGAAATTTAGGGCGATTAGCAAAAATCTCTCGTACCTCGTACTGGTGAACGTTATGTTCCCTTTCAAGCTTCTCAATAATGTAATCATACCAAATGAATCCATAGATCTTCATTTTAGCAGCAAAGGAACCCTTTTACAGAATAAGCCAGATGGATAAGGACAGTTCCTTGTCAAGTTTTCTCGTTTCCATTCTTTCAGCGAATCTTCCACCTCGTAGCAAATTTCACGCCGAACAATTATTGGCTCCTTTCAGTTGAAACTTCCGAAATCTCAAAGAGTTCGGAAGTCGGGATTAAAATTCCTCGATAATGATATTTATAAAATACAACAATTTTGGGAAATTGTCAAGACTTTTTAAGCAACTTACGAATTCAGTTGAAATTTCTAATCATTCAGCATCACGATAGTTTCTCTGGTTGCTTCAGGCTTGCTTCTTCGCTTGATTCACCCCATTAGAAAGGAAGCCCCGGTACGTTAGAAGTCTCTTGGAATTCTCTTTTATGAGATATAACAGGACTTCTAACGTACCCCGCCCAAGCTTTCTAACGGGGTTCACACGAATTTTCGAAAAGGTTGCGCTTTCTGTTTATCCAGTGCTGTCTATTTCTTGTGTAACACTCCGTTCAACTTTTACAATCTGCTTTGCGAAGTCTACTTCCAGCTTATAATCCAACAGCATTGCAACACCCAATAGTGCATCTTCGGATTCTGTTAGGAGCACTTTTGCATCTGCTACTGGTAGGTTACCTAAAGCCGCGCGTCCAATAAAGACAAGATCTGTTTGCAAAGAACCATCTGCAAGTTCTGTCGTTTGATAGCCACAAAGTTCTAATCCAAGTTCAATCGCTATTGAGATTGGCAAACAAATGTATCCATCAAAACCCGTATCAATAACAGCATCGATGGTTCTTTTCGTCCTGTATCCTTCCACTGTAATCTGAATTCTCGGTTGATTACACTCGTCCAGAAATCCTCTCATATTATCGGTGAATATTAACGGCTGGAAAGCCAACTTTCACAAAATAAAACAGCTTGTCAGGATATTTTTTTTTAGCTTTTTTCACCGCTTCTACAAAAGATGCACCAAGAAAGTAATCCTCAGAATCAATCTCAATGGCGACTATTTGCCCTCGGTACTCTGGTTCTAATTTATTTCGCAATTTCCTATCATAAAGTTCTTGACCTTTGGCAGCAATTTGATTTTTTTTAGCAGATTTTGGAGATGCCATGAAATTATCGCTCCTTTTCTGGGGATTTATAGACAAACAATGGCATTTGGAAGAATGGAAGAACAAATGTTTTATTCCATCCATTCCATCCTTTCCTTCCATTCCCAGTCACATTTTTTCGTTTCCATTTTTTCAGCGAACTATCCACCTCGTAGCAAATTTCACGCCGAACAATTATTGGCTCCTTTCAGTTGAAACTTCCTAAGTCTCAAAGAGTTCGGAAGTCGGGATTAAAATTCTTTGATAGTATATTTAATACAACAATTTTGGAAAATGGAAAATTTCGAAATGATGTTGTGGCATAGTTCCTCACTACCACTGTTATTGTCAGATCTTTTTCTGGACATAAACATTAATGACTACACCTTGATTAACCAAAAGGTGATAAGTTTGTGAAGAGAAGAATTGGTCTACTTCCATTAATTTCTCATCATTTCTCATCTGGATTTCAAAAGTCATATCACCAGTTCCATCGTATGGTGGAACCTCTTTGAATCCTGTGATTAAATCGCCATATTTCTGTTTTGCAGCTTCGAGGATTGGTTTCCAGAGCATCATAATATAATTTCTTGGCTTAGGCATATCAATCTCTTCTTGTATCCTTTTCACTTCTTCTAATTCCTTTGTTGTTGCCTTTTGTTTTATAAGCATGCTCTTTCCACCTCCTCCAAAAATCTTCTGCTATTTTGCACCGCAAATCGCTCCAGCTTCCTCATTCGGAAGCTGGAGTCTATAATCGGCTGCAATCCTCATTCTCCTTAAGCGATTTAACAATTCTCCCATCCAGTCTGGAAGTAGTCCATTCCTGATAAAATGCAAACTAAACAGTCTGAGACATGCCCCATGAACATCTCGTGATGTAATGTTTATTCCGATTTGCTCCAAGCACCAGCGCGCGGCATGGTAACAAGCATAGTATGACCTGCTAATTGCTGAACGATATCTTTGATTCGCAAGACAAAGAGCGGCATCAACCAACATCTCTTCCGCTAATTCAATTCTTGTCATACTTTTTCTTTAGCCCGGTAGTTAAATCCATCATCATTACCTTACGGTAGATAAAAACTCTTCCGGCGTATAAATATCCAATTCAACTTTATAGTTATCTCCTCGTAGGTGAAGTTTTGCGCCAATACCACAAACTTATTCACCCAATAGTAATATCAGCATAATATATACGTTATCCTTGCAATTTAGTTACATAAATTTTTTATTACGCTCAAAATAACGGTAGAGTAGGATACAATACTTTTGCTTTTTTGTCAAGAAAATTATTTGGGCATCAGCGGATTATTTTTATTTAGCGACTATCATTTTTTTCACTGCATTGAAGTTCCCAGCTCGAATAGAATAGAAGTAAATTCCACTAACAACTGTTTCGCCCAAATTATTTTTCCCCTCCCAATAGGCTGCTCTATCCTTACTGACATACGAACCAGCAGGTTGGTATCCAACGTCAAGGGTTCGGATAATGCGTCCAGATGCCTCAAAAATTGTTATCGTCACGTCTGCTCCTTGCGCCAATTGATAAGGAATCCACGTTTCTGGATTGAACGGGTTAGGATAATTTTGAGCAAGTCGATTTTGAGGAGGTAATTTCTGATTGGCTGATTGAATGAGAACATACAGCGTTTCTTTCAAAGGTATCAACTCAGGATTAATCTCCACGTTCTGGTTTACAAATTCATAGATTTTCTTAAGGAGCGGCAAATCAAAACTCACGAGGGTTGTCAGAAACCCGTTTTCTTCGAGAAAACGGGTTTCTATTTTTGGCGATCCTGGCGGAGGCGGTGGAGTTGGTGAAGTTACTACGGATGGTGGAGGTGGTGGAGATGTAGTTATTTGGGTAATATCATATTTCTCCCCAAAATGCGATTTAACAAGATATACGTCAACGTCGTCAACAATGCCATCTCCATTTACATCAGGATTTGGGTTCATAGGCTCAGTTACCCTTTCACCCAAATGTTGTAACACCGCTACTAAATCAGGTACATTGACTTCCCCATCCTGGTTCACATCCCATGGTTTGGAGGGGTTCACGACAATTACACTACCTGAAATTATCTGGCAATCGCTGATTTTTTCCTGTGAAGCATTAACTAATACGACATTCTGAAGTTTTAGCTTGCTTTCCCCTGATACCTTCGTTTTAAAATGCACCTCTAATAATAGACCACTTCCACTAACGCCGCCCGGACTGACCTTTGTGGCGATGACACTTGAGATTAAACCATTAACATTGTCGATTTTAGGAGTTAAGGTTGTTCCATCTTCGCCAAATATAGGTAATCCGGGCGGCGGCATAGGATATGGGTCTAAAATCGCTCTATCTTCGCCAAATATCTCGCCCACTTTCCTTAAATTCAAAATTTCCAGAATGTTTGGGTCAAAAGCTAATTCAAGCTGAAATCCCGCTAATTCCGTTACATTTTCAATTTTTACACTTACAGTGGATTCTTCTGCAAAAGTTTTGTTAATTACTTGCATCTCGGGGTCAACCTTTACAACACACTGCCTGGACGGTTTAGCTACCGTAAAATACAATGGTTGTGACCAATCTCCGACTTGCCCAAATCCACCCGTTCGCACACGCCACCAGTGACTTCCTTCTGGCCATAATTCAAGCGGGAATTGTTTATCAGCAACGATAGTAGGAGAAAGCTCAATAATTGTAAAATCACTATCCTGTGCAACTTCCACCTCATAATAGACAGCGCCAGTAACCTCCGCCCATTTCAATATAACCATTTGGTCACTGACGATTGTATCATTTTCCGGTGATAATAGTTTAGGCACATCTGTTCTGGATTCCCATACTCTGATTTCTCCGTTAGAAGAGCCGACCGTAGCGAGTTTTGTTCCATCTGGACTAAATGCCATATCATACTTGGATTTGACATCGAACGTTCTAATTTGAGAGCCCGTTTTTATATCCCAAATACTGACAGTATTGCCATACCCAGGGTCCAGTATTCCCACTGCAATTAGCTTTCCACCAGGGCTACAATCGACAGAAAGGACATAGGCATCAAAAGTCGCCAAAACAGCACCGGTGGTGCTATCCTTTCCAGCAAGAAGATCCCATACTCTAACTGTTTTATCCCACGAGCCTGAGACCAATTTTGAACCATCGGGGCTAAAGGCAATAGACCAGACGTAATACTCATGCCCTCTATATACACTTAATTCTTGTTTGGTTGCCACATCCCATAATCTGATTGTACCATCTGCGGAACCGGAAGCGATGAGTTTACCGTCAGGGCTAAAAGCAACCGAAAAGATAGCATCACTATGTCCTTCAAAAGTAGCGCGCTCCATCCCTGTTTCAGTATCCCAGATCTTAACTAATTGGTCATTTGCTCCAGAAGCAAGCCACTTTCCATCAGGGCTAAAAGCAATCGAAGAAATTTGTCCACTGTGCCCAAGTAATCTACGTAATTCCTTACCGTTATCCACATTCCATAATTTAATGGTCTCATCTTCAGATGCCGATGCCAAAATGCCATTTTTATTGAAAGCTACTGAAGTAACAACACTATCATGCCCTTCGAGAACGGATATCTGAGTACCACGCTGAACATCCCACAATCTTATTTTATTCTCCCCAACCCCAGCCGAAGCGAGAAGATTCCCATCAGGACTAAAAGCAACCGCCAGTACTCTATCTGGATGTCCACGCCAAAGTTTAAAAGGCAACTCAGCAATAACTGTTGAATGAAGACAAATAATTATTATTAGTATATATATAATAAGGAGAAAGCGATTATTCATAACTCATCCCTCAATTTGACCAAAGGGTTATTTCTGTCAAATTACAGTAATTTAAAATACAACAATTTTCTTTTTTTGTCAAGGGTATTTTCACAAGCGAAAGTATGAAATTAAAGGAGGATAAAATTTAATATTGCGAAATTCAGATAAACATGCTAAAATATTAAAAATTCAGAATTTCGTAGAAACCGAGTTTTTCCCAAAAACCATGTCCTTGAACGAAGTGAAGAATCGGTTTCTATGTACAAGGGAGTGAGAATAGATGGAAATCAAAGGCCCGGAATTAATTCAACCTGAAGGTCCGAAGTTCACCTCTCATGGAAAGCTAAAACTTGAGGTTCCCGAAAGCCCAGAGTTTACTTTTGAGCAGGACGGGCCGAGATTCGTGATTCCAAAACCACTGAAACTGGTACTACCAGAAAAAGAACGCGATATCACGGAAATTGTGATATAACTGGCAACTGAATATACCGTAGGTGAAAAATGCAAATAAACAATCATTACATCAAACAATTATTGGAATTAGCACTCTCCGAAGATATAGGCATTGGTGATATCACCTCAGATGCCATTATTCCTAAAGACCGTGTAGCGACTGGAATAATCATATCCAAGGATACTGGATTAGTTGCGGGATTAGAGGTTGTAGAATTGCTGTTGAGCATGGTAGATTCCCAACTCATGTTGACACCGATGTTATCAGATGGCAATAAAATTGAACCTGGAGTTGAAATTGGTAAGATTTACGGACCTGCAAAGCCAATGCTGCAAGCGGAGCGCACTGCTTTGAATTTTTTGCGGCGTTTATCCGGCATCGCCACTCTGACAGCGAAATATGTCCAGGCTGTCGCGGATTATCCCGTCAAAATTATCGACACGCGTAAGACAACGCCTGGTTGGCGAATTTTGGAGAAATACGCCGTGCGGGTCGGCGGGGGATATAATCACCGCTTCGGCTTATACGACGCGGTGCTCATCAAAGACAATCACATTGCTTTAGCGGGTTCCATCACGAAAGCCATCGAAATGGCGCGGTCGCAGATTCCGCATACGATGAAGATTGAAGTTGAAACAGAATCCATTCAGCAGGTTGCTGAAGCACTCAATACGAAAGCGGACATTATCATGCTGGACAACATGACCATAGATGAAATGCAAGCGGCTGTTAAACTCATTGGCGGCAAAGTGCCTATTGAAGCGTCGGGAAATGTTCGATTGGAAACAGTCAAACAAATCGCCGCAACAGGTGTTAATCTGATTTCCGTAGGCGCGCTAACCCACTCTGCGC
>Ga0194112_10012359_pt1 | contig 10432 bp, 8 predicted proteins | sample TA2MahC400mmetaG_FD_146191 | JGI IMG/M metagenome (GOLD analysis project Ga0194112, IMG submission 146191) | Freshwater microbial communities from Lake Tanganyika, Tanzania - TA2015016 Mahale Deep Cast 400m | ecosystem: Environmental > Aquatic > Freshwater > Lake | place: Tanzania: Lake...
CACGGTCGCACCTCGCGTTCCTGCGTGGCTGCAGCCGGTCCACCGGCACATCATGTGCCGTGAATGAGAACCCAGTCCATCCGGTCATCCTGACGAACTCCATCTACGTGGGCCGATTCGAGGTCACCCAGCAACAATGGACGAATGTCATGGGCTTCAATCCGAGTTTCCATCAGGGATCGGGCTACTCCGATGCGTCCGTGCGACCCGTGGAGCGGATGACCTGGTTCGAGGCACAGGCGTTTGCCGCGGCCATCGGTGCACGCTTGCCCACCGAGGCTGAATGGCAGTACGCGTATCGCGCTGGAACCTCCGGCGCCTATCACGGATTCACAGACCATCCGTTCGGCACGAGTGAGGAGGCGCTCGTGGGAAAGATCGCGTGGCTCGCAACGAACTCCGGCAACCAGAGCCGGCCTGTGGGGCAACGCCTGGGCAACGGCTTCGGACTGCACGACATGAGCGGCAACGTGTACGAGTGGGTGTCCGATTGGTTCTCCAGCACGGCCTATCCCAGCAGCGCCGTCACCGACCCGCAGGGGCCGGCCAATGGGACGGTCAAGGTCCAGCGCGGCGGCGACTGGAATGCGCCAGCAGGCTTTCTCCGTGCATCATCACGAAGCAGCGGTGCGCCATCGACCGGTTTTCCGTCCGTAGGACTTCGCGTGGTCAGGGTGCCGTGACCAGCCGCCGGTCACGGGCGAATTGACTTCTCGAGCGCATTCCTGCTGCGGAACTCGGCAGCGAACGTCTCGAAGGGTGCGCGCTGGCCGGCTGCAGCGTCTGGGAGCTGCGCCAGCAGTCGCTCGGTCCGCGCGAGGTACCACCTTGCCGCATCCAGCGAGCCTTGTCGCTCGAGGCATCGGATGAGCAACTCGGCACAGTGCAAGTGATCATCGGGCTTGGGGTTGAATCGCCGGTACCCCTCGAGTGCGTTGGCCAGATGATCCGCCGCTTCCCTCAGCATGCGCGCCTCGTCGGGTTGCTTCGCGTCCTGCATCAGGGCACGGCCGTAGCGAGCGGTGGTTTCGATGGTGCGCCAGTGGGCGGGTCCAAGGGATGCCTGCATGGCGTCGAGCAGCTTGGGGTAGCGATCGAGTGCGTCCGAGCGCCGCTCCGCCTCGGCAAGCAGTCCAAGCCACTCGGCGCGTGAAGCGATGGCTTGCCAGTGATCGGCTCCCAGAGCTGATTCTGTTCCCGTGCAAATGGCTTCCCGAGCCGCCAGAACGTGCGTGAGGCGGGCCGTGCGTTCGTCGTCAGGTGCCGCCCGAGCCTCGATGCGATCAAGCAAGTTTCGGTTGTGGCGCACGATGAGCGTGGTCAGTGCCTTGGGCCCCTCGAGTCGCGTCCGCTGCTCCAGCAGTTCGTCGTACAACTGAGCTGCACGACGCATGCTCTCGGGCTTCTCCTTCGCGAACCTCTTATGGGCGTTGGCCACCTGGAGCTTTGTTCCAAGGATCACGGGATCATCCGGACCGTGGTTCTTGAGCAACTCGGCGAGCACGGCTTCGGCACCTTCGACGGTTCCTGACATGAGGTTTTGACGTGTCGTGAGCTCAAGGCTGACTTGCCGAGCCTCCGCAAGCAGAACCGCGTCGTCCACGGAGTCTGCCAGTTCCTGAGCGCGCTGCGCCAGCCGGCTTGCGAGTTCGAATGAACCGGTCGAGGCTGCGGATCGCGCCATGGCGATCCGCACGCGGGCCTCAGCATGGGGTTGGCCATCGAACGAACGGTCGATCGCTGGCATCGAGGCTCGAAGGACATCGACCAGTTTCAGTTCCTGCGGATTCAGGTCATCGGGTGGATCGAGCACCCCAGTTAGGAATACGAGGGTCCGCTCTGCCGTGTCGCGCTCGCGAGCGGCAGTGATCCAGAGCCACGTGGTCGCAACCGCACCCACGATGAGTGCCGTCGCTGCCGCGGCGACCGCAATCCAGATCGGGCGGTGGCGGCGATAGGTCCGGCGTGTTCGCTCCCAGCGTGATTCGGTCGCTGCTTCGGTGAAATCGCGCTCCTCGAGGATCGCACGAAGGTCAGACCCCATCACCCGTGCCGAGCTGAAGCGATCGGAAGGCTGGAATCGGAGCGCCTTGTCCAGGACATGCGTCAGTCGAGATCCCAGCAGCTCAGCGAGCCCATCGACCGTCGTTCCCCGCAGTGATGCGATGCGTTCACGCTCATCGCCGAGATCCGTGAAGGCTTGCTTTGCAGTGGGACGGTCAGCGGTGCGGAGGAGCTCCTCGACTTCACCGGGTGAGCGTTGCCGGTCGCTGCTGAATCCATGGACCGGCGTGACCCCGGTCAGCAACTCGAAGAGCACCGAGCCGAGCGCATAGACATCGGCTTCCTTGCCGATCTCGTCCGCCCGGAGCTTCTGGTGCTGCTCGGGACTGGCGTAGGCCATCGTTCCGACAAAGCCCATCTGCGTCACGACGGAAGCAGCAATCGGCGCATCGGGATTGTCGCTCCGCGCCAAGCCAAAGTCGATGAGCTTCGGCACCGGCTCGGAGCCGGGAATCGAGCGATCCCACGTGACCAGGATGTTCTGCGGCTTCAGGTCACGGTGGATGAGATTGGCTGCATGGATGGCCTGCACGGCGTCGCAGACCTTTGCCATCAGGGCCACGCGTTCGACGACCCCCAGCCTGTGCCTGTCGCAGAACGAGCAGATGGGATCGCCCGGCACGTACTCCATCACGATGAATGGATCGCCCTGGTCGAAGCCGAACTGCTTGAACTGCGCGATGTACGCGTGGTTCAAGCGCGCCATCGCCGAGGACTCGGTCTCGGTGAAGCGCCGGACGATCTCGGGACGTGCCCGATCGGGCCGGACGAACTTGATGGCAACACGCTGGAAGGGCTCGCGCGACTGGGCCAGCCAGACTTCGCCGAAGGCATTTCCTGCATCACGATCCAAGCGATCGACCAACTCGAATCCAGCGACCTGCTTGCCAGCGTGACGTATCGCCGAGCCATGCTTGAACACGGGACCGTTGTCAGCGTCCGGTGACAGTTCCGTGGGATCAGAGGAAACCATCAGTTCAGAAGATACCCGTCAAGGGTCCAACCCCCGCCCCCATCACCGCGCCTCACTCCTTGTCGCGCGTGGCCTTGCGTTCCTGCCTCGTCACGATCGGCACGAAGCCGACCTCGAGGCCCTTGGGCGGCGTCACCACCAGCGCGGGATCGATCGCGGCGAGTGCGCCGGTCGTCGGCGGCGGCAGGTAGTCGCGCTCCTTCGTCCACGTGCGGTGCAAGAGATCCACGCGGCGCTGCGGTTCGTCGCACTCGGCATCGGTGAGCCCGGTGACAGGGGTGCGCTGAACAGGTCCAGAGACTTACACGGTCCACAGGGCCGAGAGGAGTCTCTGATGAAGCGTTCGAACAGGAAGCGTTACCGTCCCGAGGAGGTGGTCACGAAACTCAGGCAGGCTGACGCGGCACTGGCCAAGGGCACGCCGATTGCCGAGGTGGCAAGGTCATTGGGGGTGTCCGAGGTGACCTTGCACCGTTGGCGGGCTGAGTACGGGGCGATGGACCGCGACGCAGTTCGCCGGATGAAGGAGCGGGAGAAGGAGAACAGCCGGCTGAAGCGCCTGTTGGCCGACCAGCAGCTTGACATCCAGATCCTGAACAAGGTGGCAAAGGGGGAATTCTGAGCGCCGCCGAACCCGTACCGGGACAAGTTGGTCACCAGGATGCGGGAACTGGCCGTTGCGAATCCACGTCGCGGTCGGCGCTACGTCATGGATTTGCTGCGGAAGGAGCGCTGGTCGGTCGGAGCGCGGCTGATGAGGCGGCTGTGGCGGCAGGAAGGCCTGCTGGTGCCTCAGAAGCGCGTGAAACGCAGGCGGATCGGCGCGGGCGAGAATGGCATCGTGCGCCGAAGGGCGACGCGGAAGAACGAGGTGTGGGGCATGGACTTCGTGCAGGACCGGACGGCCGACGGCCGTCCCTTCCGCATGCTGGTGGTGCTGGACGAGTACACGCGGGAGTGCCTTGCGATCGAGTGCCTGCGCGAGGCGATCCACTTCACGAAGGGCCGGTACGAGATCGAGGTCGCGGCAGGCACGAAGCTCCGCCACGACCATGGCAGCCAGTTCATCTCGCACGCCTTCCAGGACGAGCTCAAGACCCTCGGCATCGAGTCGAGCCCGTCCTTCGTCCGCCAGCCGGAGGGCAACGGCTGCGTCGAGCGATTCATCCGGACCCTGAAGGAGCAGCTGCTCTGGCTGCACCGATTCCGGACCGTCGAGGAGCTCAACCAGGCGCTCCGCGGCTTCGCGAAACGCTTCAACAACCACTGGATCATCGGGCGGATCGGCTACCGAACGCCCGCAGCGCACCGACGCATCCTCCTTGGGGAGGCCGCGTGAATACCAACTTCAACTTGTCTTAAAAAAGTACCAACTTCAACTTGTCTCAGAGAATGGATGCGGTACCCTTCGTTCACTCAGGTTTCTCATGACCACTCCGGTTCATCAGCTCGATCCCTGCGTGGCATCACACCGCCCTTCGTCTGCACGTCGACGATCGCCGCTTGGCAGAGTGGCTGCGTTGCTGGCCTCGATGCTGGCCTCGATGCTGGCCATGGTGCCCATTCCGGCGCGCGCCGACGTCACGCTCAGCGGGACCGTGTGGGGTGGCGGGTTCCCAGGCCCAAGCGTTGAGCAGTTCACGACGCTTGATGCCGATGGAGGATCGGGAGGCGGCAGCACAGGTGGCGGGCTCGGTGGTGCCAGTATCAACATCGGTCGCACGCAGTTTGGGACCACGCAGCGGGTCGCGTGCACGGCGTGGGCACGGCATCCGGATCCTAACAATGGGCATTCCTCGGTCATGCCCTTGGAGCAGTCGACCGGCTCCTTCAAGGGGATCGAGCTTGTGGTGCCGGCATCACTGCAGTACCGCGTCAGTTCGTGCGGCACTGCGTTCACGTCCAATTGGTCCTCGGTGACCGTGCGGCCATTCCGCTTGACCGCCATCACGGGATCGATCGGCGGCGATGGCATCACGGGCACTCTGCAGCCCGGCACCTATCGGCTCGAGTTCTATGTCGGTGGCTTCCCTGCGTGGGGAATGCCGAGTATTGTCCCGTCAGAGGTGGCAGCGGGGTATGACGAGGTCTTCAAGCTTGAGGACCCTGGCGTGCGATCAGTAGACGCTTCTTGGATCATCGACCTCTCGCCGGTAACGGTGCCCGCTGCGGATTGCGATAGCAATGGTCTCAATGACGCGTGCCAGATTGCTGAGGGCGACATGGATGGTGATTTTTACCTTGATGCATGCGAGCGCGACTGGGGTGACCTTGTCCTCGATGGGGTCGTTGATGGCGCAGATCTCGGGGCGCTCCTGAGTGCGTGGGTAACTCAGGCAGGGTCCGCGGACTTGAACAACGATGGCACCGTCGACGGTGCCGACCTGGGAACAATGCTCGTTCACTGGGGCATCACTCCATGGAGCCAGCCTCGGATCACCGCGGTGTCGCCTCCACGGGGCTTTGCCGCCGGCGGCACGACGGTCGTCATACGCGGGGTGAACCTCGTTGGATGTTCACAGGTGACCTTTGATGGCACGCCCGGCACGAACCTGAGCGTCATCAACGCCAAGACCGTTTCGATCGTTTCGCCGCCACTCCCTCTGGGGCCTGCTGATGTCCGGGTCGTCACCGGCGCTGGGGAAGCGACAGCCGTCGATGCCTTCGAGGCGGCGTGGTTTGCCCCGACGTGGGCCGATCCGGTCGAGCCGCTCCCAAACCCCAATGTTGTCACAAGTGCAAGCCTTCGGCAGGCGATCACAGCAACAGGATTGCCATGGCGCGTGCGCGATACTGCCACGCAGATCGAGTTTGTGCTGATCCCACCTGGGACATTCAACATGGGCTGCAGCGCGTCGCAGCAGTATGGGTGCGGCGGCAATGAGAACCCCGTCCACCAAGTGACACTGACAAACGCGTTCTATTTGGGTCGGTACGAAGTCACGCAAGCGCAGTGGACTGCACGGATGGGATCGAACCCAAGCGGTTTCCAAAGGGCGAGCGCAGAGGTACCCCAAGCCCAAGTCCCGCAGCGACCTGTGGAGCTGGTGAGTTGGAACACGATCCAAGGCTTCCTGAGCCGGACGGGCATGCGACTGCCGACGGAAGCGGAGTGGGAGTACGCATACCGAGCCGGAACAACAACGGCGTTCCACGGCTACACAGGGCAGCTGAGCGGCACGAACGACGACAGCCTGCTTGGGAACATTGCGTGGTTCAGTCAGCAGGGTGGATTTCAGACCAGGGTGGTTGGCGGCAAGCTCGGCAACGGGTTCGGCCTGCACGACATGTCGGGCAATGTGTTTGAGTGGGTGAACGACCGGTATGGCGGCTATTCCGCGGACGCGCAGACGAACCCGCAGGGGCCGTCGTCTGGTTCGAGCCGTGTGTTGCGCGGCGGCGGCTGGGGCAACGACTCCAGCGTCTGTCGCGCGTCGTTTCGCAGCGTCAACGGCCCCGATGACTCCTTCGACAATGTCGGGTTCCGTGTCGCCCGGACTCCGTGAATTCCATCTCCCATCTTTGATTTTTCATTTCCTCTTTTCCGATTTCCCCTTTTCTTCTGTTTCTGATTTCTGACTTCTGAGGTCTGACTCCGACCTCTGCGATTCACTCTGCGCGCGCGACAACGCGCTGCGGGATCGAGCGACAACCAATCGGATTCACGGGTTCAAACGGAAGCCGAGTGCCCGCCCAGCGGGCGGGTCGAGGTTTCCGTGGGCTGTGATATCGCACGAGCCGAATCGCGCCCCGCGTGTGGGCTGCGGCATGCCTGTGCCGGGCGAGTTCTCGAGCCTGCGAACGCGCGGCGCCAGCCGCGTGGAGCAGGCGAGAGCTGTCTGAGCCCCGGCACGGCTATGCCGCAGCCCCCTGGCGTGGGAATGTGCCTAGCCGCGCAGCGGCCATGCCGCAGCCCTCTGGCGTGGGAATAGCCTCTGTGCCGCCATTTCTGCATCAAAATGCGGTCGCTTTGGCTTGCAGATCGGTGGGCTTGGAGTAGGTTGGGGGGTCTATGCGAAGTGCACATGCTGTCGTTGCTGCCGCTTTGGCCGCAGTTGTGGTTGGTCAGACGCACGCAGCGGTGCGCTTTGTCAATGTCGCTCTGACGGGTGGCGCGGACAATGGAACAACCTGGGACAACGCCTACCGCACGGTCGATGGCGTTTCTCGCGCACTCGCTGCGTCGGTGTCTGGTGATGAGGTTTGGGTGGCGGCTGGGACTTACAAGCCGACCACTGGCACCTCGCGCACGGTCTTCATCACGCTCAAGACGGGTGTGGCTGTGTATGGCGGGTTTGCGGGGTCGGAGACCGCGCTGTCGCAGCGCAGCGTGAGCACGAATGTGGTGACGCTCAGCGGCGATCTGCTCGGCAACGACAACGGCACCACGACAAACTTGGCGGACAACTCCTATCACGTTGTCGTCGGCAGCAGTGTGGCGACTTCGGCGGTGCTTGATGGGTTCACGATCCGTGGCGGGTACGCCAACGGCGCGACGGCATCGAACTACGACAAAGGTGGCGGCATTCTTGTGCTGACGAGCGGGAACCCAACGGTGCGGCAGTGCCGCTTCATTGGCAATCGCTGCACATTTGGTGGCGGTGCCGGTTACATCTTCGGGGCGAACGGGAGTTTCGTGGACTGCGAGTTCACCGACAACATCGGCGGCTCGTATGGTGGGGCGTTCGATACCAACGGCACGACGGTGCGCTGGGAGCGCTGTCTGTTCCGCAACAATCAGGCAGCGCGCGCGGGTGCGATCGAGTCGTTCGGGAGTTCGCAGAGCACGATCATCAACTGCGTGTTCGTGTTGAACCGTGCCACATCCACGAACTCTGGCGGTGCGATCTGGGCCGGAACGAGTTCGGCCGTGACGGTTCGCAATAGCACTTTCGTCGGGAACTCGGCTTCCGCTACGACGGGTGGTGGGTTCTACAACACCAGCGGAACCAGCACGCTCGCCAACTGCATCTTCTGGGGGAACACTGGAAATGGTGGCGCCACGGCCAACAATCAGGTGACTGCGGCGGGTGGCACGAACACGGTGTCGTACTCGCTTGTGCAGGGTGGCATCACAGGAACGGGCAACATCTCCACGACGCCGACCTTCGTGGATCAGGCCGCATACAACCTGCGTTTGCAGCCGACCTCCGCCGGTATCGATGCTGGCAGCAATACGCTGATCCCCACGGGTGTGAGCGTCGATTTCGACGGCAACCCGCGACGCGCCGACATCGTTGCCGTCACCGACACTGGCGTTGGCGGCGCACCTGTGGTTGACATGGGTGCCTTTGAGGTGCAGCCACCGCCGCCGCCCGCGTGCCCTGCGGATCTCGACAACAACGGTGCGGTGGGCGGAACCGACCTTGCATCCATCCTCTCGGCGTGGGGTGCTGCGGGGGGCGATGTGAACGGTGACGGTACGACCGATGGTACCGACCTCACCGAAGCGCTGAGCGCGTGGGGACCCTGCCCCTGAGCGCAGCCCATCGCAGCGAGTGACTTCGTTCGCGCATCACTAGCATCATCGGGGCGGGTGCGCCCATGATGCGATACAGATTCCATGAGCAAGGGAACGCGCCCCGCGACTGGCCGAGCGAGCGCTTTGAATCGCTCTGGCGCGATGTCGCGGCTGCGTCCCCTTCGGGTGCGTTCACCGCAGAAGTGGCCGGGCGCCTGCCCGTGGTGGCGATGCCCGATTGGTCGAACCCGCCGCTCGATGCGTGGGTTTGCGTGGAGGGCAGGCTGGAGCAGCGCGCACCGCTTGGATCGCTGCACAGCGGCGGCGAGGAGTGGTTCGTGCGCGGTGTTTCTGGTGTGCCCGTTGCGGCCTATGTGATCGACGCACCGCAGGCGGATGCGGGTGCGCGCGTGCGCGTGGTGGGGCGAGTGATCGGCCCGCTGCGGCTTGCCGATCGGCGCGGTGAGATGCGTGAGTATCCGGCAGTGATCGGCAAAGCAGTGGTGAACGCCGACGGCGGTGCAGCGGTTCTTGTGCGCGAAAGTGGCGGGATCGGCGGTGGGGCCTCGTGGCCGCTCGTATCTGGCGGTGCGGTTTTGGTGCTGCTGGTGGCGTGGTTCGTGCTGCGGCGTCTGCTTCGGCAGGGCGGCAGCGTGAGCGCGATTCATGCTGCGGCTGCCGCTGCGCGTGGCGGTGGTGGGCAGCCTGCGAATCGTTCCTACGAGCCGAGTGATTCGAGTGGAGGCTGCGCGTGATGCATGAGTTGACGCAAGTGTGTGGCGGCAGTGCAGCACCCGTTGTGGTGGGCAGTGGGCTGGCGTCGGTCGCCGCCGCGCGCTGTCTGGCGCTGCGTGGCGGCGCTGCACCAACGAGCGTGCTTCTCATCTTCGACGCTGCTGTGGCGCGTTTCGCTGTGGAGCCGTTGGTGCAGGCGTTCGCGGCGGCGCAGCCGAAGTTGGTGGTTCACCGCATGCGGGTGGAGGCATCGGAGCGCGCGAAGGTTGGCGAGGAGTGGTTGGCGCTGCAGCGCGATGCGGTCGCCGCCGGAGTGGACCGCGGAGCACTGGTGATCGCCGTTGGCGGCGGCGTGGTGACGGACATCGGCGGGTTTGTGGCGGCGAGCCTGCTGCGAGGTGTCGACTGGGCTGCGATGCCGACGACACTGCTGGGCATGGTTGACGCTGCGCTTGGCGGAAAGACCGGGATCAATGTGCGGCTGGGCGATGGTCGGCTTGTGAAGAACATGTGCGGTGCGTTCTGGCCGCCGCGGCTGGTGGTGAGCGATGTGTCGCTGTTGTCCACGCTGCCCGTTCGTGAACTTCGCTCAGGGTTGGCGGAGTGTCTGAAGCATGCGCTGTTGGCGGACGGGTCGCTTGCCGCATGCCTGCCAGCGGCGGTGGACGATGCACGAGACGCGGGCGCTGCTGCGCAGTCGCGCCTGGCAGACTTGGTGGCGCGTTCTGCGCAGGTGAAATTGGACATCGTCGAGTCCGATCCGCGCGAGGATGGTCGGCGGATGCTCTTGAACCTCGGCCACACCTTCGGGCATGCGATCGAGGGATTGGTGCCCGACGAGATGCTGCACGGGGAGGCGGTGGCGCTTGGGCTGGTGGCGGCTGCTGCCGCATCGGTTGAGGCGGGTCTGATGGCGCGCGGGGAGGCGGACGCGGTACGCGGCATGGTGGAGGGGCTTGGGTTGCCAATTTGTCTGCCGTCGCCGCTCGAGGTGGATCTGCTGCTTCGTGTTGCTGGGTCGGACAAGAAGCGCCGTGGCGGCGCCTGGACGCTGATCTTGCCGCGGGGTGGTGGCGGGGCGGAGATCGTGCGCGGCGCCGACGAGCGGTTGCTTCGAGTCGGGTTCGCGGCGGTCGGCGCGGAGTGAGTTTCGCGGCCGCTTCAAGGATTCGGGGCGGGTCGGTCGATTCTTTGGGGGC
>Ga0194112_10012361_pt1 | contig 10432 bp, 9 predicted proteins | sample TA2MahC400mmetaG_FD_146191 | JGI IMG/M metagenome (GOLD analysis project Ga0194112, IMG submission 146191) | Freshwater microbial communities from Lake Tanganyika, Tanzania - TA2015016 Mahale Deep Cast 400m | ecosystem: Environmental > Aquatic > Freshwater > Lake | place: Tanzania: Lake...
GGCCCGCCCCCCCGCTGACCCGGAATTGGTTAGGCAAAAAATGGCAGATGTAGCCAAATATCAGACTTGGCAAAGATTATACCCCCAATGGCTGTCCTATGTTGTGCCCGGAATGGGGCATATGCTTCGCGGTAGTTTTAAGGAAGGAATTTTTTACTTGATAATCTTTATTCTTTTTCTCACGAAATTATTATTGTGGCGATGGTGGGTGTCCAGCCCGGTAGTTTTAGACCCCTGGTCTTCTTGGCTATGGCTAATTATTGCCGCTTTCCTTTTTGCAGCCTTTTATGCTTTGGTCCAATACCGCATGGTTCATTCGAGGGCCAAAAGGGGGCGAGGCCATTTTTGGACGGCGTAAAATAAAGGAAATTTACCTAACCGGGTCATTAAAGGATTTCGGCCTAACGGATATTTTCCCCCTCCTGGGGCAACAGCAGAAAACAGGAGTTTTGAGCCTGCAGGAGGACTCCAAAATAGTCCAAATCCTTTTTGATAAAGGAATGATCGTGGGTACGGCTTTTCCTGCGGAAAACGAAGAAGAGCCTCCCTTGGCCAAGAGGCTGATCCGCGGAGGACTACTTTCCCCGGAGAAATGGAAGAAAGCCTATCAGCAGCATAAGGAAGAACTCTTCAGCATCGAACAGGCCCTAATGAACAACGGGATGGTTATCAAAGAAGATTTAGTTGCGGCTATGCGGCTCATGACTTATGAAGCCATTTATGGCCTGTTCAAGTGGAAGGGAGGGACATTTTGGTTTGAAACTAAAAAAGTCTTCTATGATCCCGAATTAGTAGAACCCCTTGCTCCCGAGTATCTTCTCCTGGATGTTCTGCGTATGGTTGATGAATGGCCTTTACTTGCGGAGCGGATTCCCACTTTTGAGATGGTCCTGGAGAAGGTAAATCCTCTTTTCACCCTGGACGATCTAACTGGTACGCCCCATGAAAAGCAACGCAACTTCCAGATGGAGATTCTCTACGAAATGATCGATGGCCAGCGAACGGTCCAACAGATTATAGACCTCAGCTTTATCGGCGAATTCGATACCTGCAAGAATCTCATTTCGTTGATGGACATAGGGTTGATCAAACCCCTGTCCATCGCCCCTGCCGAAGAAAAAGGGAGAAGAATCCAGCTCTCCCGGCACCTGGTGAATTTCGGCGCTTGTCTATTAGCGGGCGTGTTGGCGTTGTCTCTATTTTTTCAGCTGGCCGGCACACGACGGATGCACTTTCCTCTAAACGCGCAAGAGCTCAAAGGATGGTTAACCCTGCAGGATTCCGTCCAGAAGTTAGAGAAAATAAAAATTGGGAATGCTCGCGAAGTTTTTTTCTTGGAGGAAAATCGCTATCCTGAGAAACCCGCGGAAATGGTGTCCAAAGGACTTATCGCCCGCTGATAAACGCCCGGCCGGCTCTGGGAAAAATCTATAAACCAAAGGGGAGAAAGGAACCCTCTAAGGCCGAAGGGAGGTAAAAATTGTTGCCCGAAAAGATCATCGGAATTATCGGGGGGATGGGCCCAGAAGCCACGATCGATCTTTTTAGCAAGATTGTCAAAACAACTCCAGCGCAGTGCGACCAGGAACATCTGCGAGTAATCATTGACTGCAACCCCAAAATTCCTGACCGCCTGAAAGCTATCTTCGAAAGGGGAGAAAATCCAGGGCCGGCCCTGGTGGCGACGGCAAAAAACCTGGTGCAGGCCGGGGCCCAGCTTCTCTTAATTCCCTGCAACGCGGCCCATTATTACCACGGGGAGATCGTGCAGAGTGTTTCCATCCCCGTACTCCACATGCTGGAAGAGACGGCGGCCTATTGCCAGCGTCGCCTTCCCGAGGTTAGGGTCTTTGGGCTAATGGCCGCGACCTCTACCATCGAGCTCGGGCTTTATTCCCGGGCCTTCGAAGGGATCCAAAAAAAGATACTGGTCCCCCCACCCAAAGAACAAGAGAAGGTCATGCGCTGCATTTACGAAATCAAGGCTGGCCGGCTCGGGATTTCGGTGAAGAACGAGCTCTTGCGGGTGGCCGCAGATCTGAGCGCTGAGGGGGCCCAAGCCATTATCTTGGGATGCACGGAGATTCCTTTGGTGCTCAGGGATGGAGATCTAAAAATCCCTTTTATTGACCCCACCCAGGTTTTGGCCGAAAAAGCGGTAGCCTTGGCCCGGGGGTACTGTACGGGAGTCAGCCCAAAGAATCCTGAAAACGTTGATCCCTCCTTAAATGGTTCACCCGCGGCCATTGATTCTCCGCGATGACCAACCGGGCTTTGTTTACCCGATCTTTCATCCCCGGATGGGTGGTGAAGATTCCGCGCGCCGCCCCCTTGGCCTCTTCGCTGGCCAATTTTTCCAGGTAATCAGGAAGGGCATAAGAGTTGTAGCCCAGGCGGCGTAGAATTTTCAGGGCACTGAAATCCGCAGCCCTTTCCTGCTCCCGGCTGTATCCCCTCACCAAAAGTGTTGAAACCACATCATTGACGGATCCCTCAAAAAGGGAGACCAGCTTGGCCATTTCAGCTCCTCCATATTTTCGGGCGGCTTCAGAACCCAACGTAGTCACCACCTGTGCCCAGCGGGATTTCTGGATCGAGGCCACTCCATCTTTTTGGCTAACATGAGATACTTCATGGGCCAGGATGGCGGCCAGTTCTTCTTCGTTCTGGGCTTTTATGAGCATTCCTCGGGTGAGGAAGACGATGCCGCCCGGACACGCCAGAGCATTGGCCTCCTCGGTGTCCAGGATGGCAAAATGATAGCCCCCATAGGTAAAAGGGCGAGCGGAAGCTAAAGCAATAGCTTGGCCTACTTCGTTAACATAGCGGGTCAGGCGCTCGTTGGAAAGCAGCCGGTATTTTCCCAAAATGGTAGCCGCCACTGCCCGGCCTAGGTAAAATTCCTCCTGCTCGGTCATAGGACGCACCGCTTGGGCTGTTTGCTGGGCTAGGCGCGAAAGGGCTTCACTATCCTCTCGGGAAAGGTGACCAGTTTGCTGTCCGATGGTCGCACCCACCTTGACAAATTCGGCGCATCCATATAAAAGGGAGAGAAAGAGGAGGTAAATGGCTAACCTTAGAGTGTTCGCTCGGATCATAAGGCACCTCCTGGCTCCTTCAGATTCCCCGCCTGGATGAAATCCTGGAGCTGTCGGTCCTCGATCCGGTAACGCTGGACCTGATCGACCAGATCATAGCGCATCTTGGGGTTCTTATCGCGGAAGGCTTTTTCCACCTCCGGCGTGAAGCCCTTGCCTGCCAGAGCGACCTCATTCTGGGTGGTTTCTTGAGCTCTTCCTCCAGCCAGAGAAGAAAGAAGGAATTTCTGCTCCTGGACCGCGCTGAAATGGATCCAGCCTTCTTTCCCTTGATAGCTGACCCGCAGCCAGTCTCCTTGGCGCTCTAATTCCTGTAGGGTTTTACCGTAGGGAACCCGGGTCACCACCGGGGCAAAGAAACGTTTGTCTTTACGAATAATCCCTTCATAGGTGATCACTTGGTAGGAAGCTGCTATGGCCACCGAGGTAAACAAACAAATAATTAATAGAGTCAACAAACTTCTTTGAGGCATAGGGATCTCCTCCTTTCAAAGAAAAAACCAGGAAAGTTCGAATTGGATCAAGGGATTTCCCCTGTTTACTTGGTTGCCAACCGATAAACTCCATCCCAATTTTCTTCCGGGGGTTTCTGTGAGAATTCCCGACTCCGCCTGATAAAGGTACTGGCTGGACCGTCTTGAGGCTCCAGCTGCAAAACCCCCTGGAACAAGGAAATAGCCTCAGGCCAACGCTGCTCCCGGTAGCATCTCAATCCCTCTGCGAACAAAGTCCGTAATTTTTGTTTTTTTTCATCGAGCTCCCCTTTGCGGGAAAGTAACTCGTAAATGCGCACCGGTTTTTCCTTCCCCTTTACCCGCAAGAGATCAAGCTCGCGCACTTCCACTTGAGGGGAGGCTTGCTGGTAGGTATCTTCGCTGATGGTGATCCAAACGCCATATTCCTTACCAGCCCCTTCCAGGCGTGAAGCTAAGTTCACGCTGTCGCCGATCACCGTGAAATCGAAGCGTTGATTGGACCCCATATTACCGATAATCATCTCGCCGGTGTTGATGCCGATGCGGGCATGGATGGAGGGGAGACCGGCGGCAAGAAATTCTTGGCGCAGCTCGGCCAGGCGCGCTTGATTGTCCAGGGCAGCCATGCAGGCCCGGAGGGCATGATCGGCTTGAGGGAGAGGGGCTCCCCAAAAAGCCATGATAGCGTCTCCTTCGTATTTGTCAATGATGCCACCGCTTTCCAGAATAATATCTGTCATGGCGGTTAAATACCGGTTCAGCAGGGCGACCACTTGTTCGGGGGTGAGTTTTTCCGAAAGGGAGGTGAAGCCAGCAAGGTCGGAAAAGAAAACTGTGAGCACCCGCCGTTCGCCGCCGAGGCGAACTTTTTCTGGGTACTTCATAAGGTCCTGAATCAGCAAGTCAGACATGTAATGGGAAAAGATCCTCTTAATTTGGCGTCGCTGCCGGCCTTCAGTCGCATAACTGAAGGCTGTGCTCATAGCAAAGGACAGACCCAAACTTGCCCATAACAAAATGCCATCCACCCATAGATTATGCCTAAAGGCAAAAAACACAAAAAAACCCAAGGCCCCGGCAAAGGTGGAAGCAATCAAAGCGAGCTGCCAAAGATTGGGTATCAGCATCACCATAATCCCAGTGGTTACAGCTACTATCGCTGCGAGCATCATCGCCGCCCGGGAAGAGAGGCGAAGGCGAAATTCTCCCCGGAGTAAATTGGCGAGCTGGGTGGCATGAATCGCCACCCCTGGATATACCGAACTGATGGGGGTGGGTTTCAAATCAAAGAGACCGGGGGCCGTAAAGCCGACAAAAATAATCTTATCCCGGAAGTGTTCAGGGGAATAAATTGGTTTCCCTTTTTCCCTGAGGGCCTGAAAAGATTGGATCACATTGAAAGCTGAAAACTGGCGGTATGGCCGGCTTTCCCCGTAATAGGTGAGCAGAAAATTCCCCTGGGGATCCAGGGGGATGGGGCGGTTCCGAAAAAACAAGGCCTCAGGTTGAAGGACAAAGGTACCATCTCCCGTAACGTGCCGGAAAACAGCCAGACCCAGAGATGGAATCCAGTGCTCGCCATATTGAAAGACCAGGGGAAGACGGCGGTAAATACCATCCGGATCCGGAGGGATGGCTACATTACCCAAACTGCGCGCCTGGTTGGCTAATAGGGGAATGGGCTGGATGGAGGAGAGATAAAGGGAATGAGATCTTTTGGATTGATCCTGCAAAAGCAGAGCAATCCGATCCTTCATTTCCTTTTCCCCGGATGGAGAGGGCCGTCTTTCCCGGCTGAGGAAAACGGGCAAGAAAGCGCTTCCATTCTGTTTTAAAGCCCCGGCCAGGATTTTATCATCTTCTAGGCCATAGGCCGAGGGCTCGGTAAAAAGGATGTCTAAGGCTACCGCCTTGGCTCCGGAGGACGTGCAGAATTCTAAGATAGGGGCATACATTTGACGGGGCCAAGGCCAATTGATCCCTTCCTTCCGCGCGGCTTCCAAGCTACCCTGGTCGACGACGATTAAGACAATCTCCGGGGGCGCCGCAGAATCTTTGGCCACCCAGCGGCAAAGTTGATCATAGGTCTTAAGCTCATAGGATTCCAGAAAATCGCCGGCATAAAGGAAAAGTAGAAGAATCCAGACCAGAGCTCCAAGCAGAACTCCAGTCAATATTTTTCCTTTGGGGCTAGAAGAAAGATTTAAGCGCAAAAGTGGTCACCGGGGATGCGAAATTAACTTCTCTAATTATTATATTATAGCCGAACATATCCTCTTTAGCCAGCCGCGGGGCCCCAGTTTAATAAGTAGGCTACATAACGGTGCAGCGGCGGCAAGAAAAGGGATAAATAGATTTGATCCTGGGTTTAACTATGCTATGGTAGGGAGGAAAATTTTGAAAAGGCAGCCAGGGAGGAAAATTTTAATGCGGCCCATCCGGGAAATTTTAGAATCAAGAAGCGTGGCGGTGATTGGGGCTTCGCGGGATCCATTGAAGCCCGGGGCCCAGCTCCTCCGCGTTCTTAAAAAAGTCGGATTTCAGGGTGAATTTGCCGGCGTAAATCCACAGGGGGGAGAAATCTTTGAAACTCCTTTATATCGGAGCTTGGAGGAAATTCCTTTCCCCGTGGACCTAGCGGTATTACACATACCTCCCCGGGCGATTCCCGAAGTTTTAAAGGAATGCGCCCGCAAGGGGGTAAAAGGAGTGGTGATCTCCGCCGAAGGGTTCGCCGAGACTGGGCCCGAAGGGGCAAAAATTCAGGAAGAAGTCCGCAAAATCCTCCGGGCCACGGGCATGAGAGGGTTCGGGCCCAACACTTTAGGTTTGGTGAACACGGCTACCGGCCTAACGACATCATATTTTTCCAGCGCGCGCATGCTTAAACCGGGTTCCATTGGGTTCGTGGCCCAGTCCGGAATTTTTGTAGGGGCCTTATTGCGGTATTTAAGTTCCTTCGAAGGATTGCAAATTTCCAAGGGCCTTGGGTTGGGCAACAAAGTGGATGTAGATGAAGCAGAAGCTCTGATGTACCTTATGGAAGATGAGCAGACACGCATCATCGGCATGTACTTAGAAGATGTGCGTGATGGGCGGCGGTTCCTGGACGTAGCCAGGAAAGCTACCACCCAAAAGCCCGTCCTCGTTCTTAAAGGCGGCCGTACGCAGGAAGGGGCTCGGGCCACCGCTTCCCATACAGCCAGTTTAGCCGTTAAGGATTCTGTGTTTGAAGGGGCAGTGCGCCAAGTCGGTGTCCTGCGCATGTATGGAATTGACGAATTTATCCATACTCTTAAGGGGTTTTTGTATATGCCCCTACCCAAAGGAGGACGCATTGCCCTGGTAACATTCAGCGGGGCTCAGGCTATCATGAGTATCGATAGAGCCATCGATGAAGGGCTTGAGCTGGCCCAATTTGGAGAAGGCACGCGAGAAAAGATATCCCGGGTTATTGCGACTTCTTCTAAGGCTAAAAACCCTGTAGATCTTTTCCCGGATATGATGAATCAGGGGTTCGAGAAGACAGCCATGGAAGTTCTTCAGGCCCTTTTGGAAGATGACGGGGTGGATGGAATCGTTTTTATTTCTTTCGCCAATTTCGGGGCGGAGCCCTACCGCCCGCTGGCTGAGTTTCTTCAAGGGCGATGTTCGAAGCCGCTCTTTTTCTCCCTTTTAGGGACGAAAAAAGATATCGAGGCCAGCCAGAAGTTTTTGGAAGAACATCGCCTTCCCTGCTTTGATTTTCCGGAAATGGCCGTTCGTGTTTTCGCCCACATGCGCAAATACAGGCAAATACAGGAGAGAAGTATAAAAGCGGAAGAAAAAGCAGGGGACATAAACATCGCTGGGCCAGGGCCGTTCCGGAAAATGGATGATGCCGGGGAAAGGAGGGTACCATGACGCTAGAGGAGATGCGGACAAAAGCTATGCAGATGATGATGAAACGCTTCCACTGAAGCCAGGCCGTTCTTGCGGTCGGGCAAGAGAAGCTGGGGAAGAGAGAAGACGAAGTTATCAAGGCCATGGGAGCTTTCGGCGGGGGCTTGGGGGGAAACGGAGAAGTCTGCGGGGCTGTGGTAGGAGCCTTAGGAGTTCTGGGGCTAAGGTTCAGCCGGGGCCGGGAGGAAGAAAAAGAGGATCCGAGATTGTGGACCTTTGCGCGGGAGTTCCTAAAACGCTTCCGGGAAGAAATCGTGACGAAACACGGAAGCATTCTCTGCCGGGAAATCGCGGGAGTAGACTGGATGGATCGTGATCAAGTCAAGAATTTTTATAAGGGAGAGAAGGTTTTAGAGTGCGGCCGCATCGTGGGCGATACCGTGCAGCTTCTGGGAAATCTTCTGGACCGTTTGCCATAGCATAAAATCAGCTCTTGGGGGTACGGATTAACCGATAATCTGGTACCGGGGCGGAGAGATGGATTCGCTTTTACAGAGGGGGCAACGGCTGGGGGTGGTGAAACGATCTCTTTTTCTATAAATAAAACCGCAGCGCTGGCATTGGGCCGGCTGCATACGGAAGCGCTTGCGGTGAGCGGACTTGGAAATATGTTGTATGTGGTCGAGAGCTTCTTTTTCGGGAATACGGAATAACTGCGAAATCTCCCGCAAGTCAAGGGCCTCCCGCTCTAAAGCTTTGGCAATTTCTTGCCGCAAGGTCAATACTTTTTCTCCGGGAATATCCATTTAGGGTCTTCTCCCCATCGAGTGGGTGATTTTGACAGATCTGGCGATCGTTTCGGAATTATCAGCAAGGCCGGAGGCTGCACGCCCGGGCCAAGGGGTGCGCTTGCATAATGAGGCGCAAAGTCTTTCATCGGTTCAGGTCTGAAATTGCTTTTGCTCACCGGATTTGCGAAGGAATCGATTTTCCGAAAAGGTGTCGCGGACCGGATTCTTTGCGGAACAAAGGCACTCTCTTTGCCAGCCATTTTTTCCCGCCGCTTCTGCGGCGCGCCCCCCTGGGCCCGGGCGAGGCTGTATTTTTCGCTCATTTTACCCACTCGCTGGGGAGAAGATCTTCCATTTATTTCCGAGGCGCGACGCTAGGTCTGGGGCAGATGCCGATTTTGCAGAGTCTCCATGAACGCTTCGATCCGCGTCTTTACCTGGGCCTCGGCATAAACCCGAGTATCAGTCATGTCCGCTTCGATCAATAAACTGGGGATGCCGGTCTTTTCATAAATGATCCTCTGGAGGTCATATTGCCCCAAGGAATAAGGCTTGCAGCTGCGGTTAGAATGGATGACCAGGCCATTTATGGAGAATCTTTTCAACAAATCAAAAATGCGCTCCAACATCAGGTCGATGCTGATATTCAGGTAAGCGGTAGTATAGGCCCGGGCCAAGCCTTCCAGGGGATCTCTCGTTTCCAGCCCTTCAAAAACCCAAGCGTTAGTATAGGTATCCGCCACCAGACAGGCTCCGTAAGAGGAAAAGAGTTCCGCCAAATCCCGCATTTTATACCAAATGGGAATATTATCCCAGAGCAGGCGGAATTTCTCGGCCGGAACAGCGCTGATTCCCTGGGCAATACGCTCCTTTAGCTCCGCCTTCATCCCCCGGTAAAAATCGACCACTTCCTTCGTCCCGCGCAGAGTGACAATCGGAGCCATGTTAATGAAAGCATCAAAACAGCTCATAGGCGAGGGGCGGTGAGTACATTGATCAAGGACTTCCTTCCAGAGCATGGCCGATTCTCCAGATAATATGGCCACCTCTGCTAGGCGGTCCCGGGCGAATTTTTTTTGGGTTTGCTCCTCCAAGAAATCGATGAACTCTTCCAACTGCCGGCGGACGTAGAGGAGGCTTTCGGGAACCAGTTTATGGTGGATAAACGGCGTATCGAGGAAAAAAAGGGGAACACGAAATAGGCGGCTCAGAACCTGATACCACTTCAAAACGGTCCCGCAGATGTTATTACAGGCCAGCAGGAAATCTGGCCGGGGCAATCCACCGATAGGGCTTTTCTTAGTGATGGCGGATCCAATGTCACCTCGGGCGTAAGAACAAAGGTCCCGGGAATACCCCAGGCCCTCGGCCACCTCGCAAAGTTCCACGGACATCCGGGAAGCGCCCAGCATGGCGCCGTGGTTTTCCGGATAGATGGGAATGATGTCTGCGGCGATGAGGAATTCCACCGGGGCGCCGCTGGTGATCCAGGCGATCTTCTTATCTGAACCCTCGGCCATCTTTGCGTCCAGGTAATAGCGGGTCATCAGCTCTTTCATTTTTTGCGAAGCTTGCAGGCGGGGTTTCTCTTTTTCTGCTGGGGCCATTTTCAACCTCCGAGGGATTCGACAAAAGCTCTGAGCCGGGTCTGCACAGATCCCCAGGCCTGGCTTCCTGGTTCGATCTCTAAAAGCAAGCTGGGAATGCGTTGTTCTTCAAGCCCCCCTTTCAGGTAAGGGTAATCGAAGGCATGGGGGTCACAAAATTTGAAGAAAATGAAAACCACCCCGTGAACATGCGCGGCCGCTGCTCTTTGCAGAAGGTCTTCGCCCCGGTCGAGGTTGGGATTATATTTGCAGGGGCAGGGTACTTTCCGGATGAAGCGCTCGGCCAGCGCTTCGAGGGGATCCCCCTCCGGGGAAACATCCGCGGTAAAATATCTCCACCCTGTGCATAAATCATCCCCGGCAATAGAAGCCCCGCATAATTCGAAGAGTTCGAAGATCTGAGATTGGTCGCAGACACTCCCGGCCAGAAAAAGGCGGACGCGGTCGGAGGAAAGAGGCGGCTCTTTACCTACTACCGAAAGCAATCGTTTCAAGCGGGCATTGTGTTCCTCTTTGGGCAAGAGGGCAGCGGTTTTGACCAGTGTTAAGAATTCGCCCGCGGAAAAGTAGCGCGCGCC
>Ga0194112_10012369_pt1 | contig 10427 bp, 5 predicted proteins | sample TA2MahC400mmetaG_FD_146191 | JGI IMG/M metagenome (GOLD analysis project Ga0194112, IMG submission 146191) | Freshwater microbial communities from Lake Tanganyika, Tanzania - TA2015016 Mahale Deep Cast 400m | ecosystem: Environmental > Aquatic > Freshwater > Lake | place: Tanzania: Lake...
GCCCGGGACGTGTTGGCCCAGGTCGTGGGCGAGCTGGGCGAAGCCAATGCCAAGCACGTGACCGTGAAGCAGACCGGCTGCCTGGGCCTCTGCGACCAGGAGCCGATGATGACCATCACCGACAAGGCGGGCAAGGAGTTCCGCTACGGAAAGCTCGACCGGCACAAGGTCCACGAGATCCTCCAGGAACACGTCCTGGGCGGAAAGCCAGTCATCGAACATATCATCACGTACTGAGGAGGATGGATGGAGGAATGGATGAATGGATGAATGAAAGAGAAGGACCTCTTGGGTCTGACATTCCTCCACCCATCCACCCATCCATTCATCCGCTCTCTTGAAAGGAGAGGCTGAGCGAATGGACACGACGCGATGCCACGTGCTGGTGTGCACGGGCGCGGGGTGCGTGGCCTCGGGGGCGATGGAGGTCTTCGAGGCGCTCCGCACCGAGGTCGAGCGCCGCGGGCTGGACAAGGAGTGCAAGGTCATCGAGACCGGCTGCCTCGGCCCGTGCGCCGTGGGGCCGGTGGCCGTCGTCTACCCCGACGGCGTGTTCTACCAGGGCCTGGAGGCGAACGACGCGGCCGAGGTGGTCGAGGAGCACCTGCTGAAGGGCCGCGTGGTGGACCGCCTGGTGCACAAGGAGCCTGCGAAGGAGGAGCCGATCCGCGCCCTGGGCGACATCCCCTTCTTCGGCAAGCAGGTGAAGATCGTGCTCCGCAACTGCGGCATCATTGACCCGCGGAGCATCGAGGAGTACATCGCCCGCGACGGCTACCAGGCCCTCGCCAAGGTGCTCACGAGCATGACGCCCGACGAGGTGATCGTGCAGATGAAGCAGTCGGGCCTCCGCGGCCGCGGCGGCGCCGGCTTCCCCACCTGGCTCAAGTGGAGCCTCTGCCGCAAGGCCGAGGGCGACGTCAAGTACATCCTGTGCAACGGCGACGAGGGCGACCCCGGCGCGTTCATGGACCGCAGCGTGCTCGAGGGCGACCCGCACAGCGTGATCGAGGGCATGGCCATCGGGGCCTACGCCATCGGCGCGTCCCAGGGCTACGCCTACATCCGCGCCGAGTACCCGCTGGCCGTCGAGCGCTTCCAGTACGCGCTCGACCGTGCCCGCGAGTACGGCCTCCTGGGCCAGAACATCATGGGCACGGGCTTCAGCTTCGACCTCGAGGTGCGCAAGGGCTCGGGCGCCTTCGTGTGCGGCGAGGAAACGGCCCTGATGACCTCGATCGAGGGCAAGCGCGGCGAGCCGCGGCCCCGCCCGCCCTTCCCGGCCAACAAGGGCCTTTGGGGCAAGCCGAGCGTCCTCAACAACGTCGAGACCTTCGCCAACATCCCCGTCATCATCCTCAAAGGCCCCGAGTGGTACGCCTCGTTCGGCACCAAGCAGTCGAAAGGCACCAAGGTGTTCGCCCTCGCCGGGACGGTGAACAACACGGGGCTTGTGGAGGTGCCGATCGGGACGCCGCTGGGCGAGATCATCTACGACATCGGCGGCGGGGTGCCCGGCGGCAAGCACTTCAAGGCCGCGCAGATCGGCGGCCCCTCCGGCGGCTGCATCCCGCGACAGCACCTGAACGTCCCCGTGGACTACGAGAGCCTGACCGAGCTGGGCGCCATCATGGGCTCCGGCGGCCTCATCGTGATGGACGAGGATAGCTGCATGGTGGACGTGGCGCGATTCTTCCTGGACTTTGTGCAGGACGAGTCGTGCGGGAAGTGCGCCCCCTGCCGCGTGGGGACGAAGCGCATGCTGGAAATCCTCGACCGCATCTGCAACGGCAAGGGCGTCGAGGGCGACGTCGAGCGGCTGATGGACCTCGGGAAGAAGATCAAGGACACGGCGTTGTGCGGCCTGGGCCAGACGGCGCCGAACCCCGTGCTCTCGACGATCCGGTATTTCCGGGACGAGTACGACGCGCACATCCGCGAGAAGCACTGCCCGGCGGGCGTGTGCCCGGGCCTTGTGCGCGCCCCCTGCCAGAATGCCTGCCCCGCGCGGGTGGACGTGCCCGGCTTCGTCTCGCTCATCGGCGAGAAGCGCTACGCGGAGGCCCTGCGGCTGCACCGCGAGCGCAACCCCTTCGCCAGCGTGTGCGCCCGCGTGTGCTTCCACACGTGCGAGGAGAAGTGCCGCCGCAGCACCCTCGACGAGCCGCTCAGCGTCCGCTTCCTCAAGCGCTACATGGTCGAGCAGGAAATCACCGTGCAACTGCCCGAGGTGCGCGACAGCGAGGGGAACGCGAAGCGGAAGATCGCCATCATCGGGGCCGGCCCGGCCGGCTTGTCGTGCGCCTTCTTCCTGGCCCGCCTGGGCTACCGGCCGCGCATCTTCGAGGCCGAGCCGCGCCCGGGCGGCATGCTGGTGCAGGCCATCCCGGCCTACCGCCTGCCGCGCGAGGAGCTGGCCCGCGAGGTGCGCATGATCGAGCGCATGGGCGTGGAGATCGAGACCGGCGTGCGCCTGGGCAAGGACGTCACGCTGGCCGGCCTGCGCGCCGACGGCTACGAGGCGGTGTTCCTCGGCATCGGCGCGCCCAACGGCGTGCGGCTGGGCATCCCCGGCGAAGAGACCGAGGGGGTCTACGAGGCCATGCGCTGGCTGCGCGAGTACAACATCCGCGGCTCGGTGCCCGTGGGCCGCAACGTGGTGGTCATTGGCGGCGGCAACGCGGCGATTGATGCGGCCCGCACGGCCGTGCGGCTGGGCGCCCGCACGGTGACCATCCTGTACCGCCGCACGCGGGCCGAGATGCCCGCCTACGCCGAAGAGGTCGAGGGCGCTGAGCAGGAGGGCGTGCGCCTCGAATGCCTCACGGCGCCCGTCGAGATCGTCAGCGAGGGCGGGCAGGTGACAGGCGTGAAGTGCCGCTCGATGACCCTGGGCGCATTCGACCGCTCGGGCCGCCGCTCGCCCACCGCGCGCGGCGACGGCACCTACATCGTCAAGGCCGACCAGGTGATCGCCGCCATCGGCCAGTCGCTCGATCCCGGCGAGATCATCAACGGCACGCCGCTGAAGCTCAACGACCTGGGCTTCTTCGAGGCCAGCGCGGTGACGGGCCGGACCTCGGTGGAGTGGATCTTCGCGGGCGGCGACGCTGTGAGCGGGCCAAGCTCGGTCGTGAGCGCCATCGCCGCCGGCGAGCGGGCCGCGGTGGGCATGGATGCCTACCTCAGCGGCGAGACCCACGCCTTCTGGCGCAAGGACAAGCCGCTCGACACGTTCTTCGACCCCGACGCTGATCCGGTGGACTACCCGCGGGCGCGCATCCATCGCATCCCGGTGGACAAGCGGCGCAACAACTTCCGCGAGGTCGAGCGCCCCTGGGCCGAGAACATCGCCATCCGCGAGGCACGACGCTGCCTGCGGTGCGACTTCAGGAGAGAGTGAGCCTTGTCACCCCAAGAGGATGAATGGAAGAATGGAGGAATGGATGGATGCAGGAGGAAGCGAACCTCTGACAACCATCCATTCATCCACCCATCCAATCATCCCCTCTTGAAAGGAGCCAGTTCCCTATGCCTACACTGACGATTGACAACATCCCCGTCGAGGTGGCGAATGGGGCGACGATCCTGGACGCGGCCAGGAAGGCCGGCATCCGGGTCCCCACCCTGTGCTACCTCGAGGGCGTCCAGGCCATCGGCGCCTGCCGCGTGTGCCTCGTCGAGCTCGAGGGCGCCAAGACCCTCGTCGCCTCGTGCGTCATGCCCGCCGCCGACGGCATGAAGGTGCTCACGAACACCAAGCGCGTCCGCGAAGCGCGCCGCATGGTCGTCGAACTCCTCCTCTCAGACCACGAGGGGGACTGCCAGACGTGCGACCGCAACGACGACTGCGAGCTTCAGTCGGTCGCTCGCGAGCTGGGCATCCGCAAAGTGACCTACGAGGGCGAAAAGGGCAAGCGGCCCACCGACGACAGCACGCCCGCCCTCGTCCGCGACATGGCCAAGTGCATCTCCTGCCGCCGCTGCGTCACCGTATGCGGCGAGACTCAGGGCGTCGCCGGCCTCTTCCCGCAGAACCGCGGCTTCAACACCCTCATCGGCCCCGCCTTCGGGGCCAAGCTGGCCGACGTGGTGTGCGTGCAGTGCGGCCAGTGCGGCACCGTGTGCCCCGTGGGCGCCATCGGCGAGCGCGACCAGATTGACGAGGTGTGGGCCGCGCTCGACGACCCGGCGAAACACGTCGTCGTCCAGACCGCACCCGCCATCCGCGCCGCCCTCGGCGAGTGCTTCGGCTACAAGCCCGGCACCCTCGTCACCGGCAAAATGGTCACCGCGCTCCGGCGCCTCGGCTTCGACGGGGTGTTCGACACCAACTTCACCGCCGACCTCACCATCATCGAGGAAGGCACCGAACTGCTCGTGCGCCTGAAGAAGGCCCTGGTGGACAAAGAGCCCGTGGCCCTCCCCCAGTTCACGAGCTGCTCGCCCGGCTGGATCAAGTACTGCGAGCACTTCTACCCCGAGTTCCTGCCCAACCTCTCGACCGCCAAGTCGCCCCAGCAGATGTTCGGCGCCGTGGCCAAGACCTACTACGCCAACAAGATCGGCAAGCGGCCCGAGGACATCGTGGTCGTGTCCATCATGCCCTGCACCGCCAAGAAGTTCGAGGCCCAGCGGCCCGAGATGAACGACAGCGGCGTGCGGGACGTTGACATCGTGCTGACGACGCGCGAGCTGGGCCGCATGATCAAGCAGGCGGGCATTGATTTCACGTCGCTGCCCGACGACAAGATGGACGCCCCGCTCGGCCTGTCGAGCGGCGCGGCCGACATCTTCGCCAACACTGGTGGCGTGATGGAGGCCGCCCTCCGCACCGTCTACGAAATCGTCACCGGCGAGCCGCTGCCCTTCAACAACCTCCACGTCAAGCCGATCGAGTCCCTGGAAGGCGTCAAGGAGGCCGAGCTCACCATCCCGAAGGCCGTGCCCGACTGGAAGTTCCTCGAGGGCGTCACGGTGCGCGTCGCCGTGGCCCACGGCCTGGGCAACGCCCGCAAGGTGATCGAGCGGATCAAGAGCGGCGAGGGGCAGTACCACTTTGTCGAGGTGATGACCTGCCCCGGCGGCTGCATCGGCGGCGGCGGCCAGCCGCGGATGACCACCGATGCGGTGCGCAAGGCGCGCATCGCGGCCATCTACAAGGAGGACGAGGGGAAGAAGCTGCGCAAGTCGCACGACAACCCCGAGGTCAAGCAGATCTACGACGAGTTCCTCGTCAAGCCCCTCGGCGAGAAGAGCCACCACCTCCTCCACACGCACTATGAAGCTAGGGAAAAGGTCTAGGGTCGGTCTTGGAGGGGATGGATGGAGGAATGGATGAATGGATGATTGCCAGAGAAGGCCCGGTCTTCTCATTCATCCATTCTTCCACCCATCCATTCATCCCCTCGAACGTGAGGCGGTGCCGTGGGTATAGTCTCCACCATCCGCGAAAAGTGCAAGCGCTGCTACACGTGCGTGCGCGAGTGCCCGGCCAAGGCCATCAAGGTCGAGGCCGGGCAGGCCATGGTCATCGAGGAGCGCTGCATCGCGTGCGGCAATTGCGTGAAGGTGTGCGCGCAGAAGGCGAAGCTGATCGAGGACTCGATCGCCACCGTGCGGGCGATGCTGAAGAACGGCGACCGAGTGTTCGCCTGCCTCGCGCCGTCGTTTCCCGCCGCGTTCCACCCCACGCGCCCCGGCCGCATCGTGGCCGCCATCCGCAAGCTCGGCTTCGCCGAGGTGTGGGAGGTGGCGTTCGGCGCCGAGCTGATCAGCCACGCCTACGCGCGGCTGTTCCGCGAGGCCCAGCGGACGGGTCGCCGCGTCATCGCCTCCCCCTGTCCTGCCGTCGTGGCCTTCGTGGAGAAGTACATGCCCGCGCTCCACGACGCCTTGGCCCCCATCGTCTCGCCGATGGTTGCCGCGGCCCGCGCCATCCGCCAGCGCCACGGCCAGTCGGTCCGCATCGTCTTCATCGGGCCATGCGTCGCCAAGAAGAACGAGGTCCGCGACCCCAAGGTGGCCGGCGAGGTGGACGCCGTGCTCTCGTTTCGCGAGCTGGCGGACATGATTGACTCGGCCGGCATCGAGCCCGAGACGCTGCCCGAGAGCGGCTTTGATTCCCCCCGGTGCCACGTCGGGCGTTCCTTCCCCATCTCGGGTGGCCTGCTGAAGACCGCCGGGCTCTCGACCGACATCCTGGAGAACTCGGTGGTGACCACGGAGGGGAAGGACCGCGTGCTCGACGCCCTCGACGCAGTGGCCGAGGGCCGGAGCCAGGCACGCTTCTTCGACGTGCTGTTCTGCGAGGGCTGCATCGCCGGGCCGAAGATCATGAACGACCTCAGCGTGTTCGCCCGCAAGGAGATCATCGCCGACTACGTGAACGAACAGAGCCGCTTCACGACGCAGAAGGACATCGCGGAGGCGCTCGCGGAGTTCGTGGCCCTCGACCTGACCCGCGGCTTCACGCCGCAGGACCTCAAGCTGCGCCAGCCGGCCGAGGAGGAGATCGCCCAGGCCCTCCGTAGCCTGCGGAAGTTCAGCCCCGACGACCAGCTCAACTGCGGCGCCTGCGGCTACCGCTCCTGCCGCGAGAAGGCCATCGCCGTCTGCCAGGGCCTCGCCGAGCCCGAAATGTGCCTCCCCTACCTCGTCGAGGAACTGGAGGACACGTGCAAGGAGCTCCAGACCTCGCACGTCGAACTCAAGAGCGCCCAGCAGCGGCTCCTCGAGAGCGAGCGCCTGGCCTCGATGGGCCAGCTCTCGGCCGGCGTGGCACACGAGATCAACAACCCCCTCGGCACCGTGCTCCTCTACTCGCACATGCTGCTGAAGCAACTGCGCGACGGCGACCCGCGCCGGGCCGACCTCCAGATGATCGCCAACGAGGCCACGCGCTGCAAGACCATCGTGCGCGGGCTGCTCGACTTCGCACGCCAGTCCCGCGTCGCAAAGGCATCCACCGACCTGGCCGCCCTCGTAGACGACGTGTTCACCATCATGGCCCCCAGGGCTCAAGCCGCGGGCGTCGAACTCGTCCACCAGGTGCCCGCCGGTCTCCCTCGCATGATGCTCGACGCCGCACAGATCAAGCAGCTCCTCGTCAACCTCGTCCACAACGGCATTGACGCCATCTTGGGCCGCGGCCAGGTCACAGTCGGCGCACGCCTCTGCAATGGCGGCCGCAGCGTCGAGGTCCGGGTCGCCGACACAGGCTGCGGCATCCCCGAGGAGAACCTCTCGCGCGTCTTCACCCCCTTCTTCACCACCAAGGAGATGGGCCAGGGCACCGGCCTTGGCCTCGCCATCTGCTACGGCGTCGTCAAGATGCACTCCGGCGACATCACCGTCGAGAGCCACGTGGGCAAGGGCACCACCTTCACCATCACCCTCCCCATCGGCGGCACGGAGGCCGCGGCCGACGCCGCCAAGAACCAGGAGGCGCCCCAATGAACTCTCAGCCTCCCCTGGTCCTGCTCGTGGACGACGACCGGGACTTCCTAGAGATGACGAGCCACGTGCTCGAGGCCGCCGGCTATCGCACCGCCTGCGCCTCGGACCCCGCCGCCGCGCTCGACGCGATGACAAGGGAGAAGCCAAGCCTGGTCGTGAGCGACCTGATGATGAAGGCCCTGGACTCAGGATTCTCGCTCGCGCGGCAGATCAAGGCCGACCCCAACCTGCGCGGCGTGCCTGTCGTCCTCGCCACGGCCATCGCGTCGCGTCTGGGCATGGACTTCACCCCGCGCACCCGCGAGGACCTGGCCGCCATGCACGCCGACGCCTTCCTCGAGAAACCGCTCCGCCCCGCCGACCTCCTCGCCACGGTCGGGAGGCTCCTCGGGCGAGGCCCTGGGGGGACAACCCCATGAGCGACACGCTGCGCATCCTGGTCGTGGACGACGAGTTGGGCATGCGCGAGGGCTGCCGCCGCATCCTCACCGACGAGGGCTACGACGTGGAGACGGCCCCCGACGGCCTGGCCGGGCTGGAACTCTTCCGCGAGCGCCTGAAGCCGGAAGGGGGCACCGACGCGGGGCAGGGACGCCCCGCCCACAGCTTCACCGCCGCGCTCGTGGACCTCAAGATGCCGCGCATGGGCGGCATGGAACTGGTCGAGAGAATCCACGAGCTCGACCCCGACGCACTCATCCTCGTGATGACCGCCTACGCTACCATTGACACCGCGGTCGAGGCCACGAAGCGCGGCGCCTACGGCTACATCCCAAAGCCCTTCACCCCCGACGAGCTGCTCCTGCCCGTGCGCAACGGCCTCGAACGCCGCGCCCTCGCCCTGGAGGCCCGACGCCTCCGCGAGGAGCGCCAGAACCGCCTCCTCGAGGTCGCCTTCGAGCGCTCGAAGTGCAACACCGTCATCAACTGCATGACCGATGGCGTGCTCGTCGTGAACCGCGACGGGCAGATCGTGCTGCGGAACAACGCCGCCGCGCGCATCCTGCCCGAGTGCGCGGGCCTCCCCCTCCCCTCGCCGCTCACTTGCCTGTCGTGCGCTCCCCTGGCCGCCCTGGTGGACGAGGCGCTGCACGCGTCATCCCTCCCCATGATCGTCTCCCGCGAGCTGCCCCTCGGCCTCTGCACCTACATGGCCAACGCCAGCCCCGTCTTCGAGCCGGGTGGTGGCATCCTCGGCGCCGTCGCCGTCCTCCGCGACATCACGGCCCTCAAGAAGCTCGAAGTCGCCAAGAGCATGTTCGTCTCCATGGTCGCACACGAGATAAAGAGCCCTCTCGCCGCCATCGAGGGCTACCTCCACGTCGTCCTCGCCGGCATCGGCGGCTCCGACCCCCAGCGCGACCGCCACATGCTCGAACGCTCCCTCCTCCGCGCCCAGGCACTCCGCAGCATGGTCTCCGACCTCCTCAACCTCACCGCCATGGAGACCGGCGCCTTCGTCGTCAAGCGCGAGGGACTCGACCTGGCCGACGCCGTCGCCCAGGCCATCGAAGCCTGCCGCGAGAAGGCCGAGGCCAAGCACATCGCCCTTGCCCTTCACAAGCCGCCAGGACCCCACGACCCGGTCCTCGCCGACCGTTCCGCGCTCCAGAGCATCCTTACCAACCTCATTGACAACGCGATCAAGTACACCCCCGACAACGGCCACGTGGACATCGCCGTCGAGCCCAACGGCATGTACGCCAAGGTCGCGGTGAAGGACGACGGCATCGGCATGACGCCCGAGGAACGCGACCACGCCTTCGACGAGTTCTTCCGCGCCAAGAACGACTTCACGTCCCGCATCCCGGGCACCGGCCTGGGCCTCACCCTCGTCAAGCGCCTCGTCGAGCTGCACGACGGCCGCGTCACCCTCGACACCGCCCCCGGCAAGGGCAGCACCTTCACCGTCCGCATCCCCATGGTGCGGCATGATGCCGCACCTCTGTAGGCGGGGCGTCCCTGCCCCGCAACTGAGATGGAACGAACCGCCATCCTCAACTGGCTGCGGGAGGAAAGCGAGGCGCGCCTGAGCGACCTCTGGCGCGAGGCCGACGCGGTCCGCCGTGAGAACGTCGGCGACGACGTCCACCTCCGCGGCCTCGTCGAGGTCTCCAACCACTGCCTCCGCTCCTGCGCCTACTGCGGCCTGCGCGCGCCCAACCGCGCCCTCGACCGCTACCGCATGGCTGCCGACGAGGTCCTCGCCTGCGCCCGCCAGGCCGTCGAGCTCGCCTACGGCACCCTCGTCCTACAGTCCGGCGAAGACTACGGCCTCACCCGCGACTGGATGGCCGGCCTCATCCGCTGCATCAAGTCCGAAACCCCGCTCGCCGTCACCCTCGGGCTCGGCGAGCGGCCCGACGAGGACCTGGTTGCCTGGCGCGAGGCAGGGGCCGACCGCTACCTCCTCCGCTTCGAGACCTCCAACCCCACCCTCTACCATCGCATCCACCCACCCCTCCGGGCTGTGGCTGGGTCTGGTCACGCGTCACGCGTCACGCGTCATGCGTCCGCCATCCCCCGCCTCGCCCTCCTCCGCCGCCTCCGCGACCTCGGCTACGAGACCGGCGGCGGCGTGATGATCGGCCTCCCCGGCCAGACCTACGCCGACCTCGCCGCCGACATCCTGCTCTTCCGCGACCTCGACCTCGACATGATCGGCGTGGGGCCTTATCTCCCCCATCCGGCTACTCCTCTTGGCCGCCATTCCGCATCCCGCACTCCGCATTCCGCATTCGGCCAGGTGCCCAACTCCGAGCTGATGACCTACAAAGTCGTTGCCCTCACCCGCCTCGTCTGCCCCTGGGCCAACATCCCCAGCACCACGGCGTTGGCCACCGTGAACCGCGAGAGCGGCCGCGAGCTGGGCCTGGCCCGCGGGGCCAACGTGGTCATGCCCAACCTCACTCCGCCCCAGTATCGCGCCCTCTACGAAGTCTATCCGGCCAAGGCCTGTCTCTTCGAGC
>Ga0194112_10012370_pt1 | contig 10427 bp, 8 predicted proteins | sample TA2MahC400mmetaG_FD_146191 | JGI IMG/M metagenome (GOLD analysis project Ga0194112, IMG submission 146191) | Freshwater microbial communities from Lake Tanganyika, Tanzania - TA2015016 Mahale Deep Cast 400m | ecosystem: Environmental > Aquatic > Freshwater > Lake | place: Tanzania: Lake...
AACGCGACGCCGGCCCGATGATCCCGAGGCGCAAGAACCGCAAGGTCCGAAAGACCGTGGTCATGAGCATCTCCACCCTGCACGATATGGGGAAACGCCGCTTCAACAGGCTGGAGACCACGCGCAGGCTCGCAACAGGCTCCGACAAGGCCGCAAGTCGCTTTCCTCGCTTCATCGACATCGCCTGTGCCAGCCTTTGGCTCCGCCATCGGTCGACATGACCTTAGGCATCATATCCACAGGTTAACAAAGCCGGAACAGCATCCATGGCCAAGTGACCGCTGCCGATACGGGCGCCTGCTCTGCGGGCCGTGCTTGCGCGCCAGCCCCAGTCTCCATCGTCCCGGAACCTGGTGCCATTCGGCGCCCCCGGATCCATGGCGCTTGCGCCTCAGGGTCTGTCGGCCGGTTCAGCGATCCCGGTGCGCGGCGGTGGGGTACCTGAACAGCGAGGGTCTTCTACCTGCGGCTTGAGGCGTGGAGACGTCCGGCACCGGCCAGTCGGCCCTGACCATCTTCAGGATGCCGGCCCTCATGCCACCTCGCCATGGGCACTCGAACCAGTGACGTTTCCATGGCTCGACTTGCCGAAGCGGCAGGCCAAAGAGCACCTTTACCATCATGCAGAACCGAACTGCCGCATCGGAGACCACGAGCGGCCGGGACGTCCCGCCCTGTCCGCCCGCCACGCCATGTCCTTGTCCAGACAGATCAGCAGTGACCCACGCCGCCTCAAGGGGTCATGGCAGGACGTCCGGTTCGTCGTGCGGGAGCAGGCAGCCTTAAGTCCACTCATGCCAAGACACTGACCCTGCCGGATCAGCCGCACGTATCCCTCGGCAGAATGAGGCCTGGAACAAGGCCGCTCGAAGTAGAGCGCGTGATGGATTGGCTCTGTGATTTGGCATGAAAGATGCCGGATCTGCCGGCAGAGTGCGTGACGCTGACGCATTTCACCAGGCGTGTGCGGAGCGCGATGCGAGATTTCCGACAACTGATCTTCGATGGCAAGACCAGGAAGATCGGGCGCATCAAAAACCGGATGGGGATTCAGCGCATCGCAGGATCCGGCTTGGTCGGGTGTCCTTTCAGCATTGGAAGGCGACAGATAAACCGCGGGCTGGCCGCGACACGCCATGGCGTGTTTGCGCGGGCGCATCGGTCGATCCGCGACCGTGGCGGCGTCAGGCCCCCATGATGCGTGCGTTCGGCAGATCGGTGTCCTTGGGGGGCTGGCGTCGCCGAAGGCGTGCGGCAAGTGCCGGCGCGGCATGTGCCTGAACCTCTGCGGCCAGCAAGCCGACTGCAATGCCGCCCAGGACGGCCACCGCGTCAATCGCGCCTGACCGACCCCCGAGACCCGCAAGCGGCATCAGCACCTCGGGCACCAGGCGGTGCAGCAGGTAGATGGGAAAAGCCGCCTGCGCCAGCAGCATGACCGACCGCGCGGCCATGCGGGGCAGCGGAAGGCTCGGGGCATGCAGCAGCACGGCGACAACGGCCAAGAGGCTCAGATACTTGATCCAGGCCCCGTGCCAGTTGCCGCCCAGCCATGCCGCGCCCGGCAGGATCACCGCCGCCGCCAGTAGCACCGCCGCTTGGCGGCGCGGCGTGTCCGCAAGGGCCACGCACCAGCCAAGAGCGAACAGGTAGAACACCCAGGGCAGCGAGAACTGAGACCGCCCGGCGGGCAGGGGCCACAACTCGGGCAGGGTCACCCGCAGTGCCGCGGCCAGGGCCAGCAGCGCAAGCCCCGTGGCGAAGGGCGCGCGCCGCAGCAGGTCCCGGCTGGCGCGGGGCCAGAAGATCACCAGCAGGAGGAGGGTGATCTGCATGTATACTTCGACGAACCAGTAAAGATAGGGCAGCATCAGGTGCGTTTCGGGCACGGTCAGCGCCATGTTCCCGACCAGAAAGACCGAGACCCAAGGCACCTGCTGCCAAGCCAGCGCGAAGCCTGCCAAGATCAGCCCGTAGGGGATCAGGACACGCAGGCTGGGCTGCAGAAAGCGCAGGGCGTCGCCTTGGGCCAGGGCCGGCAGGCGGTGCTGCGCCACGCTGTGGCCCAGCAGGATCATCATGGCCGCGGCGCCGCCATAAACCGGCCATCCCGTCTGGTGCGACACGACAACCGCCAGGATCGCCAGCGCGCGGACCAGCAGCGGCATTGCCACACGGCTGCGCGGCGCGGGCGCGGCGCGAGAGAGGGCGGCGATGCTCTGCCGCTCCCACCCGTCGGGCAGGCCGCCAAGCCGGCGGTCCAGCGCCAGGGACAACTCGACATGGCGCAGCGAATCGCCACCCAGGCTGACAAAGCTGTCCTGCGGACGAACGGAACGCGGGGCGAAGCTGCGGGCAAAGATCTCCTGAACCGCCGCCCCATCGGAGGCAGGATCCCCAAGCCGGCGCAGCACAGGATAGTCGATCTTGCCATTGGCCAGCCGGGGCAGCCGTTCGCAGGGCAGGACGGTCACGTGCTGCGGCCGCAGCCCGGCCAGCTGCGCCGCCTGCCGGGCCAGCGCGTCATCGGCGTCCCGGGCAGCGATGCGGATCATCTTGTCGTCGCCCCAGACAGCTGCCTCGTACCCGGCCTGAGCCAGCGCCTGTTCCAGGGCGTCGTGCCCGATCCGCAGCCCCGCGATCTTGGACATGCGCGACAGCCGCCCGGTGATGCGGTAAAACCCGTCAGAGCCCCGCCACGCCAGATCGCCTGTGGCCAGTTCGTTCAGTTCGGCCCCCTTGGACAGATCCTCGGCCCCGTCGGCATAGCCCATCATCACGTTCGGACCGCGATAGATCAGCTGGCCCTCGACCCCGACGCCGGGCAGTTCGCGGCCCTGCGGGTCGTGCAGGGCAAGAGTGCCGCCCGGGATGGCCCGGCCCACCGCATCGGGCGCGCTTTCGGCCTGCTCGGGCGGCAGCCAGGCGATGCGGGCGGTTGCTTCGGTCTGGCCATACATCACGACAAAACGGCCCTGACGCGCCTGCATCAGTCTGGCCCAGTGGCAGACCGCCTCGGGCGGCATCGCGCCACCTGCCACCGTCAGGCAGGACAGATGACGCGGCAACGCCCGGTCCAGCCCAATGGATTCCAGCATGCGGAAATGATGCGGCACGCCCGCCAGGCTGGTGGCGCCTGACGCCTCCAGCGCCTCGGGAAAGCCCGGTTGCAGTGGGGCCATGTCGGCCAGCCACAGGCTTGCCCCCTGCGCCAGATGGGAGTGAAGAACGGAAAGGCCATAGGAATAGTGCAGCGGCAGCACCAGGGCCGCCCGATCCGACGACGTGATGCCGAGATAGTCGGCGATGGAGGCGGCATTGGCCGCGAGGGCCTGCGCCGACAGCCGGACCCCGCGCCCTTGGCCGGTGCTGCCCGAGGTTTGCAGCAGCAGCGCCAAGTCCGGATGGATGACGGCGGGCGCATCGTGGTGCAGCAGTCGCCAGCGGTCCCCAATCCGGCGCCAGCTGGCCGCAGGGTGGAAGCGTTGTTCCAGCCGCCGCGCGATTTCGGGTTCGTCAACCGGCAGCGGCATGACCGCATGGCCGGCCTGCAGCGCCCCCAGATAGGCTGCGATGCCCCGGGGGCTGGGCTCCATCTCGATGGCGATCAAGCCCCGGCGGCGCGGCAGGCGGCGCGCAAAGCCGGCGGAAAGGGTGGCCAGCTGATCATAGCGCAGCGTGCGTCCCTTGTGGATCAGGCAGGGCATGTCCGCAAAAGAGGCCAGATGATCACGGGAACAGAACATGCGCGGCCTCCTGAGGTTGCCGCGCAGTAGGTGTGCAAAGGTTTTTTGTCAAGATTTCGGTGCGGCCCGGCGCATTGGCCGCGGAACCTGCGGCCCCGGACGAGAAATCAGGCCAGCGACGGCGTGATCGACAGCGTCCCGCTGGTTGCATGCGAGTACGGGCAGACACGGTGCCCGCCGTCGATCAGGTCCTGCGCCACGGCCCGGTCCATTCCTGGCAGAGTGACGATGATCTGCACGTCCAGCTCAAAGCCGGTATCCTCGCGCGGGCCAATCCCGACGCTGACATTCACGGCTGCATCATCGGGAACCTTGACCTTTTGTGCGGCTGCGTAATGGCGCATGGCCCCCATGAAGCAGGCGGCGTAGCCCAGGGCGAAAAGCTTTTCGGGGTTCAGCCCATCGCCGCCGGCTCCTCCCAGTTCGCGCGGCACGGCCAGCTCAAAGACCTGGCTGCCATCGTCGAGTGCCGTCCTGCCGTCGCGTCCGCCACCGGTGGCCGTCGCGGCGGTGCGATAAAGAACCTTGCTGACCATCATCTTATCCTTGTAAGCGATTATATTGCTCGCAAGTTAATATGCCGCTGTCGCTTCGGCAAGTGTTGTGATCCGGACACACCGCGAGTAAAGATCGCATCATGGATAACACGCCTGCCTCGGCCCTTGGGGCCATGATCTGCTTTGACATCTATGCGGCGAATCTGGCTTTTGGCCGGATTTACAAGCCGCTGCTGGAGCCGCTTGGCCTGACCTATCCCCAGTATCTGGCAATGCTGACGCTGTGGTCGTCGGATTCGCAAAGCGTCGGTCAGATCGGATGTGCACTTGGCCTGGACAGCAGCACGCTGACCCCGCTGGTCAAGCGGCTGGAACTGGCGGGACTTGTGACGCGCACCCGCGACCAGGAGGACGAGCGGCGGGTCATCGTGTCCCTTACGAAACGCGGCAGGTCCCTTCAGGCGCAGTCCCAGCATGTGAACGCCTGCGTCACCGCGGCGACAGGTTTTTCGCTGGACGATGCCGGGCAGCTGCAGGCCCTGCTGGGGCGTCTGCGCACCGCGCTGGCAGGGTCGCAGGTCGAGTAAGTTCCGGCCTCTTGTGATCCGGCGGCAGGCAGTGCAAGGGAAGGGCGCGATGACCGAAATCGATGACATTCCCGACATGCCGACCCTGCGCGCCCGTATCGATGCGCTGGACGAACAGCTGATGACGCTTCTGGCGCGCCGCCACGCGCTGATCGACCGCGCCGCACGGATCAAGGCGGGGAACGGTCTTCCCGCCCGCATCGACGAGCGTGTCGAAGAAGTCGTGGCCAATGTCCGCCGGCACGCGCAGGCGCATGGCCTGGACCCGCAGTTCTATGACCGCCTTTGGCGACAGCTGATCGATGCCGCCATCGCCCAGGAAGAGCGCTATCTGAACAAGGATCGCCCATGATGGCCCAGATCATCGACGGCAAGTCATTTGCCGCCCGCCTGCGCCTGCGCATTGCGGCCGATGTCGTGACTCTTGCCTCGCGCGGGATCACGCCCGGCCTTGCCGTCGTTCTTGTGGGTGAGGATCCGGCCAGCCAGGTCTATGTCCGCTCCAAGGGACGGATGACGCGCGAGGTCGGCATGACCTCCTTCGAACACCGCCTTCCGGCGGAGACGGATCAGGAAACCCTTCTGGCCCTGATCGCGCAGCTGAATGCGGACGCGGCCGTGAACGGAATCCTGGTGCAGCTGCCGTTGCCCCCGCACATGGACGAGGCTGCCGTCATCAACGCCATCGCGCCGGACAAGGATGTCGACGGGTTCCATATCCTCAACGTGGGGCGTCTGGCGACGGGGCAAAAGGCGATGGTGCCCTGCACCCCTCTTGGCTGTCTGATGCTGCTGCGCGACCACCTGGGCACGCTGTCGGGGCGCAACGCCGTCGTGATCGGACGCAGCAACATCGTCGGAAAGCCGATGGCCCAGCTGCTGTTGCGCGACAGCGCCACCGTTACGGTCGCACATTCGCGGACCGCCGATCTGCCGGCGCTGTGCCGTCAGGCGGACATTCTGGTGGCGGCCGTGGGACGGCCGAACTTTGTTCAGGGCGCCTGGATCAAGCCGGGCGCGACAGTGATCGATGTCGGCATCAACCGGACGGAGGAGGGGCTGGTGGGCGACGTGCACCAAGCCTCTGCCATGCCCGTGGCAGGGGCGCTGACGCCCGTTCCGGGCGGGGTCGGGCCGATGACCATCGCCTGCCTGCTGGCCAATACCCTGACCGCCACACGGCGTGCCGCCGGCCTGCCTGATCCCGAAGGCCTGACCCCTTAACCCGCCATCCGAGCCGCCAGGCGCAGTGCATGCGCCGGCTGTGTCGCGGCCACCGGCAGGACGGGATCATAGGCCGCCCGGATCAGGGCAGCCAGTTCCGGCGAGGGCGTGATGTCGCCCCCGAAGGTCAGCGCCGACTGCATCATCACCCGTTCGGCCAAGGCGGCCGGATGCGCCTCCGCCAGTGCGCCGCCCATGTTCAGGAACACGAGACAGGCCCGGATTCCCCCGGCCTCGTCAAAGCGGAACAGACGGTACTGGTCAGCGCCCTCGCGCCCCAGTCGCGCCGGAAGATCCGGCAGGCCAGTCAGCCGGTCCAGATCGGGGACCCCGGTCAACTCGTCCCACGAGCGGACAAAGAACAGCATCAGGTTGGCGCCCATCTCCGGATCTGTGTCGACCACCGGATGTCCCGCATGGGCATAGCCAGCCCGAATGGCGGCGCGAAAGATGTCCAGGCTATCCTCGGCCAGGCCGAACACGACCGGCGCCACCGGCCGTCCCCATCGCGCGCACAGAAAGTCGCCATCTGGTCGCGTGAACATCCTTTCGACCGCTGCCGCGTCCATTGTCTCTTCTTTCGCTGTCGTGCAGGTTTTCCGCACCGGACGCTGGCGGGGGTCCAAGCCCCCGCCAGCGCATACTTGTCGGATCGGGTTCAGACGATGGTTGCCTGCGTCGCGTTTCGCAGTTCGTCCTCGGTGACGCCCTGGGCGGTCTCGACGATCCGGAGGCCGCCGGGAACGACGTCCAGGACGCCGAGGTTGGTGATGATGCGGTCGACAACACCCTTGCCGGTCAGGGGCAGGGTGCATTCGCGCAGCACCTTGCTCTCGCCGGCCTTGTTGGTGTGGTCCATGACCACGATCACGCGGCCCACGCCCGCGACCAGGTCCATGGCCCCGCCCATGCCCTTGACCAGCTTGCCCGGGATCATCCAGTTGGCCAGGTCGCCGTTCTCGGCCACCTCCATCGCGCCCAGGATGGCGGCCGCGATCTTGCCGCCGCGGATCATGCCAAAGCTGGTGGCGCTGTCGAAGTAGGAGGTGCGCGACAGCTCGGTGATGGTCTGCTTGCCGGCGTTGATCAGGTCGGGGTCCTCCTCGCCCTCGTAGGGGAAGGGGCCCATGCCCAGCATGCCGTTTTCCGACTGCAGCGTGATGTCCTTGTCGCCCACGTAGTTGGCCACCAGCGTCGGGATGCCGATGCCGAGGTTCACGTACCAGCCGTCCTGAAGCTCCTCGGCCGCGCGGGCGGCCATCTGGTTGCGGTCCCAGCCAGCCATCACGCGGCCTCCTTCTTGCGGGTGGTGCGCTGCTCGATGCGCTTCTCGTGCGGCCCTTGGACGATCCGGTGGACGTAGATGCCGGGCAGGTGGATCATGTCGGGGTCCAGGCTGCCGCGCGGGACGATCTCCTCGACCTCGGCCACGCAGATGCGCCCGCACATGGCGGCGGGCGGGTTGAAGTTGCGCGCCGTCTTGCGGAACACCAGGTTGCCGGTGTCGTCGGCCTTCCAGGCCTTGACGATGGACAGATCCGCCACGATCGCGCGTTCCAGGATATAGTCCTGGCCGTCGAAGCTCTTGACCTCCTTGCCCTCGGCAATGACGGTGCCGACGCCGGTCTTGGTGTAGAAGCCCGGAATGCCGCTGCCGCCGGCGCGCATGCGCTCGGCCAGCGTGCCCTGCGGGTTGAACTCCAGCTCCAGCTCGCCCGACAGGTACTGGCGCATGAACTCGGCGTTCTCGCCCACGTAGGAGGAGATCATCTTGCGGATCTGGCGGCTTTGCAGCAGCAGGCCCAGACCAAAGTCGTCGACCCCGGCGTTGTTGGACGCCACCGTCAGGTCCCTCGTTCCCGCATCGCGGATCGCCGCGATCAGCAGCTCGGGAATGCCGCAAAGGCCAAAGCCCCCCGCCGCAATCGTCATCCCGTCCCGCAAGACCCCATCCAGAGCCTCGCCCGCACTGGCATAGACCTTCTTCATCGGCCCTCCGTCCTCAGATGTCCCTGTACGGGACAAGTTGTCGCCCGCACCTGCGGCGGTGTCAATCATGCCCCGGCCTGGCATGCGGGAAGGGCCACGACCTGCTCTCGCCGCCTTAGCTTTCGGCCTTGCCTGTCGCAGAGGCTTTCTTGGCGGGTGCCTTCTTGGTGGCGGCCTTTTTGGCTGCGGGCTTCTTCGGTGCCGCCTTCTTCGCGGCAGGCTTCCTGGCGGCCTTCTTGGGCGAACTGGCCGCCTTGGCCGCGATCAGCTCCAGCGCCTGTTCGAGCGTCAGATCCTCGGGCGCGACGTCGCGGGGCAAGGTGGCATTGACCTTTTCCCACTTCACATAGGGGCCATAGCGTCCGTTCATCACCTGGATCGCGCCCCCCTCCGGATGAGCGCCCATCTCGCGCAGGGGCGCCGCCGCAGCGGCCCGGCCGCGCGTCTGCTTGGAGGCCAGCACCTCGACCGCGCGGTTCATGCCGATGGTAAAGACCTCGTCCACATCCGCGATGTTGGCGTATTTGCTGCCATGCTTCACATAGGGACCGAACCGGCCGATGCCCGCCTCGATCAGGACGCCGTCCTCGGGGTGATTGCCCACGGGGCGGGGCAAGGCCAGCAATTGAACGGCGCGTTCAAGGTCAAGGGTCGCCGCATCCCAACCCTTGGGGATCGAGGCGCGCGGCGGCTTGGGGTTGTCCTCGGTGGCCTCTCCACGCTGGACATAGGGGCCAAATCGTCCGGTCTTGAGGCTGATCGGATCGCCCCCGTCCTCGCCCAGCACGCGGTCACCCACCGGCGCCTCTCCATCGGGCGCGGACAAGGGGCGGGTGTAGCGGCATTCGGGATAGTTCGTGCAGCCGATGAAGGCCCCGCCCGAGCGCGCCGTTTTCAGGTTCAACCGTCCGGCATTGCACAGGGGGCAGGTCCGAGGGTCGCCACCATCGGCGCGCGGCGGATAAAGATGCGGGGCCAAGGCATCGTCGATGGCTTCCAGCACTTCGGTGATGCGCAGTTCGGAGGTGCCTTCCAGCGCCTTGGAAAAATCCTTCCAGAAGCGGCCAAGGACCTCGCGCCACATGCGATCGCCCGCGCTGATCTCGTCCAGTTCCGTTTCCAGATCGGCGGTGAAGTCATAGCTGACATAGCGCGGAAAGTATTTCAGCAGAAAGATCGTGACCAGCCTGCCCTTGTCCTCGGGAATCAGGCGGTTCTTGTCCTTGCGGACATAGTCGCGGTCCTGGATCGTCGTCACGATGCTGGCATAGGTCGAGGGGCGGCCGATGCCCAGTTCTTCCATGCGCTTGACCAGCGTGGCCTCGGTATAGCGGGGCGGGGGCTGGGTGAAGTGCTGGCGCGCGGCGACCTGACCCGCGTCGTTCACCAACAGGCCGGGCGCGGCACGCTGCCCCTTGGGCGCGTCGGGCAGCGGATCGGCCTTTTCCCTGGCCTTGGCGAACTCGGCGTCAAAGCCCTGGGAAACCAGCCGGGCCACTTCGCCCTGGGTGATGGCAGGCAGGCGGGCGCTGTCCTCGCCCTCGTCATCGTCACGCCCTTGGTCATAGACGCGCAGGAAGCCGTCGAACAGCATCACCTGGCCCGTGGCACGCAGGCCGACCTGATTGTCGGTGCTGGCGATCTCGACCGTGGTGCGCTCCATCCGGGCCGCTTCCATCTGGCTGGCGATGGTGCGCTTCCAGATCAGGTCGTAAAGCTTGCGCTGGTCGTCGGCGCTGACCTTCAGCCGGTCCGGCGACATCATCATGTCGGTCGGCCGGATGCATTCATGCGCCTCCTGCGCGTTCTTGGCCTTGTTCTTGTACATGCGCGGCGATTTCGGCAGGTATTTCTCGCCGAACTTGGCCTTGATGGCGTCGCGGGCGGCCATCACGGCCTCGGGAGCCATGTCGATGCCGTCCGTCCGCATGTAGGTGATCAGCCCGGCCTCGTAGAGGCGCTGCGCCGCGGACATGCAGGCCTTGGCACCCATGCCCATCTTGCGGCTGGCCTCCTGCTGCAGGGTCGAGGTCATGAAGGGCGGCCAGGGATTGCGGCTGGCGGGCTTGGCGGCAACCGAGGTGACCTTCAGGTCGCGGCTGGCGACCGCGCTGACGGCCATTGCGGCCTGTTCGGCAGTGGCCAGATCGAAGCGCTCCAGCCGCTTGCCGGACAACTGGACCAGCGTCGCGTCGTATTCCTCGCCGCCCGGCGTCGCAAGCCGTGCATGGACCGACCAGTATTCGCGCGCCTTGAAGGCCTCGATCTCCATCTCGCGGTCGACGATCAGGCGCAGGCAGACCGATTGCACCCGGCCGGCCGACTTGGCGCCGGGCAGCTTGCGCCACAGCACGGGCGACAGGTTGAAGCCCACCAGATAGTCC
>Ga0194112_10012372_pt1 | contig 10426 bp, 15 predicted proteins | sample TA2MahC400mmetaG_FD_146191 | JGI IMG/M metagenome (GOLD analysis project Ga0194112, IMG submission 146191) | Freshwater microbial communities from Lake Tanganyika, Tanzania - TA2015016 Mahale Deep Cast 400m | ecosystem: Environmental > Aquatic > Freshwater > Lake | place: Tanzania: Lake...
CCCTCCTACCACAAGACTTATTACTTTCCTTGAACCTTTCTTGCAGTATCGGCTTCAAAAAGCCGCAGGCGAGTTCCACAATGTTTTTGCGTACAGACTGTGAAACTCGGGGGTTAAGGCGAACATTCGCCTTGCCCATATTCTACCACCTCTTCTTTCTTCTAAACCCCCATAAAACCCTAAAAGTCCAAATATTAAGAGACCCCAGAGTTTAAAGAATTACGGAATGAAGCCGCTGTTGCCTCAAAAGTATTTTCAGTGGATGGCCCAGAAATTTATGAAAAAGTAACAAGACTTAGGCATCACTGCTTATACAGGGTTTTGCCTCTTTAAACTTTTTTAAAGAAAGGAGGTGTTTTTGTGAGAAAAATCTTGATATTAGCACTAGTTCTTTCAGCCTTAATAATTCCTGTTATGGGATGCGGAGCAAGCAAGCCGTTGCCCGAATACAGCCTGGAAGGGATCACTCCACAGTTGCGTTACTACGAATGGGTATATGATTACTCAGACTGGAAATACCTCTACGGTGACCCGTCAGGAGCAAAAGGGCCTGTAATGAAGGAAGAGATATTCAAGCTTGACAGAAACAATGATAAGGTTTGCGACCTGAAAGTCTTCAAATACTACGTTCCAGAAAAGATCCGGAAGGACAAAAATGGAAAAGATGTGACTGACAAGGCATATCAGGCCATAACCCTAATCATCGATGATGACTTAGATAAGCTATGGGACCGAAGGCTGTACGACCATGTTGATGCTTCTGGAAACTTTGGCATGGACGGCGTTTTCGAGCAAGAAGAAGCGATTCGTTACTGACGCAGCTGCGAAACGTGCTAGTATAGCATGTTAAACAAATTTTTTCTAAAAAAGTAAACAGCGGGGTAAAGATTATGAAAAAAATGATTCTTTTGTTAGTATGTACAATTTTTATGGTTACTCTTCTTGGAGCATGCGCCCCTAAGGACAAGTATGCTGACAGGGTCAAAAGTTGGAGAGTTAAGGAATTAAGGCAATTGGCCTTTGAGCGTGGCAAGCCATCAAAAGATTCAGAATTCTTAGGCTATTTAAGCCAAGAGCCAGGTAAATCGTTTTACCTCTTGTCTGTGGACATTAAAAAACCCGGAATGAGTGGGAAAGTGTTTGTTGCAGCAGATAAGAATTCAGTTTGTACAGTATTTGGATACCTTGCCCCTCACTATAGCGGACGATTGGTCCCAGTAACTGTAACGTTCCATGACCAATATGAGTTCATAGGGAGAAGGTTCTGTGATGTTTACGTTAAGACAGGCCGTATGATTCTCGAAGATTCTGAGGTTGAAAAATTCGCTGATGGCGTTCTTTCTAATCTGAAGACCGCGCTTAATATTAAGTAATATTCATTGAACTGAAGGGTGGAAGATTTTCAATCTGAAGTCTTCTGCCCTTTTTTATTTTTCTTTATATTGGTTATCCAATATTATATTATCAAATGATAAAAAACTGTTTTATTTTTAAAAAAGAACTTACGCTGAAGGCTTGCTAGCCCATTTGAGCTTTCTGGCCTTTCTGCCTAAATCCATCATATTTTTTTCGCACTTGCTGGAACAAAAATGCACAACTTTGCCCGTACTATACACGAACATCTTTCCAGTCCCTTTTTCTATCTTAGAATTGCAGAATATGCAGTTAGCCATCTTACTTTCTTCCGCCGCCGTATATCTTTCTGGCTTCTATTTCAGTTTCTCTAAGCATAAGGATGTCTTTTTCCCTTATAGGGCCTTTAACATTACGGCTTATTATCTTCCCAGCGTCTCTTCCTTCAAGCACTTTGCACCTTATCTGCATTACTTCCCCTCTGCTGCCTGTTCTTCCGACTATTTCTTCCACTTCAGCAGCGAAGCCTAGTGAAAAAGATGTTTTAATCCCTGATTCATGCTCTGCTTTCTTAAAATCCCTTTTTTTCATCTGGGATTTATCTACAGGCTGTGCTGCAGGTGCTTTTTCCGCTGGTTTTTGTTCTTCTGCCATTTTGATTAATCTTTTCTATTTCTGTGTATTTAAAAAGGTTGCGTTTATTACCTCATATAGTATTTGGCTTCTACAGATTTGACCTTGTCCACATTGTCAGGGTAGAATGTTCTTAATGCTTTGGAAAGATCATCAATGCTTAATGAACGCTCCAAAGATACTATACATCTGCCTTCCTTTCGCCCATTTTTTTCTTTAGTCATAGCGGACAAGCTGATGCTTTTGTTATGATAAGAGCTTATACTTTCTGATAAGATTATAATGTCATTTAGGCCATTCTTTCCCATCTTCGGCTGAGTAACCCTTATCCTATTTTTGATCGCATTCTTTGAAGGTTCTACAAAATATTCTATAATAAACTCTTCCCCATAATTGATAACATTTATTTCAAATGTCAGCCTATTCTTTTTATATCCTCCCTTAGGATATATTATTTTTTTATTTAGAAGCTCTTCAATCTTTTTATTCAAGTCTTTTTCAGAGATGAACACTTTCGGGATTTTCATCTAATAAAAGCTATAATGCTATACTTATAAATATTGTTGAATAAAACAAATATTTTATAAACAAAAGCCTATTTCTAATACTCTTGATGAAAGATTCTTTTAAAAAGATGGACATGCACGTTCATACCAGATTCTCAACAGAAGAATTAGACCTGGGTGTTATTAAGGTAACAGTTAACATGGCAGGAGATCCTGTAAGCATGTACAAAAAAGCCAAGGCTTTAGGCATGGACTTCGTAACTTTCACAGACCATAACACCATAGACGGCTGCTTATACCTCTTGGAAAAGATGCCTCAATTGAAAGATTTCGTGATAAGCGAAGAGATAACAACATTCGATCCCAAATACAAGTTTGTAATACACATCAACGCTTATAGCATAACAAAGCCACAACATAAAAGAATAACAAAACTAAGAGAAGACTTCCCAAAACTTATCAACTACTTAAAGGGGCAGAACATAGTTTACACTTATAACCATCCTTACTGGCATAGGTATTATGATTATATAACTACTATGCCTAAGCCTATGCAGCGAGTCTATGAAATTGCAAAGAACTTTAGAGTAATAGAAGCTTGTAACAGCTTCAGGCTGAAAAAACAAAACCAGATGGCCAAGGACATGGCTAAATCTTTAAACCTTGGTGTAACTGCAGGAAGCGACTGCCACGGAGAAAGCATAGGAAGGGCTTATACATTAGCCAAAGCGAAAAATGTGAAAGAATTCCTAAAAGAAGTCAAAGCAGGAAGAACTTCTATACATGAAAAGAATTACGCTTTCAAAGACTTCTACCAGGAATGCATGAACATATTCAGCATCAACGCTAAAAAAATAAGAGAAGAATACCCCTCAAGAGAAATAAGGACGATAACTAAACTCATTCAACCAGTCGCTAAGTTCTTCATAAGAAGACATATAAGAAAAAACACTCAGATTCAGAAAAAAATAATAAAAAATATGAAAAAATAAAGAAAGTTTATTTTTTCTCTTCAGGCTTGAACTTGATTATTATATCCTTCAAGACCTTCTTGCCTTCGCCTTCGTCCAGGACTGCCACTGCCGCTGTCGAGACAGAAAGCCCTGCCGCTGTTCCAAGCTCTTCCTTAGAAGAGATCTCTACTAAAGGTATGTTCTTTTCCTTGCATAAAGGCTCAAGGTGCAGGATTATCTCTGAAGGGTTCACGTCCTTCGCTATCAAAACTAGTTTAGCAACCCCTCTCTCAACGGCTTTTGTAGTCTCGTTAACGCCTTTCTTAATCTTGCCTGTGCTCTTAGCAGCTTCTACAACTTCTAATGCCTTGTCCTGAATTTCTTTGCTTGTTTCCGCCATTTTATTGTTTAAACCTCCAAGTCCTATCATCGGTTTTTAAAATATTTCTTAGCAACTTACAGAATTAATGGGTTTTTAACTCTTTCGCTTAGAATTAAAAAAATTATTAAACCAGAAACTCTTATTATAAACCCATGAAGTACGTCACGAACATAAGATTCAGGCTGCCAAACTACGAGCAAAGTGATAAGATAAGGAACGATTTGGAAGAATTCTTAGAAATATTCAAGATGGCCTACGGCGGGATAAAGATAGAATGGTACCATTCAACACTCCCGACAACAATCTTAGGATCTGTAAAAAACAGCGTAAAAACTACAAAAGAAAAATCTAACCACGTAGTCGTGAAATGGGAGCATCAGAAACTCATGGAATTCTACCACGGACCTTCAAAACTTTTAGGCTACAGGCTAAACGGATATTTCTACGACAAAGTAATAAGAAGTATAAGCTGGGACGAGCCAAGAAAAATAACAAGGATGATAGAAAGATACAACATGAAAGTATACAACATACCATTAATAGAATATGGGATAATGCCTGTAATAATAATAGGGATAATAATCATCCTTTTGATAATACAGATGATAAAAGCGTTCTAAAACAATAAATAATATAAACTCTATAAAAATTCTTTAAGCATTAAGATGAAAAAACTAAAATACTTAATAGCTGCAGCTGGAATAACAGGACTGTTAATGACTACGCCAATAGCGTATAGTGACTATACTAAAGTTCTAGGTCAAAAAACCCAAGAGACTGTAACGGTGCAAGAAACAGTAACAAACATAACAACATTACAACAGCTAGAAGACATAATCGCTAAAAATGAAAACGTAGCAGTAGACATAGGTGCCACTTGGTGCGGGCCGTGCAGGAATTACGCACCGACATACGAAGAAGTAGCAGAAGGATATAAAGGAAGAGTAGTATTCTGCAAAGTAGTACTAGACAAGATAGACAAGAAAGAACACAATAATATAAGCAATAAATACTTAGTAAGGTACATACCAAAAACGATGCTATTCAAAGACGGAAAAGAAGTCTACAACAGGGTAGGCGGCATAGAAAAACAAGAACTAGAAAGCTTGATCGACACTTACTTACTAGAAAAGAAATAATTTCTTTTAAGGAAATACAGCCGCAGAAGTCATCATCTTCAAAACAGACTTTAAGAAGAACAATGCTACGAATATGAATACGACTAAGAATATCGCCCACGCCCAGACTAAATCTTTATTCATAACATAACAAAAAGTTCGTCTAGTTTAAAAATCTTTTGACAAAAAAATATCATCCGAATGACTTGCAAGATTTTTATAAAACCATCGATTTTTTGTAAAACTTCTGACTTATTCGGATACGTTTAGTTTCTTCCGTAAAGATTCCGAACATTCTCACAAAACCGTTATTTAAACTCACAGCCAAGTTATTCTTAAAATGAACAAGCTAAAACAGAATCTTGAAAGCAAACTAGTATTCTACTCATTTAGCATACCACCACCTGAAGAGCCGCCTGGGCCGCCGCCTGCTGAGACATGCATGCCATTAAATGATGTATTAGCCTATGCAGAACACCTTTCTAAACAATACAGCGTCCCGTCACCAAGCATAAAACCAGAAGCGCCGTCTAATCCGATCAGTCCTGAAACGTTCAACACAGAAGTGGTAAAGTTATGGGGCAAGCCCTACAAAAGCCTGCTAAGCGAAGAGGAAACGGCATACGCCACTATCTTAAGCAAACAATCTAGCGTCCCATCACAGCCTATCCAACCATTGCAAGTACCGTCAAACTCTGTAGACCCTAAAACGTTTGACTTAGGGCAAACCTTGAGAGATATAAACGATTTCACGCATGACTCAGCCCAAAGCTTTACAGTCCAATCACCATCGCTAAAACCAGCAGGGTCATACGTTTACAACCCGCCTGAGTTCAAAATCCCAGAACCAGCGATACAAAAATTTGAACCTGTAAACATTAATTCAAAAAATGAGATTTTTAGCAACACTTTCAGTTCAAAACCATACAAATATTTTGATGATTTCTGCAAAAATGAAGTGAAAATACTAACAAAAGGCATCTTTACAAAACCAGATTTTGATGGTGTATTAGACTTGTTCAAAAACAATGATTTACCAAGTATATACAAACAAATAGGACAAAACCTGCGCATGAAACCAAAAAGCGTGACAGCAATAAAACTCACCAACCCTTTGTACACGAAATCCATGAATGAAGAAGGACCAGTCTTTGCAGATGATTATAACAAAAAAGAAATAAGACTCCCAATAACACAACCCAAATTCATACCATTCATAAAAACAGACCAACAAACATACAGGGATATAGTGCTAAACTCTTTCCTGCCTCACGAACAAGCCCATGCGAACATAACTAAAAAATATGGGCATATAGAAAAAAATGAAGGATTAATAGGATTTAATGAACACTTAGCAAACACGATGGCAAAAGATTCAATAGGACTATCTTATAATAAGGCTGAAACTAATTATCAAAACATGTGGGCAGGCGATTCAAAAAAGTCCGATATGAAAGAACATTACTGTGATTATTTAAAAACACAAGAAGATATGTCTAGAGTCCCTGCAAATATAGCAACTGTAAGTATACTAGAAAATCCTTGGCTGAAAAGCAAAACAGACAACATACTAAGCAGTTCTTTAGAAAAATTATACCCTGACGATGAGAAGTTTAGATCAGAAGTATCACAAGACATTTATGGGCTATCAAAACTTTACCAAACCAACGCATTTAAAATAACAGAACTCTCAAAAAAAGACACTATATTATCAAGTTTTAAAGCTAAACGATTATTATCAGAAGTTGAAAAATACTCTTTAAAATTTATGGACAAGATAAAATGACAACACAAAGAGCAAAGTGCAAAAACTGCGGTTTCAAACAGGATAAAATATACCGATGTTTTTATAGCGGGGCAAACTTTCATCTGAAATACGCTTGTTTCAAATGCAAGAAAATAATATCCCATCAAGGCGACCTGAAAAATTGCCCTGATTGCGGGTCTGAAGTTACATTATACAAAAGATCTGACAAAGATGGATACTACATATGCCCTTCATGCAAGAAAATGAAACTAAAATTTTATACTGAAACCATTAGTTAAAGAAAATGGCGCAAAAACCAGAACTAGAACGGGTCTTAAACGAAGCATGCAAATACTTAAAACTAGACTTGGGGCTTGAAAAACCTAATTCTGAAATACGTTTCTACTCAAAACAAGAATGGGGGGAACTAGAAAAACAAGGCGTTTCAGGAATAGCCTTTTACGACCCTAAAGAAGAAAAAGCGTGCATGGGGCCAGAATCGTCAATACCTGATTTAATACACGAATACTTCGGCCATGCCTTATACTCTGAACAATCATCACTAGGAAAGAAATTCAAACAAGCCATCCAGAAAGACACAAAACTAACAGAAGAGACTAAACAATTCTTTGAAAAAATAAAGCCCTTGCAAGAAGGATTCTCAACATGGATGGAAGAAAAAATTTTGAAACAACTAGGGCTGACAGACTTATGGAAAGACAGGTATGAACTGATAACAAGAAGCCCTTATGCAAGCTTTTACAATTCTTTCTTGAAAGAAGAGTCAGAAAAAGGAACTATCACCTTACTGTACAAGCTCGGATTTCCAAAATCGAAAAATCCGGAGATTATCAAAAAAGTGGCAAAAGAGAACTTAAAAAATTTTGACAGCTTAGAATACTTAATACAATACGGGTCTTTAGAAAGAGATATAGACTTAGTAGCAGTATACCCGGATGATATCCTCCAAAAAAAAGGGATGGTGTACAACGGGTGCATAGATGCAAACGTCCTGAACAAAACATTATTCCTTCAACAGCTAAAACTTTATGACATTGAAATCTTAGAGCCCGTACTAACTGGCAACTTGCTAATAGGCAATGAAAAAGACTTTAAAAAAATAAAATCTGATATCAAGAAAGGTGAACCGTCAAAAGAAGCTGTAGATCATGCGAACAAGCGCAGCTTAGAAACATTCAATTCAGCAATGTTTTTCTATAACCAAAGCAGGTTTAAACATAACAATCTACTATTAAACTCTGACTATCTGGAAGCAGCAAGAACGATACTTGGGAAAGAACGATCGAATTCTTGTACAGAAGACCTGCTTTACGTGTTAAATAACCTGTCATTCAGCATGAGCTATAAACTATCAGCAGAACATTACAACAAAAACAATTTTACAACTTTCAAAAACCTTACAAAAAACCCCATCCTAAAAAATATAATACAATACCTTAAGAACGTAGAGAATGGCAGAGAAAGTTTAAGAGAAGACAAAACCCTAGGATTACTCAACTCGACAAAGAGCTTTCTTTTAGAACAGTTTCACCCATAAAGTTTATATAAGTCTATCCCTTATTGATTTGATAAGAAAAGAGGTAGTTGATTTTGGCTGAAGAAATCTTTGTTTTAAAAAGGCCTAAGGGAAAAAAACCTGAAGAAGAATACGTAGAACTCCCTTTAAAACCATTCATTCCTAAAACAAAAGAGCCAAAACCTAAAATAAAGATAATCCCTGCTGAAAAACCTAAACCAGCCAAAAAGATATCTACTAAACCTAAGGAAAAACCTAAACCAGCTAAACCAGTAAAGTTCAAACCATTTTTGAAGCTTGGAAACATTGACGAACACGCTGTCGGAGACATTAGCAACATAATAACAAACTTCAAAAAAGAATTAGACGACCAGGTTAAAGTAAAAGAATTCTTGTTAAACAAAAAATTCCAAGCCCAGGTAGAGAAAAACAAAAACGCCTTGGAAAAAGCGAAAGCAGACATTGAAGAGGAATATAAGAAGAAATTAGAAATCATGGAAAAAACTGAGATAAGAGAAAAAGTAGACAAAGCCGTCAAAAAAGAAAAAGTCATAATCCTCAAACGCTTAGAAGCCCAATTAAGAAAAGATATGGGGCAGGAATTAAAACATAAAGAAACAGACTTGATAAGAAAATATGATAAAGAATATTCTGAAAAAAAGAAAGACCTCATCGAAGAGTTCGCTGATAAAGAACAAGACTTAAGGAAGGAGCTTGCGAACATCTTAAAAATAAAAGAACGCGAATACAACGACCAGAAAGAAAAAAACAGTAAAGAAACTGAAAGGATAAAACTGAGCCTTAAACAGCAAGAGAACTCGCTTAACGAAACATCTAAGCAATTAAAACAAGAATTTGAGAATAAATTCGAAAAAAAAGTTCGGGAAGAACTGAAACGCAAAATTGATACTCAATTTGACATGAAACTAAAGACTGAATTAGCACAAGCCTTGGCAGAAAAGGAGAAAGAGCAAAGGCACAGGCTGGACTTAGAATATAAAAAAAATCTGTTCCAAGCAGAAGCCAACATAAAGGAAGATTATCAGGCACAATTAGACAAAGAAAAAGAAGAATTCGATAGCGAAATAGAATCGAGAGAAGCAGGCATGAACCTTATAATCAAAGAACTTCAAGATCAACTTAAAGAACAGGCAAGAAACTTAGAATTAAGAAAAATAGTCTCAGATAAGACTATCAAAGATAAAGAAAAAACTTTTGAAAAAGAAATGGATAATAAGAGGCTGAATTTTGAACAAGAACTGAAAAAAGAGCATGATGCCAAGATTGCGGAGCTGAACACGCTTAAGAACAACTTAAAGTCTAATTTTGAGATTGAAAAAGCCGCTTTAGAAAAACAGTTTAAGAACAAAGAAGCAGAACTTGAAAAGATAAAACTGGACTTTATGAAAAAAGAACAGGAATTTAACGACTCTAAAGACGCTAAGTTAAAAGCAGAACATGAAGCTTTAATGAAAGACTTTGACAATACAATAAAAAAACGTTACAGCGAGATTGAGAATGTTCTTAACATGTTAAAAAATAGGATGGATGAAAGTGTCAAACAAGAGATAAACTCTGAGTTTGAGAAGATTAAAGAAAACATAAAATCTGAAGTGACGGCTTATTCCAAAAAATTTGAAGAAAATAGGCAAGAAATTAAAGAAGAAAAGGAAAAAGAGAAAGAGCCTAAAAAATTCTTTAAGTTTAAATTTTAACAGTTTTTCTAAAAAGAAAAGATTGAGTTATAAATGCTTGTGTCAGTTTTTAACACAGTAAAAGCTTTGTTTAGTATATTATCTAATTTATTTATCTCTTCTTTAATGTCTTTTGGGGATTTAGTGATGGTTTTTATGATTCCTGGATTGGTCTCAACAGTCCAGTCTGATAGTTTAGCACCGAATACTAATTCTTCTTGAGATATCCTTTTTATAGGATTCTTGTCTAGGCTAACCTTGTATGCCCTGTAATGAATTTCTGGGCTGCAGCAGTCTTCTATATCTCTCCCGGCAATTATTGAAGTCTCGGTTAGTATGCCGTAACCTTTTGTCATGAAGAATAATGTGTTTATGTTGGTATATAAAGTATGAAAACCCGCTAGCTATTTAAAGATAGCGGGCTTGTTCTTTGTTTAGTGGACAAAGAACGAGGTGGTAAGGATTTTTGTGAGGATAAAAGTGTTTCTGTTTCTGTGAGGCAG
>Ga0194112_10012379_pt1 | contig 10422 bp, 5 predicted proteins | sample TA2MahC400mmetaG_FD_146191 | JGI IMG/M metagenome (GOLD analysis project Ga0194112, IMG submission 146191) | Freshwater microbial communities from Lake Tanganyika, Tanzania - TA2015016 Mahale Deep Cast 400m | ecosystem: Environmental > Aquatic > Freshwater > Lake | place: Tanzania: Lake...
ATTCAGGGAAGATGTGATCAATCTGCATCCCCTTCGGCGTTATGTCCGTTTCACAGTAGATGCACTTCTCGCCGGAACCGTAGCTCGACATTCCAATGTCGAGCTACGACACCGCGACAGGCGGCTTGCGTTTTGTCCAACGCGTGAAATATCCGGCCGGGACCGACGGTAGTCACTCCAGTCCGCGCTGTTGCGCTCTCGGACACTAGCGCGGACAGGAGTGTCCGCATTACGTCTGCCCGCCACTTTCAATCGCACCGCCCGCGACGCCGGTGATTGCGTTTGCAGCCGAGCCGGGCTAAGGTTCGGCAGATTGCAGGGAGGAAAGGACTATGACAGCACTGGAACGGATCGAGCAGTATCTGAAACAGAAGGGCGTTCGTTACGAAGTCCTTCATCACGCGACGGCCTACACGGCCCAGCGGATCGCGCAGGCCGAGCACATCCCCGGCAAGATGCACGTGAAGGTGGTCATGATCAAAGGCGACGGCCAGTTCTACATGGCCGTGCTGCCGGCGGTGGAGCACGTGGACGTGGTGGCGTTCGGCAAAGTGGTGGGCAAGACCTGCCGGCTGGCGACGGAGGCGGAGTTCAAGGACCTGTTCCCGGACTGCGACATCGGCGCGATGCCGCCGTTGGGCAGCTTCTACAACCTGCCCGTCTATGCCGACGCGGCGCTGGAGGAGGACGACCAGATCGTCTTCCAGGCCGGCACGCACAGCGAGTCGGTGAAGATGGCCTGGGACGACTACGTGAAGCTGGAGAAGCCGACGCTGACCAACTTCGGACGGTGAGGCGAAGCGCGACTTCGTAAGTGGCGCCTGAATGTGGGAGGGGCCTCAGCGCCCCGACCTGCCCCGCCAGAAACCCGAGACGGTCGGGGCGCTGAGGCCCCTCCCACATTCAGGACACGTCATCCGCTGACTGCCACCTTTTAATCGCTTCCGTCCATTTACGCCGGCTTGCTACCCGGCAGGGGACGTGATAGGTGAAGCGTCTCACGCAACCCATGCCTACAGCAAACTACGACGTGATAGTCGTTGGCGCCGGCCCGGCGGGCATCTCTGCCGCCATTGGTCTGGCCAGGAAGAACTTCTCCGTGCTGGTGATCGAGGCGGGGGCGTTTCCCGGCGCGGAGAACTTGTCGAGTGTCTATTTCGCCGATGAACTGGCCGACCCCGAACTGCTCGGCCCCGCGGCGGTGGAGAAACTCCCCTTCGAGCGACGGCTGGCGCGGCGCGGCCTTTTTATCTGCAACGGCCACTCCCTGGCTGGCGCGTCGTTCCGCGACCCGGAGGTTTTCAAGCACTCCTACACCTGCTTCCGCCCGGCCTGCGACCGCGCGATCGCCGAGGCGGCGCAGCAGTTGGGCGTGACGCTGCTGAACGCGACGACCGTCACCAGCCTGATCCGCCACAACGGCCGCGTCATCGGCGTGGACACGCCGCGCGGCGCGCTCTACTCGAAGTTGGTGTTCCTGGCTGAGGGCGATGCGTCGCACTTGACCGCCAAGGAAGGCTACGAATCTTCAGCAGCGAACAGCGCGCGCTTCCTGCAAGCCATCGCCGAGGTGGTCGAGGTCGAGCCGGCCCTGATCGAGAAGAACTTCGGCGTCGGCCCCGGCGAGGGCGCGGCGTTCGACATCATCCTGCGCAACGGCCACGTCAACGGCGGCGAGGCGCGCCTGAACCTGCGCGGCTTCCTCCACACCAACACGGCGAGCGTCACGCTCGGCCTGCTCGTGCCGCTGGAGAATCTAGCGAGCCAGTTCCACGGTGAACCGCGCAGGCTGCTGGAATGGTTCAAGTCGCTGCCCGACATCCAGCACTGGCTCGGCGCCAAACCGGGCCGCGTCATCGCTTTGGGCGCGGAGCTCGTCCGCGACGGCGGCCTCGATGCGATGCCCCGGCTGGCAGACAATGGTTTGGCCATCGGCGGCGGTGCGACCGGCGTCGGCACCGATCTCCCCTACCCCAACTACACCGGCCCTGCTTGCGCGATGGGCAAGCTCATTGCCCGCGCCGCAGCAGAGATTCGCCGCAACGGCGGCGACTTCACTCCTGAAGCGCTGGAGGAGCACTACGTCACGCCGCTGAAAGGCTCACACTATTTCCGCAGCGCCGAGTATCTGCGCGGCTGGCCCCGTTACTTGAGACGAACGCGACTCGTCTTCGGTCCGCGACTCGACATCGGGCTGGGAGCACTTTACATCCGCACCAGCCCGCAACTGGGCGCGCTGGGCCGGCTGCGGCAATTCTGCACGCTCGTGCGCGAGACCCTGCTGACCCCGCCGCGGCCGGACATCATGGGCGAGGTGCGCGAGTCGAGCCGCGTGTTCAACCTCGGCCATCTCTGGAGCGAGGCGTTCAGCGTGGAAAACGCAGGTCGCTGGCTGCTCAACACGCTCGGTTTCTCCCTTAAGCCCGACCCGCGGCTGGAATGGACCTATCGCGTCGAAGGCAAGTCCCGCGACCTGCCCGGCTGGCTGCGCCGGTTCCAACCGCACATGGCGCGCGCGATGTCGCACCTCTGCCGCAACGACGACACGCTGCTGGAGCAGAGGCTTGCCGAGGCCATGCACGCATTTGCCGGCGGATTCAGCTTTTGGTTCTTCCTCGACCGGTTTGCCGTGCTGGCCGGGCTGACCGTCGGCCTATCGCTTCAAATGCTGGGCGTTGGTCTGCGCCGGATTTTTGCGCGTCGAGCGCAGGGCCAGTCAATCTCACCGTTTTATCGTGACTGGCAGGCTGCGGTGCGCAAGCGTCTCGATCTGGAGGTCGTCGCGGACGCCGCGCAACCGCTCGCGGCGAGACTCGCCACAATCCGCTTCGAGAGCGGCCCGCACTCCCATATCAAGCTGCTGCGACTCGTGCCTTTTGAGCGGCGTCGGGAACTGGTCGAGTCGCCACTGTGGCACGTCTGTCCCATCGGCGTGTTCCGGATGGAGGTGGATCAGCAGGGACAACCGCTCTGCGCCGTTAACTTTGAAAAATGTATCAACTGCGAGGCCTGCTGGCGCGCCGCGGGTGGCCACGTGGACTGGGGCCGCACTGGTTCGCAGCGGGTCGTCTATCCTGCGCCAGCGCCCCTCGCCCCTCGCCCATCGCCCCTCGCCGCTCCCCGCTGCGATCCGTGGGCGGCGGAAGCGGCGTCCAAGCCGATGACATGGCCCAAGGACAAGGCCGCCGTCCAAAAACTCGCCCAGCAACTCGCCTCGAAACTGGCTGAGTTCAACTCTTCTCTCCAGGCCGAGCCGCGCGTGATCAACGCCCAGCGCGCGCAGTGGCTCCAATCGCTTCTGGCTTACGCCCAGACCGTCGCAGAGGACCTCGACCCGCTCCTTGCCAAGATCAACCACGCCGGCGTCACCGCGCTCTGGCGCGAACTGCGCCGCACGCTCGAACGCGCCCGCGCTCACGCCAGTGCCCATAAGTTCTTCTGGGCGTCGGCCGACGTGCAACAAATCCTGCACCACCACCTCGCCGGCCTCGCCAAACTGCTCGACATCGTTCCCGGCACGCAAGGCCGCACCGAAAGTAGTTTGGGCTTCAGCCCAAGTCATCGGACAGGCGATTGGACTAAAGTCCAAACTACTTTTGACTCACGGGCCGTCACGGCGCTCGAAGGCGGCGCGGACATCTCGGCGGAACAGCGCGCGTTGCTTCGCGAACTGCTCGGCCAGGCCGCTGACGACGCGGGCCGTTGCTCGTTCCTGGCCGAATTGGCGCGGTTGGACATCAGCCTCGCGTGGCTGGTCGCCGAGCACCTGATTGCCCGCGACCTGATTCCGGCCGATGCAGCCCGCGACCAGTGGCTCGCGCTCAGCGTCCACGGCAGTCTGGAGGAGCGCGACGGCAAGCTTCACGGCAAGCAGTTCCTGGTTTCCACCGCGATGGCTGACGCATTCGTCGTCATCGCCGAGAAATTCCTTTACCTCGTTCCGCGTTCCGCGCCCGGCCTGACGATCCGTCCCCTGCAAACCATCGGCCTCGGCGGCGCAAAGTGGGCGCATCTGGAGTTCGACGGCGTCGCCGCGCAACGGCTGGCCGAGACCAAACCGCGCGACTTTCTCGTCCGCCGCGGCGCGCTTGATCTGACCGCCATCGCGCGCGGCGCGGGTAAGCTGCTGTTGGAGCGCGCGCTCGCCCACGCGAAGAGTTGCGTTCAGTTCGCCGGCCAGTTCCATGATGAAGAGGGCCGCGACAGCATCGCGAAGTTCGGCGCGGTCAAGGCGTTGCTGGCGGACATGGCCGCGCAACGGCTGCTGCTGGACACGCTGGCCGAGCGCGACGCGAACGCCAGCGCGCAGGAGGCGGTGCTGGTGCGGCTGTTGGCGACCGAGGCGCTGGGCTGCGAGCCGGGCAGCTTCGCCTACAACGCCGGGCAGGTCACGGGAGGAAAGGCTTATGGTGAAGACGACATCTTCGCGAAGTTCTACCGCGACGCCGCGATGATGCGCGCGCTGCTGGCTGATGAGGAAGACTTGAAGCAACAAGCCGGCAAGGTTGTGTTCCAGATGGAGCACGACTTCGGCCAGACCCTGCCGCGCATCACCGACGCCGAGAAGGCCGAGCTGGAAACGGCGATCCGGCGCGGCCCGCTGGCGCGATGCGTCGAACAGTTCGACAAACTCCGCAACCAGCTCGCCGACGCCGTGCGCGCGTTGCCCGCACCGCCGGCCACGGAACTGGTGTTCGCCCACATCGCGGACGCGATGAAGAGCCTGTTCGCGCTGAAGGAGTTACTGCTGACGATTCACGAGCAACTCGAAGAAGGCCGCGCCGGCGAGGCGGAGGTGGAGATCGCGAAGCTCTGGACGCGCAGGACTGCCGCGCTCATTGAAGGCGTCCCGACCCGCTGCGCGTCGGCAACAAAACTGGCCGCGTTGGGCGCGGGGCTGGCCGCTCAGGGTTATCCCGACCATCCGCTGAAGCAACCGTTGAAGTTCAGCTACGACGACCTGCTCAAAGGGCCGGGGGCTTACGAGTCGGGCGATTTCCTGGCGCAGACGTTGGAGGCCGGCGCGCCGCGCTGTTTGCCGGAGTTGCTGCGCTACGACGAGCAACTGCGAGGGTTGGACCGCGACCTGCACGCCTTCTTCTTTAAGACCTGCGGCGCACGGTTGACCGACGGGCTGCCTTATGCGCGGCATGTCGAGAAGCAACGCACGATCCCTGAGGAAGACCTGCGCGCGTTCACCGAGCGCGGCCTCCTGCGCTTCCCGGTCCCGAAGACCTTCGGCGGCGAGGGCCGGTCTTACGCCGACTTCGCCGTCCTGCTCCGCCATGCGGTGCGCGAGAGCGAGGCGGGCGTGGCGCTCATGATTCAGATCCACAGCAGCATCGGCATCACGCCCATCCTGCAGGCGCTCCAGCGCAGCGAATCCGGCAGCGAGGCCACGCTCGACGAACGCGATCGGCGGCGGAAGGCGTGCGTGTTGTTCCTGCGCATGATCGCCGGCGGACGCATCGCGGCGTTCGCGCTGGCCGAATCGCAATCCGGCTCCGACGCCGGCGGCATCCAGACGCGCGCGGTCCTGCGCCGCGTGGAAGTGTTCACCGAGAAGGACGGCACGAAGTTCTTCTATCTCGACGAGAAGAAGACCCAGCGCCGCAAGATCGTGGACGCCGAGAAATGGGACATCAAGGCCCTGCCGCCCGACACCGACGTGGCGTTCATCCGTCGCGACGGCGCGAAGGAGTTCTACGAGTTCTACGAACTGACCGGCGCGAAAGCGTGGGTGACCAACGCCCGGTTCGCCGGCGTGTTCTGCGTCTATGCCAAGACCGAGCAAGGCGTCACCGGTTTCATGGTCCGGCGCGAGTCGGAAGGACTGGTCATCGGCCCCGACCGCGCGAAGATGGGCCTGCACGCCGTGCCGAGCTGCGACCTGACCCTGACCGCCGTGCGCGTCCCGCGCGAGTGCGTCCTCGGCGACGAGGGCCGCGGCCAGGTCGGCGCGCTCGAAACGCTCAACGTCGGCCGGGTCAGCCTCGCGGTGGCCGCCACGGCGGCGATGAGCAAGATCATCGTCCAGACCCGCGCCTTCATGCACGAGCATCATCTCACGCAGGCCAAGTGGGCGCAGAGTTTGGTCGGTGAGATGGCCGCGGAGTTGTTCGCGGCGGAGTCGTTGACGCACGAACTGATCGGGCTGCTGGACCATCCGGGCACGAAATCGTTCCGCATCGAGTCTGCCATTGCCAAGCTGCACGCCAGCGAGGCGCTGCACCGCGTCATCCGCGCCGCCGAACGCATCTTCGGCGTGCACGCCCCGACCGCCGCGTATGAGTTGGAGAAACACCGGCGCGATGCGCGCGTGCTGACCATCTACGAGGGCGCCAACGAGGTGCAGCGGTTCCTCATCCTGCGCGAACTCTCCGACTCGCTGCTGCCGAAGTGGCAGGAGCCAGCCGCCGCCACCGACGGTAAAGCGCAACTGCGCAAACTGCTCGCCGCCGGCAGCGCCACCTACGGCGCGCAGGTCTGGTCCAACCCGGACTTCCAATCCGCCTTCTTCCGCCTGCCCGACATCGCCGCGAAGGTGCTCGTGAGCCAGTGCGCCCAGCGCCGGGCCGTCTGGCTCCGCCAGCACTTGGCCAAGGCCGCCGACCCCGCCGACGTGCGCCATCGCGACCTGCTGGCCGCCCTCGCCGACCACTATGTCGCCGAGACCCAGCGCGACATCGCCCAACGCGCACAGTCCGCCCAAGCCGACCTCGCGCTGCTGCGAGGCGGTCTGTATCCGCCGGAGATTAGAACGGCGGCGGTGGAGTTGAGCCGAGAAAGATGACAACCGCCCAGTTGTGCGGTGTGAACGTTGAGTGTGCGGCGACGAGCGTGGAGCGTTAGGATTTGGGCGCTCCAGCGAGATGCTCAAAAGTCCTCGTGGGCAAGGCGTGAATGCTCGTTTCCTTTCGCTGCAAGTGATAAGTCTTAAAGGTGTTTGAGATGAACAGTAAGCAACAACTATGCGCTCACACATTGAAATGCTCCGAATGGCTGTCGCATTGATTCTGGTCACGGCTCTCGCCGCATGCGGGCACACTGCCCATGTGAGAGTCACTGATGCTAACAGCGGCGTGCCCATAGGCGGCACAGAGATAGACTGTCTTCTGCAAAAAAACTACGTGTGCCGTCGGCCGACCATAAAGAAATGGCGGGTCAGATGCGACCAAAAGACCGGAGGAGCCACGATCCATGGACTCGCATGGTGGGTTCGGCTGACGTTCACACATGAAGGATACACGCCGTTTGTCGCGATTTATGATCCGCAGGAGCGATGGCTCGACGCGTTCGAGCAACCACCGGACTATCCGAAGCGACAGTTCTTGCGACCTCGAAATGGCTACTTCGAGATCCAGTTGAAACCGAAATAATAAGGTGCTTGGCAATCACCATGGGGTATGTTCATTCGACCGTCCCCATTCGCTTGGCCCTACCTTGCACCCGGCAGTTGCCAGCGGCGGGCGGTTTGGCCTAGCATGGCGGGGTGATTTGGAAGCGATTGCAACTCCATTGGAGGAAAGCCCGCGAGCCGCACCTTTCCCGCGCTGAAATCGTGGCCGGCCTGCGGGCAATGGGCGTGGGACCGGGCGATCTGATCCAAGTCCACAGTTCGTTGCGCAGCCTCGGCTACGTGGAGGGCGGCGCGGAGGCGGTAGTGGATGCGCTGCTGGAGTCGGTGGCCCCGGGCGGGACGGTGATGGTGCCGACGTTCAACCACGGCTCGGAGGACTTATTCGATTTGCGTGAGACGCGCTCGCACAACGGCGCGATCAGCGAGGCGTTTCGCAAACGGCCCGACGCGGTGCGCAGCCTGCACCCGACGCACGCCTACGCCGCCATCGGGCCGTTGGCGGAGAAGCTCTGCGCGGATCATCTGGCGGCGGGGACGTTTGGCATGGAGTCGCCGCTGGGCCGGCTGGCGCAATGGGGCGGCTGGATCATCCTGCTCGGCGTCGGCATGAACCGTTGCACGGCGGGCCACGTGGCGGAGCAGAAGGCGCAGACGCACTGTATCGGCTGGGGTCAGTGGCCGCGGTGGATTCGCGACCCGCAGACCGGCAAGGTCCGCACGGCGATGGCCGACGTGTGGCGCAACGGCCCCTGTCAGATCGAGTGGGGCCCGTTGGAGCGGCGGCTGCGCGAACTGGGCCAGATACAGGACGGCCAAATCGGCCCCTGCCGCGTGATGCGGATGCGGGCGATGGATGTGGTGGACGTCGGCTACGCGATGACGCGGGAGATTTGTCCGAACTGTCCGACGATGCCGTATCAGACGTAGTGCGTATTGCGTAACAGGTGAGGCGGCACAGTGGCGATTGGGGACGTGGACTTTGATGAAGCCGAAGGCTCTGGACTGCTGTAGGAACGACAGCTTGGGGGCGTCTGCTGCAGCATGATTGGACCCGAAAGCTGCGATGCTCGCAGCAGTCCAGAGCCTTCGGCTTCATGTGTGGGAGATCGCTGAACACTGGATCGGCTGGCACGGTCTAATCCGACAGTTGGCCAATGCGCTGGAAGGACGTTGCAGGAAAGGCCACGGCCGCTGGGCGCGGCAGCCAACGGAACGGAGAAAATCGGATGAAATGGTTGCCTGTATTCAGAACATTGTTTGTGTGTTCCGCCCTCGCCAGCCTGCCGTTGGTTGTCGGGGCCGATGACAAACCAGCCAAGCACGCCCGCGGACCGGGCTGGGTTGGAATCTACCTGTCCGCGACGGGTGACGGCGCGAAAGTCGAAGCGGTCGTCCGCGACAGTCCCGCCGACAAAGCCGGCCTGCGCGCCGGCGACGTGGTCAAGCAGGTGGACAAGAAGGCCGTGCGCTCGCCTGCGGACCTCAGCGTGGCCGTTCGCCACGCTTCGCCCGGCGAGACGCTGGCGCTTACGATCACCCGTGACGGCAGCGAGCAAACCCTGTCGCTGAAGGTCGAGGCATGGCCAGAGTGGTATGGCTGGTCCGGCGGAGCGTTCTGGTGGGGTGAGCCGCGTCATTGGCCGGAATGCCTGAAGGACTGGCGCGAGTATGTGCCGCCGGCAATCGCGCGGGACTCCTCAGAAGCAATCAAACGCTTGGAAAAGGAGATCGAGAAGCTGCGCCAGCAAATGCAGGAGTTGCGGAAGAAGTTGGACGAGCGTTTCTCCGGCAAGAAGGGCAGCAACATCTGAGCGGGACAATTCACCAGGTGCGCGCGTAGTTCTTGTAGGCGCCAACGCAGGAAAACTCCGCCAACTCGGCGCAGGCGCCTGCGGGCCATGAACGTAGCTCGACTTTCCAAAGTCGAGGAGAATCGTGACGAAGCCGCGAATCTCGACTTTGGAAAGTCGAGCTACTTGTCTGCCTTCTCATGTTGGCGCCTGCGCGGCGCGGGAGCAGCCAAGGCGGCCTCGTTTTCTTTTCTTTCGCGACGGCATGCTTTCATGCACAATGCGGACCGTCGGCCATGGTCACGAAGCAATATCTTCAATTAACGCGCGCCCCCAACCTGTTTACGGCCGTGACGAATGTCTTCACCGGCTACGCGGCCATCGGGTTGCCGGGGCCGAGCGCGGCGACGGTGGTGTTGCTGGCATTCAGTTCGGTCTGTCTCTACACGGGCGGGGTCGTTTGGAATGACTATTGCGACCGCGACCGCGACAAGATCGAGAACCCGGACCGTCCCCTGCCCTCCGGGAAAGTGAGCACGGCCTTCGCGTTGGCCCTCGTGATCGGCTTTGTGGCGATGGGCGTGGCTTTGGCGGCTTACGTGCATTCCGCGGGCGCGTTGGTGTCGCTGGCCATCGTCGCATTGATGGCCCTTTACAACGCCGGGGTCAAGTCGGTGCCGATCCTCGGCCCGATCATGATGGGCGCGTGCCGTTTCTTCAATGTCTTCCTGGGCGCCTGCGCCGCGCCGGCGGCGTATCTCGACGCGCTGCCTTACGCCGGCATCATCATGGCCTGGGTGATCATGATCGGTTTTTACAGCAGCCGCGAAGCGGCGGAACCGCGTTTCCAAACCATCGTCAAGGTGATGATCCTCATGATCCCGCTCATAGACGGGGCCTTCGTCGCGTCGCTGACAACGCCGGGCATCGGCCTAGCCGTCGCCGCGTTCGCCATCCCGGCGTGGCTGCTGAGTCGCTGGGTCTATGTGACGTGAAACGTATTGCGTATTCCGTATTCCGTAATACGCAATACGCAATACGCAATACGAACTTATGCCCCCGCCCAAAGTTCTCCTGATCAACATCGCGGCGCTGGCGCCGTCGCATCTGGCCCGCTGCCCCGCGCTTTCGCGGCTGGCGCAGGAGGGCTGGTCGGCGCCGATGAAGCCGGTCTTCCCGGCAGTGACGTGCACGGCGCAGGCGACTCTGACCACGGGCAAACCGCCGGCGGAACACGGCATCATCGCCAATGGCCTGTTCGACCGCGACACG